>Ga0210406_10004873_pt1 | contig 14202 bp, 17 predicted proteins | sample IncBWC30MmetaG_FD_155454 | JGI IMG/M metagenome (GOLD analysis project Ga0210406, IMG submission 155454) | Forest soil microbial communities from Barre Woods Harvard Forest LTER site, Petersham, Massachusetts, United States - Inc-BW-C-30-M | ecosystem: Environmental > Terrestrial > Soil >... | reverse complement strand
GCTGACGATGGGTTGGGCGCATGCGTCAAGTCGGTGCCGCACTGGGAGCAGAACTTGTCGGTGTCAGAGATTTCGCGGCGGCACTGGGGGCAAGAGGGATGCAGGTTGTACTTGCAGTTGGGACAGAAATTGTAGCGCGCAGAAACTGTCGTTGAGCACTGCGGGCAGGGGAAGGGCAGCGGCTCGCGAACGAGCAGATAGATGATGAGGCCGATGATGCCATAGGCCGGCGAGAGGATGAGGACAAGCAGGGTCCAAAGCACGGGGTGCATGCCGCGGCGCTGGGCGTCTTTGTAAACGTAGCCGAGCATCAAGAGAAAGGCAGCAACGAAAATGGCAGCGCCAGTGATGACGCCTGCCAAGGCGATGCAGGCGGCCACCTGATGGCTGAGCCATTCCGGGACGGGAGGAAAATAGTTCTCATTGTGTTGCATGTTGTAGACGTTGACGGAAATGCCGATGGCCAGCGCGACCAGCCAGAGGGCTACGCACGTCCGGATCAACCAGCGTGGAATGATGCGGAGTTCGTCGCGGAATCTGGTGCGTTCGCGTTTCCTGCGGAAGCGGATCAGACGCATGCGTTCGTTAAATGAGTCGCTCATAGTCTCTCTTTCTTCTTCGTTATTATGCGGTCCACTGGATTTCCAAATTTTCAATTTGGGCCTCGCCATGGGCTGATGTTGAATCCCTTTTGGTGCAAAACAGCAGCCACGGCGAATAATGCCGGCACCGCCCACCAGAGAACAAATCCCATTTCGACAGCCAGCTTGGGAACGTGGAGATAATTGCCCAGCCACGCAAAGCCGCGCCAGACCAAAGGCGCGCTAAGGACGCCGGCGAACCAACTGAAGCCGGTAATCACCCAAAGTAGAAAGTTACCGTGGGAAGTTTGCGCGGACTCCTGAGCGCGGAGACGAACGCGGAGCTGCGTACGGGCAGCAAGATCGCGCGGTATCGAGACAGGAACTGTGCGGAGTGCATGCAGGAGTTCCTGGGTGGAAGCAATTTCGCGAGCGCAACCGGCACACTCGTGGAAGTGCTGATCAAGCCATGACTGGTCGGCGTGAGAGAGTCCTTCGACAAGCGATTGCGCAAAGAATTTCTGCGCGCGGATGTGAAGGTTTTCAGTCATACGGAACCTTCCGGCAATGCCGATTTCAACGCAGCCAGCCCGCGATAGAGGCGCGACTTCACTGTGGAAACAGGGGCGGACATCATGGCGGCGATTTCTTCCAGACCCATTTCTTCGTGAAAACGAAGGAGCAGGACCTCGCGGTAGTAGGCCGGAATTTTCAGCAAGGAGAGTTGCACAGCTTGTTGATTTTCGCGCGAGACGAGGAGTTGCAGCGCCGAAATGGAATGTTCATCGGGGGGATCAAAAGGCTGATTGCTATCCTTGTCGCCGAGATCCTCGAGGCTGGGCATTTTCTTGCGGCGGGAGACGTCGATGACCAGATTGCGCGCGATGGCAAAAAGCCAGGACTCGAACTTGGACTTGGCGTTGTACTGGTGGCCGCGTTCGAGGACGCGGATCCAGGTCTCCTGAAAAAGATCTTCGGCGAGAGCGGGATTGCCGGTGAGAAAGAGGAGGTAGCGGTAAAGGCGATGCTGGTAAAGCTCGATAAGGTGATCGAGCAGGCCCGGATCGCGGCGGCTGAGGCCTTGTGCCAGGGTTTGGGTTTCGTCGGTCATCACAGCCGCGAAGAGCAGCGGCGACCTCGAAGAAGCTGAAGCTAACGTGAATGCGTGTGCGCTCATACTATATGGCATACGGATTAGGTGGGAAGAAAGACGCAGGAGGGGAAGTAACGAAGCGAAAAAGCAATGCGGTAACGAACCTCTTAGCCTTGCTAGAAGTCATTTATTTTCAATATGTTACGATGGTCTAAAGACGAGCGGGATTGCATGGCCCCAGAGTCAGGCTATTGGGTCGCTGCGGGCAGCCCTAGGGAGACGTTCAGCTTTTGGACTTCCTCCCAGTTCTTCTCGACTAGGTCGATGTTGGTGGGATTGACGACGCCGGCCAGGTTGTCGACGGGGGCTTGCCCGGCTTTCTTGAGGGCGACAACCATGGCGGCCTGGACAAACGCGTAGAGAGAAATCAGGTACTCCCTGGTGGGAAAACCGTTCTTTTTGAGGATCGCGGTGCCCTGAGGGAATTTACTATCGAAGATTTTAGCTTGTTCGGTGATGCTGCCGGCATTTTTCAGCTCGTCACCGTCCATGCCCTTTGAGGCATCGGGATTCTTCTGTTCCCATTCCTTGAGTTCACTGGTGGCCGCAGCGAGATGGCGAATCCCATCCATGGAGAGAGAATAAGCTGCAATTTCTTTTGCGTCGGGATCGGCACCGGCCGCTTTCTGCGCTGGCGCGGCAAATGTGGACGAAGCCAGAAGAGTCAGGGCAACGAAGCAAGAGAGGATGGCGTTGCGTGCCGAGCGGGGAATGGGAATCAAAGCGAGCCTCCAATGCTTACAATCAAGTGAAACTGGCAGGGTAGCATCCGTGGTATTCCGCGGCAATGGTACTGCGGTGTAGACTGCGAAATGCCATGATTTGTCCTGAATGCAAAGCGGAGTATCGTCCGGGATTTACGCGTTGCGCGGACTGCGACGTGGAGTTGGTGTGGGAACAGGCGGAGGACGCGGCGGCATCATCGCCGTACGGCGCGGCCGAGCCGGGAGATCCCAACGAAGATCCGTACTGCTCATTTTGGAAGGGCGACGATCCCAGAATCCACGCGGATTTGTGCGAGGTGCTGAACGAGGCGGGTATCCCGCACAACACCGTGTTTCGGCGCGATCATTTGTTTAACCTGAATAACTTCCCCGCGTACCAAATTGGCGTGCCGTTTTCCCTCTTTGAGAAAGCCGAGATTGTGGTGAAAGAAGCCTTCGGGTCCGCTGATGACCAGGCGGTAAAGCTGTTGGAGGCGCCGCGACATATCGCGGAAGGGCCGGAGGGAGCCTGGAAGATGCCGGCGACGCTGACGCCGGAGGAGGAAGAGAATATTCCCGGGCCACCGAATGCAGGCGAGGAAGACAGTTGGTACCCGGAAGACGCGGGCGCGCAAGTTTGGACGGGAGAGAACATCGTTAGCGATTTCCTGATCGCCGCGCTGCATGAAAATGGGATCCGGTGCCGGGTGGAACGGAACGGTTCGCGCGCGAGATTGTTTGTGCTTCCGGAAGACGAGGCAAAGGCGGGGGAGATCGTACAGGAAGTGGTGGAAGGGAAGCCGCCGGAATGAGTGGGCTGACAACGAGGAATAACGTCCTTGCCAGCGAAGCGAAGAATCTTTCTTCGGCGGAACCTCAGGAGAGATTCCTCACTCCGCAGACCGTTGGGAATGACAAAACGAATGCTTTTGTGCGACCTGTGACGCCGTTTCCTCCCAAAGAAATCCAAGAACAGCTTCGTGTTCACTGAATTTGATGTCGGCGATGTAGTAGACTCGCGGCGATATGTTCTGCCCGGTATGTAAGATGGAATATTTCGAAGGAACGAAGAGCTGCAGCCAGTGTGGCGTTGAACTGGTGGCGCAGTTGCCGGAGGTTTCCGAGGCGACGCTTAGCGCACGTGCAATCCCGCTCAGTGAAGAGGAAGGGGCTGCCGTCGCTGAACTGCCGGCGAATTGGGATTCGGCGAACGTCTCCGTGGAAGTGTGGGCCGGAGCGGATCAGGGCCGGCTGCAGTTTATTGAGCACTCGCTGCATGGAGTGGGAGTGCCGACGATTCGGATTGTGCGAGACGAAGGCCTTGTCCGGCTCCTTGTACGGCCTGAGGATGAGAATCGCGGCCGCGAAGTGGTGCGGCAGATCCTGAACCATGCTGTACCGCAGCAAGCCTTGCCGGGGACGAAGGAGTACGTCTGGCTGGACGAGCCCGTGAAAAGTTATTCGCTGATTTGGGCGCTTGGCGGAGCCTACTTGCTTCTATGCTTTCTGGGGTTGTCTCTACCGGGGCTCTCGTTTGGGGCAACCGCCGTCCTGACGGGTGTCGTAGGGCTCGCAACTTTGGTGGCGAATATTGGGGCGCTGTGGATGCTGTACCAGTCGATACGCTACGAGCTTCGGCCGTTGCTTTTTTGCGTTTTATCCACCATTCCGTTTTCGTTCGTGTGGTACTACTACGAACGCCACAGAAAGCGGCAGGGAGTACGGCGCCTGCCGATGGCCATACGCACGCGTGTTTCGCCGCCACCTTCGGCTTGAGCGTTCTTTTCTTGACGCCGCTCTTTCTGGCGTGCATCCTTAGGTTCCTCCGTTTCCCCTCTACCGCGGAGGTCTTCATGAAGGAAGCTGCGGTTGGTTTTCGTGTGCACTCCGGCTGGAGTGCCATCGTTGCTGTCTCCCTCGAAAAAGCTGTGCCAATTGTTTTGAGACGCCAGCGCGCCCACCTGGTGAAGACGTTCAGTTACACGTTCCGGCAGCCATATCACACCGGGGAGAAGATGGGATTCGCGGAGGCCGGCGAATTCATCGGAGGTGTGCGAACGGAGGCGGAGGAACTCGCGTGTAAGGCACTTCGCGCGATGGAAGCTGACCTGAAAGAGCAGGGGTACCAATTGGATCGCGCTGGGTTGCTGCTTGCATCGGGGAGACCGCTGCCGGAGTTGGAGAAAATTCTTCAGTCGCACGCGCTGATCCATACGGCGGATGGGGAGCTGTTCCGCGAAGCACTGCGCAGCGCGAGCACACGGTGCGGGTTGCGGGTAGCGTGCACTAAAGAGCGAGAATTGCTGGAGCGCTGCGCGGAGGTGTTTTCGCTGCAGCCCCCCGTGGTGCTGCGCCGGGCCACGAAATTAGGCAAGGGGCTGGGCGCGCCGTGGTCGCAGGATGAAAAGTTCGCGACACTAGCGGCGTGGCTAGCACTGGCTAAGCCCGTGAAAGGAGCTCCCGGTTAAAGGGACGCTCTCACTGCTCCGCGCTAATTGCTGTGGTAAGCTTCGGCGCAATCATGTTCTGTCCTTTGTGTAAGGCAGAGTATCGCGACGGTTCGCAGAATGCCGCGATTGCCGGATTCCGCTTTTGACAACACCCGAGGAGCAGAGGCCGTGGCTCTGTATTATCTTTTGGCAATTCATGAGACCGCGGTCAACTGCCGAGTATTAGGTTGATGTTCTGGAGAAGGACGCGGAGGAGTCGGTTCACGCGAATGGTGGAGACTTTTGCCAGGAAGACTCGCGATATGGAGGACTCGTGACTGTCGACGCAATTAAAATCGTAGCGGTGCTGGGCGCGGGAACGATGGGGAATGGCATCGCGCACGTGTTTGCGCGCGCGGGCTACAATGTGATCCTGCGCGACGTGCAGCAGCGCTTTCTGGATCGCGGGATGGAGACCATCGCGAAGAATCTGGAGCGCGAAGTGAAGAAAGGGAAGTTGACGGAAGCGGAAAAACCGGAGGTGCTGGGGCGATTGAATCCGGTGACGGATTTTGCGGCCATTGCGGCGGCAGATTTTGTAGTGGAGGCTACACCGGAAAAATTGGAGATCAAGCGAGCGGTGCTGACGGAAGCTGACAGGCTGGTGCGGCCGGAAGTGATTCTGGCGAGCAACACGTCTTCGATTTCGATGACTACGCTGGCGGCGATGACAAGGCGTCCGGAGCGGTTTGTTGGCATGCACTTCATGAACCCGGTGCCGGTGATGGTGTTGGTGGAAGTAATTCGTGCGCTACAGACCGGCGATGAAGCGTTTGCGACGACCATGAAATTGGCGAAAAAATTGGGTAAAACACCCGTGGCGGTGAACGATGCGCCGGGATTTGTTTCCAACCGCGTGCTGATGCCCCTGATCAATGAAGCCGCGTATACGGTGATGGAGGGAGTGGCCACGCCGGAAGCGGTGGATGCGGTGATGAAGCTGGGGATGAATCATCCGATGGGGCCGCTGGAGCTGGCGGACTTTATTGGGCTGGATGTGTGCGTGGATATTCTCAATGTGTTGCTGGAGGGCCTGGGCGATCCGAAATATCGCGCCTGCCCACTGCTGAAGAAGTATGTCGCGGCGGGCTGGCTCGGGCGCAAGAGCGGGCGCGGGTTCTACAGTTACACTGTATGACGAAACCTCATGGATTCTACACAGCTGAAGGAATTGGGCTCTCCCTGTCCGCACAATGTCCTCCTCCTAATCGAAGGCGGCTCCAGACTGCACGGAGCCACACGCGCAGGGACAGACGACACAGATTGGTACGGTCTCTACGTCGAGCCTTGTGAGATTACGCTTGGCCTAGAGGAGTTTGAGCATTTTGTTTATTCTACCGGAGGTAGACCCGAGGGAACGGTCCTGAGGACGTGGACTTGACGTTGTACAGACGGCACAAGTGGGCGCGGCTGGCCTGCAAAGGAAACCCGTCCATTCTTCATTTCTTTTTCGTAAAGCCGAGGTTTGCTCATCCACTTTGGTCCCGGCTTTGGGAACAACAATCCCTGTTCTTTGCACGAAACCACCTGGAGCCGTTCCTGGGCTATGCTGAATCACAGTTAAAGCGCCTTTATAACGAGCACTCGAAGGATGTGAATCGCCCCGCGGGAGATGATACAAAGTTTGCCATGCATGCATTTGATCAGGCTATTGGGGGAGGCGAAGGAGTTCGTCGAGCGCGGTGAAATCACGCTGACGCAGCTAAACGCGGCAGAACTCATCCAGATTAGCTTAGGGGAGTATGAACTGAGTGAACTTGTGGCATGGACGAACCAGCTTCAACCGGAAGCTGGCGAAGCCAAAGGCCATTCGCCTTTTCCAGAAAGTGGACAAAACGTCTCCCGCCTGATTGCCGGGGTCTATCAGGATTTTTGGCCGGGCCATGGTAGATCTTTTTTTGATAAGCAGATTCCGAAGATAGCCAGCGAGATGCGCCCGATGAAGGGCGAACATGTGGCGAAAATAGGATTTGCTTTTTGTTCGCCTTTTGAGTACGGTAGTGCCTGAAGGTTTTCAACAGGTGCCCTATGCCCCAGAGGCAGCCAGCTGTTTTATCCTGCATCGAACATGAGAGACTCGAGTTTGAGTTGATCGAGGTTCGCACCCGCGGGCAATACCTGACCCGCCTTCGCAGGCGGTCGCGCGAAGAGCAGGCGGACTGGGACCGGCGGGAGCAGCGGCGCTTTCGAGTCTCGTGGATCACGAAACTGGAGCAGGGTGCAGTGGTTGAAGGCCTGATGTGGCGAAGGAGAAGAAAGGTACAAATTCCCAATTTCCTCGACCGAGGTGAGAGATGACGGACGAAAGAGCAAAACTACTGGAAGCGGCGATATCGCAGATTGAGAAGTCATATGGCAAGGGCTCCATCATGCGGCTGGGCAATAAGGATGTGCTGGTGCCGGTGAACGTGATTCCATCGGGATGCTTGTCGCTGGACGCGGCGCTAGGCGTGGGCGGATTTCCCCGCGGGCGCGTGATTGAGGTGTACGGGCCGGAATCGGGAGGTAAGACTACGTTGACGCTGCACGTGATTGCCGAAGCACAGAAATTGGGAGGGCAGGCGGCGTTCATCGATGCGGAACATGCGCTCGATCCGGCGTACGCACGGAAACTGGGCGTGGACGTGGACAATTTGTTGGTGTCGCAGCCGGATCATGGCGAGCAGGCGCTGGAAATCGCGGAGACGCTGATCCGTTCGGGCGGCGTGGACGTGGTGGTGGTCGACTCGGTGGCGGCGTTGGTGCCCAAGGCGGAGTTGGAAGGGGAAATGGGCGATCCGCAAATGGGCTTGCAGGCGCGGCTGATGTCGCAAGCGCTGCGGAAGCTGACGGCGATTGTATCGAAGTCGAAGACCTGCCTGATTTTCATCAACCAGATTCGCGAAAAAATTGGCGTGATGTTCGGCAATCCGGAAACGACCACGGGCGGGCGCGCGCTGAAGTTTTATGCTTCGATGCGCGTAGACATTCGGCGAATCCAGGCGATCAAAGAAGGCGATCGCGTGGTGGGTTCGCGCACGCGCGCGAAAGTGGTGAAGAACAAAGTGGCTGCACCGTTCCGCGAAGCCGAATTCGATATCGTGTACGGCGAAGGCATTTCGCGCGAAGGGGATTTGCTGGACCTTGGCGTGGACAAGGGCGTGATCGACAAGTCCGGCACATGGCTGAGCTATGGCGGAGAACGCATGGGCCAGGGCCGCGAAAACGCTCGCGTATTCCTGCGAGAGAACAAAGACATCCGCGAGAAAATTGAAAACGCGCTGCGGAAAAAACTGGAAATACCGGGACTGACGCAGAATCACGCTCCCGCGGGACCGAATGGAAGCGCGGCCACGACGCCAGAAAAGCCTCCAGTACGAGCGGCAGCAGCAGCAGCGGCGGCCGCCGACGCGAAGGCGAGGCCTGCGCGGTAGGCATCGACGGCGAAGCAGGAACGAAAACGCCAGGACAAATCCAGTTCGAAGGGCGGAACAAATCAAGGGTTCCGCCCGTTCCATTTTGCGACGTGATTCAAATTGCGACGCGCGGGGGACCGGACCAGATCTTACCCTGAGTGATTTTCACGAGATTTCGCGGGCCCTAAGGGACAGACGGACGGGGATGTGGAGCGAACTGGTCCGGAGGCCAGACGTTCAAAAGAAAGCACATAGAATCGTACTGGGCCAAGATGGCTATTGTCAGGGCATCCTTAGAACGGGTAAACTTCGTCTCAGTCTGCGAGACTCGCGTGCTCGAAGATGGGTTGCAAAGGTGGGACATCCGAAGTGGTTTGAGCGCTGAGAGGAAATTAACGTAGTTTTTCACTGTACCCTTCTGGGACTACTGTGAGCGAGTTGAGGTTAAAGGGCTGAATGATTCAAGACTTGTGTAAGTTCCTCACGGCGGCAGCGCTGATTTCTGGCCTGTCTGTTCCCGTGTCAGCCGCGGACGCCGCAGCGGCGCCCCACCCAAAGTCCAACGCCAGCTCACATTCTAAGAGCGCTTCCAAAACGAAATCCAAGAGACGCCTTGCTCCTTCGCGCTACAACGGATACGCGCCTACATACGCGGATTCGGTGAGCGCCGATGATCCGAAATTCGATGACCCGGTTGTGCGGGAAGCGGCGGTTTCGGCGCTGGGGCGGTACAACGGGTCGGTGGTCGCGGTAGATCCGAACACCGGGCGAATCCTGACCGTAGTGAATCAGAAGATTGCCTTCAGCGACGGCTACATTCCTTGCTCAACGATCAAGCCGACGATTGCGATCGCCGCGCTGCAGGAAAATGTCATCACGCGAGACACGATGCTGAAGGTAGGGCGACGCAAGTACATGAATTTGACGGAAGCCCTTGCGCACTCCAACAATACGTTCTTCGAAGAACTGGGGCGGCGCATGGGATTCGACACCGTGTCCAAGTACGGACGCCTGTTAGGACTCGGCGAACTGGCAGGTTACGAACTGGCGGATGAACATCCTGGCGCGTTCCCGATGCAGCCACCGGCATTTGGCGGAGTTGCGCGCATGTCCAGCTTCGGCGAGGGAATCCAGATTACGCCTTTGCAGTTGGCGGCGTTGGCTGCGGCGTTTGCCAACGGGGGCACTCTGTATTATTTGCAGTATCCGCATTCGGCGGAAGAAGCGGACGCCTTTCAGCCGCGCGTGAAACGGGATTTGAACATCGCCGGTGTGCTGCCGGAAGTTCGTGAAGGCATGCTGGCGGCGGTGCTGTATGGCACCGGACGGCTGAGCTACGATTCCGGAGGAGACGAAACACCGCTAGGGAAGACCGGAACCTGCGACGACCACACCAATCCGTCGCGGATCGGTTGGTTTGTTACGTATGCGGATGAAGCTCATCCCAAAATCGCGCTGGCCGTTCTTCTGCGTGGCAACACTCGCCGCGTGAAGGGTCCGACGGCCGCGCAAGTGGCTGGGTTGATCTACCGCAGATTGCGGGAACAGAACTATTTCGCGGATGGTCCGAAGATCAAGTCCGTGCAGCCGATCACGTCTGGGAATTAGGCGAATCCAAAAATAGAAATATGTGGTAGGGCCGTTCGGAATTCGTGTTCCCGAATGGCCCTGCGTTGTGCGGCCAGTCGGCGTGGGTGCGAAAGCGGCGACTAGTCCGCGCACCGCACGGCGGTTAGCTCGGAAGGCGACCGCTACACAAAACGATGCTCACAGCTAAGCAACGGCCTCACCCTTGAGCAACAGGTGCAACAAGGTGGTCGTCGCAGGTTAGAGAGTGGGGCGGCACCGCGGGTGCGGGCGGACGTGGACGCTGATGACGAGTTCACGATGGCTCTGCATGGCGTCGAAGTAGTGCTGGCAAAGAGACGCAGACAGCTGGTCTTCGCTCTTGGCGTGAAAACGGCGGTGACACTCCGAACATGTAGAAAAGCAAGCGCGGTCGCGCAATTCGCGAACGTCAATTTCTGGATGAACTTCAAACGTAATCATGAAGACTCCCCAGGAATGCAGGGGCACGCGCGATGCCAGAATTGACGCCTCGTAAACATTGCAGACAAAAGAGTTAGCAGAGGCGTTGCGTCGCAAACGCGTGATTTGCTCCATGGCCATTGATAAGGAGGTGTGGAATCACCCCCTTGGCCAATTGAGCGCACGCATTGCGGCGAGCATTGACGCTCACGAAAATTTGAGACACAACCAGAGCCGTGCGCTATTCTGGTCAAACCAAAAGCGTTGCAACAATCGCGCTGAGCAGCGCAAGGAACGACAATCAAGGGATTCTGGGGGAAGAGTGAATCGTCTTTTGGCGTTTGGGGTGGGAGTGACGCTCGCGGCAGGTGCCGTTGTGGTTGGCTACAGCATTCAGCGGCGTTCGAATACGGCGCAGGAATTTCAACGACAAGTAGAACTGGCCAAGATGGAAGCGGAGCGCATTCGCCAGAGCGTGATCTTGCCGACAGTGAAGAGAATGCCGGCGGGAGAGAACTTTGCCAGCGCACTGCAAAAGTTCGGGCTCTCAACAGAACAGGTGACCGATGCGACGATGGCGGCGCAACACGCGTTCAATCTGCGGCAACTGCGCGCGGGAAACACGATCACGGTAAACCGCTCGGTGGAGGGCAGGCTGCGCGAGATCAATTACAAGATCGACGCCGAACGCATGTTGCACGTGGTGCCGCAACAACAGGGCTTCTCAGCCGAAGTGCAGGAAATCCCGATTCGTTCAGTGGTGACGGTGGTAAACGGACAGCTGGAGGATTCTCTATTTAACGCGGTGGAAGAGGCGGGCGAGAGCGCGGAAGTGGCCATGCGGCTAGCGCAGATTTTCGGTTATGACCTGGATTTCTACACCGACCCGCGCAGAGGCGATACCTTCCGTCTGGTGCTCGAGAAGAGGACTTATTTGACGGGAGAAACTGCCGGATACGGCCGGATTCTGGCCGCGGAATACGCGAATGGCGGGCAAAAATATGAGGCGCTGCTGTTTCACGACGAGAGAGGGCAAAGCGCGTATTACCGCGCGGACGGCAAGTCTTTGCAGAAGGCGTTCCTGAGGTCGCCACTGAAATTCGGCGCGCCGGTCACGTCACACTTCAGCAAGTCGCGATTCCATCCCATCCTGAAGACATACCGGGCGCACCTTGGAACGGATTATGGCGCTCCGGTAGGCACGCCAGTGCAGACGATTGGCAGCGGAGGAGTGTTGTTTGCGGGGCGCAAAGGGGGAGATGGCAACATGGTGCACATTGCGCACTCGCACGGGTATGAGACCTACTATCTGCACCTGTCCCGAATATTGGTGCATGCGGGGGAGCACGTGGAGATCGGCAAAACCATCGGCATGGTTGGAAGCACGGGCCTGGCTACCGGCCCGCACCTGGATTTCCGAATCGCGAAAAAAGGGCAATTCCGGAATTTCGAGACGCTCGGGCTGCCACCGTCTGAGCCAGTGGCAAAAAAGAATTGGACGGAATTTGCGGCTGTGCGCGAGAAGTGGCTTCCCCTGTTGCACGGAGACGTGCAGCCAGGATTGGAAACAGCCCAAGCACAAACCGGCGAGACGGGAAAGAAGTAACCACCGGCACGCGCCGGAGGCTGGCATGCCTCCCTATTCTCAGTAAATGATCGGCAATTTGGAGAAGTCGGACGTGGAGTCGTCGACGACGCGGAGGATGAGGAGCGTGCGGTCGTCGTGAGGAGGACGTCCAACGCCGGCGTACTCGTCGGTAGCTTTCACGATGCGTTGTGCGATGGTGTAGCCCGGGTCGAACGGTGCGACTTCCGATAAGAGCTCCTTCAGACGGCCGCTGCCAAACTCTTCCTGCTCTGCGTTGGTAGATTCGTGAATGCCGTCGGAGGCGAAGACGACGACGTCGCCCGGAAACAAAGCTAGAGTGACTTCGTCGTATTCAATTTCGGGGAGCAAGCCGAGAGGCACGCCGCTAACCTGCACCTCGGTCACTTCGCCGTTGCGAACCAGCAGAGGGAGCGGGCCGCCAGCGTTAGAAATACTCAATTCCCTGAGGGCGGCGTCGTAAACGGCGAAGTGCATGGCAATGAAGCGGGCGTCAAGACGCGCGGCCAGCAGACGCGAGTTCATGAACCCCAACACTTCAGAAGGGGTGGCCTGCTTGTCGTTCACCAATTCCCGAAGAATGCCAATCGCGAGAGAGCCATAGAGCGCCGCCGCTGTACCCTTGCCGGAGACATCGCCGATAGCGATGGCCAGACGGCCCACGCCATAGGGCAGAAAATCATAGAAGTCGCCGCCCAGTTCCCGCGCAGGGACATACGCAGTCGCCAGGTCCAAGCCGGGAACTTCGCGCGCGCCGGTGGGCAAGAGTTGGCGCTGGATCTCGCGAGCGGTCTCCAGGTCGTCGAGCAGGCGCGACTGATTGTCGCGTGCTTCTTCGAAGAGGCGAGAGTTTTCCAGGGCTACCGCGACATAGGAGCCAAGAATGTTGAGGAGGCGCTCATGCTCGGCGGTGAAGGCGCTTAGCTCGGTGCTTTCCAGATCGAGGACGCCGACGAGGCGGTCTTGACGGAGCAAGGGTACGACCAGTTCGGAGCGCACTCCAACGTCGGGTCCGCATTGCAGGTAGCGGGGATCTTCTCGCACGTCATTCACGCGAATGGTGCGGCGCTCCGCGGCAGCAGCACCGGCGATCCCCTGGCAAAGGGGCATGTTCAAGCGCGTGGGGATCGCGTCCTCGTAGCGCATGGAAAAGACGCTTTCCAATCGCTGGATGGACTCGTTCCAGAGCATGACGGTGAAGACGTGGTAATTGACCAGCTTTTTCACGCGTTCGGCGATTCGGCGGAGCAGTTCGGCGCGATCGAGGATGGAAGTGATTTCGTGGCTGACCTCGTAAAGCAGGGAAAGAGTTTGAGCCTGCTCCGGCTGCTGCACGAAAAAGGTCGGAGGAACGGGATCTGCCTCGCCGAGGAGCGAAAACGGAGTAAGTTGTTTGGCCTGGTCCATGGGAAAAGATTCTAACCGCTTCCCGTTAGATGTGGGTAAAGGAAGATGGTTTCACGGAAAGGGAAGAACATCGCGGAAGGCGGCGGGGGCCGGAGGGCACCGCAGGGTTAGAATCGCGCCTATTTCAACGTTTACGGCAGGACCAAAACAGGCTGTGGAAGAACTCTCTTTTTGTCATTCCGAACGGTGTCTGCGGAGTGAGGAATCTGCTTTTTCCTTGGCATTTTGCAAAAGAGATCCCTCGCTTCGCTCGGGATGACAACGAATTGTGGTTCTTCCGCAGCCTGTAAAAGTCGTGCCCAGCCGAAGATTGCGAGCGGTGCGAGGGCCAGGCGACCTAGAGAATGCGGCGCAAGTGAATCAGAAGGTTGCGGCAGCGGATAGGATGGCGCGGAAGGTGTGGGGGCGACGGTTGGCCGCGACAGAGAATCGGAAGCAGGGGAGGAAAGCCTGGCCCCGTCCCTGGGTTGGACGGCGGCAGCAGGTCGTTCATGGCCAAATGCACTGGCGCGGCCGCGGGTTCAGGCCATATAGGTCCAGCCGTCAGGAACACGGGGTCAATGTTCACACGCGTCGGCACGAATGGAGCAGACAAGAATTTCTCATCCGGCTCCCGCGGTGGCCGGCGACATGGCCACGTCGGAGATGCGGTTTCCGCAAACGCGTCCGCGCGAGATTCTGGCCGGCACTCAGAAGAGCTTCGCCTTGATGCAAGGTGATCTTCTTTTTCATCCAATAACCAATAGAGGTAATCGGCTAGGTGGTAAGAGGCGTAGCCAAGCTCGTCGTGCCGCAAGCGAATCACACGAGCACGGGCAAGAGAAAATTCCGCATAGTCA
>Ga0210406_10004872_pt1 | contig 14203 bp, 9 predicted proteins | sample IncBWC30MmetaG_FD_155454 | JGI IMG/M metagenome (GOLD analysis project Ga0210406, IMG submission 155454) | Forest soil microbial communities from Barre Woods Harvard Forest LTER site, Petersham, Massachusetts, United States - Inc-BW-C-30-M | ecosystem: Environmental > Terrestrial > Soil >... | reverse complement strand
TGGTCACGGACTTCGATGGAATCGAGCAGGACGCTGCGGTGTCTCGCGACGGTCATTTTGTGGCGTTTCTGTCGGACCGGGACGGAAAGATGGACGTCTGGGTTACGCAGGTCGGTTCGGGAGAGTTCCACAACTTGACCCGCGGGAGCGCGCCGGAACTCGTCAATCCATCGATTCGCACCCTGGGGTTCTCGCCCGATGGATCTCTCGTCACGTTTTGGGTTCGCAAGCCGGGCGGCTCGAGCGGCGGCGACATCAGCATTTGGGCGGTACCAACGCTGGGCGGAGAACCGAGGCCCTATCTTGAAGGCGTGGCTGAGTTCGACTGGTCCCACGACGGCTCGCGACTCGCGTACCACACGCCCGGACCCGGAGACCCGCTATTCGTGTCAAACGGCAGCCGGCGATCGGAGGGGCGGCCCATATTTACTGCGCCTGCCGGGCTCCACAGCCACTTTCCATTGTGGGCGCCGGACTCGGCATTCATCTACTTCGTCCAGGGTTCCCTCCCAGACAAATTGGACATCTGGCGTATCAGTCCATCCGGCGGAACTCCTGAACGGATCACGTCGTACAGTGGGCGCGTGAGTCATCCTGTCCTATTGGATCGGAGGACGCTGATGTACCTCGCCAGCGATCCTGATGGTTCGGGACCGTGGCTTCATAGCATGAATGTCGAGCGCCGCATTCCCCACCGGCTGACCTCCAGCCTTGATCGGTACACGTCGCTGGCGGCGAGCGCTGACGGTCGCCGTCTGGTAGTCACCCTCGCGAGTCCGAAGAGAACGCTGTGGCGCTTGCGGATCGATAACTCAGCCGCCGAGTCGTCGGTGGCTGCTCAAATCTCGCTGAAGACCAGCACTGCGTTTTCCCCGCGACTGGGTCCAAATTATCTTCTGTATGTTTCTGCGACGGGCACGAGCGAGAGTATCTGGAAGCTCGCCAACGGAAGTGCTACGGAGTTATGGACTGGTCAGGGAACGCGACTCATCGGGGGCCCGGCAATCGCCCCGGATGGACGGTATATCGCATTCTCGGTCACGCAACATGGGCAAAGCCTCTTGTATGTCATGCAGGCCGACGGCAGGAACGCGCGGGTTGTGACCGATTCACTCAACCTGCAGGGCGCGCCAGCATGGGCGCCCGACGGCCAATCGATCACCTCGGCGGCGGAGGATCACGGCGTCCCACACCTCTACCGCGTGCCAGTAGACGGTCGCTCCCCGGTTCCTTTTGTCTCCGAGTACTCGGTCGATCCCGCGTGGGCGCCCGACGGCAGCTTCGTCGTTTACTCAGGACCCGACATCGGCACCACGTTTGCCGTGAAGGCCGTCACGGCCGAAGCCGCAGCGCATCCCTTTCCAGCCTTGACCCTGACTCGAGGGGCTCGACACCTGACCTTCCTGCCCGGAGGACGATCACTCGTGCTCCTGCGAGGAGAGATTCAACATAAAAACCTATGGCTCATCGACCTGGAGACGGGCGCCGAGCGGCAGTTGACCAACCTCACTCCCGACTTCGACATTCGCGACTTTGACATCTCTGCGGATGGTCGCGAAGTTGTCTTCGAACGAGTGCAGGACCGCTCGAATGTGGCGCTGCTGGATCTCCCGCGGCCATAAGCCGGCTTCGCCCCAGGCGGACAGCCGAGAGCCTGCCCTGTCGAAGGGGCGGCGTCCCTACGCAGCCTCAGGCCCGCGCCGCTTCGGCGACGGGGGCCGTGACCTTGACCACAGGCAGCCGGATTTCAAACGCGGCTCCGCCTTCGGGGCGGTTGTAGCAGGTGATTTGTCCTTTGTGGTCCTGGATTACACCGTAGGTGGCGCTGAGTCCGAGACCAGTTCCTTTGCCGACCGGCTTGGTCGTGTAGAAGGGATCGAAGACGCGCTCGGGATCGCGCAGGCCGGGGCCGGAGTCGGCGAACTGGACAACTACTTCGTTGTTTTCGCGCCAGAGTGAGACCTGGAGACGACCGCCGCCGATTTCCTGTAATGCGTCCACCGCATTCTCGATGATCTGAAGAAAGGCCTGCAAAAGCTGGTTCGGATTGCCGAGCACGCGAGGCAGGGGGTCGCGGCTTTCCACGGTCAGGCTGATCTTCTTGTTTTCGAGCTTGAATCCTTCCATTTGGACTGCGCGCTGCAAAAGAGGCTTCAGTTCGAGAAGACTTTTCTCTCCCGGAGTTTGCTGGGCGAAACTAAGCAGATCGCTGACCAGTTCGCGAGTGCGTCGGGCCTGTTGGCCGATTTTCTGCGCGTTGGAGAGTTGCTCGCGGCTCAGGTTGCTGCTGGCCGCCATGCGTTCGGAGCTGCTCAGGATGGCCGAAAGCGGGTACTCAAGTTCGCCGGCGGCGAGCGCCACCAGTTCTCCGAGCGAAGCCAGCTTGGCCTGTTGGATAACTCTGCCCTGCAGGCGCTGGAGATTGTCGAAGCTCTTGCGAGAATGATTGAGCAGCTGCAGAAGCCTCTGGTCCAGTAGATGTTGTTTGAGGAAGACGACAAAGGCCAGGATGGCGACACCGCCCATAGCCACCGCAAAACGCGCATGGCGCAGATAAGGCTGCTGGTTGCTCAGGAACAGTGCCCAGTATCCCATGATGGGAAGAGAGAGCAGGGCGAGTTTCGCAAGTTCAGGAGCGATGGGGCGACTCGCACGCGTGATCGAAGGCATCATCTGGATATCGCGAAGGCAGCGCCTCCCGGCGATTGCGACCCAGAGGAACCCCAGCGCAGCGCCGAGAAACGGGAGGTCGAAGATTCCGCCAGTCTTGTAGGTGCCGCGTGCGAGGGCCGCATTCATTGCTTCCGAAGAAAATGTGTAGAGAGCACTGGCGAAAAAAATGTTGCGGTAGAGTCCGCGCCGCGCTCCGGAGCTGGTGAAAAATGCCGATGCTGATGCGGCAATCAACATCATTCCTTCGACGAAATAAAGGAGATCCCAACGCGGGCTGTACACCGCGACATTGGTGACGATGTACTCCTCGGGAAAAACAAAGAAGGCATAGACCACGACCCACCACACCAGCAGGATGATGACATTCAGCGCGCTGGGCAACATTCCTTCGCGCTCCTCGGCCTCCTGCGGGCGGATGGACACCGCCGCCATAATAGGGACGACGTGCAGGAACAGCACGATATCTCCTTGGAAAGGGTCGGGCAGCGGCTTGCGAACCACTACTTCAACCCACACCCAGCAGGCCTGGTTGAAACCCCACATCGCCATGCCCGCCGTCATCAGGCTCCAGAACAGGCGCGCATGCCCGCGGCTGTCGAAGGCGTTTCTGGCGGACACGATGGACGCACCCGCAATCACCAACAGGGGGACCAGGTCCCCCATGGCTACGCGAAACAAGGGGTTGGGAAACACTACAGGAGCCAGAACAAAGGCCAGCAGTAGGCCAACTCCCCAGCGGAGCGTCGGGATGTGGGGCCGAGACACCACGCTGCATCATATGACGTTTGGAACGATATGTTTAGATCACGGGCTGGTTACCCGAGGTTACTACGGTAACGTTCGTCCGGGTTCGAGCGGGTTCGGGCGGCGGCTGCTAGAATTGCCTGTCATGGCTTTCCCCGCTAACCGCCTTCGTCGTTTGCGGCGCACCGAAACCCTGCGTGCTCTGGTCCGCGAGACCCGGCTTACGCCTGAATCTCTGGTGTATCCACTGTTCATTTGCCCCGGAACGGGCATCCGGAAAGAAGTGCGCTCGATGCCCGGAGTCTTCAACCTTTCTGTCGACGAGGCAGTAAAGGAAGTGCGCGAGACCCGCGCTTTGGGAGTGTTGTCGATCATTCTGTTCGGGCTGCCGGAGGAAAAAGATGAAGTGGCCACCGGCGCCTGGGCGGAAGACGGCGTTATCCAGAGGGCGGCGCGCGCCATCAAGAGCGAGGTCAGAGATGTGGTGCTCATGGGCGATGTTTGCCTATGCGAGTACATGTCGCACGGGCACTGCGGCATAGTTAAAGTGAAAGAGAATGTGAACGAGAAAGTAAAAGAGAAGTCGGGACCGCAATCGCTGGGCGCGGCCGCAGCAGCGCCTCCGGTCATCGCCGAGTACGAGATCGTGAATGACGCGACCCTGGAGTTGCTGGCGCGTACGTCGGTTTCGCTGGCGCGATCGGGCGTGGACATCATCGCTCCGTCCGACATGATGGATGGGCGGGTCGCGGCGATTCGCGTTGCGCTCGACCAGACTGGCTTCGAAAATACGCCGATTCTTTCCTATGCGGCGAAATTCTCCTCCGGCTTCTATGGACCGTTCCGCGAGGCGGCCGATTCCGCGCCGCAGTTCGGGGATCGCCGTTCTTACCAGATGGACCCGGCGAACATTCGCGAGGCAATGCGGGAGATCGAGTTGGACATTGAAGAAGGCGCGGACATGATCATGGTGAAGCCGGCGATGCCGTATCTGGATGTGATTGCCGCAGCCCGGGATCGTTTCGACCTGCCGCTGGCGGCCTATCAGGTATCGGGCGAGTACGCGATGATCGAGGCCGCGGCCCGGAACCAGTGGATCGACCGCGAGCGCGTAATGATGGAATCGCTGCTCTGCATCCGCCGTGCCGGCGCCAGCATGATTCTGACTTACTACGCCAAGGAAGCGGCGAAACTACTGGCCTAGTCAGTCCCGGCACGCCGTTCTGTGGTGCATAGCCTCCCGCTGAACCGGCACCCCGCCTAACTCACCCATCTTTTAACAATCCAAGCACCAAAATTGTTGTAAAATCCGGCCAAACTGGGGTTGACACTTGGCCCGCTACTCGAAGTCCTCATCGATAGAATTAGTAAGAGCATGCGCCGGCTCGAAAGACGAGGAGGCGTGGGCGGAGTTTATCCAGCGATTTCAGGTGGTGATCGCCGCCGCGGTGCTGAGGACTGCCAGCCACTGGGGCGAACCGTCACGCCCGCAACTAGACGACCTGATCCAGGATACCTATCTGAAGCTCGTCGAGAACGACAGCCGTTTGCTGCGGTCGTTCCAGCCCCGCTACGAAGATTCCATCTATGGATTTTTGAAAGTGGTTGCGGCCAATGTCGTGCACGATCATTTCAAGTCCGCGCTGGCCGCGAAGCGGGGCGCAGGCCAAACCGAAGCGATCATGGAAACAGTTCAAATGAGCCCGAAAACAGCAGGCACCGACAGCTTTGATGCGGTGAGCCAGCGTCTTCAGCTCGAGCATCTGGACAAGATCCTGACCCAGCTTACGGCAGGCAAGGATCAGGCAAGAAAGCGCACGATTTTTTGGCTGCGCCACCGGCAGGGGCTTACCGCCAGTGAGATCGCATCCATTCCATCGATCGGACTGACCACCGAAGGCGTTGAAAGCGTTCTCATGCGCCTGGCGGCCATGATTCGCGGTCACCTCTTAAGTTCAACCCCCCACCGCGAAGTGAAGGTTTTGCCCCGGCAAAGTCGTTCTAAGAGAGTAGGGAGCTAGTTTTGGAAAGAAGTCCCAACGAGCACGTTGGCACGGCGGAACTGGCGAAGCTGCTCGAGGAATCTCGCCGGCGTGCGGAATCTGCGCCCGACGCTGCGGATATGCATCCTCATCTTGCCGCCTGTCCGACCTGCCGCGAGCAATTTGAGGACCTGGCATTGCTCGATCGCCAACTTGATCGCCAGATGAAGAGCATACGATCGGCGGAGTCGGCGTCCGCTCAGGGCGATTGTCCGGATCCGGGGCTATGGCGTGAGATTGCCGGCGGCCTGGCACCTCCCGACAAGACGCTTCCCTCCCTCGAACACGGCAGCCGCTGTGATCATTGTGGTCCATTGCTGCGTGAAGCCGTAGCCGAAGTGTCCAATCTGAACGGGGAGATCACCGAGTCGGAGCGGACGCTTATCGCGATCCTCGATAGCGCGCGCGCGGAGTGGCAGCAGAGACTGGCCCAGCAAATCGCAGGAACACAGCATTCGGCTGCGGATCGGGAATCCACGCCGTGGTGGAAGCGATGGTTGGCTACCCCGCGTCTGGCCGTCCCAAGTCTTGCCGTCCCTCGTCTAGCCATGGCGGGAGCGTCTCTTTTAGCCATCGTTGCCGCAGGATCGTGGGTAGTCGTGCATCGCATTAACGATTACAACGCCACTCGGAACCAGCCCGCCGCCGCCGGCCAGCTCCTCGCCCGCGCGTACACCGAGAAGCGCACCCTCGAACTCAGAATCGCAGGCGCCGATTATGCTCCTCTGCGCGTCTCGCGCGGACCCGCAGCCTCCTTTACCAGCCGTCCAGAGCCGCTTCTAAAAGCGGAAGCGCTGATTGCCAGACAACTCGAATCCCATCCCTCCGATCCCTCCTGGCTTCAGGCCAAGGCGCAGGCGGACGTGCTCGAAGGCAAGTACGACGCAGCCGTCGAAGCCTTGCGCCGCGCCCTGGAGTTGGAGCCGCATTCGCCAGCCATCCTCACCGATCTCGCGACTGCCTACTTCCAGCGCGCACAGCAGGAAGACCGCAAGGACGATCTCGGCGCCGCTTACGAATACCTGAGCCAAGCCTTGAGACTCCACCCCGACGACCCGGTCGCGCTCTTTAATCGAGCCATCGTCGCCGAGCATCAGTTCCTTTACCACCAGGCACTCGATGACTGGGAGCGCTACCTGCAAGTGGACGCGCACTCCGACTGGGCCGACGAAGCGCGCAGCCACGCCGACGCGGTGCGCGCGAAGCTGGAGAAGCACAACAGTCAGGCCACGCCGCTGATGACCCCGGCGCAGCTAATGGATCCCGCCAACGACTCCACCCGCCGTTCAGCCGTGGGTGATCAGGTGAATGAGCGCATCGAAGAATACCTGCACGACGCCGTGCGCGTCTGGTTGCCGGGTGCCTATCCCGAGACGGCTTCCCAGCCCGATCCGGCAGCGCGCCAGGCGCTTTTTTTTTTGGCGGACCTGACCAGCCAGCAGCACGATGACCTCTGGCTAACTGACCTTCTGCGCGGTTCCTCGGCCCCACGTTTTCCGCAAGCCGTAGCCGCGCTCGCACTCGCCGTCAAAGCCAATGACGCCGGCGAGTATGATTTCTCCCGCCGACAAGCTGATCTTGCCGAGCAATTGTTTCGTGCTTCGGGCAACACGGCGGGCGTGCTGCGCGCGCAGTTCGAACAGGTCTTCTCCGCACAGCTTACGCGTCACAGCGAAGAATGCCTGCGGCAGGCAACTGCTGCGTTAGCGGAATCCGGAAAGTATTCTTACTCCTGGTTGGAGATTCAGCTGGGGCTGGAGAAGAGCGTCTGTTCCTTTTTGATGGGCGACATCGGGGCGGACGAAGATGCCACCGGTCGTGCCGAGGCTCTGGCCCAAAAGAGCGGGTACGGGGGCCTCTATCTGCGAGGCGTGTTTTTCGCCGCAGATGACAAGCTCACTACCGGCGATCAACCCGGCGCTTCGGCGATTGTCAGCATGGGGCTGGAGCACTATTGGTCAATGCAGTTTCCCACTCAGCGCGGGTACAACCTGTACGTGGGGCTGACCTACATCGCTGAAGCCGCCGCCCGGCCGAACTTGCAGGTAGCAGTTTGGCGCGAAGCGGTGGCATTGATCGACTCCGATGAAAACTTGTTCTTGCGCGCGGCGGCACACAAACATATGGCCAATGCTGCTAATGCGGCTCATCAGTCCCAAATCGGCGCGGCGCAGTATGCCGAAGCTGCCCGCCTCTTTGCGCTGGCCCCGCGAACCGAAGCCGGTCGTAACTCTACTCTAGAGATGGAGATCCGGACTGCTCGAGTGGAGGCACGCCTTGGTCGTTTCGACCCTGCCATCGTGCGACTAACCTCAATCCAGGACCAGGTTCGCCCGCTTTCGAACAACATCCTCCAGATGTTCTACTCCACTCTGGGGGAAGTGCAACTTCGCAGACATCGTGAGCTCGAGGCCGAGCAGGCTCTGCGGCCTGCATTGGCGCTGGCGGAACAAAGTCTGGCTTCCCTGGGTTCGGAAGCGGAGCGTACAAGCTGGAGCAAGGACGCAGCTCCGGCGTATCTTGCACTCATCGAGGCAGAGTTGGTGCAGGGCAGCTCGCAGGAAGCGCTCGAGACGTATGAGTGGTACCTGGGCGCGCCCCAGCGGGTTTCCGCAGATCCCCACCCGCGCCGACATCTAACCAACCCGCCGATGCCCGAACCGTCGCGGCTGGCCTCTCGTCTTCCCCTCCTGACAAAAGAGACGGTGCTCGCCTATGCGGAACTGCCCGACGGACTAGCGATCTGGATCTATGACGACCGCAGTGTAAACGCGCGCTGGATTCCGGGACCCACCGATGGGCTGCAGGAGCTAGCGGAAAGATTTCACGACTTGTCTTCCGATCCGAAGTCGGAGCTGAGCGCGTTGCGCCGGGACGCCCGCAGCCTGTACCAGGCGCTCATCGCTCCCGTAGAACAACACCTCGCGCCGGGACGCCCGCTGGTCATCGAAGCAGACGGATGGCTGGCCCGTGTGCCCTTCGAAGCGCTGCTTGATTCGACCGATCATTATCTGATTGAGGGTGCTCCCATTGTCCATTCGTTGGGTCAGGATTCGCAGTCGCGTTTGCGCAGCGACACTGGTGTTTCTTCGGACTTACAGGCCCTGGTGGTGGGCAGCACCGCTTCATCGGCGGCGGATGGACTCATTCCTCTGCCCGATGTGTCCGCGGAAGCGGACGCCGTCGCCAGTGGCTTTCATTCCGCGCATGCGCTCAAAGGCGGAGAAGCTACCATCAGCGCGGTCCGGAGCGAACTCCGCGGGGCCGCAGTTTTCCACTTTGCCGGGCATTCGCTCGCTGCTCCCCAAAGAACGGGTTTGTTGTTGGAAAGCGGGGACGGAAAAGCGAACACGCCCCGCCTGATGGACGCAAACGTGATGCGGCAACTTCACCTGCAAAGCTTGCAGTTGGCGGTGCTCTCGGCCTGCAGCACCGCGTCCGGCAGCGGCGGCTCGGGTGGATTCGACAGCGTCACCGATGTTCTTCTGCGTGCGGGTGTGCCCCACGTCGTCGCGAGCCGGTGGGCCGTGGACTCTACCGAAACCCGGGGCTTCGTACAGGACTTTTATCGTAATGCGCTGTCTGGCCAGACCGTCTCCGATGCCATACGCCTGACCTCCCGGAACATGCTGGCCAACCCGCGCACTTCTCATCCCTACTACTGGTCGGCGTTTGCCGCCTACGGACGGCCCTAATCCTCTTAGCAGTCTGCGGGAAAGTCGGGTTTCGTATCAGGGTATCGCTTTAGCGATACCGTAATTTCTTCAAATTCAAATGCCCTTTAGGGGCTGCGTCAGACGGCAAGCGCGTGTTCGAGCTCGAAAGGCATTTTATAAAACCATCCCCAAACACAGGAGACACCAATTGCGAACCGAACGCTACTTCAACAGCTCCCTGATTGCCCTGGCCAGCGCAACCCTGGCTACATTCTTCCTCATCGCCTGTCAACAATCCCAGCAACCAGCAGCTCCAGCCGCGACTCAGTCAGCGGCTGCTACCACCGAGAAGGTTTTCGTAGTCTTTGAAGGTCCGTGGGCCATCGTGGCGGACCCGAAAGACGCCAACAGTGTCCTGGTTCTCGCGCCGAAGACGAAATTGCACCGCGATCTTTACGTGGCAGCCTCCAACGAGTCCACGCTGGCGGCGGGAACGTACGATCTTTCCGTCCCTGCCCACGCTGCCGCTTTTTCGGGAGCGCTCGATCCCAGCTTTGCCCAGGCAAAGATCGACGCTAAGAGCCTGCAACACGCCCTCGATGACAAGTCGGGACGCTACGTAATCCGCCTGCCCAAGCCCGAGGAGTACGTGGCTGCTAAGAGATTCCGTAGTCGTGTCGGCCCTACCTATCCTCCCGATGCTGCGACGGAGCAGAATTACGCGGCCTATGTTTCGTTTCGATACAACGTCAGCACGCTGAATGGTTTTTCGTTGGCGGGCACTCCGGATAAGGGCACTTTCAACCCGCTGCTTCTCCAGCTCGATACCCCAACCATTCGCTTCGCGATTGAACCAGCGGTGGCCGACAATCCCAAGGATATGTGCAGCACGCACTCACGGGAGGCGTTCCGGGACTTGGTGAAGTTCTTAAGCTTGACCCTGTTTGTGGATTTTCCGAACGACGCGAACAACTGCCACGACATCGACCCGCAGAAGGCGCGTCCTGCCAAGGCAGAGGTGGATTGGACGCCCCCCCTCGAACCGAAAACCACTACGGGGATTAGCGTCGCGGCAGGCGTCCCCAAGTATCTGATGGCAACAATGTACCTCTTCCACGGGGGAACGGGGGCTTGCACGGCGCCGATTCTATTCCTCACGACCACTCCCTGAAGCCGTTCTCGTAGCGGGCGCGGAAATGAACCACCTATTTTCCGCCTCGCCGAGAAACCATTGAGCCCGCGCACGCTGAGATGTACAGCGGACGAGTTTCCACCTGAAAGGAGGAGACAATGAAAAAGCTACTTCTACTGACCGGGGTTTTCCTTGCCCTGATCACCATGGTCGCATCCAACAACCAGGCACTGGGCCACGCGCAGGGCGGGATGTGCACGGCACCGATCATCGTTAGCAACTAACGTTGGGCAACCGATTCGAAGGCAAGGGCACGGGTGAAGTCGTGCTGCGCCGTGCCCTTTTTCGAGAGCAAGATGAGAAACCTACTTCGCAGCCCCCTCCGCACCAGATCGCTCGCTCTGCTGGCCGTGGCCGGCATTTTCCTGATAGTCCTGATCACCGCCTACCGCGACGGCGCCAGGCGTGCAGCCCAAGCGCGGAAAACACAGAAAGTCCTTGTGACCTTTGAAGGCCCCTGGGCTTTCGCTCGGGATCCAAACGATGCCAACGGTATTTTCGCGTTTGCGCCGAAAACCATGAGCCATCGCGATCTGGTCGTGCAGGTCTCCCGAGAGCAAGACGAAAGCAAGGCTCGCGAGGGCAAAACGCTCGCTGCGGGAATTTACGAACTCACACTGCCGACGATTCCGAGCAGCGCTCCCAACATCGATCCCAACGTCCTGCAGGCTAAAATCGATGCTCAAGGCGTGCAGCATGCGCTCAACGCCAAGGCTGAGCGCTACGCCATACGCCTGCCTAGGCCCGAGGCTTACGTGGCCACTTCCAACGAGTGGAGCCGAGCCGGTTCCGCCTATCCTCCCGCCGCTTCGACCGAGAAGGACTACGTCACCATTGTGTCCCTGCGCTACAGCGTGGATAAACTCAGCGGGGTTTCCCTCGCCGGCAAGCCCGACGATGACAGCCCTTTCAATCGGCTTCGAATGGAATCTCCCGTCATAAGTTTTGTGATTCAGCCGCTGCCCGGCCAAATGATGGACGAATGCAGCATGCACGTCCGTGAAGCATTCCGCGATCTAGCCAAGCTCGTGAGCCTCAAAATGTTTGTGGATTTCCCAAACGATCCGAGCGCCTGCCGTGAACACGATCCACAGAAACCCCCAGCTTGAAGTTACGAGCCTTCCCGATAGGCCAAGCGAACCAGAGTTCTCTCCGAAAAAGGCACGTAAAGTAAAGCGGCAGTCGCGGCGAACGCCAAACCCACTCCGATCTGCGGCAGCAGCAGAAACGGCGCAATCGCCCAGAGCTGATCAAGCGCCAGAACAAATGGGAAGAGCCGCCCGAATGTCCCGCCCAGTTTGCGAAAATCGAAAGCGACTGCCGACAGCAAATAGAATCGCAGCGGGATTCCCACCGCTCCCGTGACCAACACTGCGCCCACGATGACGAGCGCTCTCCAGCCCGGAAGAAAGTTGCTGGCGATCCGGTCCACAGCGTGCAGGTGAGCGAGACCGCTCACGTAGAAGATGAGATACATCACCTGAATCAGAGCGAACAGCGCGCGCACCAATCCACGCCGGGGAATGGGCACATGCAGTTCGGCATGCAGCGCCCGGTCCAAGGACGAAGTTGCCGGATCAAGCCCGTGTGGCGCGAGCGCCCCCGCCCGCGTGCCCGTGTCCTGTGCAAGGTTCTGTGCGGCCGCGGATATTGTCGCTGCCGCCACGACACTGTCGACGTGGGCGATGAAGCGGTATCCGCGCCGGGCCATGGTTTCGACAAACCGCGGGCTCGATGCGGAATCGCCCAGCGACTCACGAATCTTGTTCACCGCTGTATTCAGGCTATGATCGAAATCGACGAAGGTGTCGGCAGGCCAGATTTTTTCGCGCAGCTCGTCGCGCGTGACGACTTGACCGGCATTTTGCAGCAGCGCAGTGAGGACTTGAAACGGCTGTTCCTGAAGCCGGATGCGAGCGCCGTTCTTGCGCAGCTCTCCAGCGGTCAAGTCGACTTCAAAAACACCAAATCGCAGAAGCCTGGCTTCGCGGTTGGATGAAGGCATCGGCATGACGGCGCGCCCGTAGTGTACCGCGAGGCAGTCGTTGGTCGTTAGCAGTCGTTGGTCGTTGGTCGCTAGTCGCTAGTCGTTAGTCGTTCGCGGTTCGCCATGAATGTTTGGGAAACGGGTTTGCGAACGACCAACGACTATCGACCAACGACTAACAACGGACGCCTACCGACGCCCGAAAAGGCTACAATAGCGCCGTGAATTCCCCCGCTCCGCCGAAGCCCGCATCTGACAACAAGCATCAGCACCAGCATTCGATTTACGCCGCCGAAGCGACCGGATTGCTTGTCATTGCGGTCCTGCTGCTCGTTCTCACCATCATCCGCTATTGGCGGTACATCCCTTGGAGCGCGCGCTGAAGTCGCAGAAGCTGCCGAATGTGTTAAAGGTGACGGATCGCGAACCGCTTGTCGTCGTCGTGCTTGGTCCCACGGCAAGCGGGAAGACAGCTCTGGCGCTGTCGATCGCGCGGCGTTTCAGTGGTGAAATTGTCAACTGCGACTCGGTTGCCATGTACCGCGAATTTGAAATCGGCACGGCCAAGCCCAGTGCGGCGGAGCGCGCGGAAGTTCCGCATCATCTGCTCGATTGCGTGGATCCACTCGCCGACGTTAGCGCGGGAGAATATGGTCGCCAGGCGCGGCGGATTCTGCGCGAGATAGTCCTGCGTGAGAGCGGGCAACGCAGACATTTGCCTGTCGTCAGCGGAGGAACCGGACTCTATCTTCGCGCGCTGCTCGAAGGACTTTTTCCCGGTCCGCAGCGGTCCGAAGAGCTGCGCGACAGACTGCGCGCCCGCGCGGGGAAGCGAGGCACGGAACACCTGCATCGCATGCTGCTGCGGCTCGACTCTTCGGCAGCGAACCGCATTCACGCCAACGACGTTCCCAAGGTGATCCGGGCGATCGAAGTCTGCCTTGCCGCGCGCCAGTCCTCGCCCCGGGCCTCGCGTCGGAATATGACCGAACTTTGGAAGGAAGGACGCGAACCGCTGCACGGCTTTCGCATTCTGCGTCTCGGCCTCAATCCAGATCGAGAAGGTCTCTATGCCCGCATCAACCAGCGGGCCGCGAAGATGTTTGACCAGGGACTGATCGCCGAGACCGAAACGCTTCTCGCAAAATACGGCGCCCAAGCGCGCCCGCTCGCGTCGTTGGGATACAAGCAGGCGCTGCAGTTCTTACGCGGCGAATTGGATCGGGAATCGGCGCTGACCGCGGCGCAGCAGGCGCATCGTAACTATGCGAAGCGCCAGATCACATGGTTCCGGCGAGAACCGGATGTACAGTGGCTGGCCGGGTTCGGCGATGATCCAGACATCCAGGCGCAAGGCATTGCGGCCGTCGAAAGGGAAATCTGAGGGAGATGTCCAGCCCCTAAAGGGGCGTCTGATCGCGAAGAACTTTCGGTATCGCTAAAGCGATACCCTGATACGAATTCCGAGTTCTTCCCAGCTATATGCGAATCCAGAGTTGCGGTGGCCGCAGGCGACTGCCGAGCTGCGTGCGGCTTGGACAGCCGAGGGCGGCTGTCCCTACACGAGCACTGGAGGACGTTCATGTCCGTTTTTTGCTATTGTCATTGGCATGCTCCGACATCTTCTCTTGATCACGCTGCTGCTGGCTGCGGCGCTTTGCTTTGCTAAAGACAAGAGCAAAGAACGCTTTCTGCAGCCCGGTCCTATCCATATCGACAAAGCCGGCCATAAATGGGCTGATAAGACTTTGCGCAAGATGTCGTCCGAAGAGAAAGTCGGCCAACTCTTCTCAATTTGGGTCCGAGCGCAATTCCTGAATGACTCCGATCCCATCTTTATTCAGTTGCGCGATAACATCCACAAATATCACATCGGCTCTGTAGTGATGAGCGTTCCGGTGGACGGCGC
>Ga0210406_10004869_pt1 | contig 14211 bp, 9 predicted proteins | sample IncBWC30MmetaG_FD_155454 | JGI IMG/M metagenome (GOLD analysis project Ga0210406, IMG submission 155454) | Forest soil microbial communities from Barre Woods Harvard Forest LTER site, Petersham, Massachusetts, United States - Inc-BW-C-30-M | ecosystem: Environmental > Terrestrial > Soil >... | reverse complement strand
CGCCGCGCTAAATGCGAAATCGTCTGTCAGCGACATCGAAACCGTCACTTCGCCGGCACCCTCCTTCACCACCTTGAAATCCCATGGCTTCAGCCAGGTCTTGCCGTGCTCGGCATCCGGGAAGGTGGGGAAGATGCCGCCAAGCACCATCAGCCAGTCGTAATAAAAAGTGCCGCCCGTCATCCCGTAGGGAACGCCGACTTGCGCGCGATAAAGCTGTTCGTGGCCGGTCGGCTTGTAAATGATGGAGAGAATGCGCCCGCCGAATTCGGGCACCAGCGTCACCTTCAGATAACGATTCTCGAGCACGTAGGTTCTGAACGTGCGATCGACGATGGTGTTCTTGTCGAGCGACCGGTCGACGAATCCGTTCTCGGCATCGGTTGCATATTTGACGGTGCTCCAGGTCATCGTCGACTCAGTCAGCGTCACCCTGTCGGGCACGGGCGAGGCCGCATGCACGACACGAAACGAACACATCGGCGAAAGTGCCGCCGCCGAAAGGACAGCAACCGCGAAACGGACCCGGGCATGCAAGAGAGCGTGACTTGCCATTGACGTCGCCTTCGAACGTGCGGGGGCGATCCTATCGCAAATTACCGGCGGATCCGGTGAAGAATTTAGCCGTCATGATGAGGGACGGGAAGATGTCCCGATATGCTGTCGAAGGAGCGTGTCGTCGATGCTCGGATAGATGCCGAATTAAGCCGCTCGCCAATCCAAAATAGTCTATTTATGCGGGGAGAACATTACCGCCGACGGCGCAACTTCGTGATTTGAGGGGTCGACGATGATCGAGTGGTTCGAGGATTTATCTTTGGGGATGCGCTTCAAAAGTGAGACCGTCCAAATCTCGGAAGATGAGATCAAGCAGTTCGCGGCCAAATTTGACCCGCAGCCGTTTCATCTGGACGATGAAGCGGCCCGAAAAACAATTTTCAAGGGACTGGCGGCGTCGGGATGGCACACCGCCGCCATCGCCATGAGCCTGGCCGTACAAATTCGCCCGTTTGGTCCCCATCCACTCATTGGCCTCGGGGTCGACGGTCTGCGCTGGATGATGCCGGTAAGACCTGGCGATATCCTCCACCTCGAGGGCGAGGTTATCGGCCTGACGCCTTCAAGGACAAAGCCCCAGGGCGTCGCTTTGGTGAAGTGGACTCTCTATAATCAGAACGGCGACGCGGTTTATACCTTCACGCCGATCGGCTCGGTGCCGCGCCGGCCTGAGACTGTTCCGTCGGCGGCACGCTGACGTTTTCCTGCGCGCTAGCCGCGCTTGGGCTTGCTCGCCGTCGCCGGCGCCGGCGGCGGACCAAACAGCGCTTTCGTCAGATCCTTGATGCTCTCGGAAAGCCGCGGCCATTCGCAGGAGAATGAATGCAGCGCGCATTCGGCGTTCTTGGCCTCACGCGCCTTGAGATTGGCCGCAGCGGCGCGCTTGTTGGGCGCTTGCACCGGCAGCGGAACCTTCTCCGTCTCGCTTCGGAACATCACCGGTTGCGCTTGCTGCTGCTGTTGTTGCTGCTGCTTCGCGGCGAACGCAGCGGCGATGCTGCTGCGCCGCTGCCTGTCGAGATACTCGGTGTATTGCTGATCGATTCTCTTCTGCTCTTCCGGCGTCGGATTCGGACCCGCGATGTCGAAGCTGCGGTCCTGCATGAAATCGAAATAGGTGTAGCCACCGCCCGGCTTGCGGCGCCCGGCGAATTTCGCGTTGCATGCCGCAAGCGCGGAAGCCTTGGCCTCCCTGGTCGCGGCCTTCTCGGCGGCGTCAGCGCAGTCCTCGAAATCGGCGGGGGCGCGCGACCACCACTGCGCATGTGCCCGCGATGGTTGCAATGCGATGCAACCGGTGGTCGCGGCAATCAGCAGCATGAACAAACGCGATGCAGTCACAGACGATTTTCCTGAACGATTCCCAATTAAGGACGATTTCACGCAACAGAATCTACGCAGATTGTCGCCATTATCGGCCGATTTGTCACCCCGGAACAAATAGCTTTTTCCCGCGCGCGTTGCGGGGACTTTTCACTTGTGTGATGTGACACAAGACATCTCCAGATGGAACCCGTTGAATAATGGCTTTCTCGTGACACCGATACATAACGTGTCGGGTCTCGATGCCGTCGAACGGCACGTGAAATCCAACGATGTTCGCCGCATCGGCACCGATGATCCGCAGAACTTGCGAACGCATTGAAGGCGCTGCCGCGCAATAGCTAGACGATTCTAACCTGCGCGCATGCGGGGCACATTGGCAGAGTTGGCACCGATGACGGCGCGGCGGTCCACGACGGCGTTATAAAACTGGTTGAGCACAAGACTGTAGGCGGCGAGGTCCGCCTGCTCGATCGCGCCGTCATCGTAGCATTCCAGCGTCTCGCGGAGAAATTCATCGGCCTCGTGCTGCATGGCGTCGAGTTCTTCGATGGAATCGATCCGCCGCACCTGGCTGATGGCGGCAAGTAATTTCTCGCGATGCAGGGTATTCATTCGCCGCTCGTCGCGTTTGACGTAGTGGCGCAAGCCGGCAACGCCGGAGCCGAGCACGGAGAACAGCAGCACCGCGCCCCAGATATAGTCGCTGTAATTGTCCATGAAGGTGCGTTCGTTGCCGTCGATGTACGCCGCGGCGCCGGGATGCGCGGGCAGGGCCGCATCCTTGTCGGTGTCGGGCTTTTCGATCCTCGAAGCGCTTGGAATTTCCCGCGCGAGCGCCGGTTTGGCGGCGAACAGCTGACGGGTAAACGCTCCCACCGTATTTTCGGAGAGCGATTTCGGCGCAACGATCAGATGATTGACGCCGACGGTTTCGACCTTGTCGCCGGGCCGGCCTGGCGAGGACGAGAAGGCGCTGCCGGGAATTTCCTCGGATTCGTACATCGGATGCCGCGACGCAATCGCCTCGGAGACATCGACCGGCAGGAATGTCGGCTCGCCCCGGGTGCGCGCCGTGCTGGCGATGGCGTCCGACGTGATCTTGCTGCCGACCGGGCCGACCGTCATGAAGGCATCGATGGTGGGATCCTTCAGCATCGCGGCGATCCGGTCGACACGGAATTGCACGACCGCGACCTTGCCGGGATCGACGCCGGATTCCTTCAGGATCACCTGCAGCAACGTCACATTGACTTGCGTTCTTCCGACCACGCCGATGCGATGACCCGCGAGATCATCGATGCCCTTGATGTTGGATTTGGCTCCCTTCTTCGCGCCCTTGTGCGGCGGCGCCCACAGCACAACCACGTTCTTGCGCAGGATGGCGACGGATTCGGTGCCGTCAGGCATTTCCTCATCGCCGCGTGCGACCGCAAGATCGGCCTTGCGGGCCCGCAGCGCGGCAATGCTGTCGACCGGGCCGGCGGTCGGAACCAGCATCAGCCGGATCGAGTTTCCGTCGCGGGCAAAATTCTGCGCCAGCGCCTGAATCAGGTTCTGGTCGTCGCTACCCGGCGGCCCGACCGCAATGCGCAACGTCGTCGGCCGCGTGATCACGAGATAGCCGCAGATGACGGCCGCGAAAATCAGTAATCCGGCGGCCAGCACCAGAAGCGGCGAGGTCTTTCTTGTCCGGCTGCGAAGGGACAGGTCTGCTGCGCCGGTCGAACCGTCTGAAGAGGACATATTGCTGCCAAGCTGCGAGGCCCAGGCGGATCCAGTTCTCAGCATAGCACGGCTGGCTCCGGTCCGGCGGGCCAAATTTAGATGCAGGTTCAAGGCCGAAATAGTCTATCGGTTTCGGTCCGGAGAGGTGCCGCGTTGGTCCTGGCTTACTGATTTCGAATTCAATGCGCGCTCCAGCGCGCATGCCATAATAATGGCCGATCTGTCGTCGAAATGGATTGCGTCATCCCATCGGATTTCAGCCGCAGGGTACTTGAGCTGCAGCCACCGCCGGGCGTCAAAGGAGCTTGCGAGCGCCGATCGCATGGTTCTGACGTATCGCGTCTGTTCGATCGCCGATAGCGTAGGCAATTCGTATAGGTAAACCTTGATGCGTTCTGCTTCCAGCCGTTCGACCAGCGCCTTCAATGTCGCGACATCGTTTCGAATTCGATCGTCAAGGCCAGGATCTTCAAATTCGAGCGTTACCTTCGCGGTGTCGTCATTGTTGACCAGTCGCGACGCAGCCGGGACGTGAAAGATAGTGTCGCATCGCCTCGGCTCGTAGGCCGGAGACGGAGCGCGCAGTTTTGTCTGATAAAGCGCAAGGAGCGCGCGGAGCGGGGCAAAGCCAATGATCGGGTGATCGACCTGATGAAAGTCCCGGACCAGCTCCTGGTCTACTCCACGCAACATGATGTTGGTTTCGATCGCAATGATGGAAGGTCTCTTCCACGTTGTTTCCGCGAGCACCGTCAGGCCAGTCAGCGGCGATCCGCCGCCTAGCCCGATGTTTCTGATGTCCCGGCGCTCGAAGTAGTTCTCCTTCAGCCTCTCTGTCAGGGAGCTGCCCGCCAATGCAATCGCTGGCGTTGGCGATTGGAAATAGTGATTCAAGATCCGAACATGCGGACGGTCGGCGTTGATCAGCGGAAAATCCGGAATGTCATCGATCAGGCGCGGCGTGGCACAGCAGATTGTCAATGTCACGGCAAAAGCTGCGCCGAACTTGCATAACCACGCTGGCTGTGTTGCGTTCATCGGCGCGATCCTAGAACTGAAAGTAGATGAAAGGAGAGTCCGGCCCTGCTTCGACCAGCATCAATGTTGCCATTGCGCGATAGAGATAAGGCTCCAGGCGCCGTCGCTGGCGCTCCAGGAAATGACGGGGGACGACATGCTGCAGGAAAACCGGAAGGGAATAGAGCAGCGCCAGACTGTGATAGAGATGATAGGGGCTTTGAATATCCGCCTCGACGAACATCCCATGGAGGTAGTCGGCAGCGTGCTGGAGGTCCGGTAGCTTGAATATTATCCATGCCATCGAAACCAGCAGGAAAACGAGGCCGGCGCGAACCGGCTGGACGATCAAGCGCGAACGTCCGCCGATGGATAGAGCCTCAATCTGCGGCAGCAGGGGACGTTCAGTGACGAGAAGCAATCCGTGCACCAGCCCCCACGCCAGATAGCCGATAGCGGCCCCGTTCCACAGCCCTCCTAATCCCATCACCATCAGCAAGTTGAGATAAAGGCGGGCAACTCCCCGCCGATTGCCGCCGAGAGGAATGTAGAGATAGGTCCGCAGCCAATTCGAAAAGGATATGTGCCAACGGGTCCAGAACTGCGCGAACGATGTCGAAATATAAGGAAGGTTGAAGTTCGTCGGCAGCCGATAGCCGAAGAGCAGTGCCAGGCCGATCGCTATCGCCGAGTAACCGAAGAAGTCTGCATAAATCTGGTAGCTGTAGAGAAAAATGCAGAGCCAGCGGTTCTTGACGGTCAACGCCTCATAGAGAGGGTAGTCCATGTTCGACGTTATTTGATTGAGATTGTTGGCAACGAACAGCTTGAAGAAATATCCGCAGACGAGCCATTTCGTGGCTTCGACCAGGGGAACGTCGGCAAGGAATTTTGTCTTGATTTGCGGCGGGAAATCTTCAGTTCGCGTGATCGGGCCCGCGATGAGTTGTGGAAAGAACAGGATGTGAAGAAAGATGTCCTTTGTCGTCGGGACGGCGCGGCGTTTGGAGAGATCGACCAGCAAACTGATATTGTGGAGCACGAAGAAAGAAATTCCGATCGGCACTGGAAGCCTCAATAGCCAGTCGATTGCGCCTGGACCCGCGGATGATGGCGTTCCCGCGTCGATGAACAAAAATTTGTATTTGAAAAAGGCAAGCAGGCCGAGGTTGAAGGCTATTCCGGCGGGAAGCCCGAGGTTTCGCCGGTCCATCGCCACGCGCAAAAAGAGATAGGTCCCAAGCGTCGCGACGGCTAGCAAGGCCAGTAATTGGGGTTGCAATGCAGCGTAAAAAGACACGCTCGCCAGCACGAGAATCTGAACCTGGCATCTCCGCATGACCGGCAAATAATAGAGCGCAAACGTTATTGCGACGAATGCTACGAATTGCCACGACGTTAATGTCATTGATTGGCTTGCCGGCTGACGTCATACAAGCACAGCCTGAACGGAGCCAGCCGCGCGGGTGCGATCCATATGGCACCTAACCCGAGATATCCAGCTACTCATGCCCATTTGTCGAGAAATCCGTCGCTGTTTTTGAGCGCGATACGAAGGGGCCGAGCGACGGTCTGCGCCTATTTGATTATGCCCGCGATTTGATATGCTTGATCGCAGGAAATGAGATCGAAGGCCACGCCATGTACCAGCCACCCGCCTTTCGCGAGGACCGGATCGAGGTTCAGCATGAACTGATCCGGGCGCATCCGCTGGGCCTGTTGATCACGGCGGGGCCGGGCGGCTTGATCGCCAATCCGTTTCCGTTCCTGCTGGACCCGAAGGGGAGCATTGTTGACGTCGTCGGAGAACAGATGGGCGTCGACATAGGCCTTCTTGACCATGCCTTCGCCGAAAAAGCCGTAGGTGATGCCGGAAGTGTGGCGCATCAGGTCCTGGATCGTGATCGGCTTTTTGGCTGGCACGGTATCGAGCACCGTCTTGCCGTCTTCACCTTTTTTCTCGACACCGACTTTGACGTTGGCGAAGGCGGGGATGTATTTCGACAAGGGATCGTCGAGCTGCAACTTGCCTTGTTCGACCAGCATCATCGCGGCGACCGTCGCGATCGGCTTTGACATCGAATAGATACGGAAGATGGTGTTGGGCGTCATCGGCGCCTTGGTACCGGGATCGCGGACGCCGAAACTGTTGTAATAAGCGGTCTTGCCGTTGCGCTGGATCATCATGATGGCGCCTGGAATCTTGTTTCCGGCGATTTCGTTCTTGATGTAGGCGTCAAGCCGCGCCAGCCCTTCGGTGGAAAAGCCGGCTTCCTTTGGTTTGGTGGCGACCGGCCCTTCGGCGAAGGCGCTGGGGATGACGACGAAAAGCGCAGCGGCGACCGCAACGCTGCGCAAGCAAGCTGAGGAAAGCATGGGGTTCTCCAGGTGTCGGATCTTGGCGTCCGAACGAACCCGGCATCGCCTGGTGGCGGCCGGTTGGCGATCCTCGCCCGGCGGCGCGGCGGTGGCAAGCGGCCTACGTGGCAAATGCCAAAATCCCGCCGTCTTTTGCAACAAGCGCGCCGGAATGACGTCGAGAGGCTGGAGATCGGAGCGCCGCTCTGCTATGGAGCAGCCAGGCTCCCGCATCTGCTTTGGCGGGCGCTTCGGTCCCGTAGCTCAGCCGGATAGAGCGACGGTTTCCTAAACCGTAGGTCGCATGTTCGAGTCATGCCGGGATCGCCACTCGCCGAATGCAAGAAGCACCAATAGATTGGGCACCTTTCGCCGTGCGCGCTCCGTTCCGGTATCAAATGGGGCTCCAAAAGCACCATTACGTCCGTATATTAGAGAGGGTCACGTGATCTCTGGCCGATAGTCGAACAGAACGTGTCGACCATCGGCCCGATCCGCTTTTTTTGCCTCATGGGCAAGGACGCCACTCGCCATCGTCGCCCATAGCCCTTCCGGACGCCGGATCGTAGTAGGCCCAACGCTGGGCGCAATAGGATGCATCGGTGCTGTGCGATAACACGGAGCCGGCGCTTGCTTGAGGAGCGTGCAATCCGCCGCTGCCGATATACATCGCACCTCCAACGCGCGGTCCCGCGGCGAAGGCCGGGGTAGCAGCTGCCAACACGACTGACAGGGCCGCCGCCCTTACAATACCAAGTTTCGACATTGTGTTTCTCCATCAGAGCCTCAACGGAGACATCGCCGTCAGGCATAAGGCTGATGTAGGTCAGCAATCGGCTGCGCTCTATGCCCCATGCTGGGAGAGATTGTTGCGAGGCGCGCAACGCGCCACGATTGTCAGGCGCTGTGTGCGTCGTTTAATTCGGTGGCGTCGCGTGACGTATTGCGCCGATCCTCTGTCCAATCAGGATCCCAGTAGGGCGGCTTGCCAAACCGCTTCTGGGCAAAATCCAGAAAGGCCCGCACCTTCGGTGGCACCATGCGATGCGGAGGAAAGATCCCGAAGATGCCGCCCGGCTTCGTGGCGATCATGGAGGACCACTCGGGAAGTACGTGCCGCAGGCGACCCGCCTTGATATCCTCGCCGACCAGCCAAGTCGGGAGGAGTACGACCCCCGCGCCGGCGACGGCCGCATCGCGCAGCGGCTCGGAGTCGTCGGCGCGCAACGTGCCGGTGACGGGTACTTGCTCGAAAGCATCTTCCGGCTCGTCTCCATGGCGAAAGAACCAACGGTCGGTCGGCTGCAGCGTATAGACCAGACAATTGTGCTGCAGCAGGTCGAGCGGCTCGGAGATTGGCGGCATACGGCCCAGATAGGCCGGGCTCGCGCAGACAATGCGCCGGTGTGGCGCGAGCTTGCGGGAAAGCATGCTGGAATCGACGAGCGAACCGATACGGATCGCCAGGTCTGCGCCGACGGACAGCAGGTCCACTCGCACATCGGTCAACGAGACATCGAGACGAATATCGGGATAAGCGGCCAGAAAGTCCGGCACGAACGGAATGATGTGCAAGCGCGCGAAGGAACTCGGGGCATGCAGACGGATCAATCCCTGTGGCCGCCCCTCCATTGCCGAGGCCGCATCCCGCGCTTCCTCCAGGCCCCGCATAACGCCGCGTACGTTCTCGTAGAACGTGGCGCCCGGTTCGGTGAGTTGCACGCGGCGCGTGGTGCGATGAAACAGGCTGACACCAAGATCCTCTTCAAGGCTGGCGATCGCGCGCGAGACGGTCGATGTCCTGGCATTCGTGGCAATTGCGGCTTTCGAAAAGCTGCCGACCTCTACCGCTCGCACGAACATACGCAGCGCGCCCAGATAGTCCATTATTGGCGCCTCCGCATCGCCCTTGCGACGAAACGTCGAGCAATCGCCCGATCAGACCGGCATGATTTCCGGCTTGTCCTTGGGGAATTTTGCGATCGTAGCCTCGCTCACGTTCAGGTGCTGGGCCACCATCGCCGGCGGCGTACGGGTGATCCAGTCGGACAGGGAGACGTCCGCAAAATAGGGAGCTCTGAACACTTCCAGGACCTGCAAGTCGGTGTCGCCGGTGTTCTTGATATAATGTCCGAGGTTCTTCTTGACGTAGCCGATATCGCCCGCGTTGAAGTCCATGGTGACGGCGTTCGGGCCGGTGTTGAAGACCGTCATCTGCCCTTTGCCCTTGATCCAGTACTGCCATTCATCGGCATTGGGATGCCAGTGCATCTCCCGCATGCCGCCAGGGTGGATCGTCAACAGCGCGGCAGCGATGGTTGTGGAGACGGTGAAGTTGCGGCTGTCGGCGATGTGCACCGTACCGCCCTTGGTCTCGCGCGCCGGGGCGCCCGATGCGAGCGAGAAGGTGAACGGGTGCGGCGGCGCGCCCTTTCCACTGACCGCGTCGCGGTCCGCGGCGAGGTCGCCGGGTAACTCGCCCTGGAAGATGTAGAGGTCGCGCAACGGAATATTCTTGAACGTCTCGACGGGAACGCCGAAATTTAGACTAAGGATGTCCGGCGGCGTATGCGTGAACCATTCCGACACCAGCAGAGTGGTAAATTCCGAGGCCTTGCCTTCATCGAAACAGATAAGGAACTCGCAGCCATCCGGGCCGAGCCCTTGCAGCGAATGCGGCAGGCCGGCGGGGAAATACCAGAGGTCGCCCTCTTTCACGTCGGCGATGTAAGGCCGGCCCAGTTCGTCGAGGATGGTGATCCGGCAGGTGCCGTAGGTCATGTAGGCCCACTCGGCAAACTGGTGCCAGTGCATCTCGCGGATGCCGCCGGCCGTGAGCCGCATGTTGACGCCGGAAATGGTGTCCGCAACGGCGAAGGAATCCTGTGTGACCTGGCGCGCCCAGCCGCCGTTCTGGATGCGCCGCGGCGCGTTGTTGAATGACGCCCAGGTCAGCGGCATGCTGCCGACGTCGGTCGCCGGCGGGGAAAATGCGTTCGGAAACTGGTCCCGTATCGCCGGATTCTGCGGACCGGGATCGGTGACGCTTTTGGGATTCTTGGCGTTGATCGCACCCTGCGGCGGATCGTTCGGATTGCCGAAGCTGATATCACTCTTCACCGGCGTGGCCGCATCCGCCGTAGTCATGGTCGCTGCCGTTACCAATCCACCCGCGGCTGTCGCCGCCAACATGTCACGCCTCGAGAACATCGTATGACCCTCCTGTTCGAAGAATGAATTTGAACAGTTTGGAAATGGTCGCGCGCTTTCCGTGCGCTATTAAATTTGGGTTTAGGAAACCTCACTCGCGTACGCTGTCAGCCGCTCGCGGAGTTGCTCGTCATCCTTGGGTCCGCCGCGAAGGACCCTATCCGGATGTGAAGCGTCTCGCGCATCAGGCACGGTTTTGGAATCGCGGCGGCGTTGGGACGGCTGTGCGATGTCAGCTCATTCGGCAGGCGCCGGGCTTGCCTCACCGGAGGCTACGGCCTGCTTCCTCTTTTCTCCGAATAGCCAGTTCTGCAGCTCGTCGAGGTAAATATAGACGACCGGCGTGGTATAAAGGGTGAGAATCTGCGACAGGGCGAGGCCGCCGACGATGGCGTAGCCGAGTGGCTGCCGAATCTCCGAGCCAACTCCCGTACCCACCATCATCGGCACGGCGCCCAGCAGCGCCGCCATCGTCGTCATCAGGATCGGGCGAAAGCGCTTGATACAGGCCTGGTAGATTGCTTCCTCGGTCGTCAGGCCTTCGCCCTGTTCGGCTTGCATGGCGAAATCCACCAGCATGATGCCGTTCTTCTTGACGATGCCAATCAGCAATATGAGGCCGACGATCGCGATCACGCTCAGATCGATGTGCACTGCCATCAGCAGCAGCAGCGCGCCGACACCGGCCGAGGGCAGGGTCGAGATGATGGTGATCGGGTGGATCAGGCTTTCGTAGAGCACGCCGAGGATCAGGTAGATAACGAACAACGCCGCGAGTATGAGGATCGGCGTGCTCTTCAGCGAGGAGCCGAAGGCCTGAGCGTTGCCCTGAAAGCTGGTCTGCAGGGAGAGCGGCGGATGAAGCGCTTTCGCGACCGCCTGAATGTCGCTTACCGCCTGGCCAATCGCAGCGCCCGGCGCCAGATTGAACGAGATTGTCACCGACGGGAATTGACCTGTGTGGTTAACCACAAGCGGCGCGACCATTACGGCCGAATCAACCAGCGTGGATATCGGCACCTGCTGTCCGCTCGACGATTTGACGTAGATGCCGTTGAGCGCTTCCGGCCCATACTGGAATTTGGGGTCGACCTCCAGAACGACGTGGTATTGTTGCAGAGTCGTGTAGATCGTCGAGACGATACGCTGGCCGAAGGCGTCGTCGAGCGTATTGTCTATTGTGTAGGGCAGGATGCCGTAGCTCGAGGCGACATCGCGCTTGATCTTGATGTCGAGCAACGGCCCGGCGTTGAGCTGGTCGGTCGCAACATCAGTGACGCTATGAAGCGCCTTGATCTTTTCGACGAACAGGTTCGTCCAATGGCTAAGTTCGCCTGGATCGGGATCGTTCATGGTGTACTGAAACTGTGTCTTGTTCAGCCGCGCGCCGATTGTAATGTCCTGCGCAGCCTGCATGTAGAGCGTAATGCCCTGTATCTTGGCGAGGTTCGTTTGCAGCCGCTTTATCACCTGGTCGATCGGGCCACGCTGCGCCTTGGGCTTGAGCTGAATGAATACACGACCATCGTTGATCGTGTAGAGTCCCCCGCCGGCGCCCGTCGCCGCAGCGACTGACTGCACGGCCGGATCCCGCACGATGGCATCGAGCAAGGCCTGCTCGCGCTCGGTCATGGCCTGGAAGGAAATATCCTGCGCCGCCTCCGACTGGCCGAGGATGAGGCCGGTATCCTGCTGGGGAAAGAAGCCCTTGGGAATGACGACGTAGAGGTACCCGGTCAGCGCGATGGTACCGAACATCACCATGAGTGTAGTGAAGCGGTGCCGCAGCACGATCTTGAGGCCCGCCTCGTAGGCGTTAAGCAGGCTGTCGAAACCGCGCTCGGATATACGGTACAGCCGGCCGTGCTCCTCGCTCTCGGGCTTGAGCAGGTAGGCGCACATCATCGGCGTGAGCGTCCGCGAGATCACCAGCGAGAGAAGGAGAGCCACGCTCACCGTGATCGCGAATTCACGGAACAGCAGTCCGACATAGCCGCTCATCAGGAAGAGGGGAATGAACACGGCGATGAGCGAGAAGGTGATCGCCACGACGGTGAACCCGATTTCACCGGACCCCTTCATTGCCGCATCGTACGGTGACAGGCCCTCCTCAATGTGTCGTTGAATGTTCTCGATCTCGACGACGGCGTCGTCGACCACGAATCCGACCGCGATCGACAACGCCATCAGCGAAAGGTTGTCGAGGCTGTAGCCCATTTCGTAGAGGATCGCGAAAGTGCCGACCAGCGACAACGGCACTGTGATGGCCGGAATAACGGTCGCCCAGAAGCTCCGCAGGAATACGAAGATCACCATGACGACCAGCGCCACCGTCAACATCAGCGTGAACTGCACGTCGGCAACTGATGCGCGGATGGTCTCGGTGCGATCGGAAATGACGTCTATCTTGACGGCAGCCGGGATCGAGGCCTGCAGCACCGGCATCATGGCCTTGATCCGACCCACGGTCTCGATGACGTTGGCGCCGGGCTGCCGCTGAATCGCCAGCGTGACGGCTCGCTTGTTATTTTCCCAGCCCGCGATCAGCTCGTTTTGTCCCGCACTGATGGCGCGGCCGATATCCCGGATGCGCACCGGCGATCCGTTGCGATAGGCGATGACCAGGTCGGCGTATTTGTCGGGTTCAAACAGCTGATCGTTCGTGTTCAGCGTAAAGGTCTGGCGCGGGCTGTTGAGCTGACCTTTGGGTAAGTCGACGTTGGCCTGGCCCAGCACCGTGCGCACATCCTCGAGGTTGATGCCGCGGGCCGCCAGCGCCTCCGGATCGACCTGGACGCGGACGGCCGGCTGCTGCTGACCTCCGACACCCACGAGGCCGACCCCGGAGATCTGCGAGATCTTTTGCAGCAATATATTCTGCGCATAGGCATCGACGACCGTTATCGGCAGGCTGTCCGAGCTGATGCCGAGTACCAGGATCGGCGTGTCGGCCGGATTGACCTTGCGGATCATGGGTGGATAGGGGAGGTCCTTGGGCAGGTACGCGGACGCAGCTTGGATGGCCGACAACGTGTCGCTGACCGCGCCATCGATGTTGCGGTTCAAGTCGAATTGCAGAGTGATCTGGGTGTAGCCGACCGCGCTCGCCGATGTCATCTGCGTGAGGCCCGGAATCTCGCCGAACTGCAGCTCCAGCGGCGATGCGACCGTCGATCCCATGGTCTGCGGATCGGCTCCCGGCAGCTGCGCCGTCACCGTGAGCGTCGGATAGTTGACGTTCGGCAGCGACGCCACCGGCAGCAGCGGATAGGCGACCAGGCCGCCGACCAGCAACCCGATCATTATCAGAGCGGTGGCGATCGGCCGTTCGATAAACGGTGCGGAAATATTCATGGGATCGGCGCCTGCAGTGCGTCTTGTGCGGCTTGTTCCTGTGCGGCCTTGCCGTGCAGCATCGTGACGTGCACGCCCGGCTTCAACTTGTATTGTCCGTCGACGACGACCTGCTCGTTGGCCTCGATGCCGGAATCGATGAGTGCTTGGCCGTCGGCAATTTGCGCGACCTTGATCGGGCGAATTGCCACAGTGTTGTCAGGGTTGACGACATAGGCGTAGGGTCCTTTCGGACCTTGCTGCACGACCGATGCGGGCACGGTCAGGCCGTTATGCCGCGTATCAAGGAGCAGCCGCGCGTTGACGAGCTCGCCCGGCCAGAGCAGGTTCGACTTGTTGTCAAAGTTCGCCTTGAGCTGGATCGAACCAGTGGTCTGCAGGATCTCGTTGTTGACGAGGCCGAGCTGACCTTGATCCAACTGGGTCGTGTCGTCCTGGTTGTAGGCAAAGACCGTGAGCGGGGTCTTGGTTTTCTGCAGTTGCCGCTGGATTTTCGGCAGACTCGTTTCCGGGAGGGTGAATATCAGCGAAATCGGATGAAGCTGCGTGACGACGACGAGGCCGTTGGTGTTTGACGGGCTGATGATGTTACCCACGTCGATCTGACGAATGCCGACCACGCCATCGATCGGCGACGTCAGGCGCGTGTAGCTGAGTTGCACC
>Ga0210406_10004868_pt1 | contig 14211 bp, 15 predicted proteins | sample IncBWC30MmetaG_FD_155454 | JGI IMG/M metagenome (GOLD analysis project Ga0210406, IMG submission 155454) | Forest soil microbial communities from Barre Woods Harvard Forest LTER site, Petersham, Massachusetts, United States - Inc-BW-C-30-M | ecosystem: Environmental > Terrestrial > Soil >... | reverse complement strand
ATTACTGCTTCTCGCCTTCGCCATTTACGCTGTCTCCGGGAATGACGCAAGCTGTCACGTTTGCAGCACCAGCGGCGGCCGGAACATTCACGGTGGAATTTCAAGGCGTAAGCGGGACACTTTCCCACAGCGCAAATGCAACTCTGACCGTCACGCCGCCGCCAAGCCCCTATCTTGTATCCGCTAGTTACTATCCGTGGTACAACGCGAATGCCTGGGAATACGCGGAGTGTTCTAACGGGACGTTACGCGGCGAATTACAACCCGCACAGCTGCCGATCCTCGGCAAATACGATTCAGGACAAGAAGACGTGGTAACCCAGCAGATCGCGTGGTCGGCAGCGGCTGGAATCAACGTGTGGGATCTGGAATGGGTGATGCCCAACGACCTTCTTGACAACAACCTTCAGAAAGCCGTTTTGACCAATCCGCACATTGGCGACATTCATTTGGCGATGTTTTACGATTACGCAATCCGCTTCAATAACGATAACAATCTGACGCCAGACAAGGTCACGACCATTCTTTCGGATTTTCAATACCTGGCGACGCGTTACTTTCCGCACTCAAGCTACTTGAAGGTCGGTCAAGCCCGGCCTGTAGTTTTCTTCTATGAGGCTTTGAACCTGCAGCCTGTGTCCGCGGTTCAGCAAATGGTCGCGCAGATTCGTCAATCGATGTCAGCCGCCGGGTTCAATGTTTATCTGATAGGAGATGAATATTACCCGTTGCGTGCACCAGATCCTGCTCGCATAGGAAACTGGGATGCCATCTTTGGTTACAACCCCTACGCGACGCAAGCTGGATATTCAGATGACAACGGCTTTCTGGCCTTGCAGGCTAACATGTACCAACAATACCAGGCGGTCGCTCAACAATTGGGCGTCGAGTTCGTGCCGAGTTTGGTGCCTGGATTCAACGACCGCGCAGTTCGCCGTACCTGCGCGAACAATCCTGCTTTGGCTCGGAGAACCAGCGCTACGGCCGCGGAAGGCTCGATGTTCGCAAAGTTTTTGAATGATCTGGCTCTGCCGTATGCCAACAAGAGCCAATTGAAGATGATTCATATAACGAGCTTCAACGAATGGCACGAGGATACACAGATTGAGCCTTCGGTCGTGACTGCTCCGACCACTACCGATACCTCTCCCACGGGGTCGCAGTACACCCAGGGGCTTGTGTATCAAGGGTATGGCACTACCTATTTGGACATCCTTCGGGCCCAGATTGCGGCGACCGAGCCTTGATCTTGTCGATGCCCTCCCATTTCATCGTAACCACACCAAGTTTCAGTCAAGGTCCAGTATGGAAGAAATGCAAGTCCAGCGGGTTTCCGGTGGCCGAATGGCGGGGAACTCCCTCCATAGTCGTTGAAGCTACCCGGCGGCTGGATTGCCTCCCTCAACTAACCGAATTCGAAAGGATTATTGGACACGTCGAAAAATTGAGATGCATCGGACAAGAAACGTAGGCTGCTCATCGGAGTGGGCGGCTCCGGAGAATCCCGTCTAACCGCATTCGCCGTCTCCCCCAAGCTCTTACCCAATTGCTGGCGGATAGATTTATTCTGCAGTCTTAACTTCATAAGTATTAGGCTAATAAGTATATAGAGCACGGCTGAGCGAGTGTTGCTTCGTCTGCGAAGCAGTCGGACCCAAGATGATGTGCCGGGCCACGCTTTCCCTAACCTGAGTCCGCGGTTTGGGCCCATTTCCAATCCAATTTCACGACGTGGAGGATACAAATGTATTCGAAAAGAGAAATCTGTTTCACAATCACTCTGGCACTGGGTATTTTTCCCGGTTTCAATCCCAGACAAGACACGAGCCGTTTGAGGTCGCCCGGCCCATGCCTTACCTTAGTCGACGGCGTACATCCGCCACCTCCGGTACTTCCACCACCGAAGCTTGGAAGCACAGGACAGCTTCAGGCAGACGGCGTACATCCGCCACCTCCGGTACTTCCAGCACCGAAGCTTGGAAGCACAGGACAGCTTCAGGCAGACGGCGTACATCCGCCACCTCCGGTACTTCCACCACCGAAGCTTGGAAGCACAGGACAGCTTCAGGCGGCTAGCACAAAGGCGTTGCTATCTCCTTGGCGTTCTTATCCCAGATTAGCGAGCTAGTTTCTAAAGAAAGGGGAAGACAATAGATGTCTTCCCCTTTTTCCATGCTAGGATATTTGGGGTTTTCCCTTAACACATGAGCTCGTACGCGCTGAGTTTCTGGCTTGCGGGTATCGCACTGGAAGGCACGATTTTGGTACGCGCGTTGGTTGTTGGATGGTTTAAAAAGTGCCCGTTCTTCTTCGGCTATCTGGTCTGTGTCTTTGTCCAGGACTTGTTTTTCCTGGCCGTTTATAGTTTCAAATTCAAATATTACCCACCGTTCTATTGGTACGCGGAATTTTTCAGTTTGCTGATGGGTTGTGGAGTCACGTGGGAGATTTTTCGCTTGATACTCGGACGCTATCCCGGCGCAGGCCGGATGGCCCGCAACGTGCTCGCCATTGTATTACTACTAGTTTTATCCAAGGGCTTGGTTGGTGCCTGGAATGGCGACATCCCTTGGGCAGTAACCATGGTTGAGCTTGAACGCAATCTCCGTGCGATACAGGCGCTTTCACTCACTGTGCTGGCCGTGCTCATCGTTTATTACCGGGTTCCTCTTGGTCGCTACGCCAAGGGAATATTTGTGGGCTATGGAATTTTCATCGCTACAATGGTGGTGACTCTGACATTGCGCAGTTCGATTGGTCAGCCTTTCCAGGCGGTCTGGGTTTTACTGCAACCACACTGCTATGCTGCGTCCTTAGGCATATGGTGTTTTTCTCTCTGGCGCGGGGAACCATCTCCGGTGGAGCAAGCGCAATCAAAGATCGAGGAAGACTACCAGTCACTTGCGGTTCTGACTAGAAGGAGCTTGGTTCAGGCACGCGAGTTTTTGGGCAAGGCCACACGTCCATGAGCGGAACGCTTACTCTGTTTGCGATCGGTTTCTTCCTAATCGCGTCGTTAGTTTATCTATTGCGTCGCCGCGGATCGGAAGAAGAGGATGTTCGATGGTTTCGCGATCGAGACTTGGCCATTCCGACCGCGCAGTTTGAGGATCACCGTAAAGAGCAACTGGATCGAATCTTCGGCTTTGAAGATTGGGACTTCATCCGGAACAGCACATCAAACCGGGTTCAGCAATTGTTTCTGAAGGAACGGAAGGCGATTGCGCTATCCTGGCTTTCTCAACTACGAATGCAGGCGAGGGCTGGCATGGATCTTCATGTGGCCCGCGTGAGAGCGTCAGAGGAACTCGAACCGCTTTCGGAGCTCAGGTTGGCAATCGACTACTATGCATTCCTGGCAAAGAGTGGCTTCATTGCCGTGATTGTGTTGATAGGCGGTCCGATGGCACTGCGAGGCATGGTCGGACAAGCCGAAAGTCTTTCGAATAACCTTAGGGGAATGCTTCGAGCCGCGATGGAGCCGCAGGGATTTTCGCAAAATACAAGAATCCGCTGATCAGTGAAGGATGGGAAGCCGATGGAACTAAGACCAGACCAGCCCACTCCCGTTGCCGTCGAAGACGCCCTCCGCGATCTGCAGAATCGGACTCTAGCCAGTCTCGATGGAGATTTTGCTAGGCTGGTTTATCTGGCTTCGACGCGCGATTATAATTCGGGCCGCTACGCGCATGACGGACTGAACTTTCGTTTTACCGAGCCGGTGGCGGAACGAGTTTTGGCCAAGGCCCACCGCCAAGTTTTTGTAAGTCTAGCGCTCAGTCCACTGAAAATCGTGGTAACTCATCTTGAACAATACATTCGTTCCGGGTGCGCCCGTCCGGATGAGCTCCTCGCATCATGGGGCGAATTGGAACCTTTTCGAATTCTGGCTCCGGAGTATGACGATCCAATTACAGTTAAGCTCTTTATCTCGAACGTTAGGATCGCTTTGGCAATTGTGGGGGCATCTTGGAGGGAGCATCAGCGGCACTAGGATCGACAATGCGCATGGCCACCGCGGTGACCTGGCCGATAATCTCGGCCTCATGGATGGAAAAGCTACGATGGGGGCGGGAGGAAAGAGGATGGGGGATCAATAGAAGCTCGTCCCCACGCCTCTCACACCAACAGCACGCATATCCCGAGCGAAGTTCAACGAAGTAAATGGGCCGGTCGAATTCAGTCCGCCACTGGTTCGCGTGAATATCCCGCAGGTGGTCGTCGATGAAGACGAAACTTCCCGGCCGTAATAACGGGTACATCGTGTAATCTTGCAATCCTATAAAACCATAATGACCGTGTCGAATGTCCAACTGTTGGAGCAAGGCAATCGGCACCTCCCCCCAGACCTGTACCATTCGCGACACCAGATTTGTCTCCTCGACCCGGAAGCCTGGGTCGAAGCGGACTGGGAAAGTTGCTGTTTTGGTTGAATCGATTTCTTCCAGATTGACTAGGTGCGTGTGGGAGGGGACCGTCTCGATCTGGTATTTCTGCAGCAGTCCGAGATCAATGCCGAATATGGGAAGTAGATCGGAAAGCCGTACTCGGTAAACGGCACTCAAACTAAAGAGTTTATGAATGCTCGGAACTGCATTTGAATTCTCTAGTCTGGTGAGCCAATTATTTGAAACGAAAAACTCAGGGTTTGATTGTGCGTTCGCGATCTGCTGGCTTTGATCTTCTACCTCGCGCACTGTAATTCCGAGCCGTGCTCGGAGGTCCTTGAGGGTTTTGCCAGAAGTCATGGATCTAGTATTTCGAATAGTAATCCCAGAAAGTTTATCAGAAATTGGAAAAATCCGGTCATGGCGGCTAGGCGCAGGCTGTGCGATCACAGGACTTTCTTTTGCTGCTTCCCGTACGAAGCATTTTTAACTATTCCCCACATGAATCTCCGCCGCCGACACAATCTCTGAATCGGCGCCCTTAAGGAGACGCCTCACTCGGAGCAGGAAAGCTGGCGAATGCACCCCGAATGCACTGTGGTGCAGCCTAACTTCTTGGCGACCGAAGCCCATGAGATACAGGGCAGGAGGGAAGCTGCATGTGAATATGCGAAGACGGGAGAGGTGGATTTATTCAAAATTCCTCAGGGCGATGAGAATTTGTCGGGACCACTGCCAGTGTGCCTGAAGACGGCATGAACCCAAGGCGCTTTTGCGGTTCCAATATTAAAAAAATCTACGCCGCTCCGACATTCTGGGCAAGGCAGGATCCGGAGGTTGGCGGTCCTAGGACAGAAAGGTTCTATCGAAGGTGCGTTGATAGTGTCCGAGCGTGGGGCCCATATTCACAGCCGCCGCGCCTTTCGGGGGGAGTTCGCATGGCAGCCTATTTCGTAAAATTCATGATTGTTTCTACGTTGATTCTGATTGGGTTCGGAGGGTTCCTGCTGTATGACGCCGTATCGCAGCCTACCAATTCCCAGCTTTTCGAAGTCACTGGCGGGGCGGTGCTTCTGGCCCTGGGATTGATCACGTTGTGCTCCCAAGGACAGTTGGTTATCCGGTGGTTGAGGGAAATGCGAACCCAGTCCGGCCGGAACCTGTAACACGAATACCCGTTAGCCCGTACGAGTGAGGTCAATGCGTCAAGCCCGCCTGGGACGTGCCCGACTGCTGACCGTTAAATCGGAATTCGTCTCTTGTCGATCTGATAGTTACTCAACAATGAAATCACTTTTCGATTTCGAGGCGGGGGAATGCTACCCATGTTTAGATAACAGAAGGTGAACGAAGGGTTAGATGGCATCAACTTCCAATCGCGCGGAACGATGGGTGGACCATGTCATCGACCGCACCACTTCCGTCCAGAATGACCATTTAATTGCACGTCATGTGCTCTTCGCTTTATCCTTCATCCTAGTTTATCTGCTACTCAATCAGCCTTGGATCATTTTGGTTTCTCCCAGCCTTGGGTTTACAGCCTGGTACCCTGCGACAGGACTCATCTTTGCAGTCATGTTGTGCCTTGGTCCGCGCTATTTCCCCCTGATGGTATTGACCGACGTCCTCGCAGGATTCGTGATCTACCATCAACCTCTGGTTTCCTGGAGTTCGACCATCGCGCCCATCATCGGCGCAGGCTCGTACGCAGGCGCCGCGTATCTTTTGGGTGGCCCCCTGAGGATCGATCCGGCGTTGCGATATCGGCGAGATGTGGTGCGATACATTTTGATAACCACGGCTGCAGCCGTGCCGGCAACCTTGGCGGGTGTTCTCGCCTTAGTGAAAGACCACACGATTTTGTGGAACCAGTTTTGGAGCTCGGCGTTGCAATGGTACATGGGTGACGCGATTGGTCTCGTAGGATTTGCGCCATTCCTCCTTATCCATGTGTTTCCGTGGGTAGTGAGGGAGCTCTCGAGGTTTCGCCGGGAAGCGGTACAACGCGCCGACGGGCGGGCGGCAAGATTGGGGAGGAGTCATTCAGGAACGATTCTGGAGGCGATTGGACAGGTAAGCGCCATTCTCGTGGTTTTGTGGGTCATGTTCGGCCGAACGTTCGGACCCAAGGAATTCTATTACCTAGGCTTTGTGCCCATCCTCTGGATTGCGATGCGTCAGGGTATCCGGCGCGTGGTCACTGCACTGGTGATTTTCAACTTTGGAATCGTGGTGGCGCTGCGCATCTTTCCTCTGCCCCCCGATTTTCAGCTCAAGGTTGGTGTCCTCATGCTAGCGGTGTCGGGGACAGCACTGATCGTTGGGTCGGAGGTTACGGAGAGACACCGGACGGCCCGGCAATTGAGGGACCGGACTGGCTTTCTGAACTCGCTGATTGAGCACAATCCTCTCGCTATCGCCATAGAGGACGGCAAGGGGTACGTGCGCTTCTGCAATGACGCATTCGCAAAGCTCTTCCTATATTCGCATGAAGAGATAGTGGGGAACCGGCTCGACCAGGTAATTTGCCCTTCCGGAAGCGTGGCGGATGATTCTGGGTTATCAGTCCCTTCCAGACCTGGAGAATCTGTTCACAAGGCGGTCCGTAGAGTCCGCAAGGATGGAAAGATACTCGACGTGGAACTCCATGAAGTTGCGATCCATTTGGAGAGCCGCCAGTCAGGTGGGTATGCGATCTTCCGTGATATTTCAGAAGAGGTCAAATCGGCTGCGGAAGCCGAGGAGCATGCGAACTCATTGAACAACCTGGTGACGGAGCTGCAGCTCAGAACCATGCAAATGTCGCTTCTCAACGACATGGGAGGCTTGCTGCAGTGTTGTGGAAACATGCAGGAAGCGTTTGCGGTGGTAGCCCAATCCGCAAGAAAGCTTTTCTCAGCGTCGACCGGAGGGGCGGTATTCGTCTTTGGGCCGTCCCGGGAGGCGCTTGAGGCTACAGCGATGTGGGGGGATGGCTTTGCGTCCGAGCCGGTGATCTCTCCGGCTGACTGTTGGGCCCTGCGGCGTGGACAACCGTATTGGAGTGAACAACCGGGAGACGGACTGATCTGTCCGCATCTGAAAAATCCTGTTGCGGCCAGTTATCTGTGTGTACCCATGGCAGCACAAGGCGAGACACTGGGCATTTTGTTTGTGCAGTACAATCGCAGCCAGAGCGCGAAGGGAACGGAGGCCTTTGAGTCCTTGCAGCAATCCCAGCAGCGGCTCGCCATTGCCGTGGCAGGACAGGTGGGGTTGTCTTTGGCCAGCTTGCGGATGCGTGAGACGCTACGAGAGCAGTCGATTCGCGATCCTCTTACCGGACTGTTCAACCGTCGATTTATGCAGGAATCATTGGACCGCGAATTGTTGCGCGCGAAGCGGAAAGGGTGCCCGCTCGCCGTTGTCTTGCTGGATATCGATCACTTCAAGCGCTTCAACGACACGTTCGGCCATGACGCCGGCGACGCGGTGCTGTGCCTAATGGCGGAGACCCTGCAGCTGCACTACCGAGGTGAGGATGTAATCTGCCGCTATGGCGGAGAGGAATTTGCAATCGTTCTGCCAGAGGCCGAGGCAGAAGATGCCGTCAGGCGGTCCGAGGGTTTACGCGAGGCAGCCAAAACACTCAGAGCCCGTCACCTAGGGAATTTGCTCGATGCGATTACCGTGTCAATCGGGATTGCCGCGTACCCGGAACACGCCTCCGGCGGCGAGGAATTGCTTCGGGCCGCGGACGCTAGCCTCTATCAATCAAAGGCTATGGGCCGGGACCGCATAACCGTGGCTCACAAGTTCAAAAGGTAGCACTCAACCTTTCTCTCGAATCGCGCCGTCGTTTGATTTCTTCCCTGCTCAGGGCCGAGTCGCCTTGTCATGCATGGGCGGGATCGGAGATCTCCGACATCCGGAGTTACACGGGGTTCATCACCCATTCGTGGGTGCTCTCAAGAAACTGTAGCGCGTACCGCTGCCACGGCGTGTGAGGGGAGTCCATTCGCACAACGCGCGTGCGTCCGACAAAACTGTCAATTCCGGTGCCAAGATGAATGCCAACAATGGAGCCCATAGGCAGCATCAACGGGCAGGTGCAAAGAAAGCCGCCCGCACTTACATTTTCGGTTATTGTCAGTTCCTCGATCGCTGCACCTCCTACGTCGGCTCCCTTGAGAGTTACGATGACTCGAAGCGCCACGCGGACATGAGCGCGACGCTCGGGGCGTTCCTGTTGTAATTCGGTAGCCAGGATTGCCCTGAGCTGATCAAAGTCCACCGGCTTTTCAATGAATTCCTTGGCTCCAAGATTTAGGCAGTGGGCTTTATATCGTTCTGCCGACTCCCCGGTAACCACAAAGAGGGGGGTTCGCGAGGTGTAACTCAGAGTGTGAAGGCACTGACAGAGTTCAAAGCCGGAGTATTTCGGCATCATTAGATCCAAGAGAATTGCGGCAGGTTTGTGTTTTATTGCGAGAGACAGTACTTGTTCAGGGTCAGAGGCGGAGATCACATTGTAGTTGTCGGATAAGTTGAGACTGAGCAGCTTGAGCATGGAAGGATCATCATCGACAATCAAGATTGTGTGCATGAAACGTAGCTCCTAACTAGGGCCTGTTGGCCCAGAAATCGATCGTCCTAGCAAAACGGAAACGCGGATTCGAAGCCCTTGGAAGTTGATCGCCGCGCAGAGGACCTGTCCAGGGACCTTCCTTCAATTGAGAGAGTCCCGGGCTTTCAGCTGCGCCGAACGGCACGGCAGAACGCTCCGGAAGGCCGATTAGAGCTATGAATTGCATAAGGGGAAAAACTTGATTCTTGGAGGTAAGCATTCCTTATTGGTTCGAACGTTGCTCACGGTTGTTTGTTCTAACTCTGTGGGACTCTGACCGGATGTCTACATAGCTGATGGGTGCAGAGATAAATCTGGCCGGCCATGCGCATTGCTTACATGGGCGAGGCACTTCGTCGGCTGCCTCAACTCGCCGTGAACGCCACAAGCGAGGTCATTATACGCATATTTCCGAAGAGCGGGCATTCGATGTAAGAACGGGATGAACGGAAAGAATCGGTAAACTTAGGTCTGCTTCGGATTGGAAGCAAATTACCGTCGGGGGCGTACTGGCCCCAGTCTTCTGCAAGACTGCCTACTATGGTTGCCGTCAGAGCGCCCCATGAATAAGCGGCGGACTCTTATTTATTGTACGCAGGGTCATCCATCGTCCAAGAAAGTCGCGAATCCGGGACAGGTGTCGCTTGGAATTCCCCCTCCCTTAACGGAATTGCTCCAGTCGGCGGTAATGACCAAGGTAAATATGTCTGGGTACGGAGCGAGGTCGGTAGGCCAAAATCTGCAAAATCCGATAATTCAACATTCCGTTACTGGCGCTCGCTATCCTCCCAGGAGCCTCGGGTTCTCGCTCCGGGTGATTTCCCCTTTCAGTGACTTGTTCGGGTCAAACGGGAAGGAAAACCACACCTAAGCAGACAATATCCAACTGGAGACCAAATGAAAGAGATTCGGATTCTGATCGCGGACGAGAGTGAGTTCGTCCGACGCCGTGTTCGATCAATCCTCGGCGATCAACAAAGCTGCAGAATCGTGGGAGAAGCAGCCGCTGAAGCCGACCTTCTGACCAAGGCAAACGAAGAAGCGCCGGACGTTGTAATTATGGATACCGCCACGCCGGTGCTCGGAGGCTTAGATACCGCAAAGAAGATCCTGGAGAGTCGGCCGGACGTGAAGATAATTGTGCTGAGTATAGAGGATGATGGTGCTCTAGTTTGGTGTGTGCTCCACTCTGGCGGACGCGGTTATGTTTTGAAACCAGAATTTTCACGGGATCTCATAACCACCGTCCGCTCTGCCTGCTCGGGCCAGCTTGTCTAGATGCTCGCCCGTACGAACTGCCGGGACGAATCGTGTGAATATCATGCGCAAACTGAATCTCTCCATATTGGCGAACCTTGTCCAGTTCACAATTTCAAGACAGAGCCTCTATATCCGTTCGATTCCCATTATTCCGATGGTGCGCGGTGAGCATCCTGGCGAATTGACTTCGAGGAGGATTGGAAAAGGTAAAGCATAAAACAATAAGGACACGCCATAGGTTGCAGTCAACACGAGTTCGTTGGGGAAGTACCTTGGGAGCATCATGAAAGAGGTAAATCAAGCCGAGTACGCTGGAACGATAGACGGAAGCCAGGATGAAATCGGACTGCGCCTTCGCCGCGTCGAGCGTCAAGAGTGGATCCTCTGGGGTACGGCGGTAACGATCACCCTTTTGTTGACGGCTGGGATTGTGTCCTTTCTCTTGCCTTTGCTGAGGACGACGGAGATTGGAGATTCGTTTTTTAATTTGCAAAGGGAGTTGATAGGGCTCTTAGCTATCGTTTTGCTTTTTGATGTCTACACCATTTATCAGCAACTACAGATCCATCGCATCCGGCGCCAACTTTCGGAAAGTCAGCAGGTGTTCCGCCTCATTAGCGAGAATGCCGCGGACATGATTGCCGTAGTGGACGTCGAGGGTCGGCGGATCTACAACAGCCAATCCTATGAAAGAGTTTTGGGATACTCCCCCGAAGACCTCCAGAAATCATCTGCCTTCGAACAGATCCACCCGGAAGACCGCGAGCGGGTGAGGGAGGCTTCACTCGAAGCTCGGCGCACTGGAGCGGGGAGGACTCTGGAATACAGAATGCGGCACAAAGACGGGTCATGGAGGGTTCTCGAATCCACCGCGAGAGTTATCCCGTCAGCGAGTGGCATCCCCGAAAAACTGGTCATTGTAAATCGCGACATCACCGAAAGGAAAAGGGCCGTGGAGGCCCTGCGGGTATCGGAAGCGAGCTTTCGTTCCGTCGTCGAAGATGCTCCTTACGGGATCTACCAGGCCGATGATGAGGGGCATTTCTTACGTGTCAACCCTGCCCTTCAACGCATGCTCGGTTATTCGACTACCGATGAATTGCAAAACGTCAATCTGGAGAAGGAGATCTTTAGGCGACTCCAGGATTTTCGAGGAATGCGGGAGACATTGCATTCTCACGACGAATTCAAGGAATTAGAGATCGAATGGAGGAAAAAGGATGGCACACCGATCACGGTCCGATGCAGCGGCCGACGCGTGAGGGAAGAAAATAAAGGATCGGCATTCCACGAAGTGTTCGCGGAAGACGTGACGGACAAACGCGTTCTCGAGGCCCAGCTTCGAATGGCGGGGAAAATGGAAGCCATCGGGCGCCTATCAGGGGGAATCGCGCATGACTTCAACAATATTTTGGGGGTAATGATCGGCTACAGCCAACTGCTGAAACGCAAAATGCAGTCCGAGCCGAACCTCCTAGAATATGCCGATGAGATCGAAAAGGCCGGCCAGCGGGCCGCGTCCCTCACCCGGCAATTGTTGGCGTTCAGCCGCCAGCAAATATTGACTCCGACGGTTTTGGACCTCAACACCCTAGTCGCAGACATGGAGAAGATGCTGCCGCGGTTGATTGGCGAGGATATTGCGGTCCGGATTGAACTCGGCGCTCGGCTGGGGACAGTTCGGGCAGACCGGGGACAAGTCGAACAGGTGATCATGAACCTGGCGGTTAATGCCCGTGATGCGATGCCTTCTGGCGGAACTCTTCTCATCGAAACCGCAAATCGGGACTTGGACGAGCTGTATGCGCGCGATCACCCAGGGGCGAGGCTTGGACGCTACGTCATGCTCTCCGTGCATGATTCCGGTGTTGGCATGGATCGGGAGACCATCAGCCATATCTTCGAGCCGTTTTTTACGACAAAGGAACTGGGTAAGGGCACAGGTTTAGGGCTTGCGACCGTGTACGGAATCGTGAAGCAGAGCGGCGGATACATCGGTGTGGACAGTCACCCCGGTAAGGGTGCCTGCTTTCAAGTGTTCCTGCCTCGCGTAAACGAACCCATAACTCGAAGTTCGGAAATTCTCGCCCCTGCGCCTGAGACCAAAAGTTCAGAAACGATTCTCCTGGCGGAGGACTCAGACCCATTGAGGAAGCTTGCGAAGTCCCTGCTTGAGGGGCATGGCTTTGAAGTATTGGCCGCACAAAATGGAGAGGAGGCACTTGATCTGGCCAGAGACCACACCGGCCATATCCATTTGCTGCTCACGGACGTGGTCATGCCTGGCATCAATGGGAGGGTGCTCGCCGAGAGGTTACTCGTGGCGCGGCCAGGGACGAAAATTCTCTACATGTCGGGATACACGGATTCCTTTATTGCCGGTCACGGAGTCCTCGATCGAAGTACAAATCTTCTATACAAACCGTTTACGGAAGAAAAGCTAATCGAAAGAGTTAGAGGTGTTTTAGATGCAGGTGTGGAGCGGGTCTCGGTGGAACACAACTCCAAGCAAAGGTAGAAGAAAGGCAAAAATGGGCAGGCTACTACTTGTCGACGACGACGATGCATTGCGGCGCCTGGTGCGGCTCAGTCTCGGAGATTCCCACGAGATCGTGGACACTGGCGATCCAGGAGAGGGATTGGCGCTTGCCCTCGAACACAAGCCGGACGCCATACTTCTGGACCTCAGAATGCCCAGGTATTCTGGCTTCGAGCTGTGCCAAACATTTACCTCGCTGAGTTCCACGCAGCTGATCCCCGTAATTATCCTGAGCGGCGAAGCCGGGGCGAAGACGAAGGAGTTTTGCAAGGACCTGGGTGCTGTGGCCTACTTCGAAAAGCCGGTAGATTTTGACGCGCTTAACGAATTTATTGCGACGACTTTAAGGAATCGAAGGGTGGAGCGCCGCAGAGAGGTGCGGGTTCGGTTGAGAGTCCCCTTGAAGATCCAAGGAAAGGATTCCAGGGGAGAGTCGATCGAATTTATAACGGCTACGGAAAATATCACCAGGAGCGCTTTCCTATGTGCCTGCAATTTCTCGTTGGACGTCGGGTCGAGCTTGAAAGTGTCGATGGCTAGTTCGAAGGAGGAGATCGTCGGCGACGCGAGTGTTGTGCGCTCCGAGTGGACTGACACACAGTATCCCCGCTATGTTTTTCGTTTTCTCAAAAAAGCGGGGGCATGGGTGTTGGAGTAATCTGCATCATAAGCGTCGTCAATGTTGATTCTTATGTTGAGTAAATTGAAAGCCGAGATTGCCTACGATGGCCCCTGCCTGATTCGAATTCCGATCGCAATCTATGCCCGATACCTTCGCGCGGAGAAGGAGAGTAGTGTGCTTAAATTTAGCTGCATATATTATATTGTGAGTAATATACTATGAACAATAACATAGACAACGACCAAGAGAAAGTGCCGTTCAAGTGCCAAAACCCCAAGTGCCGCACGGTGTTCAGGAAGCCCTTGAGTTGGTTCAAGGACACGCACCATGTGCATTGCTTCAAGTGCGGTCAAGAGTTCACTGTTGAGGCTGAAAAGATGCCTGAGTTGAAGGCGAGGCTGGAAGAAATCAGTAAGTCGTAGCATCGCTCCGTGGGTTCTATTCTCCTGTAGGCGTTTAACCATTCTCGAATACATATTGTTGAGTTATATAACATGTCGCATACCCAAGCTCAAAATACGTGTGTTCACACGTCGATGGACCCCCGTGGTGCCTTCCCGTTTTTGTCTCGGGGCCAGGGAATTCCCAGTTTGTATCCAGGAGTTCAATGGTAAAAGCGGGTTGTAAAGACGATTACCTACTCTCCTGACATGCTCCTATTTTTCCCTTTGTGAAATTTGACAGACCTTCTTGCGTAAGGCGGCCGGACTTATAGAGGGCGACCAATTCATCCGCGGTTAGAAGGTAGTGGGATACCCGGAATGCGGCGACACCCGATTTGATAACAAGCGGGCCG
>Ga0210406_10004866_pt1 | contig 14212 bp, 14 predicted proteins | sample IncBWC30MmetaG_FD_155454 | JGI IMG/M metagenome (GOLD analysis project Ga0210406, IMG submission 155454) | Forest soil microbial communities from Barre Woods Harvard Forest LTER site, Petersham, Massachusetts, United States - Inc-BW-C-30-M | ecosystem: Environmental > Terrestrial > Soil >... | reverse complement strand
CGTGTCGACGCGACGGAAGTTTTCAATGGCCGCGGCGTCGCGAAACAACACGCCTTGCTTGGCGGCCTTACCCGTTGCGACCATGATCGACATGGGCGTCGCGAGTCCTAGCGCACAGGGGCAGGCGATGATGAGCACCGCGACGGCATTGATGAGTCCATAGACCCAGCTCGGACTCGGGCCCAAGAGGCCCCATCCGATGAGCGTCAGCAGCGCAACCGCCACCACCGTGACGACGAAATATCTCGCCACACGATCCGCCATGCGTTGCATCGGCGCCTTGGAGCGCTGAGCCTGCATCACCATCTGCACGATGTTTGCGAGCACCGTTTGCGATCCCACTCGCTCCGACCGCATCGCCAGTGCGCCTGACGTGTTGAGCGTCGCACCGATCAATATGTCGCCCGTTTGTTTCATGACCGGTATCGGCTCACCCGTGAGCATTGATTCATCCACGGCGCTGGCACCTTCGATCACGACACCGTCAACGGGTATCTTTTCGCCCGGCCGCACGCGAAGCGCATCGCCGACATGCACATCGCCAAGCGGTACGTCTTCCTCTGACCGGTCCGGGTTGACACGTCGCGCCGTCTTCGGGGCGAGACCTAACAGCGACTTGATGGCGGCCGAGGTTTGCGATCGCGCTTTCAACTCCATCAGCTGGCCGAGCAAGGTAAGTGAAATGATGACCGCAGCGGCTTCGAAATAAACGGGAATTTGCCCCATGACGATGAATGATGCGGGGAACGCGTGGGGCGCCATGGTGGCAATGAGGCTGTAGATGAAAGCCGCTGAGGTGCCCAAGCCGATCAGCGTCCACATGTTGGGGCTGCGATGGACCACTGACTGCACGGCACGGACGAAAAGCGGCCACCCGGCCCACACGACGACCGGAAAGCTTAATGCGAGTTGCACCCAGGCCTCGAGCGCCGGATTGAGCCAATGCGCACTGTGCCCCGCCATCGCGAGTACAAACACGATGACGGTGAACGGCAGCGTCCAAAAAAATCGTCGCTTAAAATCCTTAAGCTCTGGATTCTCATCATCACCAAGGGAGGGCATTTCCGGCTCGAGCGCCATGCCACACTTTGGACATGCTCCTGGATGATCCTGGCGCACCTCCGGATGCATTGGACAGGTGTACACCGCGCCCGCAATGGCCGCGGCAACCGGCGGAACGGGCGCGGTAGTCCCGGATGTAACACCGTACTTGCTTGGATTGGCCACGAACTTAGTCTTGCAGCCCGCACTGCAAAAATAGATCGCGTGACCTTCATGTTGCGCGACATGCGTCGATCGATCAGTTACGCTCATCCCGCACACGGGATCCTTGAATATGTGCCCTTCGTCATTGGCAGCGTCGCCACTATGAGACGTCGATGGACGACCCGTGACGTTGCTTGTCGCGGATGGCACCGCAGAGAGCGTTGGGACCGCTCGATAAGGACTAGTCTTGTGCATGAACTTCTCGCCGGTTATCGAAAAATGAGAGGGACACAGCTCGCCTCGCGCCAGGTCCTAAAGCGTCCGAATTTGCAATTGCGTTCTTGGCACCTTAAACCCTGTACGTGGGTACGGAGTCAAGCGGTCACCGTTTTGACCTCCTTGCCTCGCCGCGGCCGGGTGAGCGTTTGAATAATCGGGCACGTCGCGGACGCTGCGCTGTGCTGACAGTCTTCTATGAGTCCATTCAGGGCGGAACGCATACGGGATAACTCACGCAGTTTCTTTTCGATTTGCTCGAGCCGCGCGCGGGCAATTTTGCGGATGGATGGCCGATCCGCGCCGTCATTCAATCGCAATAACTCGCGAATCTCCTCGAGCGAGAAACCCAGCTCCTGCGCGCGTTTTATGAACTGAATGCGCTCAACAAGCTCCACCGGATAGTAGCGAAATGCGCCGATGGCGCGGGGAATCGGCAGCAGCTTTCGCGTCTGATAGTAGCGCACCGTTTCAATGTTGACTTGGGCCGCACGAGCCAGGAGACCAATGGTCAAAGCTCTCTCATTCATTGATTGAATCTCCTATTGACTCTGGGGTTGAGTACGGAGTCTACACTCTGATAGTTGAATATTTGAGGCGCCGCCGTATATTCGAGCTCTCTTGCACCGCACGATTAGTAGAATTGAATGCGACGCTCTTATGAATTCGTGCAATTTCGGCCCTTGAGGGTGATAACACTATGCCTACCATGACGACTGCAATGCTCGCATCAATGGTCGCGGCGTTCGTCTTGAGCCTTATTGGTGCGTTGCAAGTTCTGCTTGCGTTTGGGCTACCCTTCGGTCGCGCAGCGTGGGGTGGGGCGCACCGTGTCTTGCCTCTGCGCCTTCGATTTGCGAGCGCTCTGTCTGCCATGCCGTTGGCCCTTGCTGCGTGGATCGTGCTTGCCAGAACCGGAGTGGTTGCGTTTCCGGGGCAGCCGGCGACAGTGCGGGTCGGATCGTGGGTTGCCTTCTCTCTACTGGCACTGAACACGGTCGGCAACTTCGCGTCGAAAAGTCGGACCGAGCGCCTGCTCATGACACCTGCGGCCTTTGTTTGCTCGGTATGCTTTCTCATTGCCGCACTCTCTGCGTGAGAGGGCGATTGAAACAAAACAGGGCCCGAAGTTATCGGGCCCTTGGCCTGGGTGGCTTAGAACGTCAAAGTGATGTTGTCCACCACCTTTCGCACCCCGGGTGAGCCCCATGCAGTGTGTGTGGCCAACTCGCGCTCGGACCAACTATGGGCTTTGCCCGACAACGTGACATCGGTTCCCTGCACGCTGACCGTAATTTCATTCGCATTTTTTTGCGCGCGTCGTTTCAATGCAGCTTCGATATCGGCCTTGACGACGGGGGCCGACAATTTGGGTTTGATGAGCAGCTGATCGCTGACTCCTTTCACACCCAATAGGTAACGAACAGCATTCACGGCGGCGTTTCTCTGAAATTCCCAAGTGACCTCGCCGGAGAGGGTAACAAAGCCGCCTTCCACCATTATCTTGACCGCATCCTTGGGTAGATAGGTTGTCCACTGCAGGACGCTTTCCACGGAGCGCGCGATGTCCGCGTCATTTCGCGTGCTAGATCCTGCGAGCTTGACATCCATTTCAACGGCGAGTGCTTTGACTCCTGAGACTCGCATCGTAGCGCGCTCCGCATCGATTTTTTCTGCGTAGCTTCCTACGTGACCCGCCAAAGTAACAATTCCATCCTTGACTTCAACGCCGATTTGCTCGGAATTAATTGACGGTTCCCATGAGAGTTCGGCGATGATGTCTGACTGCAATTGAATGTCTGTTTTCATATGCTGGCTTCTGTGTGATTTATCGGAACCACCACTGTGCGCATGACCACGTTGGCGGTCTATACGCGAATCCGCCTACTGACTAGGTGGGGATCGCGGGTTATGAGCGTTCAGCGTAGCGTTTCCGATAGTCGGCCGGCGTCACCCCCACGTGACGCGCAAAGGCGCGGCGCAGTGTGTCAGCGTCGGCAAACCCACATCGCGCCGCCACCTGTTTGGGTGCTTCTCGCCCGTCCTCGAGCAAACGCCGAGCCGCAGTCACACGCGCCGCTTCCACCCATGCGGCCGGGGTGATGCCGACCTCACTGCGAAAGAGCCGCGCGAAGTGGCGCGGGCTCAGTTCCATTCTTTGCGCCAGGCTGGCGACGCTGAGGTCTGCGGCCGGATTAGCTGCGACCCAACGCTGCACCTCCTGTAGAGCGGATCGCCCAGCCGGTGCCGCTTCACCCTTGCGGCTGAACTGCATCTGACCGCCCGGCCGTTTGAAAAACATTACCAGCTGTCCTGCGACTTTCATCGCAACGTCGCGCCCAAGGTCCTCCTCGACGAGAGCCAGGGCAAGGTCCAATCCCGCAGTTACGCCGGCCGCGGTCCGCAAGCGGCCGTCTCTGACGTAGATGGCGTCCTCGTCGACGATGACCGCAGGATATCGTCGAGCGAGCTGCTGAGCCACCGCCCAGTGCGTCGTTACGCGACGACCGTCGATCAGCCCGGTTGCGGCCAGAAGAAAGGCGCCGCTGCAAACGGAGCCGTATCGACGTGCCCTCGGCGCTACACGACGGAGCCACTCCACGACCGCCGTATCGGGTTGGGCTTCCGCCGCGTTTGGGCATCCCGCCACCAGCAAGGTGTCGATCTTCATATCCACGGAGTCGCCGATGACGAGATCCGGCACGAGCCGAGCACCCGACGAACTGCGAATATGGCCGGCGGCCTTTGCCACGATAAGAAGCCGATAGAAGTCCTTCTGCGCCTGGACATTGGCCTCCGCAAATACGTCGAGCGGACCGGACACGTCCAGCAGCTGCACACCCGGCGTGGCGACGATGGCGACAGTCCTCAGCGATTGCATCGTGCACCCATGTCCGCTTGGGACGGCGTTTGGCAGAAAACGCCGTTTCACGGCGATTGCAGCCATAGTAGGCCGCGCCTATCATTTTGTCCAACACACGACGGGAGATTTCGATGACATTGACGGTACCAGGGGCAAGCATTCCCGACAGCAGGCTCGCGCGAGAAATCACCGAACTGGTTCGCGACACGGAATCGCCGCTGCTCTTTCATCACTCGAGCCGAGTTTATTATTTTGGCGCGTTGGCTGGAATGCGCCGGGGCTTGAGCTTCGATTCTGAGCTCCTCTATGCGGGAGCGATGTTCCATGACATGGGACTCACCCCAAAGTACAGCAGCGCCGACGAGCGCTTCGAGGTTGACGGTGCGAATGCGGCCCGCAACTTCCTGCGCAGCCACTTCATCTCTCAAGCAGATATCGATACGGTTTGGACGGCGATCGCGTTGCACACGACGCCCGGCATTCCACAACACATGCATCCTGTCGTCGCCCTGGTCACGGCCGGCGTCGAGATGGATGTGCTCGGTCTGACTTATCCTGAGTACAGCGATGCCGAGCGAAACGCGGTAGTCAATGCACATCCGCGCAGCAGTCACTTCAAGGAAGAGATCATCCAGGCCTTCTACGATGGCATCAAGGGTAAGCCGGATACGACATTCGGCAACGTCAAGGCCGACGTGCTTGCGGACAAGGACCCGGCCTTCAAGCGCGGCAATTTCTGCCGTGTGATCCGCGGTTCGGCCTGGCCCGCGTGATGCCGGAACGCCAACCGCGGTGACCGTTTTTAGACTCGCGCCGAAGCCAATGGCCACTCACCGGGGAGTTACCGGCGGCAACACATGTGAGGACTCTAAGCTCACGATCGGATAGTGCCTCATCGGCCGCGTGTTCGGCCAACTCCGCCGCGATCTCCGGCGCACCGCCGCGATACCCTCGCGAAGCAGCATATGATCGTCCGCAATGAGCACCGTTATTCGTTCCGCCCCGCTTGATTCTTTGTCGTTCATCGAGGCTCCCGGCGTACACGCAAAAAATGAATCCACGAGAGGATCCATCGGTGTCTGCCGCGGATGAATGCGGAGGGCACCAAAACACGAATTCGTGAAGGATCATAGATTCAAGCCAACTTGTGATACGCAAGACGATCGTGAAGATCGATCCAAGCCACCAAGAGCAATCCGCCGATCAGTCCCCAGTGTTCGAAGAATGCGTTCTCCTGGGGAAAGCGGGCCGACCCTTGTGCGGTCCAGAACGCATTGGCCAATAGATTCGCGATGAAGGTAAATCCCGCGAGCCACAACGCACCAATCCATCGGCCCCTGCCGGAGATGACCATAACCGGGCCGACCAATTCCGTGGTGATGGACGCGGCCAGATACAGGCCCGCCGGATGCAGATGAAAGCTCTCCATCTCAGCCAACGAGGTGGCTATATTGGACAGCTTGCTCAATCCTCCTTGGATGTAGGCCGCGCAAAGCGTAAGAAATGCGATGCCATGCATCACTCGGCCGGTCATTGCGCGTTCAAAAGCACTGGCTGCTTTCCGGATACTCAAGGTGTTGTTTTGCACGGATTTCTCCCCAGACGTCACCAAGGGAATAAGCCTCTTTCGGCGCTTGTTCGCTGCGCCGAGCTATCCTGCTTCACACGTCTCCACAAATCGCTTGAGGCTCGCGCAGAGTTCGCTCTCTTTATCCATAAAACCCTCGATTGCCGAAAAGTGATTCGCTTCCGGCTGTTCAAATGACCAGCCCCTGAGTCCCGCCACCTTCCAGGCGTGCAGATAGTCTGCCGACTGTCGTCGAAGCTCGGAACTCTCAGCGCCACCCGCACTTACAAACAACGGTGGCGCGCCATCCGGCAGGCGAAGAAGTGGACTCTGCGTTTGAACGATGTCTTCGGTGAGCTGCAGCATGGGCTGCAGCCAAGAAAATCGCAGGGGTCGCAAATCAAACAGCCCACTGATTGCAAAACCTCCCCGGATCACGTCGCGCGGCAACCCATAGTCCTCCACCCATCGGGTTTGCAGCAGCATCGCAACCTGGTGGCCGCCGGCGGAATGTCCGGCCACGTATATCCTGTGCCGACTACCGCTGAACGTTTTGCTCGAACGCTGAACCCAGGCGATCGCCGACCGGCTTTGACGCGTGATTTCGGGAAGCGTGACCGTCGGACAAAGTGCGTAATTGGTTATCACCACCGTGAAGCCGAGCGCGACCGGCCCTCGCGCAACCCAGCTGAATTCTTTACTGCTGTTCGCACGCCAGTACCCGCCGTGGATAAAAACGAGAATGGGCGCGTCGGGATCTTGAGCCGGAAAGATGTCGAGTGTCTCGTCGACTGTCGGCCCGAATGGCACGTCTAGAAGGCACTCGAGTTCGTCGCGTGCCTTCTTGCTTTCATTGATGTTGAACTCGGCGTACCGTTGAAAGTCGGGCCCCGACTTCTCAACGTCGTATTCCTTGTCGATTTGCTCCTGAGCAGCGAATTGCCGGTAGAGCATCATAATTCCTCGCTCTGACGCTCGAATGCCGCGCTGATGATGATGTCGACGTCGTCGCTGACGAGAGGCACATAGGTGCTGACGCCGAACTCGGTCCGCTTAATCTTCGCGGACGCATCGAAGCCCACTGCATAGTGCTTGTTGAGCGGGTTGACTCCTGCCCCGTGGAATACTGCTTGCAGAACGACCGGCTTCGTCGTTCCATGCATGGTGAGATCGCCGACGACATCGGCTTTACCGGGTCCGGTCATGGTGACTTTCGTCGCCTTGAACAAGATGTTGGGATACTTGACCGCATCGAACCATTCTTCGCCTTTCAGTTCGTCATTGAGCTCAGCGCTTGTCGTACCGATGCTAGCGACAGGGATTTGGATCTCGAGCTTGCTCGCAGATGGGTTCTTCGGATCGAAATCGAGCGCCCCTGAGACCCCGCTGAATTCGCCGTAGTAATTCGTGAATCCGAAGTGCGAAACGACGAAAAGAACCCGGGTGTGGGACGGCTCCACGGCGAGAGCGCCGCCCTCGGCCTTCGCGAAATCGTCGACCGAACCGGTTTGCGCCGAAACCTGGCCCGCGCCTGATGCGCGGATCGGAGCGATGATTGCCTTGGTCACGATAATTCCTCCTTGCGGAAATCGGTGGGCATCGAAGCTGGATATCAATCGGACGGGCGCTCCCACGCGCTCAGAAGCCGCGGTCGCGCCGGACCGCCATTTCTAAGCGGCGGTGAGCTGGGCGGCCGTCAACGAACTTCGTTCCCACCCAGCGCCCACTTGGAGAAGAAGACCTGAGTTCCGAACGCCGTGTGCGCCTTCATGATGTCCATCACGCCCTGATACGTTTCCTGGCGGCCCCAGTCCTGCTGCAGTTCGTAGACGAAATGCTGTGCGGTGGTTGGCACGGCGCCCGCCTGGGTCATGCGGTCGACGGCGCGTTCATGGACCTGAAAGCTGGTATCGCCGCAGGCGTCCGCGACAAAGAACACTTCATAGCCGCGCCGGAGGCCCTCGATCACGTTGAACGCGGCACAGGCACCCGTCCAGAGGCCGGCGATGACGAGGCGCTTGCGACCCGTTGCTTCGACTGCCTTCACAAAATTGGGAGTGAGCCAGGCGTTGATGGACGTGCGATCGACGACTGCGTGACCCGGAAAAACCCCTTCGGTGACCTCCGGAACGAACGGACCCGCGAAAGTCTTCGCCGTGACCGTCGACAGAACCGTCGGTACCTTGAAAAGCTTCGCGCTCTTGGCGATGATCTGGAGATTGTTCTTGATCCCGTTGCGGTCGTGGCTCTCGACGCCCATGAACATCTGCGGCTGAAAATCGATCAGCACCAGCGCCGCATCGTCGGCTGAGAAGTGGTTCGTGAAGTTGTTCGACATATCTTGTTCCTCTTAAGTGCTTGCGCCCATGCGGTCGCGTTCAATGAAGATAACCGGGAAACGATCACACCACGCGGCGGTAGACGAAGCTATTGCAGGAAGGTATTGGTCGACACTTCGCGTTCATGACGACGGTGTTTTGCGAAGCTGTTCGTGGCAGAGTTGGAGTAGGATAATCCCGATTATTCGAATGGGCCGTTCGGAGCTACCGAGGAATACGCCATGGCGGGACCCGGTCTTGCTGAGATGAATGCCTTTGTTGCGATCGTCGAGCAAAGAAGCTTTGCCAAGGCGGCAGTACAGCTTGGGGTATCCGCTTCCACCCTCAGCGAGTGCCTGCGCAAGCTCGAGGAACGGCTTGCGGTTCGCCTCATCGAGCGCACCACGCGAAGCGTTGCTCCGACCGAGGCGGGCGAGCGGTTGCTGACGCGCCTGCGCCCGGTGCTCGAGGATTACGAAGCCGCGTTGGAGTCGATCAACGACTTTCGCGACAAGCCGTGCGGGCAGGGTCACGGCAGACCCAACACGCCGCATGATTTGCTGTCCCGCAACTGCATCCGCCTCCGCATGCCGAGCGTCGGCTTATTGCCCTGGCGCTTCGCGCAGAACGGCAAGCCGTTCGAAGTCGCGGTGGATGGCGCGCTTGTCGTAAACGATCTGCCATTTGCGCTCAGGGCTGCGCGAGACGGATTGGGCCTTCTGCAGACCCATTCCAACCGCGTCGAGTCTTTTATTGCCCAGGGTGAGCTCGAAACCGTACTCGACGACTGGGCACCACCCCGGGTCAATGGGTTTTTTCTCTATTACCCCTGCCGTCGACACACTCACGCGCCATTGCAAGCTTTGGTCGATTTTCTGCGCAAGGCGGCAAAGGTCAAAGGCGCGCGCGTCGCGTAAGAGCCAAGCGCTCGCATTCAGACCGTCAGTACTTGCCATCGATGCGCAGCACGAATCCGCGCGGTTCACCGTACCAATTGCCTCCCAGGGGAGTTCCAATGGTTTGATAATAAATACGGTCAAAAATATTGTTGACGCTCAACGCTGCGCGCCAGTGCGCATCGATCTGATAACCGGCGCGGAGGTTGATCACAGCGAAGGCGCCTTGCACGTCCCTTACGGATTGCCGAGGCCCCAGGCAATTTCCCACTGAGTTCTGTTGAGAGCAGATAAGGCCGTCGGCAAAGTTGCTGCTCTGGGCTTGAAGACTGCCGCCGATTGTCCAACGCTCCAATTCTCCGGGCAACTGCCTGCTGCTCCAGAGTTTCAAAAGGTGCCGTGGCGTCGCACTGGATAAATCGCCGCCGTTGAGACCGTGATTGATGTTGAACGTATAGCCTGTGCCGATCAGCCATCCCGGAGCCAATGCGCCATTGAGTTCCGCATCGACACCCTTGCTCTTGTCGGTGCCATTCGGTAGAAAGCAGCATAGTGAAAATTGCCGCTGATCAGCCATCGATGCGCTGAAGTTCTGTACGGCAAGCCCGCGCTGCTCTATGTCATAGACCACGACAATTCCGTTGAGCGCGCCATTGCGCCAGGAGCCCTTGATCCCCAGTTCTCGGTCGATTCCGTCGGCCGGCGGCAAAAAGGCGCCGCCGATTTTCCTGACGCTGCCATTGGTCTGGTAGATATCGGCATAGCTCGCATACAAGGAATAGTGTGCGTTCAAATCGTAAGTCGCGCCGACAAAGGGCGTTACTTTATCGTCGTCCTTGGTCTGTTCGGTGAAGTTGGAGGACACGGTGTTTGACAATCGATTCGAGCTCAGGCGCGCGCCGCCCACCACAGACAGAGCACCGGTCAAATACACCCTTGCAGAGGCAAATTTCCCGCTCTGATTGGTCGTGGCCAGCGATCGAAAGAGTGCGGGCGTCGGTACCGGCGGGTTCGGGTAGGCCGCGGGATTGTACGCAAACACGTTGTTGACTGCGGGTCCAAACGATAACGCCACTTCGAAGGGCACATCCCCCTTGAAATGAGTGTAGTCGCCGCCGACGGCCACATCGAGGCGGCGGCCGAACAGGTCGAAACTACCCGTGAGGGTGGCGTCGAAGACGAATTGATCCTGGGTGTTGGGGCTAGGACTGAAGAAGGCGAAGGGAAGTGCCGGCAGGGCCTTGGTGATCGGATCGATGGGAGAATCAAAGCCGCCGTAGCCATAGCTGGCTGCAGTTTCCAACGAAGTGGCGTTCAATTTCAGTTTCCATTCACCGCCAAATGCCTGCTGAAGTTGCGCGTAATACTCGCGAGTATGTGTGTCGTAACGCGACCAATTGAAGGCGAGCGCCATGCTGCGCGGTAAACGCGCATCGCTGCCATCGGCATAGAAAGGCAAACCAACGAGAAACGGCACCGCATTGTCCCATTGGTAGCTGCCGCCCACCGTCAACAAGGTTCGAGCCGTTAGATCGTATTCGAGCACGCCAAAGACTTTTTTTCGTTCGTGGCTCGCAGGCTTGAAGAAGTAATCCTTGTCGCCGAAAACGAGGTCGAGCCGTGCGCGCAACGCTCCGTCGAAGCCAAGCGTCCCCGTGACATCTGCTTCTGCGCGGTAGTTGTTCCAAGATCCCGCATAGGTACTGAACATGGCTTCGTCGGTAGCGAGCGGACGCTTGCGAATAATATTTACGCTGGCGCCCGGATTTCCTATGCCGCCAAACAGGGCGTCAGAACCGCGCAGCACTTCCACGTGGTCGTATTCGCCTACATCGGGTGTTCCAAAGATGGGCGTATTGCTGAAGGAATTCAACGCAGCCCCGCTGTCGAGGTGGAATGTCGTAATCGCAAATCCCCGAGAGACCAAGGTGCTGCTCAGCGAATTATTCTGGACGACCGTGATGCCCACCGCATTATTGAGCACTTCGGCAAGATCCGTATCGTTTTGCTGGCGTATTTGTTCCTGGGAAATGAGCGAAATGGTCTGGGGAATCTCGCGCAGCGGCGTCTCGGTACGCGTGGCCACCAATCCTTCAGCGGTGCTGTTCACCACGATTTCTTCCAAGGCAGCCGAACTCTCGGCAGCCGTTTTTTCACCCGGGTTGCGCCGCGGATCCGCGGGAGCTTTTGCCGTTCCGCCTTTTGCAGCAGAACCATCCGGTTGACTCTGAGAACTATCGGCACCGAGCGCGCGTATTTCGATGGTCTTTGGGTTGATGACTCGGAAAGTCAATCGGGAACGTGCGAGAAGGAGCTCCAGGGCCGCGCTGAGTGTGAATTGCCCCTTAAGGGCCGGCGCCCGAAGGCCTTCGGTGATCTGCGAAAAAAAGATGATCTGCACGCCGCTTTGCCTGGCCAAGGCTTGCAAAGCGGCGCCGAGCGGCTGGCTGTCAATCTTGAAATCGTATTTTGCGGGTTCGGTACTCGGGGCCGCGCAGATCAATCCGGGCGCGCACCCGGCTGCAATGAGGAAACTCCACAATATCGCAGCGGGTGCCTTGAGTTTCACGAAGCGCTCCCAAGGGTCTGATCGTAAATATGCTCAAATCTATCGCAACTGGGGGGCATATCTCGATGGTCTTCGGATTGACCACTCGAAAAGTCAAATGTGAACCGGAGAGAAGCGTTTGCAGCGCACCAGAAATGGTGTAAGAGCCGTTCAAGGCCGGCGCTTGAAATCCCTCCGTCACCTGAGAGAAAAAGATGATCTGTACCCCGCTCTGCTTTGCAAACTCCTGCAGCGCAGTCCCTAGCGGTTGACTCTCGATGTTGAAATTGTAACTGACCGGCTCGCCGCTCGGAGCTCCCGCCAGACGCGTGATCCAAGCGATGGCAACGATGCAAAGACACAGTAAAACGCGACGGCGCACCTGCAAGAGCCCCTCGGATTGTTCTTATAAATCGTCGCGGCGGGTACCGAAGCCTTCTTCAGGATCCGCCGCCGTTGGCAAACGGGGAAACCAGAGACTTCCCTAATTGTGTATCGATATCGGCTAGCTGATCAGCGGCACAGTAAATTGAAACACGCTTCCTGGGGACTCCTTGCAGGTCGCGCACAGGACTCCGCCATGAGCTTCCACGATGGAGCGGCAAATCGACAGGCCAACACCAGTGCCCTCGCGCTTGGTGGTAAAAAAGGGCTCGAACATACGCTCTGCCGCCGCGGCATCAAATCCCCTGCCAGAGTCTTCGACGGCGACCACGGCCAATTCGCCCTGGATCGCCGTGCTCACCCGCACCAATAGCGGCCGCAGGACCGAATCGCTCATGGACTCAATAGCATTCTTGATGAGGTTGATCAGCACTTGCTGCAATTGGATCCGGTTCCCCCGGATGCAGCGAAGATGCTTGCATAAGTCAATCTGCAGAACGACGTCGTATCGACTCAACTCATTGCGCATTAGGTCAGAGATATCCCGGATGACCTCGTTCAGATCGAGTTCCGACATTACCGGCGACGGAGCCTCAAGCAGCGCGCGTATGCTGCTGACGACAGCGCCCGCGCGGTATACGTCCCTGACGATGCGTTCCGTGGCGATGCGCACTCGTGACATATCTGGCTGGTCCGTGCCGAGCCAGCTCAAACAGGCATCGGCATTCGCCGCGATGGCAGCCAAGGGCTGGTTCACCTCATGTTCAATTGCGGCGACGAGTTCCCTCATCGTCATGGCGCGCGGTACATGAGATGCCCGGGCTCGCGAATCGTGCATCGAGCCCTCCGGGGAACCCAACTCGCCAGCCTGCAATGCCGGTGGATTTCTCATGTCGTCTAGAGCCATTTGGTGTGCGGCAGTGGTGCCGCTAGTTTCATAGGCTTCATTTCTGATTTCGTCACCTCGCTGCCTCTCATTGCGGCACACGCTCGAGCGCCGCTGGATTGCGGATCGTCACAATGTGGGCGCCATTCGCTCCCTCGCGAATCTCCACGCCGGGAATGCTCGACAAAAATGCTACAAAGGAAGCCGGATCATTGGCCTCGAAGACACCGGTCACCTCTTGACGCTTTAGTGTTGGGCTATCAATGTCAATCCGATCCCTGTTGTAGCGATTGAACTCCTCGGCAACTTCGCTCAACGGTCGATGCTCGAACATGAGCTGGCGCTGGGTCCAGGCCACAGTCGGCGCGACGTTGACACCGTGCTGGGGAGCGCCGAGACCGGCGGGCGTAATGACGACGCGATCGCTGGCTCCCAGTATCAGAGCCTCGCGCGTGCCGGGCCCTCTGTGAGCCGCTTGTTCGCCGGCACTCTCGCGCGGATTTCCCGAGTCGACGGCCACTCGACCTTCCACGACGGTCACCGTGGTGCCGTTCGAACGCATATCGACATTGAACTGCGTGCCCACATCGCTGAGCAGCGCATTGCCGGCGCGCACCGCGAAGGGCCGCGCCGGATCGTGCGCCACCTCGAACAGCGCTTCCCCGTGCACCAGACGCACATCTCGGCGGCCTTTGAGCAGCTCAACCTCGATCGTCGAGGCGGTATTGAGCGTCACCCGCGAGCCATCGGCCAAGAGCACAGAGCGTTGTTCGCCAAGAGCTGTTCTAAACTCTTGAGTCGGCTCCAGCATGAACAGAACCAGCCCGACAGCGATGAGCAGCACCGCGGCAGCGGCCCACGCAAATCGTTTGGTAAAATACCGAGCTTCCCCGCGACCCACAGACGCCGTGACCCGGGCCGTCGAAAATGGCAATACGGTTTCAGGCGAAGCCTTGGCCTCACGAATCAGCACCGCCGCCTCGGTGTTGGGCCAAATCAATTTGGGCGACTTGATGGCCTTGGCCAGTCGTGCTGTTTGTAAATACGCCTCGACGCGTTCGGGTGACCGAGCCACCCATTCTCCGAATTCGCGGTGATCGGAACTCGAAGCGCTGTCACTGTGGAGCAGTTCCCACCACTGAGAAGCCTGCTCGAGAATTGACATTGTGGATTCCATATCGCTCGCCACTTCAATTCTCCAGCGCCGTGCGTAATCGTTCATAGCCGCGCGCCAAGTAGCGCCTGACCTGTCTTAAGGTGATGTCGAG
>Ga0210406_10004865_pt1 | contig 14215 bp, 14 predicted proteins | sample IncBWC30MmetaG_FD_155454 | JGI IMG/M metagenome (GOLD analysis project Ga0210406, IMG submission 155454) | Forest soil microbial communities from Barre Woods Harvard Forest LTER site, Petersham, Massachusetts, United States - Inc-BW-C-30-M | ecosystem: Environmental > Terrestrial > Soil >... | reverse complement strand
CAAACAAATTCACCAAGTAACTGCGCGCGAGTTGTCCAACGCCGAAGGCCGGATAGAGTGCGAGAACCAACGGCCCGCACGCGTACAATATGGCTCCGTACAGACAATAGAGGATCGTGAAGACCAGCAGGCTGATCGGGAAGATCACGGCGGCAATCAGTTGCACCAACACGCTGATCAAGGCCACGATGCTGCTGACGACAAGGTTGAACCAGCTCGCACTGCCCAAACCATTGAAGTACTGATTCACTTGGAGCATCCAGTTGTTTGCCCAATCGTTGGGTGAGATGACAGCTGCGACCTGGTTGAAGGCACCGTTCACCGAACGGAAAATGCTGTCGTAGTTCGAAAGGATCAGACCCAGGAACAGGAATTTGGCTGCCGCGATCCCGATCATCCGCGCATCACCGCCCCGGGCGTATGCCTCATACACGGCGAACAGCGCACACAAGAGCAGGATTGCATTCGCGATGTTCGTAATCGCAGCCATGGGTCCGAAAGCACCGGAAACCCCGTTGAGAACTGTCTGGAAGGTTTGCTCGAAGAAAAACACCGGCTCTCCTTACTTGTTGAACATGTTTGTCAGATCACGCCGCGTATCGCTGGCATGGTTCGCGTTGAACTTCAGTCCCGCTCCGGTATTCGCCATATCGATCGCCCGAATCCGGAACAATTCCGCCATGGCTGACTGCGTGAGGGCGTGGGCCTTCACGAGCATCGCCGCGGATTGCGCTTCGATCATTGGCGCTGTCCCTGGAGCAGCCTGACCGAGCTCGGCCGCAAGCTGGTCAGACGCGTCCATCAACTGGTCTGCCGCCGCGTCGATAGCGATTGCTTTCTTCAGAGCCGCTTGCGCTGTCGCATCCGTCATGTCGATCATGTCGCGAACCGGCGGCGGAGCATCCGTCGGCGCGGGTATCACCTGATATACAGTCGTGAATCGCCCTGGGACTTGGCCGATGTTCCCCGGATTTCTCGACAGAAGTACGGTTTCAAGCTGACGCGGGTTTACCAGCGTTGCACTAGCAACATTCAGATTGACGAGACCCCGAATCACGTTGTAGATTCCTTGAACCGCACCAACAACGCCGCGCGCTCGATTGATTGCCGCCTGTGGGTATATCTGGTTTTGGAAGAAGCTGTTGATGGTATTCAAAATGTTGTTGACCGCTCCAAGGGCATTGTTGATGGTTTGCAGGCCGCTTCCGATGACGTTGGTGATTGCCGTTCCGATGCTGTTGATCGCCGAAATGATCGCCACCCAATCGATAAACAACTGGCCCTTAGAAGGTTGCGGTGCCAACAATACCAGCACCAACAAGAGAGCGAGGATCTTGGTTTTCTCTTGCCAGATCCAGTGGAATACGTCACCTAGGAAAGCATGCATGGCTCCCTCCTATTTCTTGAACATCGTCTGCACATCGGTTCGGAACTGTGCGCCGAACATAGCGTTCCGTTTCCTTACTGTGTTGTCATGCGCTACTCGGGACGCCTCTTGGCGAATGGCGGCTGCGACCATTCGTTGCATCATGGCCTGGCTCTTGACCGAGGCGATCATGCCCGCCCCAGCAAGATAGGGCGCCGACCCAGGTGCCATGTTTACTCCCTCGTCCTCGATGACATTGGCTGCTGCCATCATCTGATCGACCATCGCGTCAGAGGCCTTCAGCGTTTTGAGGTTTGCCAAGGCCATTGCGTCATCGATGTCGGCCAGGTCGCGCTCCATGGGATGCGCGTCGGTCGGTTGCGGAATCGCCCGGTACGTTTGGCCAAAGGCATTCGTGAGTTGTGGAAAGTCAGCAGTATTGCGGTCGCGGATGATTATTTCAAGTGCTACAGGATTGGGAAGTTGTGCGCTCGAAACATTCACCTGCAGCAGTGAGGTGAGGAGGCCGCGGTACTGCGCGATCATCAAACTTACCAGGGCGCGAGCCTGGTTTATCAACTGAAGGGGGTAGACAACTTGCTCCCAAAGGTTGTCGAACTGCGTCAGAACAACGTTAATTGAACCAATTGTTCCCCGGACCGCGTTGAGCAGTCCTCCGATCATGTTGTTGATCAGGTTCACGACGGCCGTAGCGGCAGCCATTACAGCAGGGATGCCAAGTTGAGCTCTTAAAGGCGGAGCGACCATCGTCAGAGCAACCGCGCCGACGAGGGTCACAGCCACCACGCGCCGAACACGCGTCACCAGAAAAAACGCCAACACGTTGGTAAACAGAAGGCATAGCAGTTTCATCCCCGAGCGCCTCCTGCCTCCACGAGGCCGTTCACCGCACCCGACACCTCCTCGGGAAGCGGAAGCACCTCTGCGAGCCCGTTGGGAAATCTGTGCGCGAGCTCCTCGTAAACTTCGAGCAGCGGCCTGTTGCGATTTTGCTCGAAGAAATATTTCCGATACGTGCGCTCTCGCGGGAATGTCGTGCACACCCAGTACTCGATGGGTGTCGGCACGAGCCTGACGGACTGTGTCGTTTCAGCTTTCTCCCCAATAACAAGCAGCACGTCGGCGCACCGGCCCTTTCGCGGTACGCTAAGGTGCTTGATTTCGTTCAGGGCCACCTGGTTGAGTGCAAGATGGGTTGCCAATGGGGTGAGGTCGCCCGGTTGCCGTCCGATGATCTTTATGGAGACGTTCCGGACGATCCCAGGCCCGTGAATCCGCGGCTGCGTGTCGGTGCCTATGAAGTCCTCCAGGGCCTGAGATATGCCCCAGACACTGCCACCCCGCTTTCGGGCCGTCCGGAACAGTTGGACCACCTCGGGCGCCAGGACGTTTGAGTCAAGCAGCGACCAGCACTCGTCGAGCACTGTGATGCTGTGCTGGCCGGTCCTCCCCGACGCCCGCTCCTGCATCGCGTGGGCGATCATCATGCTCATCGCAGTCTCAAGCCTCGGGTCATCACTCAGTCTCTCGACATTGAAAAAGAGCCAGTTTGCATCCGTCTTCAATGTCGTGTGCTGGTCGAACAGCTTCGAGTAAACGCCTCTCTCACCAGTCCACTCGCGGAGCTTCAGCGCCGCCAGTTTCGCCTCTTCGACCGTTCGCTCGATCCGTTCCTCATCCCGCCACTGCTGCAATTCCTCGCGCAGATCATTGAAGGTCGGGATAGGACTCGAGTGCCGAATTGCGCACCGCTTGTAGGTACGACTGATGGCTTCGCTGAGCAGGTTGTCAAGCAGTGCGGTGTCCGAGTTCGGACTGTCGCCAATCATGTGCCGAGTCAGGTTCTTGAGGAATGCGATTTTGTCCTTGCCGGGCGTGGTTGAGCCGGGAGGCAGGTCCCAGGGATTGAGCGTGACGCTTCCCTCTAGATCGACGTCGATGCAGCGCCCGCCCATCAGTTCCACCAAGGGCCGGTATGAGTCCCCGCGTTCTAGGATCGAGATCAGCGGCTTGATCCGCGCCATCATCAGCAGGAACAGCATCGCCATAAAGGTCTTGCCACCACCGGAAGCCGCCATGATGAGCAGATTCGCGTCGGAGAGGGCTGCGTCCCATGGCGAGAATGGGACCAACTGCCGGTGGGGCGTCTCAAGCAAGATCAGCGGCGACTGGGGCATCCCTCGCCAGGAAGTCTCGACAGGCAGCAGATCGGCGGCATGCAGAGTCACGCAGTCATTCTCCCGCTGGTTTTCCTCGCCCATCCCCGGAAGCCCTCCGATGAATAACCGTCGCTTCGCCAAATCCTCCTGCAGTCCGCGGCTCCCATTCATCTGCATGACCGCGTAAAGTACCTTGTGGCGCCGGTCTGCGAGAACACGTTCCTGTTCCGCCAGATCCCGATGACTCTGGACCGGCTGCGATGTGCGGACACCGATGACCATGCTGGTCCGGCAAGTCTTCAGAGAGCTGGAAATCAGTTGCTCCAAAGTTTCCATGAGCTGCCGCTGCGCGACCTGCGCGTCAACATCGATACGGACGTTGCCGTGCGAGTCGCGTTGCGCAGCCTGCATCTTCTTTAGACGGCTCTTGTAGTGCTTGATCATGGCCGCCTGGTCGGGAATCGTCACTTCGGTGTTCACTGTGATCGGGAAGTCCAGGCCCACCAAGTCCCGAAGGATTCCCGGAAACGTGGCATCAGGTAGGTCCTTTAATGTCACAAACGAGTGCAGGAGCCCACCGACGCGAATGTACGTTTCCTCTTCGTGCTCGATGTTGGTATTGACGACTTGTTCGCGTGCGCTGTGATAACGTAGCGATGACTCGGGTCGCCGGAGCGGCACGGGATCACGCAATAGTGGATTCAGCGCCCGCTTCAGCTCCAGGAAGATCTCGACATCACTCAGCCGCCGCACCATCATTCCCGTGGCCTTCAGAGTCTGTTCCACGCCGGATAGGATTGAGGCGAACTCAGATAGAAGGTCCTCGTGTTCCCGTCGGGTGCGCTGGATGCACTTGTTCGCCGACAGGCTGAAGCCATCGCTCCTCGCCCGCTTGGTGATGTTGCCAAGGCTCCCGCCGGGCAACTCGTGATGAACCGCGGGATTCCAGTGAAAGTAGGCGTGTAAGAGGGGGCGCAAGTAGAATCCTTCCTTTTCTCGCTTGATCCATGCTTCGAGCCGTGCCCGGTCAAGCGACAGCAGCGTTGGATTTTCGCTTCGGAGTTGCTGCTTGTAGTTGTCCAGGAGATCTCCAAGCCCTTCCGTAATCTCAAAGCGCACCTGCATGCGCATCGATCGTTCCGGCAAGGAACGGATTAGCACTTCGAGTGCGACCTTCGTGCGGTTTCTTCCCTCGTCGTTGTGGTAATACGAGTTGATTCCACTGAGCTCGTAACCGGCAACAAAAGCGCCAGTGGTCCTGACGATGATGTCGTGCAAAATGTCCCGCACGGGCAGCAATTCGCAGAAAGCCGGCTGGCGCAGGAACCTCTCACGCTGTTCGATAGTCGTGGGCATTGAAATCCTCTCCAGTCAGGTAGTCAAGGTTGATTTGGGAGTCAGGCTCCATGCCGCAGTAGATCCGCGGCTTGGTGTGCCAGGCCAGGAAATCCTTTAGGTAGCCGTGCGGCTTGCCGTATTTGAATAGCATCAAGAAGGGCACACTAAGCACGGGCACGATGTATTGCAGGAACACATTCATCGGGATACCAAAGATGTTGCGGTCCACCCAGCGCCCGAAGATATTCGTGAGGGCCGCCAATCCGATCACGACGAACCAGTCCTCGAATTCGAGGTACAGGAACGTCACCCGCGTGTGCAGGTTTCGGTGAACAGGACTAATGTTCAGTGCCATCGATTGCTCCTCCTCAGCTAATGCCCGCGAGTCCTTTCGCTATGAACCACTCCGCCAGTCTCAGCAGCCCTGACAGCCCAAGGCACAGCGCGGCAGCGGCAAAATGCCTCATCCATACGCCGCCGGCATAGACCCGGTGGCCAACGCCGGAGTACTGCATCAGCCCCTGGACCAGTTGCAGCACCGCATACACCGGCAGAAAGACGTTGCATGTCCAGTTGACGAGCCCGCGCAAAGTGATCCAGACAAGGTCCGGGTTGTTCCATGCAGCCTGGGCCGCGAACTTCTCGATCCCACGCAAGACGCCGGAGACCATGAGGCACAAGAAGGCAGCCCATGGCGTGTAGGTGTGGGCTTGGCCGTGCGCAAACCGCAGGACTCCGAGCGCGAAGAAAAGCGCCGCCAGGGTGGGCATGATGACGTTGCCCATCCAGTCCGTTAAGTTTGTGATGCCAGTGAGAAAGTTCACAAGACCTCCTGTGTCACATCATCGAAACAACAAGCTGCCAAAGAGCCGATACGGTGAGAAATGCGCCAGCACAGCCGATGAGCCGAATCGCAGGCCGTCCGAACGCGAAGTTGATGATGGCGCCGATCACCGCTAAGCCCGCGGCAATCGGCATAATTCGGCTTGCCGTGTACGTCCAAGCGCCTTCTAGCACCGCGGCCGTGCCAAACCGCGTTCCATCATTCCAGCCCTGGAGAAGCGCCGCAGTCGCCTGTATCGCCAGAAGAAACATCGCGCCGAGAATCGACGCGAGAGGAGTGTATCCTTCACTGAAATCGATCACCGAACGCAACACCATCCACGCGGCAAGGACCGGCACCAGGCGCGCAATCACGAAGTTGTTCACGAAGCTCACTGTGTCGTTCGCAAATGCCGACATCCAGCCGTTTCCGATGCCTCCACCGGGAATCGGTGCCCCGACTCCCCAGAACGCGAACCATCCGAAAACTTGGGGAAGAGTGATCATCACAATGGCCCAGAACATCCATTTCGAAAATCCACCGCCGTCGACCGAGAACGACGTCGTCCCCTCGCGCCGCAACGCGATCCCCGCGAGAACGAGGGCGACTACGGATGCCGGCGCGGCGAGAGCCACCAAGAATCGGATGCCGTCCAGGATGAGCTGTGGAACTGCCATTTTCCTCAGACCGTGAATCCAGCAGGCCGGTTGCTCCGTACAGGACCGGCCTGCCTTCGTTTGGCCACTGCGCTGTGCTAGCGAACGCCGGCTCCGCCCTGCGCGATCCAGAACTCGATCAACCGAGTCAGACCCGAGATCGCCAGGAGTCCAGCCGCGGTGGCTAGCCACCGGAACACTCCTCTTCCGGTGGCGTAACTACCAACGGCACCCAGCACCGCCACGCCGGCGCCAACCGGTGCGATGACGTTACCGACCCAGTTCACGAAATTCAGGAACGCGCCTTCCGGTTGCGCCCCAGTTTGGCCCAGCACGGCGACGTTCACCTGAGGAGCTGCTCCAAGGTTCTGTGCGATCGCCACGCTTTGCGCGATGACGAGGCAGATAGCAAGCGCGACGACCACCCGTTGTGCAAATTGATTCATGGTGCGATTCACCTCCATGCGATGACGTTTGCGCGCCGATGACCGCGCCTTGGCCGGTCTCAGAGGCCAGCTGTGATGCGCGGCAACCGGAGCGTGGAGGCAGAATAGAGCAAGTCGAACGAACTTTTCAAAAGTCTCTTAGTGCGTGCTGGAAGGTGCTGGAAAAGAGGGTAGGCCGGGGGACGACAAACTGCAGCAGCAGAGTGAGGCCAGTTAGAACTGGACCTGGACTCGCTTCATTGCCTCGGTGAAGTCGCTCCACTCTAGCGGCGGCAACTCGTCTCCGTCATGCTTCATACGACGCATCGCCATCCGCTTGGCGCTGTTACAAATGGCTTCGAGATCCGCTGGAGAAACACCGCTCAGCCTCTCTGCCAGGAGCTCGCCTGAGAGACCGTCGACCAATCGAACGCCGTCCAAGTGCCTTTTCAACAGACGCTTGTAACCGCCTTGATCTGGCGTGCCAATTTCGAGTTTCTCCGAGAAGCGCCCTCCGCGAAGAATCGCGGGATCGATGCTGTCAAGGTGGTTCGTGGTCCCGATCAGAAATACATTGTGCTGTGGTTCAAGTTCACTGATCAGACTGCGGGCTTGCTCGACCAACTGAATGTCGTGCTGAGACTGAACGCCCGTATTTCGCGGAAGCAGGCCGTCCATTTCGTCGATAAAGATGATGGACGGATTGTTCTCTTTGGCGCGGGCGAACAGATCACTGAGCTTCTTCACCGAAGCCCCGGCCGCACCGCCGAGAATGTCGGCTGCCGTAATCGGATAGAAGCTGCGTTTCGTTTGCGTGGCAATCAGCCTGGCGATCATCGTCTTGCCCGTGCCCACAGGTCCCATGAGCAGGAGCCCCGATGGCATTGGCAGCTTGAGCCTTTCACTATATGCGGGGTCCATCAGCCGGACCAGATTTCGCAGGTCTGCTTCAGTTTCGGGTGAAAGAACGATATCATCCCAATCGACTTCCTTGAATGATGCCCGGTCTTTACCGCCAGTTTCAGCGAGTGCGTGGCCCAGGTCCTTCTCTTCGATGCTTCTGTTTTCTTGGGCTGCGAAGAAAGCCGCTCGATCGACCAAACCACTGATCTTTGCGGCGCTCCAGCCGGGCGTCCGGTGTGCAAACGGCTGGACATCGATTTGGTGAGCTGGGCGCCTGGCCAGTTGAGCTTGGAAGATCCGCGCGCGTTCCTCCTCGTTTGGCAGATCGAGGCGGATATGCAGATCGAAGCGCCCTTCGCCGATCAGAGCGCGATCCAGTCCGTCATAGAAATTGGTAGCGGCCGTCAGGATTACGCCAGCCTGCTTATGGGCTTCGTCAATCCGCGCCTTTAACCTTGCCGTGTATGAGTTGTACGCCCGCGCGGCGCCGCCTGGATCATCTGCATCACCAAGTTGTTGTCTTCTCGCACCTACGGAATCAATCTCATCAATGAAGAGTAGAGAAGGCTTGCTTTCTGCCGCCCCGTCGAAGATGGAATCGATATTCGACAGCGTGTCACCGATATACGTCTGCACGAGACCTGAGGCTGAGATGCAGAAAAACTTCAGCCTGAACTCGCCTGCGATCGCTTCGGCCAGGAACGTCTTCCCGGTACCTCTCGGACCATGGAGTAGGATGCCATTCCGATATACGCCGTACGGGCCGAACTTTCTCCCGTCCAAATTTGCCTGCACCAGTTCTCGAATTTGTCTCTTCGCCTCTTCCAGCCCTCCGACATCGGCGAACGTCATCACCGGTTCTCTCATCTCCCCTCCTTGCAAAGCACCACCACCAGAGTTTCCTACGATCGCCAGTCGCGGCCTCATGGACAGGAGAGCAGGAATGAGCAGGCAAAGGACGATGAACAGAACCACCGCTATTACTTTGGCTAGAACCGGGTATTCCTGTTCGATGGGCACAACGACGATGAAACCGGCGCCAATGAAGAGTATGAAACCGCACACGAAGTAGCCGGCGAACAGCGCCAACCGCCGGACGAGAGCTCGTCCGTACACGATCAGCAGCACGCTGGCAACCGCCAGCACAGCGACCACCGGGTGGATCTGCGAGGCGATCACGGTCACCGCGAGCAAGGCCAGGATCAGCGCTAGCAGGCTTCCAGTGAAGACTTTCTTCAGGCTGTGGGGGGTATTGGAGGAGATGAGCGCACGGATCTCCCGATAGCCGTCGCGCAAGAACTGACCGAGTTGGGTTACAACCCAAAGGATCGGACCCTTTCCTTGCTGTTCGGGACGCAATCCGGACTCCTTGGGGCTTAATTTACAGCATCCCGAGAAACCCTGCCACCTGATAGCAGTGCCTAAACGTGCTATCCCACCATATCTTCGGGCACAATCCGAATCCGCAATACTTCGATCCTCACCTCGCGAAGCGCTGCCTCTTTGAGACGCACGTAGGCAGAATCGTATGGCGATTCGAGTGTTGCGCCCAGCTCTTTCAGAGGTGCCTCGACCAGGGCGAGCGCCTCCTCGAACGGAATCTCTCGGAACTCGTTTCGCCCAAAGGCTTGGTACGCCCGGCCTCCGTCGTCGAGAAGCAGGTATCGGCGGCTAATGCCGTGCTTGTACTGGTTGATGCTGTTCACGCGACCCATGAACATGAAACCGGCACAGCGAGCAGGGCTGAGTCGTGCTTCGAGCGGCTTCCAGTTTGGTTCCATTGGGCTGCTCATTAATTGAGAGCGGGCTCAGATGTCCTGGTCGCCGCCACTTCCCGGTACATTCGACTGAGCTCGTCCTTCAGCGAAATCAGTTCTCGGAGTTCCGCCGCGGTCGGGAGAGATTGACCATCCGCACTGGCGATGTTCATGCGAGAGCCTGTCCCCACTGCCGGCATGATGTCAGCTTGCCTGGCTGCGGACGGTTCTTGAAGGACGATGTAGAACCTGGTATTGCCCGCGAGCGTCACGACAGTGTTCTGGTTATAGGCGAGCCCCATCAACTCCTGCTCGCCGGCCAGTCCAATATTGGAAGCAATGCGCTCTCGCAGCAGAATGCTCTGATCGACTGGACCCGTTAGGCCGCCATACCCGGACCCGCCTACAAGATATGTCGCCATAGAACCGATGCCAGTCAGAGATCGAACCAATGCACGCTTCGCCCGATTCTGGCCGTTGACGGTTCCCTTGAGAGGGCCGTAGTCGAGAGTGACGGCACTCCCTTCGATATTCTCCGTGCCGCCGTTGGGCATTTGGAGCGTGGTGAATCGCAGCCCGATCTGGCCATTCTGATTGGCTTGCGTCAGTTGGCCTATCGCCTTCGTTCCCGCTGGAATGACGATCTCCCCGTCCCGCTCGTAGTTGTACTCGATCACCGCGATCACTGGTGTTTTGACTGCGCTGCTCACGGCAGTTTGAAGTCTCGCCACGAGCCGGCTGCCGGTCGGCAAGAGGGACCGCTTTCCTTCGATTAATACCTGCTGCTGAGCGGCGGGCGAGCCCAGGCTCGCATTCGTCACTCCAGCGGCTGTTGTGTTCCGGACGAATACGAGGGAGGATTTCTTCAGTCCATCGGAATCATTCGTCGGCTGTGGAACAATTGGCGGCGGAGGTGGAGCCGGCGGTGGAGTGTAGGCGGCGTTCTGCCGCTTGTACGCATCGAGGGCAGGGTCGTTGAAGGTCGGCGCATTGCTCAGCGCGTACTGATCGGAGCCTTTCGGTGGCTGCTGGTCCTGCTGTTTTGGCGTCTGACCGCGGCGGGATGTTGCCAGGATGTCGTCCGGACTCAATTGATCACCGCTCTGATCCGCGCCTGTCTGATCGGCGCTGAGGAGTGGGACCGTCGAGCCCCTAGCGCCCGCCTGTTGGGTCGACGTTTCGGGTCTTCCCAAGCTCGGCTTCGTCCGCCTCTCCTGGGCCCGTTTCTCCGCGCCGGAAGTAGAGAACAAAGCCAGGAAAGCGAAGCCAATGAGCACGACCGCCGTTGCGAGCACCAGAAATGCTTTGCTGCGATCCATGTTGTTCTGGCCGCGAGTATTGATCTCGACCCGCTTTGGCCGGTTTCGTTCTTCCTGGATTCGCCTCCAGATCTGTTGTACGATTCCGCCAGAAGGGGGCGGTGTCACGTCTTGGCGCGTTTCAGGTACGCGCTCTTCATCGCCGGAAGCCCGCCGGGGCACGCCCTTCGTAATCGTGGGATCGTCCGGCTCCGTTTCGTCCCGCTCGGGTTTCTCGTCGCGAATGCCTTTATCGTTCGTCATATGCCACCTCTCGAAAACTGCTGATTCCGAAACCAATTGGAGCCAACGCCGGCCGGTCCACCGCACCTGATTCAGCCAGCTGCAGAAAAAGCGTCTCGTTCGACTGCTTGAACGACGGACGCTGGAAGACCAGCACGCCATCGGCCCGCTCCCCCGGCCCCAGCCGTCGGCGGCTCATGCGGAAGTCAGTCACAGGAAGTTGCTCGGCTGTTGTCCACCGCGACTTACGAACCAGTTTCCCAGTCTTCCTAACCCCACCGAGTTGCACCTGCGGCGGCATCAATTCGATCGCATGGTGCTCAGGGTTCAGCGCCGAGAACAGCACCACAACCGCTGTCCCCTGGTCGATCACTTCGCTGACGCCCGCCCGAATGAGTTCCTTGCCAGGCGGCGAAACGCCTGGCTTCTGGCCATAGAGCGTCGGTAACGGGGCGTGGCTCTGCCGTTCGAGTAGATCATCGAGAGCAGTCGGCTCCGTCTTGGTGGCATTGGCAGCAACCAACTGTGGGGTTGCACGATCTCGTCCTGAGACACCTGTTCTGAGTGCAGTGGGCACAACCGGGACGGCCGTGTTCGGCGTGGCCGCTGCCACCGAGGCGCTGGCGAGCGGGGCAGTCTGCGAGACAATGGCTGACAGAGTCTCCGCTGGCTGGACGATGAATTGTCCTGATGGCTTGTACCGCATCAGAAAATCGACATCGGCCTCCCCGTCGCCTTTCGGCTCCCCACGGCTGACCAAGAGCAGGCTCACCTGCAGCCCGCGTGTAGTGGAAATAAGGAGGTTGGTTTGCGCGGGCTTTGGTGTGATTGGTTTGACGAACACCAGTTGCGGCTCCCGGTCTGAGTGTTCTGCTGAAAAGGACCCTGGGTCGCCCACCACCACGGAGTTGACCGGTTCCGGCATGCGAATCGCCGTCGCGTAGCGAGGAGCTAAATAAACAGTTGTCACTTGGCCATCACGAATTGGTCGGCCGACGAGCTGTGGGCGGACTTGGATCGATACGGCTGGCTGCGTTTGTCCCGCCAGTTCGAGCGCGGGTAGGATTAGAAGCACCCATCTGAGGACCATCACGGCGAACTACCTCCCTTGAGAGTGGTTTGGACGACTGGCGCCATTAGCATTCTTCTCTTTCCGTTCTGGTGGTACAGGTGCGCCACTTTGCTCACATACGCGAATACCTCTGCATTTGAATACCGCAGGCCGACCGGGAGGATGCGCTCTTCACCAGCCACGTATGCCGCCGCCACTAGGCGCAGGTCTCCGTTGAATAGTTTCAACAGACGAGCTAAGTAAGCGACTCCTCCGCGGATGTTTTGCTCGATTTCAAAGCGGTTCGTTACGCCGAAATTCGCCGCGGTCGACGGCATTAACTGCATCAGGCCAACTGCACCTTTCTTGGAGACTGCACGAGGTTGCCATGCGGATTCGACCTCGATGATTGCTTGGACCAGCTCAGGAGGAACCCGGTACACCGCCGCGTAGTAATCCGCCCACTGCATGGCTGTGGCACGCTCGGACTGTCCCGCGCAGAGTACGTTCAGGGATACAAGCAACCAGGACAATCTCGAGCTCAATAACGGGGCCATATCCTCTATTCGGCTAGCGATTCGCTGTCACCCGCAACTTCTCCGGCAGCTCCCCGACAACTTCCCCGGCATAGCGGTGCGAATCGTGTACCAGCGATGCGAAGCCGTCTCGAAGCAAAAGGCGCTTTCGGTCGGACTCTGTTTTCGCCAGCAAAGGAAGCAGGATGTCGCGCATCTCCGGTGTAATGTCGTCCAGCCCCAGAATTTCCAGCGCTTGGGCTAGTTCGAGCATTTCAGCGATCGAGACCGGCTTCTCCATCTGCCAGCCGCGAAGCGCGTTGGCCAATCCAGCAATGAGGCATCTCAGGCTCGCACTAGTCGTCGTGCTGCGAACGTGCAGAATCTCGGTCTCCCTTTCGACCGTCGGGAACTCCACCCGCAGGTAGAAACTACGGCGCCGCTGGGGATGGCCAAGACGGCGGGCCTCGTTTTGAGGTGAGAAGCACGAATGGAATTGTCGTATGCTTGATCGTTCCGAGCTTTGGGATCGAGATCTGCCATTCCGAGAGAATCTCGAGCAACAGCGCCTCAAATCCCTCGTCCACCTTGTCGACCTCGTCGATAAGCAAAACGCACGGTTTCTCGTACAGCAGAGATCGCAACAGCGGACCTTGCACGAAAAAGTCCAGTGTGTGCAGCGCACCCCGGATCGCGTCCCAATCTTTCTGAAGATGATCCACCTGTGTATCGAGGAACAGCTTCTGAAGGGCGTTATCGAATTTGCCGATCGCTTTCTCCTCGTTGATGCCCTCGTAGCACTGTAGTCGTTCAACGACCGTGTCCCCAGCCGCCGCAATCGCCTGGGCCAGAGCCGTCTTTCCGCAACCCGGCGGGCCCTCGACGATGATCGGCTTCTGCATCCGTGCGGCGAGGTACACGACCTGCAAGGTGACCGGATCGATCACGTACTTCGCCGCTTCCAAACGATGCCCGAGATCAGCTATCGATGAGAACACGCGTTTCTTCTCGCCCGATTTTATGGGGAAGGCTGCCGCACTCTGAATTCTCATGTACCGCGTGACACTCTGGCAGCGGTGCTCTCGCTCTATCCCAGAAAGGCGTTCCACGAACCCGAAAAATGTTCCTGGCGCTATCGCAGCGTATCTCCAAAAGTGCGTCTCAGAGCACCAGCCCGAAAAATATCCTCAGAGCTATCGCTCTGATCGCGATGCGCTCAGCTGAAAAAATGTTCTTCGACCTATCCGATGTGATTCTGCTCCAACGAACGCAATCAGGAACTGAAAAATGTTCTTGGCGCTATCGGGGCCAAAGTAGTTCAGGAAACCAGAAAAATGTTCCCGGAGCTAAGCGCCCGACGCAAACTTCTGGCAGCTCGAAAAATCTTCTTGGAGCTATTTCCCACGCTCCCGGTCACGGACGCGAATATCGGGCCGCGGACCGCTGATTAAGCAACTTGGCTGGGCTTTCAGAATTCTACGGCGCATCCGTAGATGCGCGAACTCTGGTAGCACATTGAACGGATTGACCTGTTGTCCGCAGTCGCCCTGATTAGATCGATTTGTCTGGGCGAGCTGGCCCCGAGAAAACGCGAAGCACGATCGAGCTTCAAACTAGGCTGGGGTTGAGTCCAATCAACGAAGCAGACACGAAGTCCGCC
>Ga0210406_10004864_pt1 | contig 14218 bp, 11 predicted proteins | sample IncBWC30MmetaG_FD_155454 | JGI IMG/M metagenome (GOLD analysis project Ga0210406, IMG submission 155454) | Forest soil microbial communities from Barre Woods Harvard Forest LTER site, Petersham, Massachusetts, United States - Inc-BW-C-30-M | ecosystem: Environmental > Terrestrial > Soil >... | reverse complement strand
AGCTCGCCACCGACCGCCAGAACCTCATCGTCGCGCAGACCGTACAGTTGCTTGATGAACAGACTCTGAAGAACGCCATCTCCAAGGATCCCCTGGCGCCGAACTTGATCAACGTCGAAATCATTACCACTGATCAGCCCAAGCAGCCCGCGGCCATCGAAACAGCGTCCTTCGAGGAATCCGTCAAGGAAGCCTTCGCAAAGCGCCCGGACCTCCAGGAAGAAATCATCAATTTGAAGAATTCCGACATTGACGTGAAGGCCACCCGCAATGCTTTGCTTCCTTCGGCCAGTCTCGGCGCGTTCTACCAATCGTCCGGATTGGCCGGCAACTCCCCGATCAGCGGCACCGCCAGCCTAATAAGCAGCGGCATTCCCATCGTGGATGCCGCCGGCGCTCCGGTCAGCGTCAATGGCGCCCCCATCTTCGAGTCGGCAACCAGCATTCCAGTCATTGGCACATCACAGCAAGGTTTCACGACGGCGCAGAGCCAAATTTTCCGTAACAAATTTCCCCTGTACGCCGTTCAGTTGACCCTCACTCTCCCGCTGCGCAATCGGTCCGCGCAGGCCGACAATGCCCGGTCCCTGCTGGTGCAGCGCCAGCTCGAGGCGCAGATGCAGCAACTGAAGAACGTTGCTTTGCTCGATGTGCGCAACACCTATATCGCGCTCACGCAGGGCCGCGCCCAGGTCGATGCCGCCCGCAAAGCGCGCGAACTCCAGCAACAGACCTTTGACGCGGAGCAGAAGAAGTACCAACTCGGCGCCTCCATCCTGTACAACGTAATTCTCACCCAGCGCGACCTCATCAACGCTCAGGGCACCGAAATCCGCGCGCTGGCCAACCTGGAAGAAGCCAAAGCCAATTACGAACGCGCTCTGGGCCGCACCCTGGAGGTCAACCACGTCACGATCGCCGATGCTAAGTCCGGCGAAGTCGAGCGCGATACTTTGATCCCGGGCACGCTGCACGGCAAAGTCATCGGCATGGAGAATCCGTTGACCGACGGAAACGGGCAAAAATAGCCACCTTCTCTTAGGAAACAGGAGCACTGCCCCGCGCGCGCACAAACTGCCACGCTTGCTCGGCCGCTATCTTTCGCATAGCATGAAAGTAGCGGCCGCTGCAGGGTGCCGGAGCGCTTGCTCATGAGCGATCATTCCAAGGAAACAACGCAAACCGTAACTCCCGCCGAGCCGGCTTCCCCGCATCGCGCGCCTTCCGCCAAAGAGAAATCCTGGGAAAAAAATACGCTCGGGCCGACGCTCGAGAAAAACCCCGAGCGCCAGGCGGAGTTCACTACCGTTTCCGGCTTCCCGATTCAGCGGTTGTACACTCCGGCCGACCTTTCCGGCTGGGACCCGGATCGCGATCTCGGATATCCCGGCGCGCCTCCTTACACGCGCGGTATTCATTCCACGATGCACCGCGGCCGGCTGTGGACCATGCGGCAGTTCGCCGGCTTCGGCGCGGCGCAGGACACCAATCAGCGCTTCCGCTATTTGCTTGCGCAGGGGCAGACCGGATTGTCGACCGCGTTTGATTTGCCGACCTTGATGGGGTACGACTCGGATCATCCGCTTTCCGAAGGGGAAGTCGGGAAATGCGGAGTGGCCATCAGTTCGCTGGCGGACATGGAAGTGCTGTTCGACAAAATTCCGCTCGCCGATGTCACCACCTCGATGACCATCAATTCGCCCGCGGCGGTGATTTGGGCCATGTATCTGGCGGTCGCCGAAAAACAGGGCGCGGACTGGAAGAAAATTTCGGGCACCCTGCAGAACGACATCTTGAAGGAATACATCGCGCAAAAGGAATACATCTATCCGCCCGAACCTTCGATGCGGCTAGTGATCGACACTTTCGAGTTTGGCGTAAAGAACACGCCCAAGTTCAACACCATTTCCATCAGCGGGTATCACATCCGCGAAGCGGGCTCGACGGCGATTCAGGAATTGGCGTTCACGCTGCGCGACGGACTCGAGTATGTGGAATGGGGAATGCGGCGCGGCCTGGAGCTCGATGAGTTCGTGCCGCAACTTTCGTTTTTCTTCAACGCGCACAACGATTTCTTCGAGGAGATCGCCAAGTATCGCGCGGCGCGGCGCATCTGGCACAAGGCCATGGTGGAGCGCTACAAGTCGCAGAATCCGCGCTCGTGGGCGCTGCGCTTCCACACGCAGACGGCGGGCTGTTCGCTGACCGCGCAGCAGCCGTACAACAACGTGGTGCGCACGGCGATTCAGGCGCTCGCGGCGGTGCTCGGCGGAACGCAATCGCTGCACACCAATTCCCTGGACGAAGCCTGGGCGCTGCCGACGGAATTTGCGGCTACGATTGCGCTGCGCACGCAGCAGATCATCGCGCATGAGACCGGCGTTACGAATACCGTGGATGCGCTCGGCGGGTCGTACTTTGTCGAGACGCTGACCAACGAAGTCGAGCGCGGGGCGTGGGATTACATCGAGAAAATTGACGCGCTCGGGGGCATGGTGGCGGCCATTGAACGCGGGTATCCGCAGCGGGAAATTTCCGAGGCCTCCTATCGCTATCAGGTGGCGGTCGACAAAAAGGAAAAAATTATCGTCGGCGTGAATGATTTTGTGACCCAGGAAAAGCCCCTCGACACTTTGCAGATTGATGAGAGTGTGGCGCACCGGCAGGCCGAGCGGCTGAGCCAATTGCGCGCCGAGCGCTCCAGTGACGAAGTCGCGCGGAGACTCGGAGCGCTGCGCAAAGCGGCGCAAGGCACCGAGAATCTGATGCCCTACATCTTCGACGCGGTAAAATCCTACGCCACGCTCGGCGAAATCTGCGACGCCATGCGGGAAGTCTTCGGCACCTACGAAGAAATCGCCATCACCTAACTTCTCCTCTTCTCTGTGCTCTCAGTGTCCTCTGTGGTAAATTCCCTCGTCGATGTTAGACAATGACATCACGCAGCAGATCATAGGAGCAGCGATAGAAGTGCACCGCCAACTGGGCCCTGGGCTCTTGGAGTCCGCGTACGAGGAATGCCTCTGCCACGAGTTACAGATTCGCAAGCTCAACTTTGAGAGGCAAAAACCAATACCCCTCGTCTACAAGGATGCCAAACTGGATTGCGGCTATCGTCTCGATCTGCTTGTTGAGGACCGGATTGTTGTCGAGCTAAAGTCTGTCGATGGACTTGGACCCATCCACGAGGCAATCGTTCTGACCTATCTCAAGCTCTCGGGTCACCATCTCGGACTTCTAATCAATTTTAACGTTACACTCCTGAAGGACGGCATCAAACGGTTTAGAAATGGCTGACTGATTTTTCACCACAGAGTTCACAGAGGACACAGAGAGGAATGGCGGAGAAGAAGATTCGGGTGCTAATTGCCAAGCCGGGGCTGGATGGGCACGACCGCGGCGCCAAGATCATTGCGCGCGCGCTGCGCGACGCCGGCATGGAGGTGATCTATACCGGCTTGCGGCAGACGCCGGAGATGATTGCTTCGGCGGCGGTGCAGGAAGACGTCGACGTGATTGGTCTCTCGATCCTCTCTGGCGCCCACAACACCATTTGCCCACAGCTTATGAGCCTGCTGCACGACAAAGGCATGAACGACGTGACCGTGGTCCTCGGCGGCATCATCCCCGGAGCGGACATTCCCGCCCTGAAGAAAGCCGGCATCGCCGAGATTTTCCTCCCGGGAACCTCGACGCAAGACATCGTCGAATTCATCCACAAGCGCATCGCGCATTAACAAAAGTCTTGCCGTCACCGCTTGCCGCCATCTTTACGACGCTGGTCATATTTCTGTCGCGCCCCGCGGTGAATCAGTTTGACGCGGTCTTTTTCTTGCTTTTGCGCTTCGGGATCGGCCTTACGGCGCAGAAATCCCCGCTCGCGCTCGAGTTTGCGCTGATTTTCCAGCCGGCTCTCGTCGAGGCGGCCTTCCACAATCGCCGCCCGCACCGCGCAGCCCGGCTCCGTGGTGTGCCCGCAATTGCCGTATTTGCACTGCGCCGCCAGCTCCTCGATGTCCGAAAACGCTTGCTCCACCCCTTCGGCCGCGTCCCACAACTGCAATTCGCGCAGACCCGGCGTGTCGATGAGCAGAGCCCCGCCGGGCAGCGCGAACAGCTCGCGGCTGGTCGTCGTGTGGCGGCCGCGGCTGTCGCTCGCGCGCACGGTTTGCACCGCCTGCGCGTCGCGTTGCAGAAAGTGGTTTACCAACGTCGACTTCCCCACTCCCGACGAACCCAGCAACACGATCGTCTGCCCGGGCATAAGAAAAGCGTCCAGTGCGTTCACACCGTCTCCCGTGCGCGCGCTGACCGAGAAAATCGGAAGGCCGGCGGCGATGCTCTTGACCTCTGCGACGCGAGCAGCGAGATCACCGCAGTCGTCTGCCTTATTGAGAACCACGATCGACTTCGCGCCGGACTCAAAGCATTGCGCCAGATAGCGCTCCAGGCGCCGCACGTTGAAGTCGCCATCCAGCGCCATTACCACGAACGCCGTGTCCACGTTCGCCGCAATCACCTGTTCTTCCAAGCGCCGCCCAGCGACCTTGCGCACGAACTTGCTGCGGCGCGGCAATACCTCCTGGATGAGCGGCCGCCCGCCGCCGCTAAGCCTTTCTGCAGCAACCCAATCCCCCACCGCCGGCCAGTCTCCGCCTGTTTCCGCCGCAGCGCGCAGTGTGCCGGAAGTCTCCGCCCAGCATTCCGCAAAATCGCCGGCGATGCGCCAAAGTCCTCGCTGTTGGGAAATGACCCGCGCAGGCAGCCACGCGGCTCGCTCGCGCCCTTGCCACAACGCATCAAAATACGAATTCCATCCCAGTCGCTTCAAAGACACTGGATCTTCTCCCGTTGCGCGGAAATGCTTCGCGCTTTTGTTGCATGCACGCGTTCGGAAATCAATTGGTGAGGGAGCAAAATGGGAGAAGGTGTGCTAGCAATAGCTGGGAAATTTGTGGAAGGCACACCATCCCCTCGGAACTTCGATCGAGGTGATCACAGGCGCCTCCTGAAAAGCGATGGTGCGAATCCCACCGAGTGAATTGTAGAGAACATGCGGGGAACCGTCAACAAAATGCTCCGGTAAGACCGCTCTTTCCAAACAAACGGGCCGGACGCGGAGCGTCCGGCCTTGAGACTTCGATCGAATTGTAACTACGGCTTTTCAGGCTTCCCGTGATCTGGCTTGCTATTCGAGTGCGGTGCGTTTTCGTGGGGCGCGTTGGAATGTTGCGCAGGCCCACGGTCAACGCGCGGGTTGCTCCGCGCTTCGCCCTGCGGTGCGTGTGAGCGCGAATTGTCGGGCACCGGTCGCATTTCTTTTGCCGGCCGCGCATTGTTGGAGGGTGCGGCGTTTGGCCTGGACGCTGAGTTATCGCGGTTCACCCCGTTTGCCGGACGATCATTCCGGCTGACAGTCTTGCTCGCCGGCAATGCATCGACCGGACGATCATTCCTGCCGGCGTTCCGGTTGTCATGAGCGGCATTGCTCCCGCGGTCCGCGTGCCGGTCCTCTGGGCGATCCGTGCGGTGCGCAGATTCCGGTCGATCGGCGCGATGGTCCGCTTCGCGGTCGGAGCGCGCTGCGACTACGTCGCGATGGAAATCACCCGGACGGCCGCTCGCTGCCACCGTCGGCCGCCCGTGATTTTCCGACGCCCACTGCCGCCGGTCGGCGCGCGCCGCGTGCTCGTGCTCGATCTGCTCGTGCCGTGCTTCGATGTGCCGCTCGTGCTCCGCAACTCTCTCGCGCTCGCTTTCGCGCGCTTGAATTCCGTGCGGCCCGCCGTTGAAGCTTACACGGTTGACGTTGTTCACCACCACCGTGCGGTTGTAGGTGTTGTGAATCACGGTCACGTTGACGTTGGTCACCGCGCGATTGTAGACGAACTCTCTTCCGCGCCATTCCCCGCCCCAGAAACCTACGCCCGTGTAGCCGAATCCATAGTTAATGCCGCCATAGAAGCCGACATGCGGTCCCCAGTAGCCGCCGTGCCAAACGTAAACGCCTTCGTTAAATCCCCAATAGCCCGGAGTCCACAGGAAACCCGGTTCTGGAGCCATCACCCACGTTCCCGGTACCCAGTAATATCCTTCGTCACCATATGCCCAATATCCGGGCGTCCAGATGTAACCCGGGGCGGGGCAAACCGGCTGGGCATAGACCGGCAGGATGGGAGGCCCAACTCGGACCGAAATGCCAACCGCAATTTGTGCGTTGGAAGCCGCCGGCGTGCCCAGTATCGCCGCGGCAAGCAGCAGGAGCCCAATAAATCTCAGGATTCGCATCACTCTCACCTCTCCGATGCAGCGTTTTTCGTGCTCAAAATCGCCTTGCTGGAATGCGAAAAATCAGGCCCGGTTCGTTCTAGTTGTCTAAACACTTTTTTAGCAGAAAAGTTGTGCGGCCGGGACTCGCCCGTGGCGTTGTGCGCCTTATGCGTAACATTCGCAAACCTGGACGCCGGCTGGAGACTATCGAGGGAATGGCGCGCTCGCAGTACGGCCGTAGAGACCGTATACTGTGACGTTTGCGGCGCACCATCGTTCCAGGTGTGCAATGCTGTGCGCCGCTACTTTCGCGTGAGGTCTGTGAGTGGCCGCCTCGATTCTCAAAACGAACGTCAACACGAAGTCGCCCGAATTTGAGAAGAACACCCGCCGGATGATCGACCTCGTCACGCAAATCAAGAATCAAGAAGAGCAGATTGCGGCGGGCGGCGGCGCGAAAGCCATTGAGGCGCAACACAAAAAGGGGCGGCTGACCGCGCGCGAGCGGATCGCCAAGCTGATCGATCCCGGCTCGCAATTTTTTGAGTTGGGCGTTTACGCCGCCTACGAAATGTACGAAGAGTGGGGCGGCGCACCCTCGGCCGGGACGGTCACCGGGATTGCTCGCGTTTGCGGCCGCACGTTCATGGTCATCGCCAACGACGCCACCGTAAAGGCCGGCGCGTTTTTCCCGATGACCGCCAAAAAAGTCATTCGCGCGCAGAACATCGCGATCGACAATCACATTCCCACTATCTACCTGGTCGATTCGGCGGGCATTTTTCTTCCCTTGCAGGAGGATGTGTTTCCCGATACCGACGATTTTGGCCGCGTTTTCCGCAACAATGCGGTGATGAGCGCCATGGGCATTCCGCAACTGGCCGCCATTATGGGCATGTGCGTGGCCGGCGGCGCCTATCTGCCGGTGATGTGCGATCACATTCTCATGACCGAAGGCTCCGGGCTTTTTCTTGCCGGGCCGGCGCTGGTGCAAGCTGCGATCGGACAGAAAACATCCGCGGAAGACTTGGGCGGCGCGAAAATGCACGCGCAGATCAGCGGCACGGTGGATTTCCGCGAGCCCGACGATGATGCGTGCATCGCGCGGATTCGCGCGCTGGCGGACAAAATGGGCGCCGCGAACCCTGCGCCGTTCAGTCACGTGGCCTCGCGGCAGCCGCTTTATTCCGCGCAGGAGATTTACGGAATTTTCTCCGACGATCCGGCCAAGCAGTACGATATGCGCGAAATCATCGCGCGCATCGTGGACGCCAGCGAGTTCGAGGAATATCGGGCGGAGCATGGCGAGACGGTGCTATGCGGCTATGCGCGCATCGGCGGATGGGCCGTCGGCATTGTCGCGAATCAGAAAAAGCATGTGCAGACATTGGCGCGCGGCTCGGACCAGAAGCGCATGGAATTCGGCGGCGTGATTTACACCGAGTCCGCAGAAAAGGCCGCGCGATTTATTCTGGATTGCAATCAGAACCGCATTCCGCTGATTTTCCTGCACGACGTGAACGGCTTCATGGTCGGCAAAGACGCGGAATGGAGCGGCATCATCCGTGCCGGCGCGAAAATGGTGAACGCCGTAGCCAACAGCGTGGTGCCAAAGATTGCGGTGATTTGCGGCGGAAGCTTTGGCGCCGGACACTACGCCATGTGCGGCAAAGCTTACGACCCGCGTTTTATTTTCGCATGGCCCACCGCGCGCTACGCGGTGATGAGTGGCGACGCCGCAGCCGGAACGCTCGTCGAAATCAAGCTGAAACAACTCGAACGCGAAGGCAAAAAGGTCGACGAGAAAGCCAAAAAAGAATTGTACGAATCCGTCCGCGCCACCTACGAGCACCAAACCGACCCGCGCTACGCCGCCGCCCGCCTCTGGGTCGACGCCATAATCGACCCCGCCCATACGCGCGATGCGCTGATCCAAGCCCTCGAAGCCGCCGCCCTAAATCCCGAAATCCGCGAATTCAAAACTGGAGTCCTGCAAACCTGATATGGAAATGGTGAAGCTTATCGAGTGCCCGCGTGATGCCTGGCAAGGTCTTGCCGATTTCATTCCCACAGATTTCAAAGCCGACTATCTGAAGGAGCTGTTGCTCGCAGGATTTCGACACATTGATGCTGTCAGCTTCGTTTCGCCGAAGCATGTGAGGCAGATGGCGGACAGCGAAGAGGTGATGGCGAAGCTCAACGCTTCCCTTCCCGATGACGCTGAGCGGCCAGAGATTATCGGGATTGTCGTGAATGAAAAAGGGCTCGAGCGGGCGCTGGCGACGCCAGGCGTTACTACGATCGGCTACCCTTATTCGATCTCGGCTTATTTTCGGCGTGCGAACGCGAACATGACTCGCGAGGAATCGCGCGCCCTGGTCGAAACGCTCAAGAAAGAGACCGCGGCGGCGAATCGGGGCTTGGTTATTTACATCTCCATGGCGTTCGGCAATCCTTATGATGAGCCGTGGGGGCCGGAGATTGTGCAGGACACTCTGGAATGGCTGAAGGATACTCGCGTGCGCACCGTTTCGCTGGCGGATACCGTGGGCACGGCCTCGCCACAACTGGTCGGCGATCTATTTCGTCAGGTCAAAGATCACATTGCGGGAATTGAGCTGGGCGTTCATTTGCATAGCCGGCCCGAGAACGCGGAAGCGAAAATTCTAGCCGCCTACGAAGCCGGATGCCGGCGTTTCGACAGCGCGCTGACAGGACTTGGCGGCTGCCCCTTTGCGGGAGACAATCTGGTGGGGAACATCGCTACGGAGCAGGTGCTCGTCGCTTTGCGCAAGACGGGCGCTGATCCGGGCATCGACACCGCGAGGCTGACCAAAGTTCTGGCCATGGCCAACGAGATTCGCGCGAAATACGCGCACGCACCACTTTTGAATTAGCGAGGCTTTTGCCATGCACTCCACACTGATTCTCGAATTCAGCGGCGAAATCGCCAAGATCACGCTGAACCGCCCCGAAAAACGCAACGCCATCAACACCCAAATGATTGCGGAGCTGCAGACGGCGCTGGACACCATCGAAAAAAGCCATTCGCGCGTGGCGATCGTCACGGGAGCCGGCACGTCGTTTTGCGCCGGCATGGATTTGGACATGCTCGCCGCCATCGCGAAGCAGTCTCCCGCGGAAAACCAGGACGACTCGCGGCGCATCGCGAAAATGCTGCGCCGCCTTTGGAGTTTTCCGCGGCCCATGATCGCGGCCGTGAACGGGCCCGCCTACGCGGGTGGCTGCGGCATCGCAACACTTTGCGATTTCACGCTGGCGACACCTGACGCGAAGTTTGGCTACACCGAAGTGAAAATTGGATTCCTGCCGGCCATCGTTTCTGTTTTTCTCACGCGGCAGATCGGAGACAAGCGCTCGCGCGATCTTCTGCTGACCGGGCGCATCATCGACGCGGCGGAGGCAAAGGAATTCGGCATGGTGACGGAAGTGGTTCCCGCCGAGCGACTGCAGGAGCGCGCTTTCGCGCTCGCCAACGACCTGATCGCCGCCAGTCCGAGCAGCCTGACGCGCGCGAAACACCTGTTAACCTCGGCGGCCGCTGCCGGAGTGGATCACGACCTGGAGCGCGCCATCCTGGAAAACGCCCGGATCCGCTGCACGCCCGACTTCAAGGAAGGCGTGGCATCGTTCCTGGAAAAGCGCAAGCCCGTCTGGCACAGCAAGCCCGACTAGTCGATCTCATGCAAACCATCGACCATCACGACACTACAGTACGAGTGCGCTACGCGGAGACCGACCAGATGGGCGTCGTCTATCACGCGAACTATCTGATTTGGTTTGAGGTGGGCCGCGTGGAGCTGATGCGCGCGCTGGGCATCGAATACAAGCGCATGGAAATCGAAGACGACTGCCACATCGTCGTCGCCGATGTCCGCTGCCGCTATCACTCGTCTGCGGTTTATGACGAAGTGATTCGCGTGCGCACGCGCATCTCGGAGTCGCGCAACCGCACCATTCGATTTTCCTACGAAGTCTTTCGCGACACCGATCGCGAATTGCTGGCGGTCGGCGAGACGCTGCACGTGATTTGCGGGCGCAACGGCAAGCCCAAGCTTTTGCCGGAAAAATATCGAGCCATTCTGGGCACGGCGTCGCCGGCGGCAAGCCCCATTCGGAGCAATGCATGACCATTGCCCTGAGCGGCAACGACCTCACGTTCGAGCAGGTGCACGCCGTGGCATTGCGCGGTGAAAAAGTGGGGCTCGCGCCGGATGCGGTCGAGCGCATGAAGGCGTCTCGCGCAGTGGTCGATGGCGTGGTGGCTTCGGGCGCTACCGCCTATGGAATCAACACCGGGTTCGGCAAGCTCGCCTCCGTACGCATTTCCAGCGAGCAGGTGCGCCAACTGCAGGTCAACCTGGTTCGCTCGCACGCGTCGGGCGTTGGCCCGCCGCTAAGCGAGCCGGAGACTCGCGCCATGACGCTGCTGCGCGCTAATGCGCTGGCCAAAGGCTTGAGCGGGATCCGCCCGGTGGTCGTGGAAACGCTTTGCGCCATGCTGAACGCCGGAGTGCATCCGGTGATTCCCGCGCAAGGCTCCGTAGGCGCATCGGGAGATCTGGCGCCGCTGGCGCATCTCGCTCACGTTGCCATCGGTGAAGGACGCGCTGTTTATCGTGGCGAGGCACTGGACGGCGCGGAGGCTATGCGCCGCGCCGGCCTTACACCGGTCTCGTTGGAAGCCAAAGAGGGACTATCGCTGCTGAACGGCACGCAGGGGATGCTCGCGTTGCTGATTCTCGCTCTCCGCGATGCCGACATGCTGGTGGAAACCGCGGATGTTGCCGCGGCGCTGTCGCTCGACGCACTGCGCGGAAGTCCCGGAGCATTCGATGCCCGTATCATGCACGCACGGCCGTACACCGGCGCCGCGATGACCGCGCGCAACCTCGCGCACTTGAATGAAGGGAGCCAGATTCGCGAATCGCACCGCCCCGCGGAAAAAGATGTGCGCGTGCAGGATGCTTATAGCTTGCGCTGCACACCGCAGGTGCATGGCGCGGTGCGCGATTCCCTGGCGCAGGCGCGCGAGATGGCGGCCGTGGAACTGAACAGTGCCACCGACAACCCGCTGGTATTCGTCGGCGACGGCAGCGGCGACATCGTCAGCGGCGGAAATTTCCACGGCCAGCCGCTGGCCATGGCCGCCGACCAAGTTGCCATCGCGATTGCCACGCTCGGGGGAATTTCCGAGCGGCGCATCGAGCAGATGACTAATCCGCTGACCAGCATGCTGCCGGCATTTTTGACGCCGGAGCCGGGAATCAATTCCGGCTTCATGATCGCGCAGGTAACCGCGGCGGCGCTGACCAGCGAGAACAAGGCGCTCGCGGTCCCTCATTCGGTCGATTCGATATCCACTTCCGGCAATCAGGAAGATTATGTCTCGATGGGGATGAGCGGCGCGCGCCGCCTGGACCGCATGCTGTTGAATCTACGGTACATCGTCGCGATCGAGCTGCTCTGCGCTTGCCAGGGAATCGACCTGCTGGCACCGTTGCAAACGGGTGGGCTTGCAAAGAAGGCCTACGACGCAGTGCGCGCCAAATCCTCTAAGGTTGTGCAGGACCGCCCACTTGCACCGGAAATCGAAGCGGTCGGGGCGCTAGTCGCCGCCGGAACATTCTCGGCGATACTCCATTAGCGATTAGGCCCCCCCTCCCCCCGGTCTTACGGATCTGCACATTCTAAAGGACTTACTCAGGGCCATCTTGGATCTGTTCATTCCAGAGGGCTTAGACGCTATTTAAAAGCGGTGAAAAATAAAAAGGGCGGCCTCATTGGCCGCCCGTAGTTGTCTACAACCGTAAGTATAGCGCGGCCTTAGAAATTGTCAAGGTAATTTGTGGGCTGCCCGCAGACGGACTGCGCGAGTAGAGATGTAACCGCGACGCTTATTGAGCGAGGGCTTGCCGGAGGAAGCTAAGCATGCGGTAGCCGGCGATGTGACTGAACGGGGGCAGCTCCAGCGAGTAATGCCCGCAGTGCAGGGCCAGGGTGCGCGGATGCGGCTTGTAACGCCGCAACGCCACAAGCATCTGCTCGGTCAATGCCGGCAAAAACGTCGGATCATACTTGCCGTAGACCATGAGCGCGTTCTTTCCCGCTCCCAGACCGCGTTCCACATAGGGCATGGGGCTGACCGGCGCCCAATATTCGCGCAGCTCGTCCACCGTGACGTGCTCGCGCAAACTCTCCCAAACGTGCATGGTGGTCATCCCTTGGCTGACCACGTCGGCAAAATAAGTGGAAACATGGAAGAAGCCGCCTGCCCGCACGGCGGGATCGTGCACCAGGGTGATATACCCGACGGAGGAGCCGATGCTGGTCCCCAAAATGCCCAGGCGGGTAAACCCCTGCTGCTCCAGCCAACGCAAGCAGCGCCGGGCGTCCTGCACCGCCTGGCGGTTGGCTTGCAACGTGAGCCCAATGTTGGGGCCGACAAGCTGGTCGGCGCGCTCGTGGCCCCGCGCCATGCGGCGATCGTGATACGGCATGCTCATCTTCAGGGCGCTGATTCCGATGCGCTGCAGCCATTCGCCTAACCCGCGCTGGCCGTGCCACTTGGCGTTCCAGTTGGGCAGGATGAGCACCGCCGGACCTCGCCCGCGCGCCGGAAAGAACTGGGCGTGAACGGTATTGTTTTCCGGCCAGGGCGACTCAATCGAGCTGGTAAAGGTCAGAACGTTTTCGTTATCGAGCCGGTAATCGGTCGCTGGCGTCGTGCTGTACCACTCGTGGCTGTTCTCGATGGCCCGCTGCGCATGCTGGCGGAGGAATTCCGCGGGATTGGGATGCTCGGCTGGTCCGCCGATATGTTCCAGTCCCCAGGCAAAGGGGCGCACCAGACGGTTGTCGTCCGTTTTCCAGCGGCGCTGCTCGTAGCGATGAATGCGGCGTGCAAACCAGTTCATAAGGACGTTGACACTAAACAGTTTACCGTTTTAAGGCGCGAAGAGAAAACCATCACGATGAGCAGATGCGGGCCAGTTTCCGGTTAGACGACTTGCCAGGAGTTGATCGTCAGGCTTTTGCGTTTGAACTGACTCACAGCCTTGCCATCTGTCGACGTCGTATGGTCGGCAAGCCGGAACTTTTCCCCGAGACGTCAGGCAAGAACGGTTTTTGCCGTCGCATGGCAAGGATACAAAAGTGCACCCATTTTACACCCTCATCGGTTGCAGCCAAATTCGCGGAACTCTCTTGCAAGCAATGGCGGGAACGACGGGACTCGAACACGCGGCCTCTGCCGTGGCAGTTCCTTCAGGGACCTTGCCCATTGCCAATCTTCACGTCGACTCTGAATTCGTGATAGTTGCGGAAGTCAATGATGTTGTGGCTGCAGTAGCTTCCGCCTCGGGGACAACCCAAGCTCTCAGCATGGGCCGGAAGCAGAATCGATGTCCCCCCAATCGACACGAACGAATAATCGACCGCGGATTCGATGGTATCCATCGGGAAATCGGATGGTATGTTGCGGGCCTGCATCTCGATTCGCAGGACGCGCGCGGTGCTCGGATCCACCCATATGGAGCCTCCGTAAGCCGCAATCATAGTCTGAGAGTTGGCCTGCACTCTCCATTGTGAACTCTCACTCCGCACTTCAAAGTCGTAAACTTGCGCGCTTAAACCCGAAATGGAAGAAGTGCCGCCGGGCCGGAACCGGGCATTCGTATCGGGGGAAAAAAGGCCCAGCAGTGTGGATGCAAATTCTCCAGTGGACCAGGACCCACTGATTTTCTCCAGGCTCGTGTCCGTGGGGCGGTCATTGACCTTCACGTTCCGATAACTTTCCTTTGCATGATCGTAAATAATTTCAGCCGAAACAATGTCTAGGGGCGTTTCCTCGTGGCCTCGCTGCCTATACCGCGCCATGAACTCCTGGCAAATAAAGTTGGGAAGCTTCTCTGAAAACTCGAAGGCC
>Ga0210406_10004861_pt1 | contig 14225 bp, 11 predicted proteins | sample IncBWC30MmetaG_FD_155454 | JGI IMG/M metagenome (GOLD analysis project Ga0210406, IMG submission 155454) | Forest soil microbial communities from Barre Woods Harvard Forest LTER site, Petersham, Massachusetts, United States - Inc-BW-C-30-M | ecosystem: Environmental > Terrestrial > Soil >... | reverse complement strand
GTCCAGGCGTCGGCGGAAAGCGAACGCCCGTGGCCAAGAAGCCCAAGGTTAGTTCGACGGCCAGTCCGAAGCCTGGCTCGGCGGCTGACTCGACAGCGGATTCCAAGACCAGAGCGCCGCAGGCCTGCCGGCTGAAAATTCTGAGCCTCTGTCTATAACCCAAGCCTCTAACAGAAAAACCTGCCGGGTTGAGACGGCAGGCTTAGCCTGTTTCTCGCGGTACGCAGTACCAGTTCCGCGATTGAGCTCACGCTATCGCCGACATATTAAGAAATATTTTCATCACCGATCATTCGTCGTGCGCGCCCGAGAAATTGTGCCGAGCGCCCGGCACCTTCGAGATCATGCTACCGGTGCGCATCGGTTACGATGCGCTGCGCGACAAGATCATGCAGGTCATCGCCGGAAGCTCGAAAGGCGACAAGACCATCCGGGAGGTGCGGATCTATCCGTCCTCGGGCAAGCTCGTGGTCGGCTTGTGGGTCGCGAAATCCGCCGAGACCGATCCAGCCGCGGGTGAGTGGGTCTATCTGTCAGCCACGCCAAATGTGGACGGCGATAAGCAAACCTTGCAGCTTTCAGATCTGGCGACCGATAGTTCGATCGCCAATGACATCGGTGCCTTGCTTGACAGCGATCAGCTTGTCGGCCAATTGCGCGACCAGGCCAGCGTCGGTTATGCGGCGGCTTGGCAAAATCTGCTCAATAGCGCCAACCGGCGGCTCACACGGCCGTTGAAGAACGGCTACCGCATGGAAGGACATCTGACCTCGGCAAAACTGGATCACGTTCTGCTGTCGTCAGACGGGATCAGTGTCGCGCTTCGCGCCGGCGGCGATCTGAAGATATTGTATGGCCTATAGCCCAACGAACAACCGCCATGCGTCGTTCGTCGCGATGCGTCAGCGGACTATTTCTTCTTGCCGGTATTGGCGGTCGGCTGCCATCCGCCGGGCTTTTGGCTCGGCGCCGCGGCGATCGTCTTGATCTTGTCTTTCTTGGGCTTCTTGGCTTCGCGATTGCTTCTCTGTTCGCCTTTGGCCATGTCGCTCTCTCCTGCGCTGCGAGGACTCACGTTGAGAGCGTGCGCCTTTTTCCGCCGAATTGCCATGTGTCCCTGATCGGCATTGTTGCGTGATCGCCGTCCAGGTGCCCCGGCAACCGCCAGATCTTTTGTACGTCCCGGTGCCTGCGTTGCCCGTCAGGCGTCCCATCGCGGTTTGCGTGAGGCCGGCGGCGGCGCTTCGTCGTTTCGCGGGCCCGACAGACTTCGGCCGTCGCCGGCAACGCTGCCACCGGCACTGCCGGGCTCGGCCGACGCGGCGAGCGATCCCGCGACAACCAGGCCAGCAACCATCAAAACGATCAGCAGATCGGATCGAATATCCCGACGCATGGCGCGAATTTCGATGGCGGCGCTTGCTATCGACTTCAAGCCAGAATCGCGGGAGTTGCGCCCATCGTCAAGTTCGAGACGTCTGGGCCGGACGAGGCGAAACGCAAGGTGGCCCGGTTTCGCGCCAAGCATACCCGGCGTCTGAGATCGGCCGGATGTGTTGATTCGAACACGCTCCGTGGAAACCACCGGCCCCAACGCCCTCTTTGGGTTGCTCTTGGCCAAGGCTTGAGAAACACTGGACGGCGCGGTAAAGCTGGGCCTGCGCCGCGCCGTCACGGGTGAAACGGGCCGGCTGTCGGTCGAACACAGGGATTAGCGATGCAAATCAGGGTTTTGGCGGCAGCGGCACTGATGTTGTCGGTTTCAGCACCGTCATTTGCGGCCGATGCAGACGTGCACATCCGGCATCACCGGCACGCCCACGACATGGAAGACATCTACCTGCACAATTACGGGCCGCCCGACTTTTATCCAGGCACGGCCGTTCCGCCGGATCGGGTGGTGTACCCGGTCACTGGCGCGCCCTATGGCATCTATGACGGGTTCGATCGGCTGTGCGGACAGTCATCGGCAAATTACCGGGGCCAGGACGGCCGGCGCCATCCCTGCAACTAAGCGCGGTTGACCTTATCGTTGGTCCGGATTTGTCGGCGCTATTGAGCCGGCTCAATGACGTTGCAATTGGTGCGGCCTGACATCAGGCAGTCCTGCATCTTGCTCGCCGCGGTCAGCTCGTGCGCCAGCCATATGCCCACCACCAGCAGAACGACGGCGATGGCCAGTCCCGCGATTGCCGGAGCCCGGCTTCCACTGCCGTCTTGTTCGGGATCATCCATGCTGCACCGCCGCTAGCCTTCGCTCTGTAGGCCGCGCCCCAGCGCGAATTGTCCGACCGGGCCTTCGACATGGAATTCGATCCCGGTCATCCGCGCGAACAGGTCGATATTGTTGCTGCCGATCGCGCATCCACCGAGCCCCATATCGGTCGCCATCAGATAGAGCGTCTGAATCAGCACGCCGACGTCCTTCAGAATCAGCGAATAGGCGATCGAGCTGTATTTCCATGAAATCCGGTTGAACCGTGCCGCCATCGTGATCAGAATTTGCGGCGCGCCGGGGGCGTCCATGGCGAATTCGGCCGAAGTCAACTGCATTTCAAGATCCTGCGGACGCGCCTCAATAGCGACCAGGGCGTGCCGGTCGGCATCGTAGTGGTAGAAGCCGCGCTCCAGTCCCTTGCAATTGGCGACGGTGAGATAGAGCTCAAGCTCGTAGCTGCTGCCGGCCGCCGGATAGGGCCGGGTGGTGTAGTCGATCACCGGTCCCTCGTCGCCCCCATCGATGGTGCTCTGCCATTTCAGTTGGATCCGCGCGGCGCCGTCGAGAAAGTCCGAGAGTTCGGCCAGCGTGATCGGGTTGCCTTCGTCGAAGCCGCGCGTCGAATGGCGTGCGCGCATCAGCTCGGTGAACGGCGAAATGACGCCGGCAGGTGCCGCCGAACGCGTGGGCAGATCGATCTTGTGTCCGGGCCAGCTCGCTCGCGTCGCCGGTGGTGGCGGCATCACGTCGGCATAAGGATATAGACCGCCCAGCGGGTTGGCCTGCCGTCCCTCGGTGGAGTGGGTGTGGAACAGGAGATCATGAAAATCCCACAGCACCAGATTGTCATCACCTTCGTCGGCGCGAAGGCCATCGCTGTTGCCGGCCGCTACCCTGAAAAGGATTTGGCAATCCAGCAGCAGCGCGAAAAGCTCGGTACCGGGAAAGCCGTCCTGCCGCCGGAGCTTGTTGATGGTCTGCGGCGTCGTCAGCAACGTGAGGGCCGCGGCAACTTTCGGGTCACAAATCCGAAACAGCGCGCCCGCGCGGGGTGACTCCAGGATCATCTCGTTGCCGCGCCGCCGTAGATAGGCGAATCGCGACAGCACGATCCGATCCGCGCCGCCGAGTTTCGGCGCTCGCGGCCAATAATCAGGCATCTGCGGTTCAATGACGACCTGGTCGTTTTCCTCGTGTCCAGGTTCTTTGTGCCCAAGCCGGTATTCCAAAAGGCCGCGCCGTGCCAACCGCCGGACCAGTACGTCGACTTCTTTTTCTACCGCGTTGCGACCGGATTCAAATGACTTTAGCGGCAGGCCCGTGCGCAATTGTTGCGCGCGCAAGGCTGCGGCGCCGCTGAATTTTCCGAGCTCGACAGAATAACCGTCGAAGCAGGCGAAGACATTGCCGTCCGCGTGCGTCTCCAGCGTGATATGCGCGCTCGTGACGGCGGAAATGGCCGGTGCCGTAGCCCGCCGCGGTTTCTTTTTTGCGGGAGCGCGCATGCCGGCGTCTCTCAGCTATGGGGGAGGAACGGCGTCAACTCGTTTTCCGGGATCGGCTGATCGCGCAAGCCGAGTTTGACCGGAATATCATAGAGCCGGCCCGGTCCGAAGCGGCGGTAGAAATGCCGCAATCCCGGCACGATCACACGAACGACGGGGACTTCGACGTCGGGCCGGGTCTGGTTCAGGACCAGGAAATCGAGCCCTGCGCGCCGCGCGATGTCGACACAGGCCAGCACTTGACTGCGGGTGTTATCGAGCGTGCCGAAATCGAGACCCGAGGGTAGCGACGGATTTTTGATGGGCGTCAGGAATGGATAGCTTTCCAGATGCAACGGCGTGACGCCGTCGAGACTCGGCTTCTCGCCCGTGCCACCATCCATCAAGCCGATCGAGAGGAACTGGTTCAGTTCCGTCAGGGTGCGCAGCAGCGCGATGCGTTTGTTGAAATGCGCGCCGGAACCGAACTCGATATTTTCCTGGCCGTTTTGCATCCAGTGCAGGATCGCCACATAAGTGGGGACGCCGAGATCGCTGGTGATATCGAGCACCCACAATTTACGCCCGGTGTCGGCGAACTGGCTCTTCAGATCCTGAACATAGGAATCGTTGAACTGGTCGAGATCGACTTCGTTGCGCTGTGATTGATTGTACCACCAGATCGCATAGGCATCGCGTTCGACCAGTTCGAGGAAACCCTGGACGATGGCTTCCTCCACCGTGTTGCCGGCCGCGCAGCCGTTGGAATCCGCCTGGAAGGCAAACGGACCGCTGTAGAAGAAATACAGCACACTGGTCGGCAGATATTTCAAGCCACCATCGCGTAGCGACCACACCGGCGACCACTCGATCTTGGCCGACCGATCGAATTCCACCGGCGTGACCTGCGTCTCGCTGGCGTCCGCGTTCGAATGATGCGCCTGCGATTGGGCTTCGCTGAACAACAACACGTCGTTGGGGTGAATCGCTTCACCCGGCGCGAAATCGGTGAATCGCCGTGTCATCCGGATTTCGTCGCCCTGGAAAATCCCAGAATAACGCTCGATTGATTCCATCAGCGCGCTGGCTTCGGCCTGCTCGGCGGTGCTGCCCTTGCCGAAGCTGCCGCCGCTCAGTCCGTTGCGGAGTTGATCGACGTTCTGCGCCGGCGCCGAGAAATTGTGCTTGGCAAAGAAGTTGGTGTTCATCGGCAGATCGGCTTCGATCCGTTCGAGCTTGGTCACGACGCCGGTGAGCGCGCTCACATGTTTGCGATGCCGCGCCACGGTGGTCCGCGCCGAGACCGAACGGTATCCACCGCTGGTCATGACCAGCTTGGCATCGCCGGTAATCTCGATCGGCTGGGGGGCGCGGCGCGGGTCGCGCAGTTTCCTGCTGCCGCAGGTCGGGCATTGCGGGCGGGCGGCCACATAATGCTTCACCATACTGGCGCCGAGCAGGTCCTGGCTGAAGATGTGATTTTTCAGATCGGTGCGAAAACCCGTCGCAATCGCCTTGGCGACTTCGAGTGCCGCAAACTGGATGCCGCTCTGGCCGAGCGTGTTGCGGACCAGCGGCGATCGAGCAACCGGCCGGGCCGGCCCGCGATCGAGAAAACCCTTGACCTCGCGGTTGCGGATCATGCGGTCGAACAGGCAGGTCCAGCAGGCGCCATCTCCCGGCGTGAACACCGGGCCCACCAGAGGAAAGGCGCCGGAGGGTTGCACGATCAGCCAGCGGCTGCCGTTGGAGACCCGTTGCTGGTTCAATTCAGCCAGTTGCCGTTCGAGATAATCGTTTACCAGCGTGACGGTGAGGTCAGCCGAACTCTTGACCACGCGCACGCCGAGTTCGCTCAAGGCGGCGCCGAATTCGGCCGCGCCTTTCACGTCGATCGCCTCGACGCGCACGCGGCAGCTGTCGAGATTTTGTTCCGCCATGCCTGGCGGTAATCCAAGGCTCGCCCAAAAGCCATCTGCCGCGGCGGGGGAGGACGGCGAAGCCGGTACGAGGTAGCCGCGCTCCATCAGCCGCTTGAGCGCTTGCTCGATCTGATCTGGTGGGAAACGCTTCGACATCTCCTCGGCGAGTTGCGGAAAACTCTTGCCGCCTGTACCGATCGCGGTCGCGAGCGCGCAATACACCTCGCCATGAAGGAAAAATTTTCGATCCTCGGAATACAGGCACACCGTATCGGGCGGCAGCACATAGACGGTGAAATTCGGCGCGAATTGCGGAACGTCCTGCCGCGGCGCCGCGGCTCTGCGTTTGCTGACACCGGCCCGTGCGATTTTCTTGGCGCTGCGTTTGGCCGGGGCAGGGTTCGTCTTGCGGCCACTGGATTTCTTTCGGCCGGTGGATTTGTTAAGGCCAGCCTTGGCGCGTGCTTTTTTCGACAAGATCAGCGATCCATTCCGTCGTTATCTGCGTGTCGCCGCGGCGAGCCGACGGCAACGCAAACAACATCTGTTGGGATAAAGAATATTTGAAGTGAAGAATGCGTGAAGCAGACAACGAGAGCGAATAGCAAGGCGAGGCGAAGGTCGCATGGGGCGAAGATTACATGAGGCTGACACCACATGGATTGGCCGGGTCGACGTTGTCGGACCCGGCCAGAAACCTTGTTTGTCAGTGCGATGGAAGAGTAATCCGCCCTAGCAAAAGCGGCAAGCTCCCCACGAAGCGCAGCAACCGCCGCCGCAACCACCACAAGCGCGGCAACCAGCACAACCACGGCAGGCACGGCAAGCTCTGCAGCCTCTGCAACCACCGCAGCCGCGCCAGGCAACCTGCACGCCACTCTTGGCCGACGCTGTGTTCTCCTTGTCGAACACGTAGAACGTCGCCAGGCTCACATCGGCGATTTCTTCTTCACCCAGCGTTACCTGGTGACCCAGTCCAACGGTCGGCGACTGTGCTGCGTCGGCGGTTGGCACGGCCGCTGCTGATGCGCCGCCAATCATTGAGAACGTCAATCCGGCGGCTCCCAGCACCGGCACGGATTTCATCACTCGCTTTTTCGTCGAAGTCTGTTTCACCCGAGACATAGTCGAAACCTCCATACCTTCTAAAAAGTAGTCTGACTCCAGCGATCAGATTGTACGCCGTGCCAATGTACCACGCAAGAACCCCGCATACGCCAGCAGATACGCAGGTCGTTGCAGCAACGTACTTGGTTCATCTTTATGAACGATCTCGGCGATATCTATTCATGCACTATTCATGATCGATGTTTGCCTCGATGTGCGCGCCGGCAACCTCAACGCGGGTTATCCGAAGCCGACTCCAGCGTCGTCGCTTGCTGCTCTGCACCCGGCGCCATCGAGCCGTTAACCTGGACGAAACCAAGGATTGCCAATCGATCGGCCATTGCTGTTTATAGCCTCGAACGGAGACTGGACGTGGTCGATTATCCCGGACGCTTTGCCTGGTACGAGCTGATGACGACGGACATCGCTTCAGCCAAGGCGTTCTACGCCAAGGTCGTTGGCTGGGGGGCGCAGGACGCCTCGACGCCCGGTCTGGCTTACACGTTGTTTACCTCCGGCAAGGTTCCGGTCAGCGGTCTCATGGGGCTGCCCGAGGAAGCAACCCGAATGGGCGCGACGCCGAGGTGGATGGGCTATGTCAGCGTCGACGACGTCGGGGCAGTCGCCGACCGGCTCAGGCGTCTTGGAGGCGCAGTGTACGTTCCGCCGACGGACAGCAATATCGGGCGCATTGCAGTCGTCGCTGACCCGCAAGCCGCAACGCTGGCGCTGGTCCAGGGATTGAACGTCGGACAGGCGATGCTCGTCGAGCCGAACAAACCTGGACGGATCGGATGGCACGAGTTGCTCGCCGCGGACCGCGAGCCTGCGTTTGCCTTCTACAGCGAACTGTTCGACTGGCAGAAGGCCGATTCCGAACCCGGCTCCGCCACGCCGTATCAGTTGTTTTCCGCCGGCGGGGAGACGGTCGGCGGCATGTTCAACAAGCGACCAAGGGAGCCCGTTCCGTTCTGGCTGTATTATTTCAATGTCGGCGATATCGACGCGGCCGTGGAGCGCGTCGAAAGCGCCGGTGGCGAGGTCTTTGAGGGGCCGCTTGAATTGCCGGGCGGCGGCTGGATCGTGCGATGCAGGGACCCGCAAGGCGCCGCGTTCGCGATGCAGGGCGAACGAAGCCAGGATGGTATCGATCGAGCCCCGGTTTCGGAAATCGGCTGGTCCTCCGCGTGGGGCGGTATTTCAACCAAAGGCAGAATGGTGGTCACCACGCCTCGCGGCAGGGGACGAACATCTGACACCGAAGAGTAGCCGGCGGGCGACGATCAGCCGGCTTTGGCCGCCGCCGCCGGCTTTGGAAGCGGCTTGTCCTGGCGTTTCGACCAGGAGATGTAATAGGCGACGATGGTCATGATCGCGATGCCGGTCACACTGACAAAGATCTGCGCGAACAGCGAACCCGAGCTCATCATCAGTTCGAAATGTCCGACAAAGGACAGGAAGACGCCGACGCAGAATACTGCGAGCGATTGCTGGCCGCAGACGATCAGCGGATCGAACACTTTCCACTCCAGGGCCGACCAGTTCTTCGGCACAAACCGTATCACCATGATCACGATCACGACGAAATGGATGAACCGATACGGCGCGAGATTGGTTTTGTCGTTCGGATTGAAAGCATCATAAAGCCAGTGCGGGAACATCGCGCCAAAGTCGGGGAATTTGCCGGCCATCGTCATGATGAGCGCGAAGACGAGATAGGCGATCGACAGATAGAGCGTAATCGGCGCTTCGATGATCGATATCGATTTCCGCGCGCCGCCCAGCGCGCACCACGAGCCGAACACGAACAGAACCTGCCAGCAATATGGATTGAAGTACCAGGTGCCGGCAGGATAGGCCGTGAAATTCCAGCCGAACTGGCGGGCCGCGAGCCACAATACGATCGACGCCAGCATGGTCAGATTGGGCTTGCGCAGCATCATCCAGAGTACCGGCGGGAACAACCCCATCAGCACGATGTAGAGCGGAAGCACGTCCAGATTGACCGGCTTGAACTTCAGCAGCAGGCCCTGGCGCAGGGTTTCGACCGCGCTGTCGACGAGCCCCGCGACGTTGAACTCGTTGATGATCTCCGGATCGCTGTAGCGCTGCGCGACATAGCCGATCGACACGATATAGATCACGAACAGGATGATATGGGCGACGTAGAGCTGCCAGACCCGCTTGGTCAGGCGGGTGGCGCCGACGATGAAGCCGCGCTCGATCATCATCCGGGCGTAGACAAAGGAGGCGGTATAGCCGGAGATGAAAACGAACAGGTCCGCAGCGTCGCTGAAGCCATAATTTCGCGTGGTAATCCAGTTCACAACATTGTCGGGAATGTGATCCAGGAAAATCGCCCAGTTCGCGACCCCGCGAAACAGGTCGAGCCGGAGATCGCGTCCTTTTTCGGGGAGGGTTGCGTTGATTTTCATGGGTGCCGTTTCGACATGATGTGTTGGAAAGGATCAGACCTGCGGGACAGCCCGGCGATTGGCCAAGTTGTCACAGCGCGCCATAAAGATTATAGGAAAAACTAGCATCCGGGGGCTGGGAATCACCGACCAAATTCCTGAAAAATGTCTGTATACTATCCCTGCCAACCGCGCCACGCGCTTCCACGCCGCATTTCCTTGGGGACCTGACCATTCATGACCGCACGCATCTCTAAGCCTGCCAAAAACGCGATGCAATCGGGGACCGCCAAGACCCGGGAATGGCAGCTCGATTACGAGCCCGAACAACCGCGAGCGATCGAGCCGCTGATGGGCTGGACCTCCTCCGGTGACATGAAACAGCAGCTGACCATCCGCTTCCACACCAGGGAGGAAGCGGTGGCCTATTGCGAGCGGGAGGGCATCCCGTATCAGGTCATCGAGCCGAAGCCGCCGGCCCGCCGGCAGGCCGCCTATGCCGATAATTTTGCGTTCCGGCGCGGTGAGCCCTGGACCCATTAGGACTCGAAGCCACCTCGATTCCACCCGGTATTTCAGCCGGTATTGCGCTTGGTATTCTGCTCGGGCTTTGTCCGGATCGAAACTTCCGGGTTGCCTAAGGCCGTGCGGCAGTGACACCATGGCGGGCGTGAGCCCAATGTCGAATTGCGACGCAGCCTGAACCGTCCAGGAACTCGCCCAAGAAACTGCCGCCAGGAACCGCCTGAGAGACCGTCCGAGGCCATGCCGCTTCATTCCAGTATTGACCCGACCTCGTCCGATTTTGTCCGCAATGCGGACGCCATGCGTACGCTGGTCGCGGAGCTCCGCGGCAAGCTCGATCAGGTATCCGGCGGCGGGGGCGAAGTCTCGCGTATCAGGCACACCTCCCGCGGCAAGATGCTGGCGCGCCAGCGCGTCGATCTCCTGATCGATCCGGGCACCGCGTTCCTCGAATTGTCACCGCTGGCCGCTAACGGCCTCTATGGCGGCGACGTGCATTCCGCGAGCATCATTACCGGGGTGGGGCGGATTTCGGGCCGCGAATGCGTTGTTGTCGCCAACGACGCCACCATCAAGGGCGGCACTTACTACCCGATAACGGTGAAGAAGCATCTTCGGGCCCAGGACATCGCGCGGCAGAACAATCTGCCTTGCGTCTACATGGTCGATTCCGGTGGCGCCTTCCTGCCGCAGCAGGACGAGATTTTCCCGGACGAACGGCATTTCGGCCGCATCTTCTACAATCAGGCGCAGTTGTCGGCAGCGGGCATTCCGCAGATCGCGATCGTGATGGGTTCCTGCACCGCCGGCGGGGCCTACGTCCCGGCGATGTCGGACGAGAGCATCATTGTGCGCAATCAGGGCACGATCTTTCTTGGCGGGCCGCCGCTGGTGAAGGCTGCGACCGGCGAAGTGGTAACCGCCGAGGAACTCGGCGGCGCCGACGTGCACTCAAGGCATTCCGGCGTCACCGACCACTATGCGCAAAATGACGCGCATGCGATCGGCATCGCGCGGCGCATCGTTGCAACGTTGAAGCCGCCGCGCCAGGCTACCTTGAACATGCGCGCGCCGCGTGAACCGCTGTTTGCGCCGGAGGAAATCTACGGCGTGGTCTCCGCCGACGGGCGCAAGCCGTTCGACGTCCATGACATCATCGCGCGGCTGGTCGATGGCTCGGAGTTCGACGAGTTCAAGAAGCTCTATGGCCAAACCCTGATTTGCGGCTTCGCGCATATCTGGGGCTATCCGGTCGGCATCATCGCCAATAACGGCATCCTGTTCAGCGAGAGTTCGCTGAAGGGCGCGCATTTCATCGAGCTCTGTTGCCAACGCAATATCCCGCTGGTGTTCCTGCAGAACATCACCGGCTTCATGGTCGGCAAGAAATACGAGGCCGGCGGCATCGCGCGCGACGGCGCCAAGCTGGTGACGGCGGTGGCGACGGCCAATGTGCCGAAATTCACCGTCGTGATCGGCGGATCCTATGGCGCCGGCAATTACGGGATGTGCGGCCGCGCCTACAGCCCGCGATTCCTCTGGATGTGGCCGAATGCCCGGATCTCCGTCATGGGCGGCGAACAGGCAGCGATGGTGCTAAGCCAGTTGCGGCGCGACAATATCGAAGCCAGGGGCGATAGTTGGTCGGTCGAGGAGGAGAACGAGTTCCGGGCGCCGACGCGCGCGCAATTCGAAACCCAGGGCAATCCATATTACGCCACGGCGCGGCTGTGGGATGACGGCGTGATCGATCCGGCCGATACGCGGCTGGTGCTGGGCCTCGGTCTGTCGGCAGCGGCCAACGCGCCGATCGAGCCGACGCGTTTCGGCCTGTTCAGGATGTGATGATGGATCGCTCCCGAATGTACCGGCGTTTTCACAGCCTGCTGATCGCCAATCGCGGCGAGATCGCCTGCCGGGTGATCCGCACCGCACGCGCGATGGGCCTGCGGCCGGTCGCGGTGTATTCCGAAGCCGATCGCAATGCGCTGCATGTTGCCGAGGCCGATGAAGCCGTGCTGCTCGGACCGGCGCGCGCGCGCGACAGCTATCTCAACATCGAGCGCGTGATCGATGCCGCCCGCAAGAGCGGCGCTGAGGCGGTGCATCCCGGTTACGGCTTTCTGTCGGAGAACGCGGAATTCGCCCAGGCGTGCGCCGATGCCGGCTTGGTGTTCGTCGGTCCCACCGCCGAGATGATGATCGCGATGGGTTCCAAATCCGGTTCCAAAGCCTTGATGGAAAAAGCCGGCGTCCCGTTGGTGCCCGGTTATCACGGCGAGGCCCAGGACGAGGCGACGCTGGCAAAAGCCGCCGACCAGATCGGCTTTCCGGTTCTGGTCAAGGCCTCGGCCGGCGGCGGCGGCCGCGGCATGCGCGTGGTGGGTTCGGCAGCGGAATTGGCGCCTGCGATCGTCAGCGCCAAGCGCGAGGCGAAGGCCGCGTTCGGCGACGATCGCATGCTGATCGAGAAATTCGTGCAGAATCCGCGCCACATCGAAGTCCAGGTGATCGGCGACAGCCACGGCAATCTGGTGTCACTGTTCGAGCGCGAATGCACGCTGCAGCGCCGGCACCAGAAGGTGATCGAGGAGGCGCCATCGCCGACGCTCGATTTCGCCCAACGCCAGGCCGTCAGCGCCGCCGCCCGCAAGGCTGCTTCTGCCGTCAATTATGTCGGCGCCGGCACCATCGAATTCGTCTCCGACGGCAAGGACGTGTTCTTCATCGAAATGAACACCCGCCTTCAGGTCGAGCATCCCGTGACCGAGCTGATCACGGGCATCAATCTGGTGGAATGGCAGTTGCGGGTGGCGTTCGGCGAACGATTGCCGCTGGCGCAGGAAGATATCGGCTTCAACGGCCACGCGATCGAAGCGCGGGTCTATGCGGAAAATCCGGCCAAGAACTTCATGCCGTCGGTCGGCCGCATCAAGACCTGGCATACGCCGGCGGCCGTCGACGGTCTGCGCATCGATGACGGCTATCGCGAGGGCGATATGGTCTCGCCGCATTACGACGCGATGCTTGCCAAGGTAATCGCCTGGGCGCCGACCCGTCAGGCCGCGATCGACAAGCTCAATCGCGGACTCGAAGAAATCGATGTCCGCGGCATCACGACCAATATTCCATTCCTGTCAGCGCTGGTGACGCATCCGGGCGTGCGCGCCAACGCCATCGACACCGGCTTCATCGAGCGCGAGCTGAAGAACCTGACCACGGCGCCGGCTGCGCCCGGCGATCTCGAGCTTTGCGCGGCGGTGGCCATCATCCTGGACAGCGAGCAAAAGGCGACGCGCGCGGAAAGCCATTCGCCGTGGCAGAGTTTTGGCTGGATGCCGGTCGGCCGGCGCCGGCGCACATTCGTGTTCCGCCAGGGGCAGGGCGGCGAATACGATGTGACCTTGCATTATGGCAATGGCCCGTCGGCTATCAGGATCGGCGAACGCGAGCTGGGCTTTGCCTATTCGGTGAACGACGAAGGTGAGATCGACGTCACGCTCGATGGCGCGCGATCGCGGGTCGTGCCTGTGATCGACGGCCACGAGCTTTACTTGCGCACCCGGCACGGCCGCTTCGAGCTGCATTGGGTCGATCCGTTCGGTGGCGACGACGAGGAGCAGGTCGGCGAAGACAAGATCGTAGCCCCCTTGCCGGGCACCGTGGTGGCGCTGTTGGCCGAGGAGGGTGCGACGCTGGAAAAGGGCGCGCCGATCCTCACGCTTGAAGTCATGAAGATGGAACAGACCTTGCGCGCGCCGTTTGCCGGCGTGCTCAAGCAGATCAAATGCAAGGTCGGCGATATCGTGCAGGAAGGCGTCGAACTCGCAGAAATCGAACCCTCGGCAGCGTGAGGCGAGCATGAGCGATTCCGTGCGCATCTTTGAAGTCGGTCCGCGCGACGGCTTGCAGAACGAAAAGAGCCTCGTCAGCGTGGCCGACCGCATTGCCTTCATCGAGGCGCTGCTGGACGCCGGATTGCACACCATCGAGGTCGGTGCCTTCGTATCGCCGAAGGCGATCCCGCAGATGGTGAATTCCGACCAGGTGCTGCGCGGCGTCAGTCATCGCACCGACGGCGAATTCGAGGTGCTGGTGCCGAACGAAAAGGGATACGAGGCGGCGCGCGCCGCCGGCGCCAGGGAGATCGCGGTGTTCGCCGCGGCGTCGGAAAGTTTTTCGTGCGCCAATATCAATTGCTCGATCGCCGAATCGATCGAGCGCTTCAAGCCGGTGATGACCCGCGCCAGGGACGACGGCATCCGGGTACGCGGGTATGTCTCCTGTGTACTGGGGTGCCCCTATGAGGGCGAGATCAAGCCGCAGGCGGTGGTCGATGTCGCGTCAGAACTCTGGAAACTCGGCTGCTACGAAATCTCGCTTGGCGATACCATCGGGGTCGGGACACCGGCAAAAACCCGGCAATTGCTGCGCGCGGCAGCCGGCGTGGTGCCGATGGCCCATCTGGCGATGCATTTCCACGACACCTATGGCCAGGCGCTGGCCAATCTTTATGCCGGCATGGAAGAGGGCGCCCGTGTGATCGATTCCGAGG
>Ga0210406_10004860_pt1 | contig 14226 bp, 12 predicted proteins | sample IncBWC30MmetaG_FD_155454 | JGI IMG/M metagenome (GOLD analysis project Ga0210406, IMG submission 155454) | Forest soil microbial communities from Barre Woods Harvard Forest LTER site, Petersham, Massachusetts, United States - Inc-BW-C-30-M | ecosystem: Environmental > Terrestrial > Soil >... | reverse complement strand
TGGCCTCAACAGCCTGGGGCGTGTGGTTGTTTTGCGGCTAGGGATGGCCGCGAAGTTTCGGGATTGGGCCGAGAACATCAGCGACAAAAGATGGATACAAGCGCTGCTCTTCGTCCCGCTGCTCGTTTTAACAGTGGATGTCGTTGCCCTGCCGCTTCGGTTGTATGGACATTTGCTCTCGCTGCGCTATGAAATGTCGGTAGAAAGATGGGGTCCCTGGCTCTTGGATTGGACCAAGGAGCAGTTGCTGATGGTGGGATTTGCTTTGATTTTCGCGCTGATACTGTCCGCGATCATGCGTCGGAGCCCGCGGCGCTGGTGGCTGTATTTATGGTTTGCTGCGCTGCCCGTCGCGTTTTTCCTGGTCTTGATCAGCCCTTGGCTTGTCGATCCGCTTTTCAATAAGTTCGAGCCCCTGCACGCGGAGCACCCGGACCTGGTCGCCTCCATCGAAAACTTGACCAGACATGCGGGTGTGCCGATTCCAGCGGAGCGCATGTTCCTGATGCGCGCCAGCGAAAAAACCAACGAAGTCGATGCCTATGTAACCGGATTGGGAGCATCGAAGCGCGTGGTGATTTGGGACACCACGATTCAGAAGGCTACGGCCGACGAAACGCTCTTCATTGTCGGGCATGAGCTGGGACACTATGTTCTGGGGCACATTTGGAAAGGGCTTTTGTTTGCTGCGGCATTGATGTTGTTTGGGTTTTATGCGCTGTTCCGCGCGTTGCACTGGACTTTGGGCCGCTGGAGCGGGATTTGGAGAATCTATGGCCCTGAAGATTGGGCCTCCTTCGCTGTGCTGTTGCTCCTCATAGAGATGGGAATGTTTCTTGCGGCACCGCTGGCGAACGGTTTCTCCCGGAGCGAGGAGCATGCCGCCGATGTCTATGGCCTGGAGGTTACGCACGGAATTATTCCCGATTCCTCGGAGGTCGCAGCGCAATCCTTCCAGATACTGGGAGAAGCGGACCTGGCAGATCCAAATCCGCCCGAGTTTATTACCTTCTGGCTGTACTCGCATCCACCGCTAGCCGAGCGGCTGGTTTTCGCGCACAGCTACGATCCGTGGTCGAAAGGCCAAGCGCCCAAATACGTGAAGTAAGCCCGCGAGATTTGTCGCCGAAGTATTGTTCTTTTTACCGGCGGCCTGCGGAATGGCGTCGGGAAAAGGCTCGGACTTTGTGGCGATTGCCGCAACGGGACATGGAGCACCAGCGGCGGCGGCGCGTGCGTGAGGTATCATAGAAAAACAGCCCGCAGTGCGGGTTGGAGCAGACGCGCAGGCGGGCCGTGGGGCCTTCTGTGATGAGCTCTGCTGCCGAGCGGGCGATGGCCGCGAGAAGCCAGTCCAAGCCACCTTCGCGGGCGACGAATTCCAGGCCCCATTTGCCGTTCTGCTCGAGGATCTCGTCGTGGCCTTCGGTGACGCGCAAAACGTCATTGATCGGCTCGACCCAATCGCGCAACAGAGTTTCTTTCTGAAGGAGCGCGCTGAAGGTCCGGTGTAGGGAAGCATGCAGCCTTTGCGCTTTTCCGAGCAGCGTGCCGGCGCTTTGCGGGTCATTCTGGGGGAGTGCTAGGAGCTGCGCACTGCGCTCTGAGGAAATGATTCTGGTAACCAGAAGAAAACGGAGGAGTTCTTCCCAGGAAAAATCGGAAGAGGTGCTGAGTTCGTTGGCGAAATCGAGGCAAAGCCTACCACCGATGAGGTCCAGGGTATCCGAAGAATGGTGCACAGGGCTTGCCTCCGTAAACCGGTTAAGGGCGGATTCTCCGAAAACAGCGGGCCATAACCGGTTAAGCATAGCAGTGCGGTTAAGCTTTGTCAGCGAGTTTTTTTGACCCGGGTGACGGTTTCTTGCCGGTCTTCCGGGCATCAGACTTAACTGGAATTTGGAGCTGGTTCTTATGAGATGGATGGCTGCAGTTGGTTCGGTCTTTCTAGCGGGGTTCTCGGTTTGGGGATTGCGAGCAAGTTCTGGCGTCGAGACCCAAACGAACCCGGGCGCTGTTGCCCGCGTGCCGGTGGTTGTTGAGCTTTTTACCTCAGAAGGTTGCTCGAGTTGTCCTCCTGCAGACGCCCTTCTGGCGGAGCTTGCCAGCCGGCAACCGCTCGGATCCGCGGAGATCATCGCCCTTGAGGAGCACGTGGATTACTGGGATCAGCAGGGCTGGCGAGACCCTTTTTCCTCCTCCCTGTGGACCGCCCGGCAATATGAATACGCCGGGAGGCTGCACAACGGCAATCCATACACACCAGAAATGGTGGTGGACGGGATGGAAGGATTCGTTGGCAGCCGGAGAGCGGTGGCCCGCCAGGAGATCGAGAAGGCGGCGGCCATCAAGAAAACCAGAATCGAGATCAGCGAGATTTCGCCGGTGCAGAACAAATCGGTGGCTTTTCAGGTGAACGTCGAGAAGCTAGCGAGCATCGCGCCTCGAGACACAGCGGAAATCGTCCTGGCGATCACCGAGAGCGGGCTGCACTCCGCCGTAAAAGCCGGGGAGAATTCAGGCGCGGAGCTGCACCATTCGCCTGTGGTTCGGGAATTTAAAGTGATCGGCGTTATGGCGAAGAACGGCGAGGAAGGATTCCAGGCGCAACCGGCCGTGAAACTGGATGCGAAATGGAATTTGGAGAATTTGCAAGCCGTCGTTTTCGTGCAGGAAAAAAAGAACCGGCGCATTCTGGGAGCCGCCGCCGTTAAGGTAAGGCAATAAGATATGACGTCGCGCTAAAGAACAAAAGAAACGAGCAGCAATTTAGACGACCAGAAGGAAATGTGCGAAACCCCCGCGCAAGTCTGTGCTATTTTGAATTCACATTCAGGAGTGAAGTTTCCCTTCAAGATCGCGATGCGGTTGGCATCGGCGCGTGTGCCTGCTCACTGCGCGATCAGACCGGCGTCTGAAGGGGGAGCGGCTGGCGCGGGTTTTGTTGGAGCGATGAATGCATGAGGACAACTTTGGCGCCCCGCGCGAGGTCGACGGAACTTCACCTCTGCCCGCGAGCCGATTTCGCAGTCTGTTTTTGAATGAAGCCGGCTTGCGCGCGGGCTGGCGGCTGCTGATCTACATTGCGATTTTCTTTGTATTTTGGACCGTTTCCATTTTCCTTCTCGGGCTATTCTTCCGGCCGACGCGCGGTGTCTTTTCTCCCAGATTTCAATTCTTTGGCGAATTGGCAAGCTTTCTCGCGGCATTCCTCGCGGCTTGGATAATGTCCCGTGTCGAACAGCGGCCAACCGGCGTCTACGGGCTGCCCGTGCGCGGCGCGTTCGGGAGACCGTTTTGGCTCGGCTGCTTCTTTGGTTTCTTGGAGATTTTTGCTCTGATCGGACTGATCGCGGCCCTGGGCGGCTATTCCTTCGGAAGCCTGGCGGAACACGGTATAGCGATCGCCAAGTGGGCCTTGTTCTGGGGCGTTTTTTTTGTGGTGGTTGGTCTGTTCGAGGAATTTTTCTTCCGCGGCTACGCGCTCTACACGTTGGCCGAGGGCATCGGCTTTTGGCCGGCAGCCGTTCTCCTCTCCGTTTGCTTTGGCGCTGTGCACCTCGAAAATGCCGGCGAGGGCTGGGTCGGCGTGGTGGGCGTGATTTTCGTGGGGCTGTTCTGGAGTTTCACGCTGCAGCGTACGGGAAGCTTGTGGTTTGCGCTCGGGATGCACGCCACTTTCGATTTCGGGGAAACCTTTCTCTTTTCCGTTCCGGACAGTGGGATGGTTTTCCCGGGCCATCTCTCGAACGCGACGCTGCATGGACCGAACTGGCTGACGGGAGGCACACCCGGACCCGAAGGAAGCGTGTTCGATTTTCTAATCCTCGCTGTTTTCTTTTTCGTTTTTGACCGCTTGTATCCTCGCAGCCAAGCATGGCGTGAGAAAGGCCCCGATCATCCATTGATATCCTCCGCTCCTGGAAGCTAGACCTTATAGCCCCGGCCTGGAACGCCGCGGCTTACGGCCCGAAGGGTAAAAAAAATCAGTGGACAAGGTCGGAGGCGTAAACGAGGTGCACACCCCGCGCTTCGGCCTGTGGCAAAACCTCGCTTAGCGCTTCGAGCGTAGCCTGGCGGGGATGACCGATAGCGATGGCTACTCCCTTTTCCTTGGCGCCGCGCAGAGCCAGCTCGATCTGCTTGCGCACCGCGGAAACTTCTCGGACATCGTCAAGGAAGGGAACATTGCGGAATGCCGACCGCACTCCCAGGCGCTGGGCGGTGTCGTAGGCCACGGTCGCGGCGGTCGTTCGGCTGTCGACATAGAAGAGATTCCATTTCTGAAGAACGGGCATCAGTTCTTCCATGAGCGCGGGATCGGCAGTGGCTTCTGAGCCTTGATGATTATTGACGCCCGTTGCGTTGGGAACACTCTCTATCATCTGCTCGAAAAGCACGGGAATGTCTTCCGCGGGCATGCCGGGATGCAGTTCGTGAGCCTCGGGCGTTTCGTTTCCGACCGATTGCATGGGGAGATGCAACAGCACTTCGTAGCCGCGGCGATGCGCTTGTTCGGCGATCTCGACGGAGTGCGCGTGATTGGGCAGAACCGAGATGGTCAGGGGATAAGGCAAAGCAAATATCGCGTCAGCGGCAGCGCGATCGCTGCCCAGGTCATCCAGGATGATGGCCAGGCGCGCCGTTCCGTTTTTCTCGCCCTGGCGCGGAGTGACCGGAGAAGCAGCGCGGACCGCCCTGGGAACAAGGATATGGACCGAATTCGTAATCGCGCCCGCGCTGCGATAATCGAGCCGCAGCAGCGCTCCAGAACTTGTCCCTTCGTCACGCGTCAGATGGTTCGACGTGGCGATGCGGTCCAGTGACTGGATGAGGCGGGCTAGCGATTCGCGCTGGGTTTGTTCGGAGGCGCCAGCAGGCAGCGCCACGAATAGCTCATCCACACGGTCGGCATGTGTGCCATCAAACTGTAAGTGCGAGGCAAGGTCTCCGGGTTGTTTGCCGAATCCCGCGGAGGCGCGCATCATTTCGCGAGTGATACCGTGGACCCTGCCAGGTGACAGGCGTTTTTCTTGCTCGCTCTTGCAGCCCCAGGAAAGAACAGCCCCTACAAAGAGCAAAGCGAGTGGAAAAGCCACGAGGCGGCGCCCGCGGCGCTGGCCCTGGCGGGCAGATATTTGCGTGGGTGCCTCGCGCCGCAAGAACACAGAGCGCTAGGCGGCTTTTTTCTGTGGAGCCTTCAAGAGTTCGAGGGCTTTGCGGAAGATAGGATCCTCGGGAGTCAACGGGCGAGGCGGCACAGGTTCTTTCTGCGCGTCGGCCGAACCGTTTTCGTCATCGGCGGTGTCCGTGTCATCCTCGGCCGAAGCACGCACAACCTCGGAGGGCACAACGCCCTCCTCGAGAATGGACTTTCCGTCTCCGTTGTAATAATTCGCGACGGTCAGAAAGAGCGCGGCTCCGTCATCGAGTGAGATCAGCTTTTGCTCCGAGGCCAGGCCAAAAGTGCGCTCGCCAACCACATCGCCGCGATGGCTGGCAACCATTGCGGACGCCAGCACTTCCGCGGCGCCGGAGGTCGTTGGATCGATGAGCAGCGAAACAGGCGCCTTCCAGACCACCTTACCCGGATCGGCGGAGAATACTTGGGTGGTAACGGTTTGCCCGCGCAGCGTCGACAACGTCCCGGAAGAAACAAAAAGTTTTGCTACGGCAATGGCCTCCGACACCGGGCCGCGGCCGCATTCGCGAAGATCCAAAATCACTTTGTGAACGCCCTGCTTTTCTGCGTCCAGGAGCCGCGCGCGAATCTCGTCGGCGCGTCCCGGATCGAGCGAAGGCAGGCGAAGGACGAGAATGTCCGGATCCGCCTTGGCGCTTACGATCTTCGCGGCGCCAAGCTTCTCGCGCACCACGTCCACTTCATCCGGGTCCGCCTTGCCACGGCGGATGACGCCAACTTTCACTCCGGTGCCAGGCTGGCCGCGCAGAAAATTCATGGCTTGGCCAACGGACATGTCGCGTGTCGTGAAGCCCGCGACGGATTCAAAAATGTCGCCGCTGTGGATGCCGGCTTTTTCGCCAGGACTATCCGGCAAAACCGAAACCACAATAATGTAGCCGAAACGCTTGCTCAGGGTGAGGCCGGCGTCGCCGCTCACATTGGCGGCCTGTTTTTGCTTGTATTCCGCGTACTCCCGCGCGGTCAGGTAGCTCGACTGCGCGTCAAGAGATTCCAGCAGGCCGTGGAGCGAGCCCGACGTCACCAAATGAAGATTGGGCTCGTCGACGTAGTCCTGCTGAATTTTTTGCAGCACTTCGCTGTAGACCGTGAGCGACTTATACGCTTTGTCGTCCGGCGTGCGGCCCAGGACGTGACCCAGCCCGGCGTAACAAAAGATGACCACCGATACGCAAAGAACCCCCATGCGAGCCGCTCGATTCATGCCTCACCTGTGCCCTTTTAGAAGCAACGCCAACCTCGCCGCAAAAAACAGACTTCGTAGTATAGCACTCTCAGAAGATGGGACGCGGCGCGAATGAGAAAGGAAGCCTAACAAAAACGAAATGCGTTGAGGAGAGGCAAGCCTGGTTGGGTCTAAGACACGTCTAGCAGGCAAAATGATGTGTAATAGACACACCAGGACAGATACCAGGATGCAGTGTTCCTATAAGTTACTGAAAAATATGGACAAAGAGGTGAAACCCTGGCCAACAACATGCTATCTTACTAGAGGCCTATGTTTCAATCCACGATAGCTAGAGAGGCGTCGGCTGAAGGTGTGGGTCTTCACACCGGGATGTTCGGGCACGTGCGCCTGCTGCCGGCTCCCGCCGACACCGGCATCGTGTTTCGCCGCACAGACCTGGACAATTTTCCCATCGAAGCGCAGGGCCACAACGTCGCGCGCGTCAGCTATGCCACCAGCCTAATGAAGCAGGGAGTTTTGCTCTCGACCACCGAGCATCTTCTCGCGGCGATCTATTCCTGCGGCATCGACAACATCTATATCGACATCGATTCGATCGAGATTCCCATTTTAGACGGTTCGGCGGAGCCTTTCATGCAGATGCTGGAGCACGCCGGCGTTCGCAAGCTGCGCCGCAAGCGCCGCTATTTGAAGGTGCTGGAGCCTTTGGAAGTTGAGGAAGGAGACCGCCGCATCGGCATTTACCCTGCGGACGAATTTCGGGTGCGCTGCTACGTGGATTTCCCGCATCCTCTTGTGGGTCAGCAGGAAGTCGAGATGGTGGTAAGTCCGGACACCTTTCGACACCTCCTGGCGCGTGCGCGCACGTTTTGCTTCGAGCGGGACATTGAGCCTCTGCGCTCGATGGGCTTGATACGCGGTGGATCGCTGGAAAACGCGATCGTACTGACCAACGACGGCGTTAGGAACGGGCCCCTGCGCTTTCCGGACGAATTTGGCCGGCACAAAGCGCTGGATTTGATTGGCGATTTGGCTTTGGCGGGTTTGCCGTTGCTGGCACGCGTCGAGGCCTATAAGGCAGGCCATGCGCTCCACACGCAGCTGGTCAGCCGGCTGCTTGCTGACCCCTCCCTATGGACCATTACGACCGGGGAAACAGCGCCCGTCGAACGCGAAATTCAGCTGACCACGCTCTCTCCTGCGCCTGCCACTGACTAGTCACACCCGCACTCTGAAACCCCGTGGAATTGCATCACTTCGTACAGAAAGCAAAGGCTACCGAATCGGCGGGCTATCCGCGCTGGCTGGAGTGCCCGTGCTAGCGCGGATCACTCCGCTCTCATCCGAGAAGAAATGCCGCATTCCGCTAGTATTTTCGGTTATGGGGTCGGCGTTTATTGTGTAGCTGATGACGTGCCCAAGGTTATCTGCAGGGCCTGGCGAATAGAAGAACCTATATCCATGCTTGATCGTGGCGGGCGTAGCGAGGAGCGCCTCCACGAGCCCGGCTCCTTCGCAGTCTCCACTACCAGCGCCGAGGTTCGCGACAGACGCTGGGAAACCGATGTTCTGACACCGGGTCGCATAGTTCACCATCGCCGTGTGGTACGTTTGCAAGGTGCCCACCGCGGAAGCTTCATTTGCGGCCATCCGCGCACGAAGCAGATTCGGGATGGCGATAGCGGCGATGATCAAAAGGAACGGAATGAGCACCACCTGGGCGTAACCCATCACCAGGCCCGCGATCGCGAGCCCATTTCCTTTCAACTGGCCGGCCTTTTTCTTGATATCCGATAGTGCCAGGTGACCCAGGATGATCGCAGCGACAGCAGCAAAAAACGGCAGAATCAGGTACGCCACGATCCCACAGATCAGGCTCGCAGTGGCCTTCCCGCTGGTCTCCTGGGGTCCGGCGTAAGCTACTGCAACTGCAGGAGATACGGGAACTCTTGCCACTAGAGGAGCGGGGGCCCCGCCGAGCCTGTTGCCACACGTGGGACAAAACGACACACCGGCCTCGCTAGTCGACGAACAGCGTGGACATGTTTGCATGCCTGCTTCTCCTTTCGCGGGACGTCTGTTTGGGGGACCCGTTGGTGCACGACTCTGGAACCTGGATTACGCCCAGAACACATTGTCCTGCAGCTTTGCTCCTCGCGATTGTCAAAGATGAGGCAGTGAGGCGAGAATAGAACCCTCATGTCCAATCACGATCTGGCCATTGTTATTCTTGCCGCGGGAAAAGGCACGCGGCTGAAATCCAGCCTGGCAAAGGTTTTGCACTGCGCGGGGGGCCGCACGCTCATCGAGCATGTGCTCCGCGCGTGCGCGCCATTGGGTGCGAAGCAAACGATCGTCGTCGTGGGGCACCAGGCCGAGCAAGTCGCGTCGGCGGTTGAGCCCTTTGGCGCGGAGACGGTTCTGCAGCAGCCGCAGCACGGAACCGGGCATGCGCTGCAGATCGCGCGTCGCACGCTGGGCCGGGCGAAACTTGCGGTCGTTTTGCCAGGGGACGCGCCGCTGGTGCGCACGGAAACGCTCAAGGCTCTCATCGCCGCGCATCGCGCCGGAGATGCCGCTGCCACGATCTTGACCGCGGTGCTCGCCGATCCATCGGGCTACGGCCGCATCTTGCGCAAATCCGAAACAGCTGTCGCGGCCATCGTGGAAGAATCGCAGCTCACTCCAGACCAGCGCGAACTGAACGAAATCAACTCCGCGATCTATTGCTTCACATTGGACAAGCTCTGGCCGGCGCTGGCTCGCGTCAAGCCCAACAACAAGCATCGCGAGCTCTACCTGACCGATACCATCGCCGCCATGACCGCGAAAAACGAGACCGTTCTGGCAGAAGTGGCCCCGGACGCCCGCGAAGTTCTGGGCTGCAACACGCGCGCGGACTTGGCGGAAGTGGACCGCGTATTTCGTGAACGAAAGCGTGCGGCATTGATGGATGCGGGAGTCACCATTCAATTGCCCGAAACGGTGCTGATCGATCCCGAGGTTACAGCGGGCGAAGACACGGTCATTGAGGCGGGCGTGCAGCTTCTCGGAAAAACTAAGATCGGGGCGCGTTGCACGATTCGCAGCGGCAGCGTACTGACCGACGCGCTTCTCGGCGATGCCGTGACCGTCGAGCCGCATTGCGTCGTTGCGCGGAGCCGTTTGGACGATCACGTGATCATCGGACCGTTTGCGCGTTTGCGGCCAGACAATCACTTGAAGGCTGGCGCGCGGATTGGCAATTTCGTCGAACTGAAAAAGAGCACCATTGGCGAAGGCACCAAAGCCATGCACTTGACGTATCTGGGCGATACAAAAATCGGCGCAAGATCGAATGTCGGCGCTGGCACAATCACCTGCAATTACGACGGCTTTCACAAGTTTCCGACTACCATCGGAAACAAAGTGTTTATCGGGAGCGACAGCGCGCTGGTTGCGCCCTTGCGCATCGGCGATGGCGCGTATATCGGGGCTGGCTCGACGATTACGGAAAACGTCCCTGCGGATGCCCTGGCTATTGCGCGCGGCCGCCAGGCAAACAAGCCCGGCTGGGCGTCCAAAAAGCGCCGAGAATTGGCCGCAGCTGAGAATCCAAAGAAGGCTAAGGGGTCAAGAAAGAAATCAAAAGCTCGCCGGCCGTCGAAAAAACGCAACTAAGCTTCTTGTCCAGAAGAGCCGCGTCAAAACTCCGCTTCCTCTGACCATCCCCAGCCGCTTGCCAAAAGCGGGCGCCACCGCAAACATTGAATACGACTGCAGCGGATGCTATCGTCCGCGCTACGTGAATCCGAAGGAGCACACCGGTGGGCAATTGGGTGAACTGGCTGTTGGTCATTGGCGGCTTGATCTGCGTGATCATCGAACTGGCGCTCGGAGCGCTCACCGGCCTTGACCTTGCACTGGTCGGCGGAGCGCTCACGATCGGAGGCGCTATCGGGCTCTTGGCCGGATCGGCGCGAATCGGTTTGCTGGCTGGTGGGGTTCTCGCGCTGGTTTATCTGGCCGTATTTCGGAGCTGGCTGAAATCGAAGCTCACGGTAAAGAATATTGCGAGCAATGTGGACGCGGTGGTGGGAAAAACCGGCGTGGTGACGAAACGAATTGCGCCAAGCGAGCCCGGCATGGTGAAAGTCGGCGCGGAAGTCTGGCGCGCGGAGTTGGCGGGCGCGGAGGATGCCGCGCGGGATTTGGGTGCGCAGGTTACGGTACAGTCGGTCGAAGGCGTGACACTCAAAGTGAGGTGAGCGGCTATGGATCCTCTTGGCGGACTGGTGATTCTGGCAATTTTTGTGTTTCTGGTATTGGGACTCGTGGCGCTGGCCAAGGGCGCGCGGACGGTCAAGCAGTATGAAAAGGGATTGATCACGCGCCTCGGCAAATACCACGGCATGGCACCTTCAGGACTAACGTTCATCCTGCCGTTCGTGGACGACATCGTGCGCGTGGACATGCGCGAGCAGGTCATCACCGTGCCGCCGCAAAAGCTGATCACCAAAGATAACGTGACCGTTGAAGTGGACGCGGTGGTCTATTACAAAGTGATCGATCCTGTGAAATCTCAATATGAAGTGCAGGATTTTGGCTACGCGTGCACCACACTGGCGCAGACGAATCTCCGCAATTTGATCGGCGACCGCACGCTGGATGAAACGCTGGTTGCCCGGGACATGATCAACACGAATTTGCGCGAAGTTCTCGACGAAGCCACCAACGGCTGGGGCGTGAAAGTCACACGCGTCGAGGTGCAGAAAATTGAGCCGCCGCGCGACATTACCGATGCCATGTCGCGCCAAATGAAAGCGGAACGCGAGAAGCGCGCCGCCGTGCTGGAGGCGGAAGGCATAAAGCAGAGCCAAATCTTGCAAGCCGAAGGGAAGAAGCAATCCGAAATACTGAAGGCCGAAGGCGACGCCCAAGCGCGCATCACACGCGCCAACGCCGAGGCGGAGGCCATCAAGCTGGTCTCGAACGCCGCGGAAACTTATTTCAAAGAGCGCGCCGAAATGATGCGCCGCCTCGAAGTCTTGAACAACACGTTGGCGCAAAACACAAAATACATTGTTCCGTCCAACTCGAGCCTCGTCAATATTCTGGGCCTCGACGGCGCGACTCCTGCCGCCCTGCCGGCCTCCAGTTCCGGAGCCTCATCGGGTCCAGCCAGCTCCGGGCCCGGAGGCCGCTCGGTCTAGCCCGCGAGAGCCGGAACCATCGCTCGCATTGCCCGTCTGGAAGTGTTCTGAAACGGTGGTCGGGGACCAATAGGTTGCCACCTGTGCTTTTTCGCGGAGAGGGGCCCTCGGGCGAAGGGCGATGACCCTCGGTTCGAAACTGGCGAATGAAGTTTCGATGGCCCGCGTGTGCTAAAATAGGTGTTCCGCGAATGCCCTACGGAGCCAACACGCAATGAAATTCGGAGTCGTAGTCTTTCCCGGGTCCAATTGCGACCACGACGCGTTTTACGCCATCGGCAATGTCCTCGACAAACCTGTCGAATTTATCTGGCACCAATCCGAGGAACTCGGAAATTCGGACTGCATCATCTTGCCGGGCGGTTTTGCCTATGGCGATTATCTGCGCACCGGCGCCATCGCGCGGTTTTCCCCGGTGATGAAATCTGTCGAGAAATTTGCCGCCGGCGGCGGCATGGTCCTGGGCATCTGCAATGGTTTCCAGATACTGCTGGAAGCCGGCTTGCTCCCTGGTGCGATGATGCGCAACAGTGGCCTCCGCTACATCTGCCGGCACGTGCACATCCGCGTCGAGCAAACCGACACGCCGTTTACCAACGCCGCGGCGCCTGGCCAAATATTGACAATCCCCATCGCCCACAACGACGGCAACTATACCTGCGACCAAACAACGCTCGCGGGGCTGGAGAAAAATCGCCAGGTCATTTTCCGTTACACCACGTCGGACGGATCGCATGACGCCGCCGGCAATCCCAACGGCTCGATGAACAACATCGCCGGCATTTCGAACCGCGAGCGCAACGTTGCCGGACTGATGCCGCATCCCGAGCGTGCCGTCGAATTCGCTCTCGGTTCCGCCGATGGGTTGGTCATTTTCACATCCATGATCCGAGCCCTGGTTGGTGCTGCAAAGGCCACGGCGTGAGGATCGCCGCGGCCATTTCGCAGAAGTCGGAGCTGGGCTCAAGGCACTCTCGTTTTGAGCGGTTCCATGAATGAAGAACTCTCTGAGCTAAGTTACGAGGAATTTGTTCGCGCGCGGAGTCTGTACTGGCAAAAAAAAGCGAAAAGTGCCGCGAACGAAATGGTCCGGCCAGAAAACGGCGGAGTGCCGGCGGAAGAAAACAGCAGCAGTTTCATGCTTTATGCACCAGGTCCGGAAGGCATTTTCGCCATCTTTGAGGATTCCGACCAGGCCGGCTGGTTTTATCTTTACGGCGCGAAGCAACGTGAGATTTTCAAGTGCGCTCACATCTACGATCGCTCGAATGTCGCTGTCGATGAAGATGTCGTGGACATTGGATGGGCCGTTGACGGTTCTGCTTGCGGCCTTGCCGTTTGGGGGGAATTTCGGGCGTTTCTAGGGGTCTCGAGCGACTTGGAAATGCGAAAGCCGGTTATGAACGCTGGGGAAGACGGCATACCCGCCACGGATTGGCCTGCCGGATTTGATCGCTATCTCGAGACGCAAATCGACTGAAGGACCACGAAACGTAAAAATGGCTACCGCAAGCGCCGAAATCAAAGTGACTCCGGAAATCGCCGCCGAACACGGTGTGACGCGCGAAGAATATGCACGCATCCAGCAAATCCTCGGCCGCGATCCCAACATCACCGAGCTCGGCATTTTCAGCGTAATGTGGAGCGAGCACTGCTCCTACAAATCGAGCAAGGTGCACCTGAAGCGCCTGCCTACGCGAGGTAAGCTGGTGGTGCAGGGGCCGGGGGAAAATGCGGGAGTGGTGGACATCGGCGATGGGCTGGTTGCCGCGTTTAAGATTGAATCGCACAATCATCCCAGCTATGTCGAACCGTTCCAGGGTGCGACCACTGGCGTAGGCGGCATCCTGCGCGACATTTTCACCATGGGCGCACGTCCGATCGCCGTCCTCGATTCGCTCCGCTTCGGTGAAATCGTGCCCGGTCCAGGAACGAGTGAAGAAGACGCCGCCAAGAACCGGCGCATTCTCGACGGCGTGATTCGCGGCGTCGCAAATTACGGAAACTGTTTCGGCGTCCCAACCGTCGGTGGAGAAGTCAGTTTCGAGCCCTGCTATTCGCAAAACCCGCTCGTCAACGCGCTAGCCCTTGGCATCGCACGCAAAGAAGACATTTTTCTCGCCAAAGCCAAGGGCATCGGTAATCCCGTCATCTATGTCGGCGCAAAAACCGGCCGCGACGGCATTCACGGCGCGTCCCTGCTGGCCTCGGCTGAGTTCACCGAGGAATCCAAGCAAAAGCGCCCCAACGTACAAGTGGGCGACCCGTTCCTGGAGAAGCTCCTGCTCGAAGCCTGCCTCGAAGCCATGCAGACCGGGGCGGTCGTCGCCATTCAAGACATGGGCGCGGCCGGCCTCACCTGCTCGACGATGGAAATGGCCTCGCGCGGCGGCACCGGCATCGAAATCGATCTTGCCAAAGTTCCCCAGCGCGAAACTGGCATGACCCCCTACGAAATCATGCTCAGCGAATCGCAGGAGCGCATGCTCCTCGTCGCGGCGAAAGGACGCGAGCGCGAAGTCCTCGACGTTTTCAAAAAGTGGGGACTCGATGCCGTCGTTGTCGGCACGGTCACCGAAGGCGGTATCGCGAAAGTTTTGCATCACGGCCAGGTCGCCGCGGAGATCCCCGCGCATCCGCTC
>Ga0210406_10004859_pt1 | contig 14231 bp, 11 predicted proteins | sample IncBWC30MmetaG_FD_155454 | JGI IMG/M metagenome (GOLD analysis project Ga0210406, IMG submission 155454) | Forest soil microbial communities from Barre Woods Harvard Forest LTER site, Petersham, Massachusetts, United States - Inc-BW-C-30-M | ecosystem: Environmental > Terrestrial > Soil >... | reverse complement strand
GTTCTGGGCGCGCTTTTGCTGGTCAGTGTGCTACCTATGGGTCTCTACCACCGCCAAGTATTGCAGCTTAGCCAGGAAAAGCTAGTGGATACCGAGCGCGTCCAGCAGACCGATCTGACCAGGTCGGTGGCGCAGGAAATCGAGTTGTTCGAATCCAACCTGACGCAACAGCTCCTGAGCGAGCGCCAGATTCTGGCGCTGACCGGCCTCATCGACAACGTGGAAGATTCGGCGGCAGAACCCAAGGTCACCCGCCTGCTGGAAAATTTTGTCGAGAGCAATCGCGATACGTTCATTTACCTGACGGCGGTCGGGAAGTCCGGAAAAGGCACAAGCGCGTCACAGGGAAATTTCCGGGCCGAGCAAGATCCGTTCGTGGCGAGAGCGCTGCAGCGGGCCTTCGTCACCTGCCTGCAATCGAAGCAACTGCAGGTGGTCAAGTTTCGCAGCGATCCTCTGGCAGTGGCTCCCCAAAACCGGCCGGCCTTCGTTGTGGCCGTGCCCTTGAAAGACGTGGACGACAACTTTACCGGAATGCTGGCCGCGGTCGTCTCCCTGGAATCCATCCTTCATCGTTTGCAGGAAGCCAGCGTGAGGGGACGCACCGTTTTTCTAGTGGATCACAACGGCCGCCTGGTGGCCCACCCGGAGACGAAAAACTTCGTTCCTGGCGCGGACGTCAGCAGCAATTCACTTGTGGCAAAAGTGAAGGCGCTGCCGCAGGAGCTCCGCAACACGGAAACGGTGCGTTTTACCGAAACGGACAAGAAACACCCGGTCGAGATGATCGGAACGTATAGCACTTTTCCTGAAGTGAATTGGGCGGTCATTGCTCAACGGAGCCTCGATCAGGCGCAGAGCGACACCGGCGTCACCGAGCTGAACCGGGAGGCGCTGGCGTTCGTCAGCGTGGTCATTTTGTCCGCCATTCTCGTCGGTTATTTCTTCGCAGTGGGCATCAGCGGACCCATCCGCGGGCTGGCGGCCTCCACGCGCGCGATCAGCCGCGGCGAATTTCACCAACGCTCACCCGTACGCGGGTCTTCGGAGATCAGCGAGCTCGCTGAAAACTTCAACAAGATGGCCGGCGACATCGAGGAATACATCGAGCGGCTGAAAGAAGCTGCCGAGGAAAACCGCGAGCTGTTTATCGGGTCCATCCGCATGCTCGCCGCGGCCATCGACGAAAAGGATCCGTACACGCGCGGTCACTCCGGCCGCGTGGCGAAATATTCGGCGCTGATCGGCCAGGAGTTGGGACTAACCACCGAAGAGTTGGACAAGCTGCGCATCGCGGCTTTGCTGCACGACGTCGGAAAAATCGGCGTCGAAGACCGCGTGCTAAAAAAGCCCGGCTCGCTCACGCCCGAAGAATTCGGGTTGATGAAGCAGCACACCGTGAAGGGCGCGAACATCATGCGCCCGGTTTCGCAACTGAAGGAGATGCTCCCCGGCATCGAGCTGCACCACGAACACATGGACGGCCGCGGTTATCCCTACGGCCTGCAGGGCCAGCAGATACCGCTGATGGCGCGCATCATCGGCGTGGCCGACACTCTCGATGCGATGACAACCAACCGTCCGTATCAGTCGGCGATGGAACTGGACTACGCCATGAACCGCATCCGCGCCCTGGCCGGTTCAAAATTCGATGACGTGGTGGTGACTGCTCTCGAATCCGCCGTCAACGGCGGCAAGCTCCGCCTTAGCGCCGTCGAAGTGCACGTCTAACGTTAATCTTCCCGACTTATCTAACCCTCTCTTCTCTCAGTGTGTCTGGTCCAGTCTGCTGAGCTTCCGCGCGTGCCTGGTGTCAGTCCAAGGAGCGGCATCTGCTACAATTTTAGGTTGCGATTGGAGTAGTGCGCGCGACCGTATGATTTCTCTCTTCGGCAAGCCGGAACCAACTCTTGCGGAACGCCTGAAGGCTTCCGTCAGCAAAACCAAGGCGGCGCTCTCCGAGACCGTCGACACGATCTTTCTGGGCGAGCGGAAGATCGATCCATCGATCCTCAAAGATCTGGAGACGGCGCTGCTCTCCGCCGACCTGGGCGTGAAGCCGACGCGCGAGATTCTGGATGCGGTGCGCGAAAAAATGAACCGCAACGCGCTCGCCGATGCCGGGCAGCTCAAGCGCGAGATCAAGTCGCATATCATTCGAATTCTGAATGCGCCTATGCGGCCGGATACCGGGGCTGGTAGCGGCATTTCCACTTCACAGAATGGCAGCGGCACGCGCGTGATTTTCATTGTCGGCGTCAACGGCGCGGGCAAAACCACCAGCATCGGGAAGCTCGCCAACCGGCTTCGCCAGGAAGGCCGCAGCGTGGTGCTCTGCGCCGCGGACACGTTTCGCGCCGCCGCCGTCGAGCAACTGGAAATTTGGGCTCAACGGAACGGCATCGAAGTCATCAAACAGAAATCCGGCGCCGATCCGGCCGCGGTGGTATACGATGCAGTCGCCGCCGCCAAAGCGCGTTCAGCAGACGTGGTCATTGTCGATACTGCCGGACGCCTCCACACCAAGTCCAATCTGATGGCCGAGCTCGAAAAAATGAAGCGCACCGCCGCAAAAGTGATTCCCGGCGCGCCGCACGATGTTTTGCTGGTTCTCGACGCCACCACCGGGCAGAACGGGCTTGCTCAGGCCCGTGAATTCACTTCCACCGTCGCCGTCACCGGTATCATCCTGACGAAACTCGATGGCACCGCCAAGGGCGGCATCGTTGTCGCGATCTCGCGCGAGCTGGGCTTGCCCATTCGCTTCGTCGGCATCGGCGAGCAGATCAACGACATGGTCCCCTTCGACGCGGAAACCTACGCCAACTCCCTCTTCGACTGAACCGTGGACGCTCACGCCATCCGCTTCATGGAACACGCGCTGGCGCTGGCCCGCAAAGGGATGGGCCTTGCCAGCCCCAATCCCGTGGTGGGTTGCGTCATCGTGCGCGAAGACCAGATCGTCGGGGAAGGTTTTCATCAATACGAATGGCGCGACCACGCGGAAATCGTCGCGCTCAAATCCGCAGGTGATAAGGCGCGCGGCGCAACGCTTTACGTCACGCTCGAACCTTGCGATCACACCGGGCGCACAGGCCCTTGCACGGAAGCAATCATTGCCGTAGGCGTTCAGCGCGTCGTTGCGGCCATGGATGATCCGAATCCCGTCAATTCCGGCCGTGGCCTTGAGCGCCTGCGCACGGCGGGCATCGAAGTTTTTACGGGCGTTTGCGAAGAAGAGGCGAGCCGCCTCAATGAGCCGTTCGCGTGCTGGATTCGGACGAAGAAGCCATTTGTGACGCTGAAGTCGGCAATGACGCTTGATGGGCAGCTGGCTCTCCCGCGTTCCGAAAAAAGGGGCGGCAAGAACTCCGGCAAGCGTCGGAGTTGGATTACTTCGGAAGAGTCCCGCGCGGAGGTTCACCGCATGCGTCACGCTTCGGACGCGTTGCTCACGGGAATCGGCACGATTCTCGCCGATGATCCGTTGCTTACCGATCGCAGCGGTCTTCCGCGCCGCAAGCGACTTCTGCGCGTCGTTCTCGATTCGAAGCTGCACCTTTCCCCAAAATCGCGCATCGTGAAAACCTCGGACGACGATCTCTTGGTATTCACCACCCTCCCCGTGAATTCGTCGAAAGCGCGCAAATTGCAAGACGGGGGCGTCGAAGTTATCCAAGCAAAGACAAAAAATGGCCGCATCGATCTATCTTCAGTGCACACTGAACTCGGCCGCCGCGAAATTCTCAGTGTCTTACTGGAAGCTGGCCCGCTCTTGAACGGCGCGGCACTTGCTGCCGGCATCGTCCACAAGCTTTTTCTCTTCTACGCGTCGAAGATGGCCGGCGAGAATCGCGTCCCCTTCGCGTTCGCTCCAAAGCTCAGTCTTCTCCCGCTAAGAATCGTACGCACGCTGCAGTTCGGCCCCGATTTCGCCATCGAAGCCTATCTGCAGGACGTATACAAGAAATAGACCCGGCTACTCGCCAATGCGAAGGACCGCGGCGCCAGGGATGGCGTCGTTCTTAAGGGAATTGAGCGCACGGTTGGCTTCCGCAAGAGGAAAGATTTGTACGTGCGTTCGAATTGGAATTTCAGCGGCAACGCGCAGGAAGTCCTCGCCGTCTTGCCGCGTATTGTTCGCCACGCTGCGGATCACCCGCTCCTGATACAACAGGTCGTAACGGAACGAGGGAATGGGGCTCATATGGATTCCGCCGAGAATGAGCGCGCCGCCTTTCTTGAGGGCCTTCAGCGCCGCCGGAACGATTTCTCCGGCCGGTGCAAACACGATGGCGGCGTCCAGCTTCTTAGGAGGTTCATCATACGTGCCTCCGGTCCACGCCGCGCCCAGCTCCAGCGCTAGTTCTTGGTGACGAACGTCTCGCGTGGAAGCAAACACTTCCACGTTCCAGTGCCGTGCCACCTGAATCGCCACGTGCGCCGCTGCGCCGAAGCCGTAAAAGCCCAGCCGTCCGCCCGCTTTGATCCCGGAGAGCCGCAGCGAACGGAACCCGATGATTCCTGCGCAGAGCAGCGGCGCGGCCTGCTCATCAGGGAATCCTGTTGGAATGGCGTAGATGAAATCTTCGGGCGCAACGATGTATTCCGCATAACCGCCATCCACGCTGTAACCCGTGAACATCGGGTTGTCGCAAAGATTCTCTGCGCCTGTCTTGCAATATTCGCAGGCTCCATCCGTCCGATGAAGCCAGGCGATGCCAACGCGGTCGCCGATTCCGAAGCGCCGTGTGTTCTTCCCTTGCCTCTCGACAATTCCCACGACCTGGTGGCCCGGAATCACCGGCGATTTGCGCGGCGGCAATTCTCCTTCGATCACATGCAAATCTGTTCTGCATACGCCGCAGGCGTGCACACGCACGAGCACTTCACCGCTCTTCGGCTGCGGTGCCGCGACTTCCCCATATTTCAGCGGATTCGTTTCCACCGCAGCCGGCGCCCGCAGCAAGCATGCTTTCATCGTGAGACCTCGGCCTTATCTCTGCCCTTCCGATGCGGACCAGTCTAGTGCTTTCTGCCTGGGACGCGAAATACTGTACACTCGGATTCAAGGACGATCGGAAGCGCTATGTTCACAGGAATCATTGAGCACACCGGCACGATTGAAGCGCTCGACCTCGAAAACGACGGCGGGCGCATCACGATCCACGCGCCGACCGTCGCGCCGTCGCTCGCTGTTTCGAACAGCGTCGCCGTGAACGGTTGCTGCCTGACGGTAGTCGCTCTCCACGACTATCGGCTCTCAGCTGATCTATCCAGTGAAACGATCAACAAGACTTCATTTGGCGCAAAGGGCGGCGAGCTGAAAAAGGGTGCGCGCGTCAATCTCGAGCAGCCGCTCACCGCGGGGAAGGAATTCGGCGGCCACTTTGTCCTCGGCCACGTGGACACCGTCGGCCGGGTTACGCGTCTCACACCCGAAGGAGAAAATTGGTGGTTAGGAGTGCAGGTCCCGCCGGAATTCGCGCGCTACGTCGTGCCAAAAGGCTCGATCACCATCGACGGCATCAGCCTCACCGTGGCCCGTTGGCAGAACAACATCGCGGAAGTCGCTGTGATTCCCTACACCTACGAACACACCAACATTCGCGACCGCAAACCGGGCGACGCCGTCAACCTCGAAGGCGATGTCATCGGAAAGTACGTCGAGCGCTACTTACAAGCGGGTCATTTCGCAGTCGAGAGGGAATCCCAACTCTCCGTCGCGCGGCTCATCGAAGAAGGCTTCTAGCCTTGAGGAACACGCATGCCTACTCTCAACGGCATCATTGAAACCGCATTGTATGTAGAAGACACAGATCGTGCTTCAAAATTCTACGAAGACATTCTTGGGCTCCGCCGCATCGCCAGCGAGGAAGATCGTTTGCGCGCCTACAGCGTCGCCGATCGCGACGTGCTTCTGCTCTTCAAGCGCGGTGCAACCGCACAGCCAATTCGCATCCCCGCCGGCCTGATCCCGCCACATGACGGCAGCGGACAAAATCACTTCGCCTTGGCCATCTCCGCAAACGAGTTGGCCGCGTGGGAAAAGCATCTCGCCGCGCACTCCATTGAGATCGAGAGCCGCGTCTACTGGCCGCTTGGCGGCACCAGCATCTATTTTCGTGACCCCGATGGCAACTTGCTTGAACTCGCCACACCCGGGATGTGGTCCATTTATTAGCTCAGGCTCGACACTGTCGACTTCTGTCTTACTCCCCGCCAATACAATGTCAACCCTGACGCAATCGCGATTATCGACGCGCCCACCACTTTCACCTCGAACAAAACTTTGTTTGACGAATCTCCGGGCGGAATAATCGAAAAAATGATGCTGGCGAATGTCACCGCAAACGCCAGCCCCGCCGTAATCCAAACGCCGATTTTCCCTCCCGGAATCAGCACGGCGTGCTCGTTCGACTCTCGGTCCTTCCGGCCCGCCAGCTTGATCACCGCGGCAAACATATAAAGAAACGGCACAAAATAAATGATCACCGTAATGTCGACCAGGCTCTGATACGCTCCGCGCGTCGTCTCATTGATCTGGCTCAGCAGCAGCACCGTAGCCGATGCCGCCGCCTGCACCAAAATCGAAATGTACGGCGTCTTCCACTTTGGATGAATCCTTCCAAACGCTGCCGGCAAATAGCGGTCGATGCCCACAACAAACGGCACGCGCGAAATTCCCGCCACCGTGCTGCCAACTCCTCCCGCATTTCCCACCGAAACCAGAATCGCCGCGAACACGCCGACGACTCCAATCTTCAACGCCGTTGTTCCCTGCGTGATCGCCTGAAACACGCCGCTCTTCGGATCAACATCTGCCGCCGGCACCATCGCCAGCACCGCAAACGTCCCAATGATATAAATCGCCGCAATTAACACGCCCGATCCCAGCACCGCGCGCGGCAGCGTCTTCCGCGGGTCGCGAATCTCCTGGCTCATTGCCGACACCAGCTCAAGCCCGCTGAACGCGAACGCAATCTGCGACCAGAAATTCACCGTGTCCCAATTCCACTGTGGTTTCATATTCGCCATAGTGAAGTGCGTCACCGTTCCGTGCCGCATCCACAGCATCACGCCCACCCCAGTCAAAATCAGCAGCGGAATATAGGTCGAGACTCCGCCCGCATTCTGTAGCCACTTGCCTATGTTCAACCCGATAATGTTGAACCCCACGGCCACCAAGAGCAGCACCAGCGATCCCGCCAGCAAAAAAGTCCGATCTTGTGCGAGCGCTGTTCCCTTGGCCCCAATGACGTAGCCGCTCATGGCCGCGCTCGCCAGCAACAATCCTGGAAAATAAAAAATCGTGTAAATCCAATACGTCCATCCCGCCACGAATCCGTGAAAATCGCCGAACGCTTCTTTGGCCCAGACGTACAACCCGCCTTCCTCGGGGAACCGCGACGAAAGCTCGTTGATCACCAGCGCCGACGGCACAAAAAACAGCGCCGCCGCCAGCACCCACAAACTGATCGAGGAAGTTCCATTATGCGCTGCCGCCGCCACCCACCGAGGACCCAGCACCGTTGCGATGTTGAACAGCAGGACATCCCAGAATCCCATTTCCCTGCGAAGCTGCCTGATTGGATCGGGAGAGCCGTTTGCTGCCTGACTCACGGGTTCACGTCCAGCGCGGGAATCAATTCATCCAGCAGGCGGAAATTCTTGAGGAAGGGATCGGTTGAATTCTCAAAATCGGCCCAGGGCCCGAAGAAGGTTACCCGGCCATCCTGGAGAAACACGACGACGTCGGCGAGCCTTTTTGCCAGATGCGTGTCGTGAGTCACGACGATGGATGTCTTTTGAAATGCTTTCTTAAGACGCAGGATCAATTCGCCCATGTGCCCCACCATGATCGGGTCCACCATGGTCGTCGGCTCATCGAACAGGATCGCCTCGGGATTCTGCGCCAGCGCGCGCCCGATGGCCACCGCGCGCTTCATTCCAGTGGAAAGTTCGCTCGGTAATTTGTCGAGGACGTCGTCCACTTCCAGCATCTGCGCGATTTTTCTTACATATTCTTCGACATCCTCATCGGTCATCCCAGGCTGCCCTTCCAGCGGGAATGCCATGTTATCGCCAACCGTGAGCGAGTCGAAGAGCGCGCCGGATTGAAAGACCATGGTCACCTTGCGTCGCACTTCAGCGAAGTCCGCTTCCTTGAAACCGGTGACGTCCTCTCCATCGATGAAAATCTGTCCCGAGTCCGCTTTTAGGAAACCCATGATGTGCTTCAGCGAAACGGACTTGCCCACGCCGCTGCGGCCCATGATCACGCAGGTCTCTCCGCGCTTCACCGCGAAGCTCACGTGATCGAGCACCAGGTGCTCGTCGAAACTCTTGCACACGTCGCGAAATTCGAAGTAGTTGACCGGCTTCTCTTCGTTCACTCGCGCTCCGCCTCCAGAATCCGCCGCGCTTCCTCGTAATCCGCCGCCGTATTCATGTTCCAAAACAGCGGCCCTGCGCTATCAAATCGTTTCCAGTCTTGCGCGTCAAGCACTTCCGCGCAGAGCAGTGCGATTCCTTCGGTTACTTTACGCACGCCGCGTTCGAATCCGGAGCGCAGCTTCGCCGCGGCGCTCGTTTGCCAGCAGGCGCAGAGCGGTTCGGGCCCAGACGCCGAGTGTGGAAAAACAACTTGCGCATTACTTCTTGCCGCACGCTCGTTTAGAAAAACAAGCCACTCGCGCGTCAGGAACGGCATGTCGCAGCTCACGATCAGATTCCATCCGCTATCCGCAGGATTCTTGGCCGCATCTTCGAGCGCGGTTATGATTCCACCCAGCGGTCCCTGCCCAGGCCAACCGTCCGCTACAAGCTGCGCTCCAAATTCCGCATATTTATCGGGTGTCGCAATTACTTTCAGGTCCTTGGTCACGCCGCGCATCAGTTTCATCATTCGTGCCAGCATCGGCTGACCATCAAACTCCACCACCGCCTTGTCCCGCCCAAATCGCGTGCTCCCGCCTCCCGCCAAAATGTATCCAGCGACTCCCCCCTCGTTTTTCCCGGCAGTCATTCTTTGACTCTCTGCTTCATCTCTCTTCTCTGTGCCCTCTGCGCCCTCTGTGTTTTCTGCGTTAGTTCTTAGTCCCTAGCCCACCAGAGGACTGACCGTTCAAACCATCCGCGCCCTTCTGTTTCTTTTACTAACAACTCAAAACTGAACACTGACTACTCCTCTTCCAGCGGTTCGCGCCCCGGCCGCCGAATCCCCAGCTCGCGCAGTTTCTCCTGCAGACTCTGCCGGTGCAGCCCGATCGTCGCCGCGGTTCGCGAGACGTTCCAGCGGTGCTCTGCCAGTTGCCTCGTCAGGTAGGCCACTTCGAATTTTCGTTTGGCCTCGCGAAAATCCCGTTCGCCAATTCCGTTGTCGTGTTCGTCGCCGCGATGCTTCAGCGAGCTCGACTCGCCGTGCACAACCTCGCCGGGCAAATCTTCGACGCCGATTTCGTCGCCGCGGGAAAGCACCAGGCTTCGTTCCAGCGCATTCTTCAACTCGCGCACATTACCCGGCCAGTCATACTTCTCAATTGTGACCATGGCGTCGCGCTTGAGTCCCGCAGTTCGCCCCAGCCGCGCACCATGCATTTGCAAAAAGGATTCCGTCAGCAACGCAATGTCTTCCTTGTGAGCCCGCAGCGGCGGCAGGTCAATGGTCACCACGCGGAGCCGGTAGAACAAATCCTCGCGAAACTTTCCACTACGAATCTCCGCCTGCAAATTGCGGTGCGTCGCGCTGATCACCCGGACGTCCACCGGAATCGACTGCGTGCCGCCGAGCCTTTCAATCGTGCGATTTTCCAGCACGCGCAACACTTTGGCTTGCGTTACTGGATTCATGTCGCCAATTTCATCCAGGAAGATCGTCCCGCCCGAGGCCAGTTCGAATTTCCCTTTTTTCTGCTGCGCTGCGCCGGTAAATGCGCCGCGCTCGAAACCAAATAATTCCGATTCGATGAGCGTCTCCGGCAGCGCAGCGCAATTCACCGCAACATAGGCTTTGCCGTTGCGCGGCGAGCGCGCATGAATCTCCTGCGCCAGCAAATCCTTTCCCGTGCCGCTCTCTCCCAAAATCAGCACCGTCGAATCCGTCGCCGCCACGCGGTCCGCCATTTCGAACGCGCGCCGCATCTCCGCCGAGCGGCCGATCATTTGGCCGAATTGCCCTTCGGTCGTCAAACGCCGCCGCAGGGCATCATTCTCTTTTTCAAGCGTCACTAGCTTCAGTAGATTCGCCACCCGCTGCCGCAGCTCTTCCAACTCGAACCCCTTCACCAAGTAGTCCGCGGCGCCAAGCTGCAGCGCTTCGACGGCCGTCTTCGCCGTGTCCAGCGCAGAAACCATCAGCACCGGCACTTCGCTTCCCTGTTCGCGCATCCAGCGCAGAAACGAAAGCCCGTCCTGTCCCGGCAACACTACATCTAACAACACCAGGTCCGGTTGCTCGCGGGTAAGTGCTTCTCGCGCCGCTTCGGCCGAATCCGCTTCCGCGATCCGGTACTTGGCCTCCAGCGCTCTCCGCAGCCCATATCTCGCCGCGGGTTCGTCATCCACAATCAAAATGGTCTTCATCATTCTCTTTTCCTTACTTCGTTACTCCCTTACTTCTTTGTTTCTTCCATCGGCAGCGTAACGTGGAACCGCGTGCCGCGCCCATTTCGCACGGGGCTCTCCCAATCGACCTTGCCGCCGAACTCGGCCACGCGTCGTGCCACAATCGCCAGACCTAATCCCGTTCCTTGCGACTTTGTCGTGAAGAAAGGCCGGAGAATTTTTTCTCTCAGCGCTGCAGGAATTCCCGGTCCACTGTCTTCCACCGCGAGCGTACAAACACCGTCGTTCGAAGCAGCAGAGACGATGACGTACCCACCGCACGGCGTGGCCTCCAAAGCATTCACCACCAGGTTGGACACGATGTCATTCACGGCTTCCGCACTCGCCGCCGCCAATGCGCTCTCGCCGGAAACTTTTGTTTGCATCTGCACGCCTCGCCGTTCCGCCTCGTGCGACAAGAGGCCCGCTACCTCTTCCACGACCACTCGCGCATCGCAACTGCCAATAGCGCTTCCCCCTCGCACCGCTGGCCGGCTGAATTGCAGTAACTGATTGAGCTTCGTCGAGAGCCTGCCCACCTCTTCCAGCACCATCTTCGTTTCGGCTCGCATCGAGTCGGGAAGTTCCGGGTTCTCCAATTGCACCTGCAATATGGTCTTCATGGATCCCAGCGGATTCTTCAGATTATGCGAAATGCTTGCCGCCATCTGCCCCACCAGCGCCAGCCGCTCGCGCTCCGCCAATTCCCTTTCCAATCGCAGTTTCTCTTCAATCAGCCGGCACAAATCCAGCGCTCCTGGTAACTGTTCGCACAAGAACTCAAGCGCAGCCCTCGTCTCGCCCGAAAGCGCAGCGCCGTGCGGCTTGGCTCGCAGCACAGCCATCAGTTGGTGTCCTTGCCTTAAAGGAAAGACTCGGTCGCTCAGCGCCGCGGAGGCTCCCCGTTCCTCCGGTGTTCTCGAAGACGGCCGCAATTCTGCTTTGCTCTGATTGACAAGCGCCAGGGTTACTGCCGCCAGCTCAAACACTTCCTTCACGCGGCCCTCAACGAAACGCACGAGTCCTCGCAGATTTCCCTGCCGCGCTTCCTGCTGAATCTCCGCGGTCAAGCGCTGCACGCGGTCCATTTCCTGGTGCGCCGTTTCTTCCAGCTGGCGGCCAAGTACGCGTTGCAACGGCTCGATAAAAATCACCAGCACAAAGAGCAGAATGGACGCCGAAGCCTCCGGCGGAAGCAGCGGCTCCAGCCAGGTGCCGACACGGCGGACAAGGCTCAGGTACAGCAAGGCAAGGAAAGTGGCCGAAATGGCGTACAGAAGATTCTTCTGCCGGCCGAACTGCAAAAAGTTATGCCGAAATACAAGATAGATAAGCACGCTGAAGGGCAAAATCGGGAGCAGCGAAAAGGCTGTAGCAAACGCCTCCGTCGTCCGCGCCTGCAGAAACGGTCCCAAATGCAAACCATCGACCGCCAAGAAGGACGCAGCGAAGAATGCCAATAGCGTCCAGTGAAAATAGCGCTGTGGCTTGTCCGGGGCGGCCGTTGCGAATCGTCTTTCCCAGCCTCCGCACCACGCCAGCGCAACCGCCAACGTGATCGCGAAACCCTCCCCCAACGAACTGCCGGGCACGAGAAAGTTGAATTGGGGGGCTTGTACGAGGACCGGAATCCGACGGACCGCCAAATGTAAGCAAGCAGCATAAAAGAGAAATAATACTGCGAGCTTCCATCGCTTATTCTTGAGCAGCCCGCGCGTTTCTGCATATTCCATGTGTAGATGCATAAGCAGCGCCGGCAACATGCAGAGTCCGATGGAAATGATGGCGATTGCAAACTGATTGAGCACCACGGGCGGCTGGCGATAGTAGATCTGCGAGTTCAGCGCCAGGAGTGACCCGCCATAAAAAAGGAACAACGCCAGACACAGAAAAAAGAAAACGCGCTCAAAATTGCGCTGGCGCCGGTAGCCGAGAATCACCACCATCCAAAAGAGCTGCAGCAGCGTGCCAAACGTGCAGCCGATAAGCCGGATGTAAACCAACGATCCCATTAGCCTTCCGCGTGTCGGATTTTACGCCCAGCCCATCTGCAGTACAATCGCCAAGTGCAAGATTTTTCTTGCACCTCCTAAACCGTTATGAATACATGGTTTAACCGGAACGAGAATCCACAGAAGCTCAGCCAGCCTGTCCGGGAAATGCTTGACATGGCAGGAGTTTCTGCTATATTAGCAGTCGGCTGTGAGGAGTGCTAATTCCCCTTTTCCTTACAGCTACACTTTAAACCGCAAGTTCACCTATGGAGGTTTTTCAAGATGGCAGTGAATCTGACTCCGCTCCACGACCGTGTCATCGTGAAGCGCATTGAAGAGAAGGAAAGCGTCAAGGGTGGCATCATCATCCCTGACTCCGCAAAAGAAAAGCCCATGGAGGGCGAAATCATCGCCGTCGGTGCTGGCAAGCGCGAGAAGGGCGAACTGATCCCGCTGGACGTCAAGCCCGGCGATCGCGTCCTCTTCGGCAAGTACAGCGGTACGGAAATCAAAATCGAGGACGAGGAGTATCTCATCCTTCGCGAAGAAGAAATTCTCGCGAAGCTCAGCGGCGCAGCGAAAGCGGCCAGAAAGTAGTTCCGGTTCCACTCTGTAGGGGCAGGGCTTGCCCTGCCCGGTGATTGTGCTAGATCAAATTTCAGCAAGAGAATATCAGGAGGAATTACCAGTATGGCGAAGCAGATTGTAACAGGTGAGAATTCCCGCCAGGCGATTTTGCGCGGCGTGAATGCCCTCGCCGACGCAGTAAAGATCACCCTCGGCCCCAAGGGCCGCAACGCGGTGATCGAAAAGAAGTTCGGCGCGCCGATCATTACCAAGGACGGCGTGACCGTAGCCAAGGAAATCGAACTCCGCGATCCACTCGAGAACATGGGCGCGCAGATGGTCCGCGAAGTCGCTTCCAAGACTTCCGACGTTGCCGGCGACGGCACGACCACCGCGACCGTGCTCGCACAGGCCATCTTCCGCGAGGGCGTTAAGACTGTCGCCGCCGGCGCCAGCCCGACCGCTCTCAAGCGCGGCATCGAGAAGGCCGTCGAAGTGGCCGTTGCGGAAATTCAGAGACATCACAAGGACGTCAAGGGCGACATGATCGCCCAGGTTGGCACCATTTCCGCCAACAATGACAAGCAGATCGGCGGCATCATCGCCGAAGCCATGAAGAAGGTCGGCAAGGATGGCGTCATCACCGTCGAGGAATCCAAGACGATGGAGACCACCCTTGAAGTAGTCGAAGGCATGCAGTTTGACCGCGGCTACCTATCCCCCTACTTCATCACCGACCCCGAGCGCATGGAGTGCGTCCTCGAAGACGTTCGCATCCTCATTCACGAAAAGAAAATCAGCTCGATGAAGGACCTGCTCCCGCTGCTCGAGCAGACCGCCAAGATGGGCAAGCCCCTCTTGATCATCGCTGAGGACGTGGAAGGCGAAGCGCTGGCCACTCTCGTGGTCAACAAGCTGCGCGGCACGTTGCAGTGCGCTGCCGTCAAGGCCCCTGGCTTTGGCGACCGCCGCAAGGCCATGCTCGAAGACATCGCCACCCTCACGGGCGGCAAGGCCATCACCGAAGACCTCGGCATCAAGCTCGAAAACGTGAAGCTCGAGGAT
>Ga0210406_10004858_pt1 | contig 14231 bp, 17 predicted proteins | sample IncBWC30MmetaG_FD_155454 | JGI IMG/M metagenome (GOLD analysis project Ga0210406, IMG submission 155454) | Forest soil microbial communities from Barre Woods Harvard Forest LTER site, Petersham, Massachusetts, United States - Inc-BW-C-30-M | ecosystem: Environmental > Terrestrial > Soil >... | reverse complement strand
AATCATCGATGTATTGGGTAAACGCGGACCACGCAAGTCTTTCGAAGTTTTGCTGCGCGTCCACTCCTACGCTACGCAGCCTGGCAAGGTGACTGTTGGACTCGATGCGCCGCGACTTTGGAGGGTCACCGCGCCACTCCCGCTGAATTTCACCGGCGTCGGCGATCAATTTGCGCGCTTCCAGGTAACTCCGCCCGTCCAGCTCGCCGCGGGGAATTACAAGATTTCGGCTCATGCGTATAGCGCCGAACGAACTCCCGGCGGCAAGGACGATAAATTCACTTTCTCGCTCGAGCCTCTCCCCACCATGCCCACACTCCTCTGGGCTGAGCCTGCGCGTTCCGTCGTTCACGCCTTCGCCATCAACGTGCCGCAAAACCTCCGCGTTGGATACATCACCGCCGAAAGCGAGCCAATCCCTGATGCTTTGCGCATGCTTGGCATCCAGGTTGACCTGCTGGATGCGCAAGCGCTTGCCTATCGGGATCTTTCCAAATTTGACGCCATTGTCGTCGGCGTGCGCGCCTACGAGCTGCGCTCCGATCTTCCCGGCGCCAATCAGCGGCTCCTCGATTACGCCTCAAATGGCGGCACGCTCCTCGTGCAATATCAACGCGATTTCGCCTGGGACCGATCTTCGTTCGCCCCTTATCCCGCACTGATCTCTCCACCCGCGTCACCAGCGAAAGACGGATCACCTTCGACGCCGCGTCCTTTGCCGCGCATCACCGATGAAAAGTCTTCAGTGAAATTTCTCAAACCGAACGATTCGCTTCTGAATCGTCCCAACAAAATCGCTCAAAGCGATTTCAAAGGGTGGGTTCAGGAACGAGGGCTATACTTTTGGACGCAGTTTGATCCCAAGTACACGCCGCTCCTGGCCATGAACGATCCTGGCGAACCGGAGCAGAATGGCGCCATCGTCTATTCCCGCTATGGCAAAGGCTTTTACATCTACACCGGAATTGCCTTCTTCCGCCAACTCCCCGAAGGCGTCCCAGGCGCGTATCGCCTGTTCGTTAACCTCTTGAGCACCTCTCGTCCGCCACGTTGACGAGCCTGTTCAGCGCGCAGCGCACTCCAAGGGCGCCGCACTGAAGGAGGGTTCCTGAAGGGTCGCAATGCAGTAACTCACGCGCACCTTGAAGATTCTACGATTCTTCCGCGTGTTATCCTTCGTTTGCAAAGCTTCAAATTTTAGGGAGAGCACCTTGATAGAGCCTGTCCCAGATTTTACGCGCAGCTTGCGCGCGTTTTTCACGCTCGCTATTTGTCTTGCCGTCTTCTTCTCGACGGCATCTCCAGCGTTTGCGCAAAAAGACAAGAAGAAGAAAAAAGACGCCAACGCGTCCGACGACGCTCACATCAAGCTCCCCATGCCTGACGAGCAGCAAATCGATTACGCCATTTCCGAGATGCTCGGCGCCTGGCAACTCGGCGAGATCGACCGCTTGCACAAAGCCTATGCTGACGATGCCGTCTTCGTGAGCGGCGTGTGGGCTCCCCCGATCTTCGGCTGGTCGAACTATCTTCCCTTGTACCAACAGCAGCACGCACGCACGCAGCAGGTGCGGCTGGATCGCATGAATACGTTCATCAAAGTCAGTGGGGCAGTTGCGTGGGCATGCTATCAGTGGGATTTCAGCGGCACGGTCGACGGACAGCCGATGACGACTCGCGGGCAAACAACTCTCGTGTTTGAAAAGCGCAGCGATCGCTGGTTGATTGTGCACAACCACACGTCAGTAGCGCTGCCTACTCCGGGCAGTCCCGCGCAGCCGGCAATTCCAGCGAGCACACCAACACCGCAGCCGAGCATACCTCCGAACTCTTAGTGCTCAGCCAACTCGCACGCGGCAATCGTCAGAAGCTCTTCAGTCCTTCGTATAGCCACATGCCGGCAATAACCAGCAGGAGCGCTCCCGCTGCGATGCCGCTAGTTGTAATCGGCTTCGAAAGTCTCGTGATCTTGTCGAACAATTCACGCTGCTCTTGCGCGATGTGTTCTCCGGCCGCATCGATGCACAACTGATCGTCTTCATGGGTTGTGAGAATGCTCCGCCACAGCAGCAGGGCCAAAAATGTGGCAACAAGGATTCCCCAGACAATCAGAAGGTACTCAATGGGCCCCGTAAGCGTCGCTCCCATCGTAACCTCCGTGGAACCGTGCCGCGGTGCCTGCCCCGAGGATTAGAGGTGGACAAGCAAGGGGTAAACAGGTGTTCACCCGGAGTATAGCACTCTCGATTTGAATTTCCACTGCTTACCATCGAAGAAACGAGTAGACACGGAGGCGGGTGCGAACAGCTTGCGGGCAGAATTTGCTGACTCTTTAAAGCGCCGAAACCATATGTGCGATGGCGTCATCGAACGTGACTTGGCCTTCCAGATACGGTTGCCAGTAGCGCGTGAGCATCTGAAGGTAATTCTCCCAACCGCGTTGGTAAAGCCCTTCGCGAATCGCATACGGCGTGTACCGCGCCTCTTCCGAACTGCGCCTGTTAACGGGCGGTGCGTTTTCTCCGCTCGAGTCATTCGGCAATGCGAGTTCATTTGCCGCATCGTCTTCGGTATCCATCACCGGTTTGATGACTTCTCCAGTAGTGTAAAAGATCAGCGCATGCCAGAGATCTCGCGGGATCGGTTTCTCGCGTTGGCGGCACTCGCGCGAGATGGCGAGCTCCACGGGCGTCGCGATTCCGTGTGACGCTTCATGGAACAGCACCTCCAGCGCAGCGGCACCTTGATTCCGTCCATCCGTGCTGGCGATCGTGACGCGCAAGGGGTCGAGCGTCGTATAAGCGCCTGTGTTATTCGCCACCGCGCTAACATCTACGCGAATTCTCTCTGCCGGCCATCGCGTTTGGTAAATATCCGCCAAGCGATGCGACAGTCCGACACCCTGCTCGCGCACGAGCGGCGCTACGCGCTTGATCCATGCGCGGTTCGCCCGGTCATCCGCCGACCAGCGATGCGCGCGGTAAACAGGTCCGGCGGCGTCCAGAATTTGCGTAAGCTTTGCCGGCAAACCGGCGTCGCACGTTTTTCTCTTTGCGCCCGCAAGGTCCTCGCAAGTTTCAAAGTCCCCGAGCTGGTTCTTCAACAGCACCAGTTCGGTGCTGAACAGCAAGTCCTTATCAGCGTAATTGGCAATGTAATAGGAGACGGCATCGTCCCAGGCACGCTGCTCGGCTGCGCTCAACGCGATCTTTGCGCCCGGCGTCACCTGCAAGCTGGGTTTGCCGGCCTTCCCGGATTTTGCCGCGTCGCCGGAAGAGCTGCTACGACGGCCTCGGGCCTCTTCGTACAGCCTGTGATGCAAGTTGATCCAGAAACCGCTGTGGAGTTCGAAGACGGGCAGGGGTCCATATACTGGGTCTATTTGCGGACGGGCTGCAAACGCCGGCGGAAACAAGAGCGCCCCAATGAGCAGAACTATGGGCAGGCGTATTGGAGTGAAGCATCGCATGGTGAGTGCCCGATGGTATCGCCAACCGCGCTAACGCACAAATCGGATACGAATCAGGATGGGAACTCCCAGAAACGCAGTTTAGCGCCTACCTTCGAAGCGGTTGGCAGCGATTGAGAACTGTCATTCAACGCGCGGGTCAAGTTCGCTGCCCACCGCCCCTTGCCGGTCCGCTCCATGCAAGGCGCCGTTCGTGTCGCGGAAAAATGAGCGGCGACCGGTCCGCCCGTACGTTTCTGGCGTTGCCGCTACTTCGTATTTCGCTGGCGCGCCGAGACTGCTTCCGCCCGAGATGACGTAGCGGAACTTGTACCCGCTTCGCACGCCCGCCGCTAGATCCGGCTCCAATAGACCGGCAGCATCGGGGCCCGCCGGCCCGCTCGCAGGAGAGCCCAGCTTCGCGAGCGATTCCGGCAGCCGCGCATAGGTGCGCCGATACGATTCCACGGCCTCCGTGATTTTTTTCAGTCCATCGATGGCCGCCCGCTCCGTGCTCTCCATTTCCGCGGCGTCCCATTCGAAAGCCAGCGCCGGCAAATCCAGCAAGACAAGTCCAACCGACAGCAACTTCCAATCGCTCTTCTCTCGTACCAGTCCCATCTGCACGCGAATTGCGCTCGCTCCTATTGTATCGGTCGCCTCACGCACTTCTACCGGCAGAAAAGCGAGATTGTCCGAAATTTCCGCTCCGCCGATTTGTAACTCCGCCGCTCCGCCTGCAGTCTCACAATGAATGGTGGGCCGCCCCGAAGCGGATGGGAGCAGGGAAGCCTTGCCAGGCTGATTCAAGAGGACGAAACGCTTCATAAGAGCCACACGCGCGGAAGGCGTAAGGTGGGCAAACGTGTCAGCATTTCTGGCCGTCAAGAATTTGGAAAAGGTTTGCTCACTCTGTGTGCAAGCCGCAAACAGAGCATCGCGCAGCGCCGCGGTTGGCGCATCAGGTGGCTTTGTGATTGGTGCCGAGGCACCTGTATTCGGAGCGGAACTGGATTCCTGCGCCGCCATTGTTGACGCGCAGCGCAATACTAGCGTGGCGAAGGCAATCACGAACAAGGGTACACGTCGAACCAAGTCAGTCCTTTGCCGCGGCAAGAATGGACGCCAGGTTCTGCGTAAAGGCAGAGCGCGGCATCACCTCATCGCATCCTGCGGCGCGAGCCTGCGCGGCTAGATCTGTTTGCACGTGCGACAAGAAGCCGACGACCCGGACGCCATTCTTGTCGGCACGCAGCCTTTGAATCATAGCGATCGGTTGGCTACGCGAATTAAGGTCTACGATCAGCAGTCTCGGCGGTGGCTCCAGCAGCGATTGCAGCGCCTCGGGAGTCGCGGCCACTTTCACTTCCACTCCCAGATGCTTGGCCGTCTCCGCCAGCTTCATTTGAAAAAACAGGTCGTCCATCAAGGCTACAACTCTCCCCATTATTGCCTCTCACACTTTTCTAGGATGCGGCTTCGGGATATTGCGTGCACTGCGGCAAACCTATTTCCGTTTGATTGCCGGAAGATTGCCGCGGTGCTAATGCGGCGGATATCAGGCGCCCTCCGCGAAATCTATTCGACGCTAGTGGCCGTCGCCCTCGCCGTGCACGCCGACCGTCTTGTCGGGCACATCGCCTACGCGGCCCTTGACGCGGTCGTACACGCTGACCTGGCTCACTGAACCAAGCGCTTCGTTATAAAACGTAGGCACGCCCAGGGCGGTGCGCAGCTCCTCATTGAATTTCCGCAAATTCGCCAGATGCGAAGCCAGCGCGGGCACCTTGTGGCCATCGTCGGTCAGCAAAAATTTCTGATAACCCGCATCCCACAAGCGCGTGAACTTCCCGTTGAGCATTATGGTTGGCTGCACGGTCATGTGATACAGGCCGTCGGAGTCCTTGCGGAACTCCGCGCCAGACCCATACTTCTCCACGCGCACCACGCCGCGCGTGCTGCCCACGCTAAATCCCAACGCGGCCAGGCTTTCAATCGCCGTTTGCGAAAAACGTTCATTAACATTCCACATGGGCATTCAGAGTAAAGGAAGCGATGCACGCCTGTAAAGCGGCTCGGCTAGAGTCCAGCGGTAGCGCTACCTATAGAGGATTGGACGAATACCGGCACGTTTGGCCGGTGCATCCAATCAAGGGTAAGATTGTCATCCTTCTGCGCCGCGATTTGGCTGGGGAGAGCGTCTAATCTTTGGGAACGAAGATGCCAGCAGCTACCGCTAGAAGCGAACGTGGCACCCTTTCCGGTGCGATAGGGCAATCTGTGCTCGAGCGTATTGGGAATACGCCCCTGCTGCGCCTTGAGCGAGTCGGGCGCGATTTTCCCAATGTTGAGTTTGCGGCCAAGGCGGAATGGTTCAATCCAGGCGGCTCAGTAAAAGATCGACCGGCCCTCAGCATGATTCAGGCAGGTCTGGCGAGCGGAGCGCTTCGGCTTGGAAAGACGATCATCGATGCGACCAGCGGCAATACCGGCATCGCCTACGCGATGATCGGCGCGGCAATGGGTTATCCGGTCACGCTCTGTCTCCCGGACAGTGCTTCGCACGAGCGCAAACGGATTCTCGCTGCTTTCGGCGCGGAGATGATTATGACGCCGGGTGACGAAGGTACGGACGGCGCGATTCGCCGCGTGCAGAAAATCGTCGCCGCCGAACCTGAGAAATACTTTTATCCGGATCAGTATGGCAACCCAGCGAACTGGCAAGCGCACTACCGCGGCACGGCCAATGAAATTTGGCAGCAGAGTGGCGGCCGCATTACGCACTTCGTGGCTGGCCTGGGGACCAGTGGCACATTTGTCGGAGTGACACGCCGTTTGCGCGAATTGAATCCTGCGGTTCATTGCATCAGTTTGCAACCGGACGCATCCTTTCACGGGCTCGAAGGCTGGAAGCACATGGAAACGGCGATTCGCCCTGCCATCTACGACGACACGCTGGCCGATGAAGATCTCACCGTCAGCACCGAAGACGCGTATCGCCTGGTGAAGCGCATCGCGCGCGAAGAAGGTTTGCTGGTAAGTCCGAGCGCGGCGGCCGCTCTGGCCGGCTGTTTTGCGGTCGCGAAACATGTTCCGCGCGAGCAGCACGCTGTGATCGCCACGGTTTTCGCCGATTCAGGCGCAAAGTATCTAAGCGAACGTTTCTGGGACGAGTATTAATCATGGCCACTCCGCCGACCTTGAAGATAAGCGCAGAAATCGCGCAACAGATCCGCCAGCACGGCGCTCAAACGTATCCTCACGAATGTTGCGGGGCACTTCTGGGCCGCGACGATGCGGATGGCGACGTGGGCGTGCAATTCCCAATGCGTGAGATCGTGGCGCTGTTCCCGCTGACCAACCGTCGCGAGGACTCACCGCACAATCGCTTTTCAGTCACCGCTGAAGATGTGCGCGATGCGGAAAAGGCCGCCCGCGAAAAGAAGCTGGAGGTGGTTGGCTGGTATCATTCGCATCCGGACCACCCGGCGCGGCCCAGCCAGTATGACCGCGAGCATGCCTGGCCATGGTATAGCTATGTGATTGTGAGCGTGGCCAACGGCGAGCCTCTCGAGATGACTTCGTGGCGACTAAGTGACGACCGTTCGGAATATGCTTGCGAGGAAATTGCGATTCGCGATCGCGCGGCCAGGTCGTAGTTCCGTTGAGGAGAAATTCACTATGGGAGTGAAGGTAATTATTCCGACGCCGCTGCGTGTGTATGCAGGAAAGCGCGATTCGACGGAAGTAAAAGCCGGGACAGTCGGCGAAGCGCTCGGCCGCCTGACCGCAGAATTCGGCGACCTGCGCAAGCATTTGTTCACCGAAGAAGGGAAGTTGCGCAGCTTCGTGAATGTCTACGTGAATGACGAGGATATCCGTTATCTAGCCAAAGAAAACACCCCAACCAAAGACGGCGACACCATCAGCATCGTTCCCTCCATCGCCGGCGGATCCTGTCTTCTTCACGATTATGGTTGTTCCTGTCATCGCTCCTCGACCTCGTCATTCCGAGCGTAGCGAGGAACCCGCTTTTTCCTTTCTTAAGCCTCTGCTGGACTTGCATCTCTCAGCGTTGTTTTTCATCTGATTTGCACTAGACTGGTGGTTCAGGGGAAATTTTTATGGCAACCAAAGTACAACCAATGACGGGCGCGCCCGCGGCAAACGCGACGAGCCTTTCGAACGAAGAAATTCTCCGCTACAGCCGCCACCTGATCATGCCCGAGGTAGGCATGGAAGGTCAGCTAAAGCTAAAGAACTCCAAGGTACTGCTTATTGGCACTGGTGGCCTTGGCGCTCCACTGGGCTTGTATCTTGCGGCGGCTGGCGTTGGCCGGCTGGGCCTCGTCGATTTCGACGTAGTTGATTTCACGAACTTGCAACGGCAGGTTACGTTTGGTTCCGGCGATGTCGGCAAGCCGAAGACCGAAGCCGCGCGGGAGCGGCTCTCGAGCCTTAATCCAGACATTCAGATCGACACATTCGAGACCAAGCTAACCAGCGACAACGCCCTCGAGCTTTTCAAGGATTTCGACATCATCGTCGATGGCACCGACAATTTTCCCACCCGCTATCTCGTCAATGATGCGTGCATCCTGCTGGGCAAACCCAACGTGTACGGCTCCATTTTTCGTTTCGAGGGGCAAGTAACCGTTTTCGGCATGCCAGATGGCCCATGCTACCGCTGCCTCTATCCGGAGCCACCGCCGCCGGGGCTCGTTCCGTCCTGCGCCGAAGGCGGCGTCCTGGGCGTGCTGCCCGGAATCGTCGGCTCAATACAAGCAATGGAAACGATCAAGCTAGTTCTCGGCCGCGGCGACAGCCTCGCTGGTCGCCTGCTGCTTTTCGATGCGCTAGCCATGAAATTCCGCGAACTGAAACTGCGCAAAAATCCCAACTGCCCTATGTGCGGAGAGCATCGCACCATCAACAAGTTGATCGATTACTACGAATTCTGCGGCGTACGTGGCGAAGAAGCGCCGGACTCCAATGTGCAAGTTCCCGAGATTACTCCTCGCGAGTTGAAATCGCGCCTGGATCGTGGTGACGATCTTTTCATTCTGGACGTGCGCGAGCCCCACGAATTCCAGATCTGCAACCTGAATGGCAACTTGATCCCCCTCGGAGAACTTCCGCGCCGCGTACACGAATTGGATTCTTCACGGGAAATCGTGGCGCACTGCCGCAGCGGCAAGCGTTCCGCCGAAGCCGTGGATTTCCTGCGCAAAGCCGGATTCCGCAAAATTTTAAATCTTAAGGGCGGCATCCTCGCGTGGTCGGACGAGGTCGATCCCTCCGTCCCGAAATACTGATAGCCGCTCCAAATCCGTCGGAATTTTATGGACTCGAACTCATTCGCCTGGCGCGATGAGATGTGCGTCCAGCAATGCGGTATGATGGAGTGAATTTCCAAGGAGAAAAAGTGGCGGCAACCAAGATCACTGTGAATCACAACGGCTCGCTTCGTATCGAAGGCGATTTCGAGTTGGTCGATCCGGAAGGAAAGCCCTTCGGACTGGCGGGGCGGACTACTGTGGGTCTCTGCCGCTGCGGGCAATCTTCCAACAAGCCGTTTTGCGACGGCAGCCACAAGACTTGTGGTTTCGCGGATACAGTCGTCGCCCGCGAACTGGCCCCTCCGAAGCCCAAGCTTTCGAGTCTTTAGAGTGAGACAGTCTCACAGTGAGACAACCAGCGTCTCTCGGCCAAAATCACTCAAATGGCGAGCTAATGCCTTTCCTCTCAGATAAGTAAGGGTGAGACACACCGTGGGTCCCCGTGTCTCGCCTCGCGACAGAAGTGCTTTGCTGATTACCTCCACATTATAAGCCCCTCATTTCCAGTAGTTTACAAACACCCCAAATTCCACCTCGAACGGAGACGAACTTGCAATCCTCCGCTAGTTGTTGGTCTTTGCAGGCATTTGGGGGTTTTCGTGGGCGGTTGGGGGACAATCACAGGCTTTCTGCAGACTCGGCATTGGAGCGCCGCGGATGCAGCTGCACGCCTTGTGACATTCTGGAAGAAAGAACAGTCCCGACTCCTACTGGCCTCAACAATCGGCCTGGGCGTTCTGTTCCTCGGCTCCATCTTCTATCTGCGTTCCGCGCAGATTTCCGGCAATCCGCAAACCTACCTCTACCTAGAGATTGGCGGCACGCTCATCAGCTTTTGTTATGCCGCAAACGCCCTGGTGCGCTTCCGTGGCACGCATGATCGCACCGCGCTGATTTTGTCCTTTGGCTTCGTGCTGTCCGGAATCATTGAGACCGTCAGCTACTTTGGCCTGAATGATCAGTTGCAGTCCGGCAATGTGCCGATGACCAGCATCCCGATGGGCTGGATGGTAAGCCGCACGTTGCTCGGCGTGATGCTGCTAGCGGCAATTTTGATCGAGCGCTACATTCCCACCGCGCGCCAGCCGAGCCGCGAAACCGCTGGAGCTCTAGCAGTCGTGGCCACGGCCGCGTATCTCACGAGCGCAGCATTTCTTGCGGCACCGGCAACTCCAGTGGCGCATTCGGCGCACATTTTCTCACGTCCCTGGGAGTTGCTCCCTGCCAGCTTGTTTCTCATCGCTGCACTCTATTTCCGGCAGCGCCTCTCCGCCAACGGCAACAAAGGCGCAGCAAGTTTGTACGACTATTCGCTTTTCGGCGTAGCGGCCCTGAACGTTGTTTGCCATTTAGCGGCCATGTTCTCCCGGCAACTCTTCGACGGCCCATTTTTCCTGGCCGAGACCAGCAAGACCATCAGCTACGTTGTGATGCTCTCCGGTGCACTGCTCGATCAAGCGCGCCTTTTTGATCAGGTCCGCTCGATGGCCGTCAGTGATCCTCTCACCGGGCTCGCTAATTATCGCCGCCTGCTGAGCGTGCTGGAAGCGGAGCTCGATCGTTCGCGCCGCACCCAGCGCGCCTTCAGTGTCGTGCTCCTCGATATGGACGGCCTCAAAGCCATCAACGATCAGTTTGGACACTTGACCGGCAGTCGTGCGTTGGTGCGCCTCGGAAAAATCTTGCGGAGCCATTCGCGCGCTATCGACACCGCCGCGCGCTATGGCGGAGACGAGTTTGCGCTGGTGTTGCCCGAGGCTGGCCGCGATATTGCCGCGCGCGTTGTCGGACGCGTTCGCGAGCGGCTGGCCGCCGAGGCTGAACCGCCGGCACTCTCCGTGAGCGCTGGCGTCGCCGCTTTTCCGGAAGACGGCGACACTCCCGAAAAATTACTTGCCGCTGCGGACCGCGCCTTATATCGCATGAAAAATCGCGGCACGAGCGTGCAAAATCTCGCGCGCATTGCGGCGTGTTTGTGAGGATGATCGACACCCGCCATGCCGCTCAAGACTACTCATACGTTTTTTCGCGCAGAGAAACGCATCCCGATGGAGATACCCGTTGTCCTCGACGGCCATCGGCGGACGCCCGGCACAGAATCGACCTTTACGGAAAATGTGAGTGCGCGCGGCGCGCGCGTCGTCAGCGTGCGCAATTGGGAAAAGGGCGAGAAGTTGACGCTCGCATCGCGCACCGGAGAGTTTCGCTCCTCGGCTCGAGTGGCCTACTGCCAGCCACTGCATGGCGACGGCTATGCGGTTGGCGTGGAGTTCCTCGAAACCAAAGGGCGATGGGTTGTTTGAATCGAATCCCAGAGAGAGCTTGGCCCAACGGTCGGGCGGAGGGAGGGAAACGTTCGGAACAGAAGTCAGATAACTAGCGCAAATAAGTTAAGGATCGGAAGCGCCGGACGGAAGAGAAGGCCGTTCGGCGCTTCATCCTTTTTAGCGACATTGGCGAGTCCCAACGAAGTATCTCGTTAAACTTCCGGAGCAGGACTTCACACAGCATTGCCGCGAAGGCATCCCTCGTAGACCCGAATCATTCCAGTAACCATCTTCTCGGCAGAAAAATTTTCTTCGATGCGTGTTCGTCCAGCCCGTCCCAGGCTCATCGCAAAATTTTTATCTCGTAGGATCTTTAGGGCTGCGTCCGAAATTTCTGCAACATCGGGTCCGGAAACCAGCAATCCGCTCTTGCCATCCTCGATGATCTCGCCGAGCGCACCGCGATTAAACGCGATCGACGGGATTTCGTAGGCCATCGCGGCGAGCAGGGAATTATTCAGCGCTTCAAAGAAAGACGGGAGCAGAAACACATCAAGCGCTGCGTAAACATTCTCTACCTCTCGAACAAAACCGGCGAAAATCACATCGCCCTCGAGGCCAAGCTCGCGGGCAAGTAATTCGAGTCGCGCCCGACATGGCCCGTCGCCAGCCAGCAAAAGCTTGGTTCCCGCAAATTCCTTCTTAACTTCCGCCAGCGCGCGAATCAGCCATTCTTGCCCTTTGTCGGGAAGCAGTACTCCCACGCAACCAAGCAAGCGTGCGGATTGTGAGATTCCCCAGCGGGTTCGCGCGTGTTGTTTCTGTTCGGCTGTGAATCGGGGCGGAATCTCCGAGCCTTGGTAAACTACGCTGAGTTTTTCGCGAGGCGCGCCGGAAGCAGCCACTTGTTCTGCAACCCATTTCGAGTTGGCGACGATTCGCGCGGCCGCTCGATACCGCGCCTGTGCTAAGTAACTCTTGCCAATCGGGTAACCCACGCGACGCGAAATCACGAACGGAAGGCTCGAAGCCTCGCGCCGCTGCCAAAGCGCGAGCCACGCGGCAGTCACCGCATGCGCTTCATTTGCGTGACCGAGATCGAATTTTCCGCTAAGCAACAGACCGTGAATCTTCTGAGCGGCCAGTACGCGAAAGAACCCACGCGACGTCCAATGCACGGCGATTCCGGCTGTTCGCGCGCGGTCGCCAAGCGCGGAACCGTTCGCCGCAACCAACTCTGCTTCGTGCCCTCGATCCCGCAGTCCCTTCAGAAGCAACAATGCCTGGTTTTGCCCGCCCCGCCATTCCGTCTCCAGATCGACGAGCAGCACCTTCACGGCGCGGCCTCGTGGCTGTCGACGTGAGTAGCGCGGACCAGCTTTCCGAGCTTGGCGTACTTCAGGCGCACGGAGCGCGCCGCCATTTTCGAGATAAGCGCGCCGCGATACCCGTCCATGAATCCGCCCCGCAAAACGAAATTCTGAAACCAGCTCCACGCCGGCGCAAACCGCATCGCGCCTTTCCAGTTGCGCTTGCCTTCCGCGAACATTTGCTGGGCCGCCAGGGTTGTGTAGCGCTCGACGTTCGCTTCGTGCTCTTCGAACGAGCGCACGGTGTAATGCAGCAAGTCGCCGCCCAGCCGGCCAATTTCCCCGGCGTGACGCAAGGACTCGTGCACCGTTCCGAAAAATTCCGCCTCGTCCCGGCGATACAAGCGCCGCTGAAAATCCGGATACCACCCGGAATGTTCAATCCATGCTCCCAGATAAAATGTCTTGCGCGAGACTTCGTAAACGCAAAACTCGGGCGCATTCTTCTTCCAGGCGAGTAGCGACGTTTTTAGCGGGCTGCTCAGCTCTTCGTCGGCATCCATGGAAAAGACCCAATCGTTGGAAGCGCACTCGGCGGCGTAGTTTTTCTGGTCGGCATAGTTGCTCCAGGCACGGTCGAACCAGGATGCGCCGTATTCGCGGGCGATTTCTGAGGTGCGGTCTGTGCTCCCGGAATCCACCACTATGATTTCATCCGCAATCTCCTTCAGCGAAGCGAGCGCGCGCGGAAGATTTTCTTCTTCGTTCAGCGTGATGATGCAGACGGAGAGACGATTCATCGCAAGAAAGGAACTACCGGAGTCAGCGCCAGTATCTCACGACTTCCCGCGGAGCCTAAGGTTCAACTGCTTCTGCTCTTTGTTTCTACTTAGCGGCGAGCGTAAAACGAATGACGCTATTTCCGATGCGAAATTCGGAGCCGTCCTGCAGCATGGCCGCACGCACGCGTTCTTCTTCGAAGAACGTGCCGTTCGTGGAGTCGAGGTCTTTCAAGTTCGCGTAACCGTCGCGTACTTCAATCAAACAGTGGTGGCGCGAAATTTCCTGGTCGTCTAATACGATGTTGGCGCCTTCGCGTCCCAGAATTACTCGCGGTTTCTTCAAGTTGTGCACGGCGCCCTTCTCTGGGCCGGATACGACTGTAAGAATTGCGGTCTTCGTTGCAGGCAGCTTCAAACCGTCATCTTCGGGAAGCAAATTCAGGTTGGAACGGTTCGCGTTACTGCGCGCGAAGGAGGGCAGCGGCGAAATCACCATGGTTTGATCGGGGCGCAGCCTTATCTCCACCACGGTAGTTTGCCTGCACTTCGAGCAGTGAAACTGTACCTTGGCATGCGCGGCCACTTCCGCGTCCTTCAGTACGTGCTCCATACCACAATGATTGCAAGCCGCCTTCATGGTTCTAACCCTACAATCTTGCGCAGCCTCGCACTAGCTGGGCCGCAGTACAGGCTTGCTGCAAGGGTTACTGCGTCCCTCCGCCATGGCCCGCTTCTGACCGCAAACACCTCTAGTCCGCTACGTTTGTGCTACGATTGCAGGTTATAAACCAAGCGGGAGACTCGGCTTTGTCAGACCATATTTCGCGCAAAGAGCTTAAACAGGACAAAATTCACGACGCTATTGAGCACGGCGCCGAAGCGTTTTACCTGCACAAGCAAATCACTCTAATTGTTTTGCTTGTAATCCTGGCCGGAGCAATTGGCTACGGCTCCTGGACCGTGTATCACGATCGTCAGACGGCCACGGCCACGGTGGCGCTCGACACCGCCATGAAGGCCTACAGCGGGCGCATTGGCGGTGCGCCGGATCCGCAGGACCCGACCGACGTCTCGTACAAGGATGA
>Ga0210406_10004857_pt1 | contig 14231 bp, 14 predicted proteins | sample IncBWC30MmetaG_FD_155454 | JGI IMG/M metagenome (GOLD analysis project Ga0210406, IMG submission 155454) | Forest soil microbial communities from Barre Woods Harvard Forest LTER site, Petersham, Massachusetts, United States - Inc-BW-C-30-M | ecosystem: Environmental > Terrestrial > Soil >... | reverse complement strand
GTTATAAGTTTTCAGTTTTAAGTAAGAGAGATGAGAAAACGCCCGGCGATTGCCGGGCGTTTTTGTTTAAATGAAAAGCGTCCCGATCGAATCGGGGCGCTTTTCATACTTAAAGCCAGGCCTAACGATAGGTAACGGGTTGCACTGGCGGAAAAAAACGAGACACCAAGATTCCGGGCGAGCATATAGAATAAAGTGCGGATATGTACCCACGATGAAGAGGACGCAAAAAATTGCCGCGATAGTGCTGGTTGCTCTGCTGGGTGCGGTGGCGTATGGATTGTTCCGCACGGGTCAGCCGGCGAGTAGCACCACGCCCGCGCCGGGAACGACGGCGCAGGTGCCGATAGTCGATCAAACGCCGCTGCTGACGGCACGGCGGCTGGTGCAGATGCCCACCAGCGCGGAGGAAAAGCCCTTCGCGGAGGAAGCCCTGAGGCTCGCCGACCACGAAATGGATCTTGCTTTTGCCGCGGCGGTGCGCGACGCGGAGGAGAACCCGCCCGTCTTCAGCGCCCAAACCAAGGAGATTGAAGCGCGTTTGCAAGAGGCGGGAAAAGCGCTGGAAGAGGACAAAGCGCGCGTGGCGCAACTTACGGCCGCCTATGAGAAGGCCGGGGGAGAGCGGAAGGATTTGCTGGAAGACCAGTTGGATGTTGCCAAGGCGCAACAGGAGCTGGACCAGGACGAAGTGGATGCCGCGAAGCAGGATCTAATCCGAGCCGGCGGCGATCCCAAAGGCCGGATCCAGGGGATGATTGAGGAGCATGAAGCCGCTTCGAAGGCCGCGGACACCTTGCATGTTGCGGTCAGCAACACCATCGAGGAGCGCGGACTAATTCACCGGTTCGTGCAGTGGAGGACGCTCCACCAGAAGCAGATGCTGTTGTGGCAGGCCAAACAAGAAGCGGAGTCCGCCGCTGCATTCTTTACGGCAAGGCATAAAGTACGCGAAGCGCAAATCGCGGAGAAAAAAACGAGCGCTCGACCTGCTGAATCGAAGGCAGGCCCTGCGAAAGCAGCGGCAAGCAGCGTGCCGATCGCAAGGCTTAGCGGCGAAGAGTCTGCGGCGCTGATTAAAGCAACAAAGCAGCGCTCCGCAGCTGCGAAAGCACTGGCGTCCCTGGACAAGCGCATCGGCGACCAGAAACAGCTTGCGGAGAATTACGGAAAATGGATCGAAGCGGTCGCCGCGAAACAGAGAGCGGTGGTTCATAGCGCCCTGATCGGGCTGGCATTCATACTGGCGATACCGCTGATTGGAATCTTTTTCGATAGCTGGCTCGAACGGCTGCTGGGCAAGACGTCGCTGGATCGCCGGCAGATGGAAACGATGCGCACGGTGACGCGCGTTTCGATGCAGATCTGCGCGGTGCTTTTTATTCTGCTGGTGATTTTCGGGCCGCCGAGCCAATTGGGAACGTTTCTCGGCTTGGCCGGCGCCGGGCTGACGGTGGCGCTGAAGGATTTCATCGTGGGTTTCATCGGGTGGTTCGTGCTGATGGGCAAGCACGGTATTCGGCTGGGCGACTGGGTGGAGATCAATGGAGTGACTGGCGAAGTGGTGGAGATCGGGCCGTTTCACACCGTGCTTCTGGAGACCGGAAACTGGACCGACTCCGGGCATCCAACCGGGCGGCGTGTGACCTTCACCAACAGCTTCGCTATCGAAGGCCACTACTTTAATTTTTCCACCACCGGGCAGTGGTTGTGGGATGAACTGCAGGTAGTATTGCCCAGCGGCAAGGATCCCTTCCCGATTGTGGAAGCGATTCGCAAGAAAGTGGAGGAAGAAACGCGCGAAAGCGGAAAGCAGGCGGAGGAGGAGTGGCGGCGCGCGGCGAGTTCGCGGGATATGAGCGGATTTTCGGCGGTGCCGGCGATCAGCGTGAAGCCGGTACTGGGCGGCGTGGAATTGACGGTGCGCTACATCGCCAAGGCCAACGAGCGTTTTGCGCTGCGGTCGAAATTGAACCAGGAGGCCGTGCAGCTATTGGGCGGAAAAGAAGAGAGTTGGCCGGCGCCTGCGCCGAAATAGGCGGAGATTTATTCGGACCCACCCTGGCGGCGCACTTCCTCGCTGGTCAATCCGTATAACGGCGGCGTGGGCACGCCGAGCATCGAGAGATACAAGTAGATCTGTCCGCGATGGTGGATTTCGTGTTCGACCATCAGGCGCAGCCACTTCCACTTGGTGATTTCGGCGTCGCCCGGCGTTTTGCATTTGGTCTGCAAGTCCGCGTCGCTGAGGCGCGAGAAGATTTCCAGCGATTCCTTGTGCAGGCGCTCCATCAGGCCCAGGACGTTTTCGTAGCCGTCAGCCAGTTCCTTGCCGTGGCTTTTGTACTGGCTGGGCTTTCCCTGCAGATTTTCTCCCCACATGTAGCGCTCGGTGACGGCAATGTGCCGCAGCAAATCGCCGAGCGTGAATTTCCCTGGCGCGTAGGTCCAGTCCAGCTTGTCGGGCGGGATGCAGCGGGCCACGCGCATGGTGCGCTCGCGGACGTTGCCGAAGTAATGCAGAAAAGGCTTGATGCTTTGAATTTCCATGGATAGCTCGCACTTGTCTCTGCTGTTATGAGCGTTGCAAGGATATTTTAATCCTGTTTTCTGGCAACGAACAATTCTGTCTGCTCTCAAATTTTAGAAAGCGTTGTCATCCTGAGCGGCGCGTCGTTTGCGCCGCGAGGGACCTCAACTGAACGCTGTGCAAGGTTTTGAAGTTGAGGTCCTTCGGCTATCCTCGTCGGATAGCCTCAGGATGACTCGATAAGGAAAAATCGCAATTAGCGCAGGAGGGCGCGGGCGCGCGAGGCGGAGAGAGTGGCGCCGGCAAACATGACGGCAAGGAGGAAGAATCCCGTGGCGATGCTGAAGCGCTGCGCGAGCCAGCCGAGCGAGAAGCTCATGGCGAGCTGCAGGATGGTGGCGATGATGGCGAACGCAGATTGCGTGCGGCCCATAAAGTGGCGCGGCACAATGGACATCAAAGAGGATTGCGCGACGATGCCGCCGAGCGCGCGGAAAAATCCGAAGCAACCTTGCAGGATCGCCGCGCCCAGGAGAAACGTGACGAACGGCACGGCGACGTGGCCGAGCGCCAGGCCTGCCATCACGGCGACGTAGAGCGGGAGCCGCACCCGTTGCGGCAACTGGCTGGTGACCAGGCCGCCGGCGATCGCGCCGATGGCCCAGCCCGCTTCGATGAAGCCGAATCCCCGCGAGCCGGAGTGCAGCACGTCATTTGCAAGCGCGACCACCACCACGTTGCCGCTGACGACGCTGGCCATCAAGATCGCATGCGTCACGCCAAGCGCGAGCACCACCGGTTGTTGCCGCAGGAAGCGAAACCCCTCCTTCATGTCTGCGGCATAAATCGCCAGCGACATTCCGGCTTCGGCGATTTCCGGATTTTCGCCGCTCTCGAGCGCTTGCGACGCCGTGTCCGTGGATTCGGAATATTCGCGCGGGTATTGCCGGTGATCCCGCGGCGAAACGTAGCCGCTGCGCAGGCGGTAGAGGCAATAGGCGGAGACGAAGTAGGTGAGGCCGTCGATCAGCAGAATCCCGGCGATGCCCATGTTGTCGTAGAAAAATCCGACGAAGGTTCCCGCCAGAAGCATGCCGCTTTGCACGCCGACGAGGACGGACGCGTTGGCGCCCGTGAACTGGCTGGGCGGCACCACTTCCTGCACCAGCGCATTCACGTTGGACCAATACATAGCCGACCCCGTGCCGGTGATCAGCGTCATGAAGTAGAGGTGCCAGATTTGCAGATGGCCGCGCCAGGCGATGTAGGCGATGGCAAGCACTGCGAGGCCGCGCGAAAGGTCGAGCAGCACGCCGAGGTAGCGGCGATCGAGGCGGTCAATCAGCACGCCGCCGAGAAACGGCACGACGAGGCCGGGGAGGGTTACCACGATGACTTGCCAGCTCACCGCGACCGTCGAATGCGTGGCCGACATGATGTACCAGCTGACGCCGATGAAATTCATCCCGCTGCCGAACAGTGAGATGAACATCGCCATGAAAAAATAACGGAAGCCGCGCTGCCGCCAGAGCAACGACCAGTCAACCCGGTGTGTGACGGCTGTGGCCATGGAGCCTATCAGTTTACTATTTCTCGAAGAGTCGTTGAGTTGCCACGGTGGGAGGCATTTCCGAGACGTCACTCCTTTTTCCTGGCTGCGACGAGGATTGTTCCGACTATGATGAGAACGTGACGAGGGGGCCTACACCAAAGAGCTGCTGGCGGCGGTGCCGGAGATACCGCCCGCCGGTCAGGTGTGATATTTTCTCGGCGGGCCCCGCCTAGCCCGCTTAGAAGCAATTCGTGACATCTCTGTGGTGGAGGAGTCCTCTATGGCAAGCATTCCTGCTCCTGTGGCCGAGCCGCAGGCCGCAATCTCCCCTTTCGGCCGCATCATCGGCGTTTTCTTTTCCCCTAAGGCAACCTTCGAAGATATTGTTCGCAAGCCTGATTGGATTTTGCCCATGGCCCTGATTCTTCTATTCAGTCTTGTGGCCATCATTGCGCTGAACAGCCACTTCAGTTGGCGCGATTACATCTCTCAGCAGATAGAGAAGAGCCCGCGAGCCGCGCAACTCTCCGCCGAGCAAAAAGAAAAACAAGTGGAGATGAGCGCAAAGTTTTCGCCTGTATTCGCCTACGTTTTTGGCCTGGTGATCCCCATCTGTGGTCTGCTTGTCATCGCGCTGGTGCTATGGGGCGCCTTCAATATAATGGCCGGCGCGGGAGCAAACTTTAAGACCTCGCTCGCCATCGTTTCTCACGCCGTCATCCCTGCTTCGATTGTGGGCACAATTCTCTTTGTCACCGTGTTGTTCCTGAAGCCAGTCGGAATGTTCGATTTGGACAATCCGGTAGCCACGAACGTAGCGGGGCTGCTCCCCGACGATGCCTCCAAATGGCTCGTCGCTCTCGGCAAGAACATAGATCTGCTCGAGCTTTGGAAGCTAATCCTTATCTCGATTGGTTTTGCAGCCGTGTACCCCAAAAAGCTCAAGGGCGGCAAATCCTTCAGCATCGTTCTTGGAGTGTTCCTGGTTTATCTTGTTCTTCGCGTGGGAATCGCGTTCGCTTTCTCCTGATACACTAACCGGGTGAATTTTTCGTTCGAAGTTTTGGAAAACGATCCGACCGGTGCGCGGCGCGGACAGTTGAAGACGCCGCACGGAGTGATCGAGACGCCGGTGTTCATGCCGGTGGGCACGGCGGCGACCGTGAAGGGCCTGACGCAGGAAGCGCTGGAAACGCTGGGCGCGAAGATCATCCTTGCCAACACCTATCATTTATATTTGCGGCCGGGGCACGCGCTGATCCGGAAACTCGGCGGGTTGCACCAATTCATGTCGTGGAGCGGCGCGATTCTGACCGATTCCGGCGGTTACCAGGTTTTCAGCCTTGCGGAATTGCGGAAGATCACCGATGAAGGCGTGCGGTTTCGCTCGCACCTCGACGGCTCCGAACATCTCCTGACGCCCGAAAAAGCGGCGGAAATTCAACTCGCGCTTGGTTCCGACATTGCGATGGTCCTCGATGAATGTATCGAGACGCCGGCGCCGCGAAACATTGCCGAAGCCGCGCTGAAGCGCACGACGGACTGGGCGAGGCGCGCGCGGCAATATTTTCTGCAACAGGCACAGCAAAACGGCGAGCCCGGGCAGTGGCAGTTCGGCATCGTGCAGGGCGCAACGTTTCCGGATTTGCGGCGGGAAAGCGCGCGGCAACTCCTTGAACTTGAATTTCCCGGCTATGCGGTCGGCGGCCTGGCGGTTGGCGAGCCGCACGAAACCACTTGCGAGATGACCGCGGAAGTGACCGCGCTGCTGCCGAAAGAACGCCCGCGCTACTTGATGGGCGTCGGGCGGCCGGAACAAATTGCCGATTACGTGGCGCGCGGGATTGACATGATGGATTGCGTGCTGCCGACTCGCGCGGCGCGGCACGCTTGCCTCTACACCAGCGAAGGCCGCGTGCTCATCAAGAACGCGCGCTACATCGAAGACCAGCGCCCGATCGATCCGCGATGCGCTTGCGCGGTCTGCCGCCGCTACACGCGCGCGTATCTTCGGCATCTCTTCGCCGCCGGAGAAATCACCGCCGCGATCCTCGCCACCCATCACAATGTCCACTTTTACCTTGACATAATGCGGCAAATCCGAGAGGCTATCAGTTTTGGACAACTTGCAATTTTTGCAACAGAGCTGCGCGCGCGCTATGCGGCGGGTCCAGCCTGAAGCGAACCGCCCGGGACGCGCGTAACGCGTTGGAGGGCGCGGGCAACCCGCAAAAATCGAGTCTCAGCAGGAGAATCGAGCGGGAAGGGAAGCGGGCAAGCACCCGCTGGAGAATGGTATTCTCTCCTTCCGGTTCGGGAAGCAGCCTGCGGGTTGCGCCGGCGAGTCGATTCGGGAAAACACGGAAAGGCACGGAACAATTCAGAACATGAATCTGGCAGCACTGATTTTCTGGCAAGGCGGTGGAGTCGCGGGGCTCGGCGGTTTTCTGATTCCCCTGGGACTCATGTTCGGAATCATGTATTTCCTGGTGATTCTGCCGCAGCAGCGGCAGCGCAAGAAGGTGCAGGAGATGCTGGCGGCTGTGAAAAACGGCGATAAAGTCATCACCACTGCGGGCATCTACGGCACGATCAATGGCATGGACGGCGATACGGTCATTCTGAAGGTCGCCGATAATGTAAAAATCCGCGTTGCGCGGGCAGCGATTGCTCAGGTGGAGGCATCCGACGATGCGAAATAACTCCATGAGCCGCTCGATTTCGCGCTTGATCTCTTAACCATGAACCCTAATCTGAAGTGGAAAGCTCTGTTCATCCTCGCAGTCATTCTGTTGTGCATCTATTTCGTACTCGGCTTGCCGAACTTCCCCACCTCGCTCACGGCGCTCAAGGATAATTTCGAGCACCAGATCAAGCTGGGTCTGGATCTGCAGGGCGGCACGCACCTGATCCTCCAGGTTCAGGTGCAGGAAGCCATCGCGCAGGAGACCGATCAGACGGTGGATCGCCTGACCACGGCGATGCGCGCCAAGAATGTTCGCTACGACGAAGTGCGCCGCGCCGACGATACGCACATCGTTGTGCGCAATGTTCCGTCCGACCAGCTCACCGCGTTTCGCGACCTGATTCATGAGCAGTACGAGGGTGTCTGGGAACTTGCGCCCGCGCCAGGAGAACCCAGCGCCTATTTGTTGACTTTGCGCCCGAGCCAGATTGCCCACATTCAGGAAACCACGATGAACCAGTCGCTCGAAACCATCGAGCGCCGCATCAACGCCCTGGGACTCACGGAGCCCACGATTCAGTTGCACGGCCGCAAGGACAACGAGATTCTTGTGCAACTCCCCGGCGAAGGTGATCCAGAGCGCGCCAAGGCGGTTATCCAGGCTGGCGGGCAACTGGAATTGATGTTGTTGGTGGACCCCACCCCGTATCCCTCGCAAGCGGAAGGGTTGGCCCGGCATGGCGGCGTTCTGCCTCCGGGAACCGAACTGCTGAAGGAACGGCCGGAATCGCACATTCGCCAGAATCCCAACGATACCTCGGAGAACTGGTTTCTGGTGCAGCGTCCACCTGCAGTGACCGGTCGCGACCTGCGCAGCGCCACGGAAAACCGCAATACGGAAATGCCTGGCCAGTGGCAGATTAACTTTGTGCTTTCGAATGAAGCCGCAAAGCGTTTTGGCCCCTTCACCGAGCAGAACCGCGGCCGGCAGATGGCCATCGTCCTCGAGCATCAGGTTTACTCGGCACCCACGATTCAAAGCCGCATTGAAGACCAGGGCCGCATCGATGGCAACTTCAGCCAGGATGCGGCGCACGATCTGGCGCTGGTGCTGCGCGCCGGTGCGTTGCCCGCCTCGATCAAATACCTGGAAGAGCGCACGGTTGGTCCTTCGCTCGGTGCCGACTCCATCCGCCACGGTGTGCAAGCGTCCATCCTGAGCTTGCTCGTGGTGATGATCTTCATGGTCGTCTACTACCGCTCGTCGGGCGTGAATGCCGTGCTCGCCTTGATCATCAACCTGGTGATTCTATTGGCGGCGCTGGCCATGTTCGGCGCTGTTTTAACCCTGCCAGGCATCGCGGGCGTGATTTTGACCATCGGTATGGGTGTGGACTCCAACGTTCTGGTGTTCGAGCGCATCCGCGAAGAACTGCGCAACGGCAAGTCGGCGGCTGCCGCGGTGGACGCGGGCTTCTCCAAGGCGTTTCTGACCATCATCGACACGCACGTAACCACGGTGGTCTCGGCGTTTTTCCTCTTTATTTTCGGAACGGGCCCGATCAAGGGTTTTGCCATCACCCTGACCGTCGGTTTGATCGCCAACGTCTTCACTGCGATCTACGTTTCCAAGACGATTTTCCAATACCACTTGACCAAAATGGACCGCCAGGCGGAACTGAGTATCTAGGGTACAGCCCAACGGTTCCGGTACTACTCCATCTTTTGGGGACTGGGAACAAACAGGAACATGGTGGAGTCTAAAGAAGGGAAGCGCGAAACGGCATGATCGAGCTCTTTAAACAGCCCAATCTCGACTGGATGGGTAAGGCTAAGTATTTCTTTGCCTTGAGCGGTACCTTGCTGGTCCTCGGCTGGGCCTCTATTTTTCTGCGCGGTGGCATCAAGTACGGCATCGATTTCCGGGGTGGCACCGACGTGGATGTACGTTTTGCCAAAGCGCCCGATGTTGAACAGCTCCGAAACAGCCTGCGTGCCCAGGGCTTGGGTAATAGCGAGATCCAAAGTATCAGTGATATTGCCAACCCGAATTCCAACGAGGTATTGATCTTCGTGGCGCAGGTTGGGCAGGGCGATCAGGCACTCGATGAAGCCAAGGCCAAAGTACTCAGCGCCCTCAATGCCACCTATGGCGTTTCCAGCACCGGCAAGCAGGATTTCAATGCGGCGACGCCTACTACGCTTGCAAATTTTCTCTCTTCGAAGGATCCGCTAGCACTTTCCGTGGGTGCGGGTGACAAGTACCAGCAGTTGGCAAAAGCGATTCTCGCCTATCGCGACAAGGACAATAACGGCGTCCTCACAAGTCTCGACGACCTCGCCAAGGTGAACGGCGTCACGCCAGCGGTGATCTCGGCGCTCAAGGACGGTTTTTCCCCGGCGCCCTTCGCCATCAGGAACGCGGAAATCGTCAGCGCCAAGGTGGGTGGCGAGTTACGCAATCAGGCCATTCGAGTTACCCTCTATGCTTTGGCGGGCATGCTGGTATATATTGCCTTCCGGTTCGAGTGGGTTTACGGAGCGGCGGCGGTTTTGGCGGTGTTTCACGACGTCCTGATTACACTGGGTCTATTCAAGATTTTTGGATTCGAAATTTCGCTGACGGTCATCGCAGCTTTGCTGACCCTGGTGGGTTACTCGATGAACGATACTATCGTCATCTTTGACCGCATCCGGGAAAACAGCCGTCTGCTGCGCAAGGAGCCATTCGCGGACATTGTCAACAAGTCGATCAACCAGACATTGTCGCGAACGATTCTGACCAGCGGATTAACCTTTCTCACCGTGCTCGTCCTGTTCCTGATGGGCGGCCAGGTGCTTCGGGCGTTCGCCTTTGCCCTGGTGGTGGGGATTGTGGTAGGAACTTATTCCAGTTTTGGTATCGCCGCTCCGCTCGTCGTCGCCTGGAATAACTGGCGGGGACACGGCGGAGTCGCAAGCACCGGAACCGCAGCCGGCAGCAGACCCCGGAGCAACGAGGGTGGGCAACCACGTCTCGCGACTTCTGGGAGGAGGTAGTCGTCACCATGTTTGAAGAATTGGTGGTATCCAGCCCGACGGAAAAGAAGACCAACAAGCCGTGGACAGTTGTTATTTCCATGGCTCTACAGATCGCGTTCCTCGCGATCCTGATCCTGATTCCTCTCATTTATACGGAAGCGCTGCCAAAGACACTTATGTCTTCGATTTTGCTGGCGCCGCCTCCGCCGCCTCCGCCGCCACCTCCTCCGGCCGCCGTCCAGGTGATTCGCAAACCCATAGCGCATTTGATGGACGCCGGCAAGCTGGTGACTCCGAAGGCTATCCCGAAGGACATCAAGATTATTAAGGAAGAAGCCGAGCCGCCCGACATGGGTGGAATGGCTGGCGGTGTTCCCGGCGGCGTTGCCGGCGGGTCCGCTGGCGGCGTGCTTGGCGGGGTGATTGGCGGAGCTGGAATCGCGCCGCCGCCGCCCAAACTTGCGCCGAAGCGCGTGACCGTCGGTGGCAACGTGCAGGCCGCTCGCCTGGTCAACCGTGTCCAGCCTCTCTATCCGCCCCTTGCGCGCCAGACGCGCATCAGCGGCACCGTGAAGCTCCACGCCATCATCGGGAAAAACGGCGCCGTGGAACAGTTGCAGGTGGTTTCGGGACATCCACTCCTTGTGCAATCCGCACTGGACGCAGTCCGGCAGTGGCGCTATCAGCCAACGCTGCTGAACGGCGATCCGGTGGAAGTGGACACCGAAATCGACGTGATTTTCTCTCTGGCACAGTAAGTTGTTCAACGGGGCGGCGCGGGTGTCGTGGGACGTGCGCGCCGGTCTGAGTCCGCAGTCGAATTAACTCACTTGTGGGATCCGGCTCGCCCGGCGCCCCTCGGAAATAAGGAGCAAACGAATGTTAGCAACTTTGTTGGTTTACGCGGCGTGGCTGCAGGAGCCCACCACCTCATGGGACCTGCGTTCCATGTGGATTTCGATGGGCCTGCTCGCAAAAATCGTAGTCGTCATTCTCTTTATCCTCTCGGTGTATTCGTTCGGCGTCATGATCGACCGCTTCCTGATGTACAACAACGCGCGCAAGCAGTCGCGCCTGTTCGTGCAGCAGGTTGCCGGCGCGTTGAAGGACGGGAAACTCGACGAAGCGATCGCCATCGCCGAGCGCAACAAGAAGAGTCACATTGCCAAGGTTGTCGCCACGGGGCTTTCGGAATTCCAGTCGGCTTCGCAACAGGTTTCCGACGCGGAAGTGATCGAAGCCGCGAAGCGCGGCCTGGAACGTTCCGTTGCCATCGTGCACGCGGAAATGAAGCGCGGCCTCTCGGCCCTGGCCACCATCGGTTCGACGGCGCCGTTCGTCGGACTGTTCGGCACGGTCGTCGGCATTTTGAACGCGTTTAAGGGCATCGAAAGCCAGAAGGCGACGGGTCTCTCCGCGGTTGCCGGCGGTATCGCTGAGGCGCTGGTCACCACGGCGTTCGGTCTCCTCGTAGCCGTGCCTGCGGTGTGGGCTTACAATTACTTCACGAACAAGGTCGAAGCGTTTGACGTTGAGATGGACAACTCCTCCATGGAGTTGATCAACTATTTCATCCTGCGCCGCGGCGCCACCAAGAAGTAACCCGGAAGAAGGCATACTATGGCTTACAAGCCGCAAGCCGGCCCCCAGATGGCAGCACCGAACGTGATTCCGATGGCGGACATCATGCTCGTGCTGCTCATCATCTTCATGGTGGTCACCCCCATGTTGCAGAAGACCCACCAGGTAGACTTGGCTTCGGCCAAGAATGCCCGGGATATGAAGGACGCCGACAAGGATGACGCGATCGTGGTTGCGGTCACCCGCGACGGCAGCCTGTACATGGGCAACACCAAGATCACCAAGGAAGAAATCACCGGGCAGATCAAGGACCGCCTCGCCAACAAACTGGACAAGACCGTCTATGTGAAGAGCGATGCGCGTGCCAAGTACGGAGATGTGGTTGCGATCGTGGATGAAATCCGGTCCGCGGGCGTCGACCAGCTCGGTCTGCTGACGGAAAAAACAATGGCCCCCGGAAGTACACCAAAACCCCCTCAGCCGCAGGCGAATCCCGGCGACTAAGGACGCAGTAGCGATTCCGCTGTACGCTCATTCGTTTGCTGAGTATCAGGCTCCGCGCCGGCTCCCACCCGGCGCGGCAGCCAAACTCCAAAAGCGGTGGTGAGCGGCGGCACAACAGGAGATCTCGCAATGGGGATGGATGTAGGTAATAGCTCAGGAGCAATGGCAACGCCGAATATCGTTCCTTTGATCGACATTCTGCTGGTGCTTATCATTATTTTCATGGTTATCACGCCTCTTACGCCCAAGGGTATGGATACCCTTGTGCCGCAGCCCTCGCCGAACCAGCAGCAGAACCAGGAACTCGAGAACAAGACGGTGGTGGTTCAGGTGCTCAAAGGCGACAAGCTCAAGATCAACAACGAAGACACCAACTGGGATACCCTAGGGCCGCGCATCGAGCAAATCTTCAAGGACCGCGCCGAGAAAGTCGCATTCGTCAAGGGCGACAACGATGTGCTGTTCATGCAAGTTGCGCGCGCGATTGACGTCATGCGCGGTGCGGGCATCGACAGGGTGGGTTTGATTACCGCCAAGCTGGAAGCAGGACAGTAGCTCGCGTTCGGGTTTCGCGCAGGGATGTGGAGTCCTCCTCGCAGGGGAATTTCGCTTCGCGAGGTGACTCATGGGCATGGTCGTTGTTGTGGGCAAGCGCGGGATCGTTTCCGACATGAATGTTGTCCCGCTGATTGATATTCTGTTGGTGCTGCTGGTCATCTTCATGATCATCCCGCATCGCCAGAACGGGCTGGATGCGGCGATACCGCAGCAGACAGACCCCCGGGTCCCAATTGATCTACCCGAAACAATCATCGTTCAGGTTGCGGCGGATGGTTCGGTGCGGATTAACCAGTCGGGAGTGCCGTTCGGGGAGTTGAGCGCTCGTTTGCAGGATATTTTCGCGCGGCGCTCCGATCGAGTCGCGTTTCTTCAGGCGGATCGCTCGCTGGAATTTCAAGCGGTTGCCCAGGTTCTGGACCTCATGCATTCGGCGGGCGCCACACCCATCGGGTTGTTGAGTTCTGAACTGGAAAAAAACCGCTGAACGTGATGGAATGGCCCTCGTGGGCGGATGTGAATCCTAGCTGCGGCGGGAAAGCCGGCCGCGCTTATCAGGGATGGTTGCTTCAATGAATGATGCAATAGTGTCACGGGAAACCAACTCGCGGTTTTCCCGCACAGCCAGCCAGGCGTTTGCCGTGGCGGTGTTGTTAATTCTTGCGGCCGGCGTTTCGGGCTGCAACAAATTGCACGCGCGCGACCTTCTGAACAAGGGCGTTGCCGCTTTCAAGGAAGCGCAATTTGACAAGGCGGTCGAATACTTCAAGGAAGCCAAGCAACTCGATCCCGATCTCATGAATGCCCGTTTGTATCTGGCCACGGCGTATGCCAGCCAGTACATCCCGGGCGCGCCGTCGGAAGAGAATAAGCGCCATGGGGATGAAGCGATCGCGGAATACAAGAGCGTGCTCGAAAAGGATGCCAACAATTTGAGCGCCATCGACGGGCTCGCCTCCATCCTGTATCAGATGGCGGGGCAACCGTTCGACGAAAAGAAGTTTGAAGAATCGAAGTCATTCCACCAGCGGCACATTGCGTTGAAGCCGCAGGATCCGCAACCGTATTACTCGATTGGAGTAATTGACTGGGCGATCGCCTATCGCGGCAACACTGAAATGCGCGCGGACTACAACAAGGCGCATATCAACAAGCAGGTGAAGGACACCGACCCGCTGCCTCCGGACGTGCGAGCCGCCTACACGCAAAAGTATGGCGCTCTGGTGGATGACGGCATTGCCAGCCTGAAGAAGGCCTCTGAAATTAATACCGAGTACGACGACGCCATGACCTATCTCAACCTGCTCTATCGCCGGAAGGCGGACATGGTCGAATCGACAGCGGAACGCGATGGGCTCACCAAGCAAGCCGATGATTTGCTTGACCACGTCAAGGAAATCAAGCAGAAGCGCGCCGAGCAGACGGAACAAAAGCCGGCCTCCTGACAAAGCACGCTACCCGGATACTTCTCAAGCCCCGGCCTTCCAGCCGGGGCTTTTTTATTTGCAGCACATCCTTCTGAACTGAAACACGGGAAGAACGGGTTTCCCGCATCCAGCCGAAGTAGGCCTGCCACACCCCCGAATCCTGCGATTCACGTAATTACGGCGGCACCATTCAGCATTATCTTTCTCTTGTCTTCACATAAATGACAACGGTAGAATGGTCTAACGGCAGCGGCTAGCGGATCTTGATAGTCGCCAATCGCAGAGAGGAGCTTGACCATGGAAGTTGTGGACAAAACTGAATTCACGGTTCGTAACGCCGGGGCGTACCCTCCGGAAACGGAAAATGCGCCC
>Ga0210406_10004856_pt1 | contig 14233 bp, 13 predicted proteins | sample IncBWC30MmetaG_FD_155454 | JGI IMG/M metagenome (GOLD analysis project Ga0210406, IMG submission 155454) | Forest soil microbial communities from Barre Woods Harvard Forest LTER site, Petersham, Massachusetts, United States - Inc-BW-C-30-M | ecosystem: Environmental > Terrestrial > Soil >... | reverse complement strand
GCTCTGCGCGGCCTGGGCAAAGATGGGGACGCTGGACAGCAGCAACGCGCTGGCCACAATTAGAACGGCAACGATAGTTTTCTTCTGCATTCTCTCTCCTTGGAACGGATTGATCGCACCTGTCCGTGCGCGGGGTTAACGAGCTGAATTTCTGCTTCGGAATACGCGCGCTGCCTGTCGCCTTACGGGACGGTCATCTGCGCATCAGTCTCCTACACTGGCCGGGCACATCGCCGGCACAGGCGCAAGTCAAAGTCGAACGAGGGATTTGGAATTGCTCAGCCATTATAGCGAAACCCGGGTCGCGAAGCCTGGCCGCGAACGGGGTTAATGCGGCTGCGACTGCTCGGGCGGATACTGATTTCCGGGAGTGAGTTGCGGACTCTGCTGCCCAAATCCACCAGGCTGCTGGGTCAGGCTGCCGGGCTGCTGCCCGAGCGAGTTGGGGTTGGCCTGATTCAACTGGCCTGCGGGCATGCCAATCTGCGTCCCGGTAAAGGACTGGCCGTCGTAGGGCCCACGCAGCAGCACATTGACCCGGTCCATGATCGGGCTATAGATGAACACCCACTCATCGTGGGTCTTCTTCTTATTGAAGACGCGGATGGTCTTGTCTTTGTCTTTGCTGGCCACGCCGACAACGGCTCCGCCTCCAAACGTCTGCCCACCCACACCGCTGTTGCCAAAGATGCTGTTGTTGGTGCCGGGCTGGCCGGTCGCGCCGCTGTTCTGTCCACCGGCCGCGTTCTGACCGCCGCCCGGGGTGCCCGTCGAAAGAGTCGTGCCGGACTGTCCGCTACCGCTCGCGCCGCCTATGCCGAGCGGAGAGGCCCCACTGGTTGGCACGGAACTCGGCGTCTGGTCGTTGGGCGTCAACTGCGCTCCCGCCGGAGCGGTACCTGCGCCCTGATTGCCGCCGATCCCGCCTGTCGAACCCTGGCCGCCGAGAGTCGCGCCCTCTGCTCCTCCGGGCTGGCCTCCCAGCGCGCTCTGCTGGCCGCTCAACGTGCCTGGCGCGTTCGCACCGGTGATCAACGCGATGTCGCCGTAGTGCAGCAGCTTCCAGTCGCCCTCCTTGGTGAGCGGGTCCTTATAACGCTTGCGCAGGAAACGAATCTGGTTGGTGTTTTCCAGTTGCTCCAGGTTAGCGGGATAGCGTCCGAACTTCTTGTAGAACTTCTTGACCGCCCGCGCATACTCGGTACCGCGATGGATCATCTCCCCTTCGCGATCACGCTTCATCTGCATGACGAAGCTGGGCGCCATGGCCATGGCGACGATCACCATGATAGCCATCATGAACAGCACCGCCAGCAGCATGGCTCCGCCGTCGCGCCGGCGACGGCGTGAGCTTATGTCCGAAAGCGCCCTCGGCTGCTCTGAGCTGGCTGCTTCTGCCGGTTTATTCGCCTGGATGGAATTCGTCTGCTGCATGCTGCTTGATGTCCGCGTTAGCTCGCTACCAGCGGAAGCGTCTGGCGATTATTGGTCAGCACGTCTTCCACTTCCACCGAGTTGGCGCCGATCTTGAGGATCTTGTAGCGCCGGTCGATGACCTGCCCTTCCTTGGCGATGAAGATGTCCTCGCCCTTGGACAGGAACACCTGTTTGGGCCCGCTCTTGTTGCCGCTGAAACCGTAGAACTTCAGCGGGATCGGAGGCGGTGGGGGAGGTGGTGGCGGCGTGTTAAGGATTACTTTCTTGACTTCTTTGGGAATCTCCGGCGGCGGAGGCTGCGAGCTGAAGATATCGCGCCCCAAGCCCTTGTAAGTCACATCTTCGCTTGACGTCAGCACGTCCAGCCGTAGCGTGGGATCGAGCGACTGCGCCAGCACGACATTCCCGGTCTTACGAGCGCCGGGCTTGCCGGATTTCTGCCCGGCCGATGGGGCAGCCACGGTGGCAACGGCGGTCGCAGTTTCGGCGTCCTGGCTGGTGAAGACCCAGTTGTAGAGCGCGAGCGCCGCCACGATCACCAGTCCACCGGCGATCGCGGTCTTCGTCTTGTTCTCGGTGCCGAGTTTCACGAGGTCGCCGCCCCGCTAAGCAAATAGGTTTCCACCTTGAGTTGCAGCCGCACATTGCCCTGCTGCTCGCCCAGCGTCACTCCGTCAATAACGAAGAACAGCTTGTCACGCTCCAGCGCGTTGATGAACTTCACTTCCTGCAGGTAGCTCCCCGAGAGCGCCACCTCGATGTTCAGCTTGCGCAGTCCTTCGACCGGAGCGTCCTTGTCGTCGTACTTCACGGCGGCGATCTGCACTCCGCTCTGCCCCGCCAGCTTACCCAGCTCTTCGGATACGGAGGAATACTCCGCGGGAAAACGCTCTTTATAGAACGCCGCAATGTCGGCGGACGCCTGTTTCAGCTTGCCGTCCATTCCACGCGTGGGCAAAACTTCCTGGCGCTTGGCGGCCAGTTGCACTTTCAGGACGCCCAGATCGCGCTGCCGCGCCTCACGCGAGCGTCCCGCGGGCGACAGCAGGTAGCCGATGCCCGCCAGGTCGAGCACAACCAGCCCGATCAGCACCGGCAACAGGGTCTTGCGCACTTCGCGAATGCTGGCCATCAGCGCGCGCCTCCCGTGGCTGCCGCGACCTTCTGATTGGCGGCGCTCGGTGCCAGCACCTTCGGCGGGTTCTTCTCCGGAGCGCTGGCCTTCTTGTCTTTCCCCTGCGCCTGGTCCGCGCCGGAGTCGGCCTCGGTGTCATCCGCTGTCGGGATGTACACCGCCGCAATCTCAAACTGGATGTTGCCGCCCACCGCTCCTCCCTCACCGAGCGTGTTCTCGGCTTCGACCTGCGGCGTGCGGAAGTGCGGCGACTTCTCCATGCGCTTCACCAGTTCGACCGCCTTGTCGCGCGCGGGGGTCGCGACCACCACCCGCAACACCAGTTGATTATCGCGGTTGAACTCCGGCTTCATCGAAACCACGTGGATGTTAGGCGGCATCAGCTTTTCCATCTCGCTGAAGACGCGCGTCCACGACAGCGCTTTGCGGGCGAACAACTGGTTGAGAAATTGCGACTGGTCAGCCACATCGCGGTTCTGCGGCTGGTTCAGCATGGCCTGCGCGTGCGCCTTCTCCGAGTCAAGGCTGGCAATCTCCTGCTTCGCGGCCGCGATCTGCAGATCGATGTCGCGGGTGTGTGAGCGCTGGTACAGAATGTAGCCCAACAATCCCACGGACAGCACCGCCAGCGCCCCCACCAGCATGGTCAGCCGGCGAGTGTACTCCCGCGCAGCTTCGTAAGGGTTCGACGCGAGATTGATGTTGATGCGCATCAGGACACCAGCGCTCCCGCGACTCCCGCCAGCGCCGCGCGCCCTACATTGCCCGGGTCCGCGCCTGCCACGCGGCTGGAGATCAGCTCTTCCATGTGAATGTTGCTGCTGGCACTGAACGCGGCCTGCAGCGCTGGGGCTGATCGCACTCCCGTCACCAGCACGCGGTCCACCGAAATTCCGTAACGGTCTTCGAAGTACACCAGTGAGGTGTTGACGTCGTCCACGAGAGATTCGCCCGTCACGGCGGTCCCGCCATTCTCCAGCGCGCGATACAGCAGCAACTGGTTCTGGTCGACGATAGCGAACGTGGTGGTTCCGGGTTCAACCTTGATGACCATAGTAGGACGCGAAGCGTCCACCACGCCCAGCGCCGCGATCATCGAAGGCAGCACCGCGCCGGGATTGTATCCCGCGTCGCGCACCACCGACTCATACTCCTCCAGCACGCTCCTGGGAGTGACCGCCGCCACGACTCTTACGCCCTCGTCGGTGGGCTGGCGATCGAACGACACCGAGGAGGCATCGACGTCAAACGGTAGCGACTTCTTCAGGCGAAAACGCACCACGGCGTCGGCGTCCTGGGGCTTTTCCGGCAGGGTGTCGAAGTCGAGCAGCAGGATGCGCGTGCTCGCGTCGGGGATGATCAGCGTAATGTCGCGCGAACGGCCTGCCACCGGAGCCAGCGAATCGCGCAACGCCGCTACCAGCGCATCGCGCGAAGTCACGTTGGCGTGTTGCAGTCCCGGCGTCACTGCGCCCGCGGGCAAACCCTGCGAATAGACCGCTTCCAGCACCTGCGACCGCTCGGCTGCGCGCGCCGCTACGACGCGCTCCGACGATACCTCGCACGCCACTCGCGGCCGCAGATTGTTGCTACTTGCCATCCGTCACTCTCGGTGTGCAAAAATCGGAGTTTGACGCCTACCGTAATTAGTACGCATGTCTGCCGTCTGACCCGCAAGCACGGCGAGCCGCGATTCGCCCATCGGCAATTACTAATTACCAATTACTAATTACCAGCAAGCAGCAGCCAACAGCTAATTGCTGGCCGCTCCGCGGCCCCTAGCGCGTCGTCTCAATAAACGTAACTTTGTTGATCTCTTTCAGCGTCGTCAATCCACGCTTCACTCTATCAATAGCCGACTCGCGAAGGAAATGCATCCCTTCTTCGCGCGCCGCCCGCCGGATCTCGCTGCTCGGCCGCTTGGCCAGGATCATCTCGCGCACGTTGTCGGTCAACTCCAGCAGTTCATGAATCGCCGTACGTCCGCGGAAGCCTGTACCCGAGCACTCGATGCAACCTTCGCCCTCGTAGAACGGCACCTTGCGCCACTCTTCGGGATCGAGCCCGCTTGACTCCAGAATGTCGTCGGAATAGTGCACTTCCTTCTTGCAGAACTCGCAGATCAGGCGCACCAGTCGCTGCGCCAGGATGCAGTTCAGCGCCGACACGAAGTTGTAGGCCTCGACGCCCATGTTCAGGAAGCGTCCAAGCACATCGACCACGTTGTTGGCGTGAACCGTCGTAAACACCAGGTGACCGGTCAGCGCGGAGTTGATCGCAATCTGCGCCGTCTCGGTGTCGCGGATTTCGCCCACCATGATCTTGTCGGGATCGTGGCGCAGAATCGAGCGTAGTCCGCGCGCGAACGTCAGCCCCTTCTTCTCGTTCACCGGGATCTGCGTGATGCCGGCAATCTGGTACTCGACCGGGTCTTCGATGGTGATCAGCTTGTCTTCGTCGCTTTTGATCTCGTTCAGCGCCGCGTAGAGCGTGGTGGTCTTGCCCGAGCCGGTCGGCCCGGTCACCAGCACCATGCCGTACGGCTCTTTAATGTAGCGCCGGAACTTGTGCAGGTCCTCGTCGTTGAAGCCGACCACGTCGAGCGTCAGCTTGTGGAACTTCTCGCTCATCGACTCCTTGTCGAGCACGCGCAACACCGCGTCTTCGCCATGGATCGACGGCATGATCGACACGCGAAAGTCGATGGAGCGCCCGTTGTAACGCACCCGGAACCGCCCGTCCTGCGGCACGCGCCGCTCGGAAATATCCAGTTCGCTCATCACCTTGATGCGCGAAATGATGGTTGAGTGGTGTTCCTTGGCAATCGGCGGCATCGCCTGCTGCAGCACGCCGTCGATGCGGTACTTGATGACCACCGAGTCGTCGCGCGTCTCGATGTGAATGTCGCTGGCCCGCCGCTGCAGGGCGGTGAAGATCATCGTATCGACCAGCTTGATGATCGGGCTGATGTCGCTTTCTGCCGTCAGCTTCTCGATCGAGATGGTTTCGTCGGCATTCTCGTCTTCGTGGATCACGTCCAGCGCGAAATCCTCGCCTGCTTCTTCCAGCACGCGCTGCGACTGTTCCGTCTTCTTCAGCACGTCGTTGATCTGCGTGAGCGTCGCGACCTTAATGACGATGCGTCGCCCCAGGTTCAGGCTGATCTCGTCGATCATCATCAGCTGGCTGGGATCGGCAATCGCGATCACGAGGCGGCCCTCCTGCGTCTCCTGCAGGGGAACGAAGTTGTAGCGGAACATCAGGTCCACTTTGATCTTGCGGAACAGCTCATGCTGGATGTGGAAGTTCTTCAGGTCCACGCACTCACAGCGATAGCGGCGCGCCAAGTCATGAGCTTGTGTCAGCTCGTCCTCGATGGACAGGATGCTGCCGTTACCGCCATTCACGAATATCGACTTCTTCTCAGCCATTCACCAACTGCCTTTCAGGCCCAAAGTGCCCCGTCTTGCCTTCACTTGCCACTATCCACTCGCTTAATGTATTCCGCCCGCCCCTAAACTAAAGATCGGCAGGTACAGAGAAATCAACACAAACGCCACCACCACGCCCATCACGATCAGGATCAGCGGTTCGATCAGCGCCATGGCCGTCGCCAGCGCATTTGTCACATCTTCTTCATAGAACTCGGCCACCGAATTCAGCATCGCCGGCAAGGCGCCGGTGGACTCGCCGACCTCGATCATCTCCACCGACATCTCGGGAAACACGCTCGCCGTCTCAAGGCTGCGCGCCAGCGGCTGACCTTCACGCACCAAGCGCGTGGCGTCACTGATGCCGTGCGATATCAAGCGGCTCTGCATCGATTCGCCCGCCGTTTCCAGCGCCGGAACCAGCGACAGTCCGCCTGACAGCAGCGTCGAAAGCATGCGCGAGAAGACTGCCACCTGGTACTTCAGCCAGATGCCGCCCAGCAGCGGCACTTTCAGCCGTATGCGGTCCATCTGCGTCGCGCCGGCGTCGCTCTTCATCCACCGCCAGATCAGGAACCCCGCAATCAGCAGCGCCAATACCACATAAGGCGCGTAGCGTTGCGCATTGGTGCCGATCGCCAGCATGACCATGGTCATCGGCGGCAACGGCACACCAAGCTGGCTGTACAACATCGCGAATTGCGGCACTACATAAGTGATGAGAAAGGTCAGCATCACCACCAGCATCGCCACCAACAGCACGGGATACACCAGCGACGACACCAGCTTCTTGCGAAACGAGACCGCCAGCCGTTGAAACGCGATGTAGCGCCCCAGCACCTCTTCCAGGTTGCCAGACTTCTCGCCCGCCAGCAACGTAGTGGTGTAAACCTTGGGAAAGACCTTTTGTTCCGCAAACGCTCCCGAAAGCAGCTCACCTCCGCGCACCCGGTCCCGCACGTCTTGGAGAACACTGCGGAAAAACGGGTTGCGCTGGCGCTTCATCAGCAGTTCCAACGACTGAATGATCGGCAAGCCGGCGTGAATCAGGGTCACGAACTGCTGGTTGAAGATGACAAACTGGTCTTGCCTGACCTTGCGGCGGCGCGGCAACCGCACTTCTGCCGACAGCAGTCCCTTGGGCTTGACCGAGTAAACCAGGAACCCCTGTTGGGAGTAACGCTCGCGCACCTCCCCTTCCGAGTTCCCCATTTCCACCTGTTCCAGGACGTGGCCGCGCTCGTCGGCCATCCGGATCGTGTACTCGGCCATGAAGTGACTGATTCCTTTGGCGATCAGGCCCTAGTTTAGCATCGCGATGCAGTGGATAGCCTGACTGTGCCCCTGAGAGAACACCGGCGGCGGGAAAGCACCTATTGACTGGCACGATCTGATTTCACGGCAACCGGCACGGCGGAACTCTTTGTCTATCCACTATCCAATAGGGGCACTATCCACTAATTCGTCAACTCCGTCCCCTGCACCACCTCCACGCCCGGAGGCGGTGTGAAGCGAAAGTGCTGGTCCGCTATTTGGACGTTCTCCTTCTGCCGAAGAAAGCGGAATTCCGTCACCGAGCCGTCCATCTGATCGATGACGATTCTGCGAATCAGGCCATCAGGACTGACTTCCAGGAGCGTATTGCTGACCCGATCGGCGAGGCTCTTCGGGATCCCCTGCAACACAATGTCACCGTCGTACAGCGGCTTCTGGCCGCTGGCGATGCTCAGCCCCGTGAATTCCTTCTCCAGCTTGGTCTTGCCCAGCAGGTACCGCAGCGGAGAACGCAAGTCGTCCAACTGCTTCACCAGAACCCGCCGCACCTGCCGCTCCCCGGGAACGTAAAACCACGCCGTCTGTCCGTCGGTGAGAAACATCTTGGGACGCGGCTGATCGTAGTCCCACCGCATGCGGCCAGGCTTCTTCAGCGTGAGGGTGCCGCTCTCGGTCCGCGTCATTCCCGCCCCCGAATAGGTTTCGGAAAACTGCGCCTCCAGTGTCTGCAGGTGGTTGTAGCGCTGATCGACCTTGTCAGCGATGGCGTGAACGTCGGGCTGAGCGGGCGACGAGGAGACAAGAAGAACTACTGCAGAGAGTGCGGTGAGTATCCGACCTGGTCGTAGCAACATGCACCTTAGATTCTATTGGATTCTTGCCCGCTTTCATCCTGTTCGCGCATCCACGCTTCTGAAACCGCCCGCCCTTTAGCCACGTCGTCCACTACCAGGATCAGGCGATGATCGTGGTCGCTATACAGCACCTCGATGTTGACGGCAGCCTCAGCCATTCGCCGCGCAATCTTCCCCAACTGCCCCGGCACCGACTGTCGCAGCCTTTGTACTACTACTTCACGCATTCCCATTACTCGGATGCCAGTCTCCTCCAGTGCGGCGCGTGCCGCTGCACCATCTTCGAAGAGGAAGTGCGCAATGCCCTCTCCTTTGGCCACCCATGCACCACCACCCTCGATGCTGATGCCGGCGCGGCCCAGCGCATCTCCCATTTCGGCCAGAGCACCGGGACGGTTCTCCAGCACTATCGTAAGATCGGTCATCAGTCGTTGCTCCTTTACAGGTTAGATGTGACGGGTCGGTTCGGAGATTGGTGCCAACACATGAACTCCATCTGTAGGGCAGCTCACTCCATCGGCGTCGCATTCCGCTCGTTCACGTTAGCGTCTGCCACCCGACTGCAATTCCACCGCACGTCCCACAACAAATACTCTCGCGCCCCTACCCGTTCCCGGTTGCCGCTGGCCGGCGATAAGCATTCCCCCACAACGGATAGAAGCCGATCAGCCCCAGCACCGGCCCCGGAAGCAAAACCCACGCCACATTCAGTCCCAATCGACTGAACAAAGACGTGGCGAGTGCGATCGACACAATCGTGATCCCAAACCCCGCCGAGTTCTGGATCGCCAGCACACTTCCGACGAGGTCCGAAGGCGCCGCTCCTGCCGACAACGCCGAAAACTGCGGTGAATCTGCGACCACCGCCGCTCCCCAGATCAGCAGCAGCACGAGGAACGCATTGGGAGAAAGTTGTTTCCAGCCCACCGCCATAATCAGGCAGCAGAGGCCCGACATTGCGAGGGCTATCGCTGCGACTCGCGCGCTACCGATGCGACGGCTCAAAACGCCGCCAGCGAAGCACCCCAGCGCGCCCGCCGCAATGATCGCGAACGCCAGTCCCGGAACGCTGAACTGCCGCGCACCCAAGCGCAGCGAAGCGCCGAGAAAAAGCGGCACCAGCGTCCAGAACGTATAGAGCTCCCACATGTGGCCGAAATATCCGAGGGCGGCGGCCCGAAGCTTCTCCGCCCCGAACGCGGCCACCACGCCTGCCACGCGCTTCATGTCCACTCGCGGTCGAAGCGCCAGATGCGGACCGTCTCCCAGCACGAAGATCAGAACAGCAGCCACCATCGCCAGCGCCGAGGAACTCAGAATCACGGCCTGCCATCTCCAGGTAGCGCCGAGAAACCGGACGCCCTGCGGAAGCGCCGTCCCCAGAGTCAGCATTCCCACCAAGTACGCAAGCGCCGACCCTGTCCGGTTGGGCGCCCAACTCACCACCAGCTTCATGCCAATCGGATAGATCCCCGCCAGGCATAAACCCACCAGGAACCGGAACACCGCCGCGCTGAACAAGCCATGAGAGAAGATCGCGAAGCAAGCATTAGACATCGCTCCCAGGATCGCGCACGCGACAAAAATCCTGCTCGCCCGAAACCGGTCGGCCAGTCCGCTGAGAGCAAACGTCGCGGTCCCCAAAATGAACCCGAACTGCACCGCGTTCGTCAGCAGCCCAATACCCGAGACGCCGATCCCCCACGCTCGCATCAGGTCGGGCGCTGCGCTGTTCGCACTGAACCACAACGAAGTGCCGAACAGTTGTGCCATAGCGATCGTCGCAACCGCATGCGACCGCACACCCTTCATCGAAGCCGAATCGTAGACACGTTCGTCCATGCGTTACTGGGGATCGGGGTACGTCACTGCCCGGTACGAAAGGATGGAAGACCCCTGCCATCATATGCCCGAAACCAGCGGTCGGAGCGATACAGCGCCAACCCGCCTTCCGCCGCTCCGGCATCAACCGCCCCCGGTCATGAACTCGCGCATTCAACTCGCCGATTCGTGGGATGGCACTCCTGTGCCCCCTGCTATCATCGCATCCCGGCCCGCATGTGACTCAAACTATCCGCGGGAGTGTAGAATTGCCCTTCAACTGAACTACTGCCTAATTCACGATCAGGAAGGCCCACCATGTCCGCAGTCAAAGAAGCTCCAGCCAGCGCACCGAAAAACGGCAAGCCCGTGGTGAAGACGCGTGAAGCCGTAACCCCAAGTTGGGTGGGACGCGTCCCCCAGCTTAAGCCGGGCCAGTATGCCGACGGCATGCCTATCCATGTGCCCGAGTACATCTGCTGCAAGCTCATCTTGCGGCCCAACAAATTCCACTCGCGCGAGAGCTTTTTTGATTTCGGCAAGGTGTTCAAAGAGCCCGCCAAGGAACACGGCGTACAATACACGACGGAAGGCTTCTTCGAGCAGCCGGTCAAGATCCGCGAAGTGCTGTTCATCGATACCGACGACTTCCGCCTCTACAACAACGCCTTCATCTTGCGCCGTCGAATCCCCTACAAGGACGGCTTCCCCATCGGTGAGCCCGAAATCGTCTTCAAGTACAGAAGTCCCGAATTGCAGACAGCGGCCGAGACCGACGTCCGGCCGAACATCCTCGGCGATCACCGCGTCAAGTTCAAGGTCCAGGCCCTGCCGTTGAAAGAGAAGCTGGGTGGTATCCGCCTGCTCTACTCCCACAACGTGCAATTCAATCGCGGGGCCATCGGGCTGGGCCGCGAAAATGTCACTGACATGGATGCTTTGATCGAGTTGCTTCCTGTGCTTGGGAAAGTCCGAAAGACCCCGAAGGAAGAGATCCACCTGGTCAGCAACACCATCGTCGAGGAAGTCCTGCAGGACATCGGCCAACTCGACTTCGGCGGGGGCTTGGTCTGCAAGGCTAACGTGGCCATCTGGCGTACTCGCGGTGAGCACCGCCCGCTCATCGGAGAGTTCGCCTATCAGTTCAAATTCAGCGACCGTGCAAAGCTCGACCGGGATGCCCTGCGCCGTACGGAGGCATTCTTTATCGGACTTCAGTACTCCGCCGAAGACTACATCAACCTGGGTGCCACCAAGACTGCAACGGTTTACCGTCTACTGGGTAATCCACCGAAGTCGCACGAATAGTCCGGGCGGCCATCAGTTGTCACAGGCCGGGGCGCTCGCCAGGCGCCCAGGCCCTTCTTACGATCGTTTCCCTTGGATTCCGATCTGCCGTCAACGCTATGATTCCAACGACCCCTTGCAAGGCAGGATTTCGATTATGTCAGCGAATGAAGTAGCTGATCCTGTGATCACGGCCGACGAGGCTTTGCAGCGGCTCATGCAGGGCAACCTGCGCTTCCTCGGTGGCCAGGCGCAATTCCCCACCGTCTGCAAGGAAACCCTGGCCGATCTCGCCCGAGGTCAGCGCCCTTACGCGACAATTCTCGGATGCAGCGACTCTCGTGTTCCGCCTGAGCTGATCTTTGATGCGAATTTTGGTGAGCTGTTCATCGTCCGCGTGGCCGGCAATGTCGTCTCACCCGAAGTCATGGGCAGCCTGCAATACGCTGGCGCTCACCTGCACACGCCGCTTTTTCTGGTACTCGGGCACGAAGGCTGCGGCGCGGTCAAGGCCGCTCTCGACAGCAAGCTCTACGACGTGCAGCATCGCGCACGTATTCAGTTGCTGGTAGACAACATCCTCCCCGGCTTGCCCGACTTTGACGACACCGCAACGGATCAACAGCTCGTCTGCGCCGTGGAGGCTAACGTCCGCTGGTCCATGCACCAGCTGGCGGAGTCGCCCGAAGGCCGCCGCGCCTTGCACGAAGATCGCGCCCGATTGGTGGGCGCTGTCTACGAGATCGCCTCCGGCCGCGTGCGCTTTCTCGACTGATTGCGCGGCGCGAAAGTGGTGAAGTGGCCCTAAGTCGCTTCGAACCCAGAGTGATTTGCGATTACCGTATCCGCTCGCGCCCAGTGGTAGGAGCCGAGCCTTAGCTCGGCGTCCACGCTTTCTTTGAGAATGTCTTGAGCCGGCTTGAGCCCGCGGCGGAAAGCCGCTCGACGACCCGCACCTTCTGGCGGATTGCCAAGCTTCGGTCCGTGGACCGAGATTATTAATCAGGGAGCGCCTTCACGATGGTGTCATCCGAAGCGGGGCGCCCCGCCTGGCTTGTCTGACCCGCTGCTTTTGCGGGTCGGGCGGGCGAGCGGTCGAAGGACCTGTTGTTCCTCTACTCCGACCGCATTCGAGAAGCCTTGCTAAGACCTTTACTGAATCACCGGACTCGTCGCGTCCGCCGGGCCGCCGGCGTTGTAGTGGATCTCGCCCGACTCGTCCGCGAAGAATCGCCTTTGCCCCGTCGTCCCCACCTGGTCCGGAACCGCCGTGATGGTATACGACCGGATCGCCCCATTCACCTTCTCCCCCGGAGTGTAGGTGAAGGTGTAGCCGCTCTTGCGTCCGCTGGCCAGGTTGGTGTCGATGGTCTGCTCGCCGCCGCTTTGCGACGTGCCGCCGAGCGAGATGAGGTCCGCCGTGAACCCCGCATCAGGATGGCTGCTGGAATAGATCATCTCGCCCGCGCTAATGGCCTTGATGCTGGCAATGGCCGACGCCTCGTGGGCCGGAATCTGCGACTTCGTGATCTTGGGAATCGTGAAGGCCGCAATGATCAGGATGATCGTCACCACGATCAGCAACTCAATCAGCGTAAAGCCACGATCGCGATTACGTCTGGACATAACTGTGAACCTCTTTCGTCATCTCGCGGGGAGCTGCACAGAAATGACGTTAGGAAAGCCGTAACGGTATCCGCGCATGAACAGGAAATTATTGAGCGCCACTCTTTCCATGTCAAAACACTAACACGCCGACCGAGTCGGGCTTCGTCCGGCCTGGCCCGTGGCTTTCTTCTGCTCTTGAGCTAATTGCTAGTTGCTAATTACCAATCACCAGTTACCATTACCAGCTACCAGTAACCCCTTCAACATGCCACCGAGTCCCTCGTAATCTTCAGCCCATTCAGATTCCCCAGCACTGTCACCGCAATCGCTTCCGCCTGAAACATCTCGTTGGCCGTCCGGATCACGTCTTCCAGCGTGACCTGCTGAATCCGGTCGATAATCTGGTCCATCCCCATGAACCGGTCCTGGTACATCTCCTGCCGCGCCAGGTTCGACATGCGCGCCGTCGACGACTCCAGGCTCAGCATCAGGCTGCCTTTCAACTGGTCCTTGGCCCGCTTCAGCTCTTCCTCAGGAATATGGCTCTGCTTAACATCGCGAAACTCGTGCACAATCGACTGCACAACTTTCGGTGCAGACTCCCGCGAGGTCCCCGCGTACACCGCCAGGCATCCCGCATCTTTGTAAGGATTCAGCTCCGAGAAGATCGAGTACACCAGCCCCTGCTTCTCCCGCACATTCTGGAACAGCCTTGAGCTCATGCCGCCGCCCAGCAGCGTGTTCAGCACATACGCCACGAACCGCCGCTCGTGGTCGATCCGGTACGACGGAACCCCCACGCAGATCTGCACCTGCTCCAGAGACTTCTTGTTCCGCAGCGTGATGCGCGAGTGGGTGGTCGGCGGTGTGTCATGCAGGCCATTCGATCCCCGCGAAAGCGACCCGAATTCCTTGCTCAACAGCGCCACCAGGTTCTCGTGTTCCAGGTTCCCCGCCGCCGTGATCACCAGGTTCTCCGGAACGAATTTGCTTTGGTAGTACTTCCGTACCGAAGCTTCCTCAAACCTGCGCACCGTTTCCTTGGTCCCCAGGATCGGCTTGCCCAGAGGATGGTCCTTGAAGAAATTCTGTGTAAAGATCTCGTGCACCAAGCTGTCGGGGCTGTCCTCATCCATCTTGATCTCTTCCAGGATCACTCCACGCTCGCGCACAATATCGCCCGCATCGAACGTCGGATGCAGCACCATATCGCTCAGCACATCTACTGCTATGGGCAAATGCTCATCCAGAACTTTAATGTTGAAGCAGACCATCTCCTTGCCCGTGAAGGCGTCCATGTGCCCGCCCACCGAGTCCACCTCCCGCGCAATGTCCTCGGCCGTGCGACGCGTGGTGCCCTTAAACACCATGTGCTCGACAAAATG
>Ga0210406_10004854_pt1 | contig 14235 bp, 10 predicted proteins | sample IncBWC30MmetaG_FD_155454 | JGI IMG/M metagenome (GOLD analysis project Ga0210406, IMG submission 155454) | Forest soil microbial communities from Barre Woods Harvard Forest LTER site, Petersham, Massachusetts, United States - Inc-BW-C-30-M | ecosystem: Environmental > Terrestrial > Soil >... | reverse complement strand
GAGACACTGGCGCTGCCGACAGCAAACCGCACGTTTACCCAAGCGTTACGGTACACTGGCGGCATCGGGCCTGTCAAGTGGCAAACCCGTACGTTAGCGGGTCGGTTTCCTACGATTACTTCGGCGTCACTTCGCGGGCCAACTTGCTGGCTATCACTTCGCGAATGTCATTGCGCTTCTTTCCCGCCTCGATCATCGCGTCTCGGGAGCCATAATGCTTCGCCACAATGGTCGCCGCCTTCGCGTCCAACGCATCGAGCGCCGCATAGTTCGGATACAAGACTCCCACCGCCACGTCCCAATCGCCCGGATGATCGGTCGTGTCGTTCAACCACATTTTGTAATCGCTGATCAAGCCTTCCTTTTTCAAGTCGGCGTAGACGGGCTTCAGGTTTTCTCGAATATCTTTCCAGAACGCTTCAGACTGTCCTGGCTTGATATGGTAATACGTAACGCGCCACACCGGCCCAACATCATAATTCGGACTTTGCGCATAGATGGGGAGCGCGGTCAGCAGCATCACCACAAACAGAGTGGACCACAAAACTTTTCTCATTCACTCCTCCTGAATTTTTTGAATGGAATTATTTGGCCGAGGTCCGAGCCCCATTAGGTCCGGATCGATCTTCGGGGCTGGCGAGAGTATATACACCGCCTCTCTGGAGCGTCAAACCGACGTACCGGGCGAGCGCCTGGAGCGCGAGTTAGCTGGCCTGATCCCCCGCGTGAGCATTGTCCAACCCATAGCATCCTCGTGACAAAAGGCCCCCTCATTCGTCCATAGAACATCACGAAGCGGAATTGTGCCGCCCGTGCGGGTGCCTCCCCCATTTTCTGGATTGGGGAACACCCGGCGACGGAGCTTCGTATGGTACGGAGAGGTGATTCATGGCAAGCCTGCCCGGGAATTTTCGTTACGCGCTGCGCCAATTCCGCTTGTCGCCGGTGTTTACCGCTGCGGCGATACTGACGCTGGCGCTGGGCATCGGCGGAACCACGGCAATTTTTACATTGATTCATGCGGTGATGCTGCGCTCCTTACCGGTTTCTGACCCGGGGAGGCTCTATAGGGTCGGCTCAGGTGACGATTGTTGCGTGGAAGGCGGGCCGCAGGACCAATGGGGGATGGTTTCCTACTCCTTGTACGAGCGGCTGAAGAAGGAAACACCCGAGTTTGAAGAAGTTACGGCTTTCCAGGCGGGACGCTGGCGCGTAGGCGCGCGGCGCGAAGGCGCCGAATTGGTGGCCAGACCACTTCGCTCGGAATATGTCAGTGGCAGCTATTTCTCGGTTCTGGGAGTCCGTGCCTTCGGCGGACGAGTGATTACGCCGGAAGATGACAAACCGTCGGCGCCGCCGGTTGTCGTACTCAGCCATCGCGCCTGGCAGACCGCCTATGCCAGCGACCCATCGGTTGTGGGTGCCACTTTCGCGCTGGAGGGTCATCCATTTACAGTGATCGGGATCGCTCCGCCAGGATTCTTCGGGGAAACGCTGGAAAGCGACCCTCCTGACATCTGGATCCCGTTGCAACAGGAACTGATGATCAATGGTGACGGCTCCATTCTGCGCCAGCCCATCTCCGCGTGGCTGCGCATGATAGGCCGCTTGCGCCCGGGAGCTTCCACTGACGGAATGGCTCCGCGGCTCACCGGCGTATTGCGTCAATGGATGCAGAATGATTCCGGGTATCCCTCGAACTGGATGGCGGACGTGGTCCGGTTGCTTCCCAAGCAGACGCTCGACGTTGTGCCCGCCGGCGCGGGTGTCGCGGTGATGAAAGAGGAGTACGGGCGGAGCTTGCAGATACTGCTGGCAGTTTGCGGATTGGTGCTGCTGATCGCCTGCGCCAACGTGGCGAACCTGCTGTTGGCTCGCGGAGTGGCGCGCCGCGGGCAAACAGCCGTGCGGCTCGCCGTGGGAGCCACACCCAGGCAAATCGTGATGCAGGCGCTCACGGAGAGCGTCTTGCTCGCCATCGGCGGAGGTGTCGTCGGGCTGGTGGTAGCCGTGGCAGCGGCGCGGCTGCTGCTGACGTTGGCGTTTCACAGCGCGCATTTCCTTCCCATTAGCACCGCGCCATCGCTGGTAGTGCTGGCTTTTGCGTTCGGCCTGGCGCTGGTGACGGGAATTATCTTCGGCGCGGCTCCCGCGTGGCTGGCCACGCGCACCGATCCAGCGGAAGCATTGCGGGGATCGGGCCGCGGCACTCGGGATCGTTCGTCGTTTACGCGCAAAGCGCTCTTGGTCGTGCAAGCGACCTTGTCGGTCGTCCTGGTCGCCGGGGCCACCATGTTGGGCCGCAGCCTGAACAAACTCGAGCATCAGGATTTCGGCTATCAAGTGCAAAATCGTGTGGAGGTGGACATCAACAATCCGCCATCCAGCTACACGCAACCCCGGTTAGCCGCGCTCTATCGCCAGTTGGAGGAACAACTCAATCGAATGCCGGGAGTGCAAGGCTCCGGGTTGGCCATGTATAACCCGCTCACCGACAACTGGGGCGAACTCATCATGGTAGCCGGGCATCCTCCCGGAAAGTTCAACGAGGAATCCGGCGCGTCGTGGGACCGCGTGAGCGCCAACTATCTTCCGAACTGGGGCATTCCGGTGTTGCGCGGCCGCGGCTTTACCGCGGCGGACAATGAAACTACGGCTCCGGTGGCACTGGTGAACGAAGCCTTTGTGAAGCGCTTTTTCAAGAGCGGCGAGAACCCGTTGGATCAGCACTTCGGACTGGATGTGCCGGAGCTTGCCGGTACATTCCGAATCGTGGGCATCGTGCGCGATGCGAAATTTGCGGGCTGGGGGCTGGGTAAGCCGGCGCGGCCGATGTTCTATGTGCCGCTGGCTCAATATGTTCAGTACGAAAACGAGTTAATGAAAAAGCTCGAGCTGCGCTCGCACTTTATCGGCGGGATTATGCTAGTGACCAGCATGTCTCCCGGCGCAATCGAAGCGCAGCTCACCAGGATGCTGGCGGAGATCGATCCGAACCTGACCATCAACAGCGTCAGGACCATGCAGCAGCAGATTGCGCTTTCCTTCGATCAGGAGCGTGCCACAGCGAGCCTGGCCGGATTGTTCGGCATCGTGGCGCTGATTCTCGCTGCTGTGGGGCTATATGGCGTTACCGCCTACAGCGTGGCGCAGAGGACCAACGAAATCGGCATCCGCATGGCGCTTGGCGCCGACCGCCCGAAAGTCATTCGACTCGTTTTGAGCGGAGCCTTCAAGCGCGTGTTAATTGGACTGCTCCTGGGGTTGCCACTGGCCGTTGGCGCCGGACGGTTAATTTCCGCGCAGTTGTATGGCGTTTCCTCGTGGGACCCGCTCGCGCTGACCGTTGCCACCGTGGCGCTGGCGATCTGCTCGTTCGTTGCCGCCATGATTCCCGCCAACCGCGCGGCTTCCATTTCCCCCATGAACGCGCTGCGAATTGACTAGCGCCGCATTCCTCCTATCGGACGATGGCAAGATAGCCACGCCTGTACCACGAGCGGGTTGCGCCCGTTTTTGCTCGGTGCCTATACTTGCGGAGATTCGTAGCCCCTTCGCAGGGGAGGGCCGAATCGTGTCTGCTGGCCCGTGCGACGCGGAAAAGCAGAAATCCAATGGATCAGGACCAACCGAGCGTGGAGGAAGTCAAGCAGTTTCCGGTCGTCGAACGCCGCCGCAACAGCACTGTTCCATACGAACAGCGGGAGGCGGGGGAAGTCGCTGTCTTCCAGGAGCTTGGGAAGGCACTGACTTCCTCGCTGCAACTGGACCAGGTGCTGCGGACGATCATGGAGAAGATCGACGAATTTTTGCGTCCGGACAACTGGTCCTTGTTACTGCTCGATGAAGCCACGCAGGAACTGTATTTTGAACTGGCCGTGGGCAAAGCGTCGCAAGCGCTGAAGGATGTGCGCATCAAGATCGGGCAAGGAATCGCCGGATGGGTGGCGCAGCGCGGCGAGACGGTCGTCGTTCCAGACACTTCCAAGGACACGCGCTTCTTCGGCAAGGTAGACGAAAAGACCAAGACGGAAACGCAGTCCATCGTGGCCGTGCCGGTGAAGTTTCGCGACACCTGCCTGGGCGTCATCGAACTCATTAACTGCGTGGGCCCGGAAGGATTCGATCCGCGCGATTTGAAATTGCTCGAAGCGCTCTCGGATTTCGCGGCCATCGCGCTCGAGAATGCGCGGCACGTGAAACGAATTCACGAGCTGACCATCACGGACGACTGCACGACGCTGTACAACGCGCGGCACATGGGTTTCATCCTCGAGACGGAGATTTACCGCTCGCAGCGCTATAACTACGAATTTTCGCTGGTGTTCATCGATCTGGACCACTTCAAGCAGGTGAATGACACGCACGGGCATCTGGTGGGCTCGCGGCTGCTGGCCGAAATCGGCAACGCGCTGAAGGGACGCTGCCGGCTGATCGATTTTGCGTTTCGCTACGGCGGGGATGAATTTGTGATTCTGCTTCCGCAAACCTCGAAGGAAAATGCTCTGAATGTGGCGCGCCGGCTGCACAAACTGATTCGGGAATCCGTTTGGCTCGAGCCGGAAGGACTGAACATCAAAGTTACGCCAAGCTTGGGCGTAGCTTCCTACCCGGTGGATTCACGCACGAAAGAAGGACTCTTGCATCTGGCCGACGAAGCCATGTACCTGGTGAAAAATACCAGCCGGGACAGCGTGGCGGCTGCGAACGTCGGTATTTTGCCCGAGCTGCCGGCGGCAAGCGCGGAATCGGCAGGATAGTCCCCGTTCTACTGGTGGTCCGACCGGTCTCGCAAGCTTCCCTGGTTACTTCGGCCACCTTCTATACAGTCCCTCCAAATTTTGCTTAACTGAAGTCATGAAGAGGAGCCAAGCGGCACGTTACGCGCGCGCGTCGGCTGCGTTTGCAGCGCTGTTAGCGGTTGTAACGGCCGGGGTGTACCTCCAGCACAAATGGAGCGCGCGCGTTGCAAAAGCCAAAGCGCCGCCGCCTGCCCCGCATGGCGTGGAAAGGCAATCCAGCGGACTGACATTCTCCAAAGTGGACGGCAACCGCACGGTTTTCACCGTGGATGCCTCGAAATCCACGGACTTCAAGGACAAAGATGTCAGTTTGCTCGAGGACGTCAAGATCACCATCTTTGGGAAGACTGGCGAACGGCACGACACGATTCATACGCAGAGCTGCCAGTATGGAAAAAATAATGGCAGCGTCCTGTGCAGCGGTGAAGTGCAGATTGACATGCAGAGCGCCACGGATGCGGAGCGCGTGGCGAAAAATCAGGGCAATGCCGTGGCGCAAATTTTACATGTCGAGACTCACGGCGTGACGTTTGACCAAAAAAGCGGAACTGCCCAGACCGACCAGCCAGTGAAGTTTACCTTCCCGAGCGGCAAGGGAACCGCTGTGGGAGTCGAGTACAAATCGGAAGAAGGAACGGTGAAGCTGCTGCGAGACACGCAAATAAAGCTCACGCAGGGAGCGGGCGGCGCACCGAGGAAGCCCGGGAAGGCAGAGCTGCGGCAAGAGGTCCAAGTGAATGGCACGAGCCTGAGCTTTGGGCGCGATGCGCGAACCATGCACTTGACGGGGCCCGCGCAAGCCGAGACGGCCACGGCGCGACTGACGGCCGGCAACATGACGCTGCTGTTCGACGCCGCGTTTCATGCAGAGAAGTTGCTGGCAACAGCAGGCTCGATGGAGAAGCAGCCGGAAGTGCTGTCGCTGGCCGCTCGCCCGGATATGAGCATGAGCGGAGACACGCTAACAGCGGAACTCGCGCCAGAGGGATGGGTGACCAAAGTCGAGGCAACTGGAAATGTGCACGGAACGCGAAACGGCACCGAAGAAAAAGACGAGTTTAGCGCCGAATCGGGGACGCTGAATCTTTGGCCGCGCGTAAACCGGCCGAAGGAGCTGAATCTGAACGGCAGCGTTGTTTTGAATACAAAAATGGCCAAGAACGGCGATGCGCGCATGCTGCAAACCGCGGCGCTTCGTTTGGACTTCACGGGTGGAGAAGAGGGTGTTGCCAGCAGGCCCAGGAGAGCAGAAACGCTGAGCGCCGGAAAGATGGAGTGGACGGATTCTGCTGGCACAGGCGGCGTGGCGGCGCGGACAAAACTCCAAGCCGACAAGTTAGCAGTGGATTTTGGTCCGCAGGGCAAAGCAAAACAATTGCAGGCGTTTGGGAATGTGCAGACGGAGCGGGCCGCGGATGGCAAACCCGTGCAAACCGTAACCGCGAACAACGGTGTCGCGCAATTGCAGGCGACGGGTGGCTGGTCGCAGATGGACTTGCAGGGCGATGTAAAGCTCAGGGAAGGCGACCACAGCGGCCAGGCGGAGCACGCCGTGTTTGTGCGCGCCGCGCAGACCGCTCTCTTGACCGGGCAAGCCGTGGCGAGAGACGCAACTACGGAGACGCACGCTCCGCGCATCACGTTTTCGCAGGCGACCGGGGACATTCGCGCGGAAGGCGGCGTGCGCTCGACGGACTTCTCCGCGAAAGCCAGTGGAGTGCAGCTTGCTCCCGTGCCCGCGAATATTTCTTCGGAGACCATGCAAGCGAATTCGAAAACGGGACGCGCTTTTTATACTGGCCACGCGCGTTTGTGGCAGGGGGATTCGGTATTGGAGGCGGACTCGATCGAACTCATTCGAGATGCTCGCGTCCTGAACGCCAATGGAAACGTGCGCGCCGTCTTTCCTGAAGCCGCTCAGACTTCTTCCGCGCGCTCGCCGGGGCAGCCCCCTGCGCCGGTCATGGTGGCACAACCTGCCGCGAAAAAAACCACTTTGTGGCATGTGTCGTCGGGAACGCTGAACTATCAAGACACAGAAAGTCGCGCGCATCTCGAGAAGAACGTGATCGTGCAATCCGTGGAGCAGAGGATGGAGGGACCGGCGCTAGAACTTTATTTCACGCGCGGAGCGCAAACGCGAGCGAACGGAACGAATGGCGGCAGCGGCGCTCCAGGCCAGGCAACGGCGCAACAGATCAGCCGAGCCGTAGGCACGGGCGGCGTTGTTGTGGAAGAGGGAGCACGCAAGGCCACCGCGGAGCGCGGAGAGTACACCGCCGCCGACGGAAAATTCGTGATGAGCGGCGGAACTCCCACTCTCTACGACGCTTCCGAAGGCACCACCACCGGCCGTCAATTGACCTTCTTTTTAGCGGATGATACGATCATCGTCGACTCCGAAAATGGTTCGCGAACGTTGACGAAACATCGCGTCGAGAAATGATGAGGTATGCTGAAGCTCCAGGCCGTCGATCTGAGCAAATCGTACCGCGGGCGCAAGGTCGTTGACGACGTTGAGCTGGAGATCGGCCAGGGAGAAGTGGTCGGGTTGTTAGGGCCCAACGGCGCGGGAAAAACGACCACGTTTTATATCTTAGTTGGTCTTGCCCGGCCAGACTCTGGCCGCGTTCTTCTGAACGGCGACGAAATCACCGACCTCCCCATGTACCTCCGGGCCCGCAGCGGCATCAGTTACCTTCCTCAGGAACCCTCGGTTTTTCGCCAACTGACCAGCGAAGAAAATCTGCTTGCGGTGCTGGAAACTCTCCCGCTGACTCCGGAGCAGCAGCGCGATCGCCTGGAAGAGTTGTTGGTGCAAATGGGACTCGAACTGGTGAGAACAAGCAAGGCCTACACGCTTTCGGGCGGTGAACGGCGGCGCCTCGAGATCGCTAGATCGCTGACGCTGCAGCCTTCCTTCATTTTGCTCGACGAACCTTTTTCCGGCATCGACCCTCTAACCGTGAAGGACTTGCAGGAAATTATTCGCGAGTTGAGCCGCTCGGGAATTGGCGTCTTGATCACCGATCATAACGTGAGGGAAACACTCAACGTGACCGACCGCGCCTACATCGTGAATCATGGGAAAATAATGTTCAAAGGCACGCCGCTGGCGCTGAGCAACGATGCGGAAGTGCGGCGCGTTTATCTGGGCGATCATTTTCGCTTGAATTAAACTACCGGTAGCTGAGAGATAGAACGGGACGATCCATGGCCTGGCAGGGACTCAAACTCAACTTGAGGGTGGCGCAGAAGCAGATTCTGACTCCCGGCCTCGTGCAGATGGTCAGCGTGCTGGCGCTGAACCGCCTTGAACTCCGCGAAATGATCAACCAGGAAATGATCGCCAATCCCGTCCTCGAAGAGCTCAGTGAAGAGCCCACCCAGACCGACAACTACAGCGACGAAACCTTCCTGAAAGCGGAAACGGAAAAAGTTCCCGAGAAGCCGGAAGCCAACCCATTCGACGAATTCGATGTGGGAACTTTTTTCAACCAGTATCTCGATACCGGCGGCGATGGCGGCCAGTCTCAGGAACGCGAAGTTTCCGAGCGCCCGTCGTTCGAAAAATTTCTCTCCTCGCCCAGCGGCCTCACGGATCACCTCGCCTGGCAACTCAGCGTCACCATCTGCTCGGACGCGGTAAAAGAAATTGCAGAGAGCATCATCGGCAACCTCGATGAAAATGGTTATCTGACGGCTTCGACTGAAGAGTTGGCGCAAGCGGGAAAATACTCGCAGGATGATCTGGACGACGCGCTGGCCGTGGTGCAGGATTTCGACCCCATCGGCGTGGGCGCGCGCGATTTGCGCGAATGCCTGCTATTGCAACTGAAGGCTTTCGATCCGCAAAACACGTTGGCGCAGCAAATCGTCTCCGAGCATTTGAAACAAGTGCAGTCCAATCAATTGAAAGAAGTCGCTCGCGCGCTCAACCGCCCGCTGGAAGTCGTCAAGCGCTCCCTCGAAGTCATCAAGAAGCTCGATCCGCGCCCCGGCCTGCGTTACAACAAAACCGAGCCGCGCCTTGTCGAGCCGGACGTCTATTTCCGCAAAGTGGACGACCAATGGGTGGCCTTCCTCAATGAAGATGACATGCCGCAGCTCCGGCTCAGCCCCACGTACCGGCGTTTGTTGGTAAAGGACGCCTCCGACCGCGACGTGCGCAACTACGTCAAGGAACGCTTCACGGCCGCCATCCAATTGATGAAAAACATCGAGCAGCGAAAGCACACCATCCTCCGCGTGTGCCAGTCCATCATTGCGCGCCAGGGGGAATTTCTCGATCAAGGTCCCGACGCGCTGAAGCCCATGATGATCAAGGAAGTGGCCGAGGAAGTCGGCGTGCATCCCTCCACCGTCAGCCGCGCGGTGGCCAGCAAGTATGCGCACACCGCTCAAGGCGTCATCGAGTTGCGGTCGTTTTTCAGCGAGTCGGTCAACGGCCCCGAGGGCAGCGGCATGTCGCTGCTTACGCTCAAGCGCCTGGTGAAAAAAATGATCGAGGAGGAAGACTCCACGAAGCCGCTCACCGACGAACAGATCGCCCATAAGCTCGACGATGCCGGCATCCACGTAACGCGCCGCACCGTCGCGAAATACCGCGAAGATATGAGAATTCCCAGCACCCACCAACGCCGGGTCAAGAGCTGAACCGCCCCACACCGTGAAGTCGCACACCAGACACGACCCGCGCCATCTGGTCATCCTCACGGGACTTTCCGGCTCCGGGAAAAGCACCGTCCTCAGAGCTTTCGAAGACATGGGTTTTTATTGCGTGGACAACTTGCCCGTCGAGTTGATTCCGATTTTTGCGGAACTGCATGCCGCGGGTGAAGGCGATTTTGCGCGCGCGGCCCTGCTCGTGGACGCGCGGGAGGGGGCGCAGCTCGAAAAATTACCGCCGCTCCTCAGGCATCTGAAGAAAGACCATCCCATCACGCTGGTATACATCGAAGCAAATGAAGACGCGCTGCTGCGAAGGTACAGCGAGACGCGTCGGCCGCACCCCCTGGGGAAGAATTTTTCAGTGCGCGAGAGCCTCAGCCACGAGCGCGCGCTCATGGAGCCCATTCGTAAGTTAGCCGATGTGGTGATCGATTCGACGCAGTTCAATGTGCACGAGCTGCGGAATTTCGTCACCACCCGTTTCAAGAATCCGGACAAGCGTCCGATGCTCGTGTCGCTGGTTAGTTTTGGCTATCGTTACGGCGTACCCACCGACTCCGACCTAGTTTTCGACGTGCGCTTTCTGCCGAATCCGCATTTCGTGCCGAGGCTTCGCCCGTTTACGGGAAAAGATTCGAAGGTGGGCCGGTACATCCGCTCGTTTCCACAAACCGGAGAATTTCTCCGCCGCATTGAAGGCCTGCTGACATATTTGATTCCGCATTACATTCGTGAAGGAAAAAGTTATCTGACCATCGCCTTTGGCTGCACCGGCGGGAGACATCGCTCGGTCATGATGGCGGAGTCCATCAAAAAGTCGCTGGTGAGGCGCGGTTACGTCGCCAAAGTCGTCCATCGCGACCTCGACAAATAATTATAAACAACGAATTCGGTCCACTAGCGCCCAGAAGAGCGATTCACCAGCGACATCCAGTCCTTCGCTCCAATCGCCCCGTGCGGAACCAGAAAACGGTTCAATTTGTAGCGTCTCTTTGCCATTCCTCGCAATTCCATGCCACTCTCCACAAACGGGAGAAGCCGCGAGGCTCGCCGAGCCAGGGACGATCGCTGCTTTCGAAAAACGTGCCCGTCTTCCGGCCGGTACTGCGCCCAAGCAATCGAATGAACGAATCCTGCCGGCCCGAATCGGTTTGAGCCGAGAACGTCTTCGACAAACACGCGGATTGGTCCGGGAAATGCATTCAATGCATCGTGGAACGCCAGCACCCCAAAGGGAACCAAGTGAGGGAGGAAGCCATCGAGATCTCGCCGGGCTCCTTCATAACTGTGATCCCCGTCAATCCACAAGATGCGAATCGGTTGGTTCCACGCAGTGGCCACTTCCGCCGAGTAGGCGAGGCGCGATTCGACATACGGAGTCACTCCCGCGGCCTCTATGGAATGGAGGAAATCCTTATAGGAGGACGCCCCCGGATTGCCTTGCTGATCCAAAAGAATCGGCGAATTATGCGGATCGATCGCCGTAACCGGACCCAAATCGTAATGGGAAGCCACCTTCGCCAGCATAACGGTGGACTTTCCCTTGAAGCTGCCTATCTCCACAATCGCGCCGAGCGCCGGAACGCACGCGGCGAGCATCCCAAGAAAGCGCGCTTCGTTTTCCTCCAGATGCCCCGGTACCTTCTGGGTTTCTGTCCACGCCTCGTTAAGGACCATGCGAAGATCTGTGGGAATTGTGACAGCAGTCAAAGGCATGGTCTCCAAGAACTCTAGTTCGCTAACCTTTCCTGTTTGCTCGGACAGTCCCCAAGCGGGGCCGCCAATAAAACAGAATATCACCGAACTTCACGGATGATCCCCGCATAACGGCTTGTACCGCAACATGAGTCCAAGCCCTGGCAGGCCGACAGTTTCTTTGTATTGTCTGTTGCCGATTCAGCCTTCGGAAACTTGACACACCCCAAGCAGTCACACTAGCGTACCAAGTGGGATTGTCAGGGGTGCCTCAGGCGTGGCCCGTTTTTTTTCACCGCAACTGAAAAGACTCTTGAGTTATGTCCGGCCGTACCGCTTCCGGATGTTCTCGGGCGTGGTGTTGCTCGCGCTCGTCGCTTTGGCCGAAGGCGTAATCGCCCTGATGATCGCCCCGATCTTTGACCGCGTCTTGAATCCGGCGGCAAGCGATTCGAGTCTCCAGTTGTTGCCATTTGGCGCACACCGTATCTACCTCAATCAATTTTTCCCGCATTCCATTCACAATGTCTGGACGGTCTTTTCCATTTCTCTGCTGGTAGTCTATTTTTTCAAGGCGATCGCGGAATTTGCCGGCGGTTTCCTGATCCAGTCTATCGGCCACTCGGCCATCACCGATCTTCGCAATCAGCTTTACGACAAGATTATTCGCCAGCCCATCGGGTTCTTTCAGCACCAGCCTGCGGGACGGCTCATCTCCGCGGTGATCAATGACGTCGAGCGCGCACGCCCGGCGCTCTCCGAATATCTCGCCGACGTTTTCCGCCAGGGATTTACTCTCCTCGTTTTCCTGGTCGTGCTTTTTGAAATTGACTGGAGGATGACGCTGGGCTCGATTGTTCTCCTTCCGATGGTGGTCTGGCCGGTGGGAAAACTGGGTCGCAGGATTCGCCGCTCGGTAGCCAGCAGCCAGGATCGCCTCGGCGATCTCAGCCAGGTTCTGCAGGAAACGGTGAGCGGCAACCGTGTCGTGAAAGCCTTCGGCATGGAGAGTTTCGAGATCAGGAAATTCCGCGAGGTCGCCCGGCGGCTTCTGCGCGAGACTTTGCGCTGGGTGCGCGCTTACGCGGTGAGTTCTCCGTTGATGGATCTCCTCCAGCCGGTGGTCATCTCGCTCTTGCTGCTCTACGCGCGCGATAAGATTCGCTTGCAACAGATCACTGTCGGTCTCTTCGTCACTTTCGTCTACGCCTTGCTGAGATCCTACGAGCCGGTCAAACGGATGGGAGCGATTTACCAGCAGTTCCAGCAGGCGCAAGGCGCCACCTCGCAGGTTTTCACGTACCTCGATCTCCCCGAAGAGGAGCTTGATGCTCCCAATGCCACGCGCCTCCCGGCATTTCTCCGCGAAATCGTTTTCGAAAACGTCAGCTTTTCCTACGACTCCGCGCCAATTCTTCGCGGAATAAGTCTTGCAGCGCGCAAAGGAGAAGTTGTCGCGATTGTCGGTACCAGTGGCGCCGGAAAGACTACCTTGGTCAATTTACTGCCGCGCTTTTACGAGTTGACCTCCGGCTCGATTCGCGTTGACGGGACCGATACGGCCACGGTGACCATCCGCTCGCTCCGCGAGCAGATTGCCATGGTCACGCAGGAAAACATCCTGTTCCACGACACGGTCCGAAATAACATTTGCTACGGCCTCAAGGATGTTCCGCAATCGCGTGTTGAGTCCGCCGCCCAAGCCGCCCTCGCGCACGATTTCATCATGGAATTGCCGCAAGGTTACGACACGCTCATCGGCGAACGCGGCGCTCGGCTCAGCGGCGGCCAGCGGCAGCGCATCGCCATCGCGCGAGCGATTCTCAAGGATTCTCCGATTTTGATCCTCGACGAAGCCACTTCCGAGCTCGATTCCGAATCCGAAATGTACGTGCAAAAAGCGTTGGCCAACCTCATCGTGGGCCGCACCACTTTCGTTATCGCCCATCGTTTGGGAACCATCCGGCGCGCGGACAAAATCCTGGTGCTTGAGGAAGGCCAAATTCGCGAAAGCGGAACGCACATGGAATTGATGGCGCGCGGGGGAACCTACGCGCGTTTGCACGATTTACAATTTGCGGATGACCACGATCTGGCGGCGGCCCAGGCCGCATCGCCGAATCTTGCCGCACGGGCTGAATCTTTATGAGCGATAAGAACGCTGCACAAACAAAGCGCGCGGAATGCCTCTCGATGACGGGCTTTGCCCAGGCGCGCCGCGAAGAGAACGGCTGGGCGGTTCGCGTGAGCGTGAAGAGTGTCAATCACCGCTTTCTCGATTTGAAACTGCGCTTGCCCGAGGGATTCGATCTTTACGAGCTGCGCTTGCGGCAAATCGTGCGCGAACACATCCATCGCGGACACGTGGAAGTAAGCGTAGGAGTGGAGCCTGGGACGGCCGCGCCCGTACAAGTCAATCGCGAATTGGTGCAAGCGTATCTGAGAGTTGCGGAAGAGTTGCGGCAGCAGACCAGAGCCGCGACAGACATGGATGTGGTGGCGCTGCTGCGCCTTCCTGGCGTGATTGCCGGATTGTCGGCCGCAGTGCCGGAGGCCGAAGAAGAGCAGGAAAAGCTCGGCATCGCCTTGGACCGCTGCTTGAGCGAAACACTTTCAAAACTCGATGAGATGCGCCGCGCCGAAGGCAAACACCTTACGGACGAATTGCGTGAGCGGCTCGCGCGCATCGCAGAACACACGGAAAAAGTACGCGGATTGGCCGCGACGCTTCGGCCTGCGTTCGCTCGCCGGCTGGAGACGCGCCTCAAGGAATTGCTCGGCGGTACGGGCGTTGAGCCGCAGCGCCTGGCGCAGGAAGCCGCGCTGCTTGCGGAGCGCAGCGATGTCAGTGAAGAATTAGACCGCCTGCGGAGCCACCTGCAGCAGTTTGGCAAATTGCTGGATGGCGCGGGAGAACTCGGAAAGAAACTGGATTTTCTGCTCCAGGAAATGCAGCGCGAAGCCAACACGCTGCTCTCGAAAACTCCCGGCGTCGAGAGCGAGGCGCTGCATATTACCGGACTCGCGCTGGAGATCAAGGCGGAGATCGAAAAACTGCGCGAGCAGG
>Ga0210406_10004853_pt1 | contig 14235 bp, 10 predicted proteins | sample IncBWC30MmetaG_FD_155454 | JGI IMG/M metagenome (GOLD analysis project Ga0210406, IMG submission 155454) | Forest soil microbial communities from Barre Woods Harvard Forest LTER site, Petersham, Massachusetts, United States - Inc-BW-C-30-M | ecosystem: Environmental > Terrestrial > Soil >... | reverse complement strand
CTCGATATCATCTGGGTCGCGGTGTTTTCGGTGGTCTATCTGCTCGGGAGCGGCACATGACCGACATCCATCACCCGCACGATCACATCGACCTCGCGCCCGGCGAGGAGGACGAAGTCCGGATTGGCCCGCGTCTGGCCGGCTATGTCGTCGGCCTTGGCCTCGCCCTGCTGCTGACCGCAACGTCGTTTTTTGTCGCGGGCACCCACCTTGTCTGGGAGCCCAGCATTCCCGTCGCCATCGTGGTGCTGGCGATCGCCCAGATGGGCGTGCATCTGGTGTTCTTCCTGCACATCACCACCGGGGCCGATAACACCAACAACGTGCTGGCGCTCGCCTTCGGTCTGCTGATTGTGGTCCTGGTGATCGGCGGTTCGCTGTGGATCATGACGAACCTCAATCACAACATGATGCCGATCGATCAGATCATGCAGATGCAGCGTTGATAGACCGAGCGCTGAATAATTCCGCGCTGGCTTACTTGCTGGCCCGGCAGTTATAGGCCCGCCTAAAACCCTCGGCCTGGGCGTCGTCCTCGGAACAGAACCAGCGATCCGGTTGGGTCAGCGCCGGATAGCTGCGGCAGCCCTGCAGATGATAGATCCCGACATTGCCGGTGACGCGGGCGCGCACCGCGAATTTGCCCTTGATGCTGCAGCGGGGCGGCATCGCGAGATCCTGCGGAAACAGCACGCTGCGGATTTCTCGATCCTTGTCGGCGCGGCAGGCGCCGCCGAGCAGGGCGCCGTCCTTTTTGCCCAACCGGAATTCCTGTGGCGCAACGAAACAGCCTTTCCAGATCCCCTTGCGGTCGTCTTTGGCCGCGGCCTGGTCCTTGTCGAACCGGCTTTTGGCCGAGGGCTGGAAATTCATCGCAAAGCCGAGCCGGATCAGCTGCTGGTTCAGGCTCACGGTTTCGCCCTCGACGGTGCAGAGGCCGAGATGGCGCTTTCGATGCGCCTTGTCTGCTCCGAGATCGTCGCAATGCACCGCATGGCCGCCCACCAGCCGGGCCAATTGATCGCGCGCGTCGACGCCGCAGCTCCAGGAATCGGCGTGGTCATCGATGCAGACCTGGTCGAGCTCCGGCGCGTCGACCCCGTCGAGCCGATAGGCTGTGTCGCCGAGCTGGATGGTGTTGGCGTCCCGGATGATCGGGCTGGCGGCCGAGACGGGGTTCGCCAGCAGCGCCGTTGCGGCCAACAGCGCGATCGAAGGCAACGCGGACCGGATCGAACGGACAGGAGGTCGGGACGGCATGCTGTCTCTCGGGGGAGGGAGTGTGGGCGTTGATGCGATTTCCTAGCACAGCCCCGTGATGCAAGACCAACACCTTGCACGTTGCGCTGCGTCGGCGAGACCACTTCGGCTCAGACCGCGCCCGGCACGCACGTATCAGCCTCTGCGAACCGGAGCACTGCCGCCTTCGGCAGCGGGACCTCAAACTCGACCTCGGGTTTTGACGGGCTGACGCCGAGATAATCCAGCGCGGCGTGGCGCATGTCGTAGGCCGCGAAGGCGAGCAGCCCGAGCACCACGGCAGCCGCCACTCCGTGCCGGAGCATATCGCGACCCGTGCGGTATCCGCTTCGAAAATATACCGCCAGCAGGATGGCGACCGCGAGCGCGGCGGCGATGCCGGCCAAGGCCGACATCAGCATGCCGAGCGTGCCGTCCGGACTGTCACCGGCAAACAACGGCAGCGAGCCAACGCTGTTGGCGATCGCCGCGAGATACGAGGTCACGGATTCCGGTATCAGGTTCATCGCAGTCACCCGGCATCTGGGCCGATTCGAGCTAAAATCACGGGAACCGTCCTGACGTTGGTCTCGAAAGGTTCGCTGGCGGTTCAACCGGGAACCGGATGCTTTCCCGGCCGCTTCATTGTCAGGGGCAGGCGCGGTCGCTATAGCGGAGACTTGCGCTCAATCCGGGGGAGGATTCCAATGTCGGTTCAGTGGGTTTTGCTGCCGGTCTTCGTGCTGGTCGGCCTCACATTCGCGCTGCTGCTCGGGATGGCGACGACCCGCACCCGTGCGCTGAAGGGCGGCGACGTCAAGTTCAGGGATGTCGCGGCCGGCCAGCCGCATTGGCCGGCCAGCGCCGCCCAGCTCGGCGATTGCTTCAGCAACCAGTTCGAAGTGCCTGTATTGTTTTATGTCCTGATCGCACTGGCGTTGCCGCTTCGCCATGCCGATCTCGTGATCGTGCTGCTGTCGTGGGTATTCGTGATCACCCGCTTCGCCCATGCCGGCATATTCGTCACCTCAAACAATGTGCAGCACCGCGGCATGGCGTGGTTCGCGGGCGTACTGGTGCTGTTCGCGATGTGGCTCTATTTCGCGCTCAAGATCCTGTTGCTGATCTGAAGCAACGTCCGCGACCAACCAACTGAAAGTCCACAATGACTCCCGCCGCACGGCTCTCCGCCGCTATTGAACTGATCGAAACCATCGACGCGCAGCGCGTGCCGGCGGCGAAAGCGCTGAAGGAGTGGGGCACCGCGCATCGCTATGCCGGCTCCGGCGACCGCGCCGCGATCTCGGGCCTGATCTGGGACGTGCTGCGGCGCCGCGCCTCCAGCGCCTGGATCATGGAGGAGGATACGCCGCGGGCGCGCCTGCTGGGTATGCTGAAGCTCGAGCGCGGCATGGACGTCGATGCCATCGCCGCGCTGTGCGACGGCGCGCGCTTTGCGCCGGAAGCCCTGACCTCCGCCGAGCGCGCGGCGCTGGTATCACGGACGCTTGACGCCGCACCGGCGCACATCGCCGGCGATTATCCGGAATGGCTCGACGGCTACCTCGCGCAGGTCTTTGGCGACGACCGGGTCGCGGAAGCAACCGCGATGGCGAGCCGCGCGCCGCTCGATCTGCGCGTCAACACCCTGAAGGCCAAGCGCGAGAAGGTGCTGGGCTCGATCAGGCATCTCGGCGCGCAACCGACGCCGTGGTCGCCGATCGGCCTGCGCATCGAACTCGGCGCCGACGCCCGCAATCCCGGCGTTCACGCCGAGGTGGATTTCATCAAGGGCGTCATCGAAGTGCAGGACGAGGGCTCGCAGCTCGCAGCGCTGCTGTCGGCGGCAAAGCCGGGCGAGCAGGTGATCGATCTCTGCGCCGGCGCCGGCGGCAAGACGCTGGCGCTGGCCGCGATGATGCAGGGCAAGGGCCGGCTGATCGCGACCGACCACGACAAGCGTCAGCTGGCGCCGATCTATGAGCGGCTGTCGCGCGCCGGTGTCCACAATGCCGATATCCGCACCCCCAAGGGCGACACCGACACGCTGGCCGATATCCACGCTTCGGCCGATCTGGTGCTGATCGACGCGCCCTGCACGGGCACCGGCACCTGGCGGCGCAATCCCGACGCCAAATGGCGGATGCGCCCGGGCGCGCTCGAGGTGCGGCTGAAGGATCAGATCGAGGTGCTGGATCGCGCCGCCGGCCTGGTCAAACCGGGCGGCCGCATCGCCTACATTACGTGTTCTGTACTGCCGCCGGAAAACGGCGAGCAGGTGCGGGCGTTCGTCGCCCGCCATCCGGAATTCGCCGTGGTGCCGCCGAGCCAGACCGCGACGGTGTTGTGGGACAAGGCCGAAGAGTTTGCGGAAGCCGCGGTTGCGTTCGACGAAGGCTGGCTGATGACGCCGCGCCGGACCGGCACGGACGGGTTTTTCGTGTCGGTGCTGAAGAAGGGGTAGAGCACACGCATCGTCATTCCGGGGTGGCGCGAAGCGCCAGACCCGGAATCTCGAGATTCCGGGTTCGCCCTTCGGGTGCCCCGGAATGACGGTGTTGCTTGAACCGCCGCAAGCACTCACGTCATCCTGAGGTGCCCGCCGGCTTCGGCGGGCCTCGAAGGATGTGCCACGCAGCCATCCTTCGAGACGCGCGCAAGTGCGCGCTCCTCCAGCGACAACGGCGTAGCCGTTGCGCAGGGATGACGGTGGAGCTGTTGCGGTTTGGCCATGACGAACTCGTCGAAAGCCCGGCTTCATTGGATAGGCTCCAATTAGGTCAATAATACTGACCTATATCGGGTATGTCCATGCCCGCAGAAGCATGTGGGTCACCGGTTTGTGCGGTTGCGGGCCTGTCCCCCGTCGCGTATTTGCTACCCATGACAGCAGCACAGCCAGCCAGCCAGTCGGCGCCTTCAGTGGCCTCGGCGCATGACAAGATTCTGATCGTCGATTTCGGCAGTCAGGTGACGCAACTGATCGCGCGCCGCGTGCGCGAGGAGGGCGTCTATTCCGAAATCGTGCCGTTCCAGAAGGCGGAAGCCGCCTTCAAGGAGATGAAGCCGAAGGCGGTGATCCTCTCCGGCGGACCTGAATCGGTGCATGAGGAAGGCTCGCCGCGCGCCCCGCAATCGATCTTCGATTCCGGCGTGCCGGTGCTCGGCATCTGCTATGGCCAGATGACGATGGCGGCCCAGCTCGGCGGCGAAGTCGAGGGCGGCCATCATCGCGAATTCGGCCGTGCCGATGTCGAGGTCAAGGCCGCCAGCTCGCTGTTCGATTCCACCTGGGGCATGGGCGAGAAGCATCCGGTGTGGATGAGCCATGGCGATCGCATCACCAAAATGCCGCCGGGCTTTGCGGTGGCGGGCGTGTCGCCGAACGCGCCGTTCGCGGTGATCCAGGACGAGACGCGCAAATATTACGGCCTGATGTTCCACCCCGAAGTAGTGCACACGCCGGATGGTGCGAAACTGATCCGCAATTTCGTGCGCAAGGTCGCCGGACTCACCGGCGACTGGACCATGCGCGCGTTCCGCGAGGAGGCGATCGAAAAAATCCGCGCCCAGGTAGGCCCGGGCAGGGTGATCTGCGGGCTCTCGGGCGGCGTCGATTCCGCGGTCGCCGCCGTGCTGATCCACGAGGCGATCGGCGACCAGCTCACCTGCGTGTTTGTCGATCACGGCATGCTGCGGCTCGACGAGGCCAAGACCGTGGTCGATTTGTTCCGGCACCACTACAACATCCCGCTGGTGCATGTGGACGCCTCGAAAGTGTTTCTCGGCGAACTCGCTGGCGTCACCGATCCCGAAGTGAAGCGCAAGACCATCGGGCGTCTGTTCATCGACGTGTTCGACGAGGAAGCCAAAAAGATCGGCGGCGCGGATTTCCTCGCCCAGGGCACGCTGTATCCCGACGTGATCGAGAGTGTCTCGTTCACCGGCGGCCCCTCGGTGACCATCAAATCGCACCACAATGTCGGCGGCCTTCCGGCGCGCATGAACATGAAGCTGGTCGAACCGCTGCGCGAATTGTTCAAGGACGAAGTCCGCGTGCTGGGCCGCGAACTCGGCCTGCCCGAGATTTTCGTCGGCCGGCATCCGTTCCCCGGCCCGGGCCTTGCGATCCGCTGCCCCGGCGAGATCACGAAGGAAAAGCTCGACATCCTCCGCAACGCCGACGCCGTCTATATCGACCAGATCCGCAAGGCAGGTCTCTACGACGATATCTGGCAAGCGTTTGCCGTGCTGCTGCCGGTCAAGACCGTCGGCGTCATGGGTGACGGCCGCACCTATGAATACGTCGTCGGCCTGCGCGCCGTTACCTCGACCGACGGCATGACCGCGGACTTCTATGCGTTCGACATGAAGTTTCTGGGCGCCACCGCGACGCGGATCATTAACGAGGTCAAGGGCGTCAATCGGGTGGTGTACGACGTGACGTCAAAGCCGCCGGGGACGATTGAGTGGGAGTGAGTCTTACCACAGCGAGCGGTTGCCGCGTGATGTAGCAACTCTGGTTCGCCATTATGGATAATGTCGCGTGCTTTCAGATGTGTTGAAGCAGAAGGATATTTTCCAGTTCTTCAGCCGTTCGGCATTGGACAAGGGTGCTACCTACAAGGCTCAGAAGCGCGTTTCGGCTCTGGAATTCAGTGACAATTTTAGCCACATCCGTGCGCGCGTGGCTGGCTCCGCCAGAAAGCCCTATGTAGTCGACATCGTCCTGAAATTCGATCGCGAGCAGCTGATCGATATTGATGGTGAATGCTCGTGCCCGGTTGCTTTCAATTGCAAGCATGTCGCGGCAACCTTGCTGGAAGGCTTGAGCGATACGGGAGCGCAGATCGATACAAAGTTTTCGTCGATCAAAAGTAACGCCAGGCTGCCGGAAGTTCAGGCCCTGCCTCACGAACTCAACGATTGGCTGGAAAGAGTCGACAGCGCGATTCGCGGCAATGATTACCCGGCAGAGGTAACCCAGCGGGTATTTTACCATTTAGGGCCCTATGCACGCGAAGGGCGGATGCCGCATCTGTCGGTCTCACTGTTGTCGGTCAGAATGCGCAAGGACGGAAGTCTTTCTAATCAGATTTCGCGTCCGAATTTATCCAGTCTAAATCCCGACAAGGCGCCCGCCCACTATCGTGGAGCGGATCTCGATATTCTCGCCGGGCTTTCAAGAGAACCCCGAACCTACGGTCAGCATGACTGTTATCTTCTGCGCTCGACCGGGCTTTTGCATCAGATCGTAGATACCGGGCGCGCTCATTGGCTGGATATCAACCGGCCACCTTTGCAATGGGGCGATATTCGGCAAGGTCGCATCGAATGGCGCCAGGCCAACAGGGAGGGAATTAGTTCGCGCATGGTCGTCGATGGCGTCGTCGCGTTGGACGCCGAGCCGCCGGTTTACATCGACGAAGCGTCCAGCCTCATCGGCCCGGTGGACACCGGCGTGCCCGCGCGCCTGGCGCATCGGCTGTTGTCGGCGCCGGTGATTCCGCGCGCGCATGTCGTGGAAGTGGCGCACCGGCTCAGCCAGAAATTGCCGGTTGCCCAACACAGCTTCTTGCCGGCGCCTGCGGAAGCGGCGATCAAGATCGATGAGAATCCAATTCCCATACTACGCCTCATGCTGGGCGCCGCGTCACTCAACACCTATTTCTACAACATGCCGGAGCAGATGCCTGTCGCGCATCTGAGCTTTCGCTATGGTGCTGTCGAGATAGATCTGTCGGAGAGGGCGAACCGCGTCGAAGCATTCCACGATGGCAAAGTCTACGCGATCTCTCGTCGGCGCGGGATAGAAAAAGAAGCGCGAGAGCACCTCACCGGTCTTCGTTTCATTGAGGCAAGATCGTTCTATCCCTATCTCGATGCTCGCTATCGTCACGATCTGACGTTTGCTGCACCTTCGGACTGGCTCGACTTTCTTGGAACTCATGCCAGCGATTTACAGTCGCGGGGCTTTGAAATTCATTACGACGAGCAATTTCCATATCGCCTGGCGGAGTCGTCGCGCGTTTTCGACGCCGAGTTCGAGAGCAGTGGGATCGACTGGTTCGAACTCGGTCTCGGCATCCAGATCGACGGCGAACGGCGTGACCTGACTTCCATTCTGGCCGCCTTGGTGTCAACGCCGGGTTTTTCGCCCGATGAGGTCAGGCGTCTGGCCGAAAGCGGTGATCATTTTTACTTGCCCTTGACCGACGGCCGATATGTGTCTTTGGCGGCGGATCGTTTCTTGCCGCTGGTACTTGCACTGCACACGCTAAGTTTGAGTGGGGCATTCGCGCAAAATCCCAATAAAGCGAGATTGTCTCGCGCGGACGTCGTGCCGCTTCTCGGCCTCGAGAACGATGAATTCGTGTTTAAGGGCGCGGATAATCTTCGTCGGCTGGCCCATCTGCTCCGTTTTCATGATCACGACGATGTCAGGCTGCCCGCTGGCTTCACGGCGATACTCCGGCCTTATCAGGCACAGGGCGTAAGATGGTTGGATTTGTTGCGTGAGAGCGGCCTGGGCGGCGTACTGGCCGACCACATGGGGCTTGGCAAGACGGTGCAGGTGCTGGCTCTGCTGTCGCTGGAGAAGGCGCGAGGCAATCTGACCGAGCCGGCGCTCGTCGTCGCTCCCACCAGCCTCATGACCAACTGGTTCAACGAAACGCAGAAATTTGCGCCGGCACTCAAGGTTCTCGTACTGCATGGGGCTGCCCGCAAACAGAGCTTCCAAAGTATTTCCAGCTACGATGTCGTTCTGACCACCTATCCGTTGATTGCGCGCGATCACGAGGTGTTGTTGTCGCGGCAATGGCACATCACCGTTCTCGATGAGGCGCAGACCATCAAGAATCCGAATGCCGCCACGACTCGATCGCTGCGTGGCATCAAGGCGAGGCACCGCTTCTGCCTGACGGGCACGCCCATGGAAAATCATTTGGGCGAACTGTGGTCGATCATGAGTTTCGTCAATCCAGGCTTTCTGGGTGACAAGGCGGCATTCGGCCGCCAATGGCGTACACCGATCGAAAAGCGGGGCGATAAGATGCGCGCGGCGGCGTTGGCCCAGCGCGTCAAGCCGTTCCTGCTGCGTCGGACCAAAGCCGAGGTAGCGACGGAACTGCCGCCGAAGAGCGAGATCGTCGAAAGCATCGCCCTCGAGGGCAACCAACGCGACCTCTACGATTCCATTCGTCTGTTGATGTCTGACAAGGTTCGCAAGGCAATAAAGGATCGCGGTCTGGCAAAGAGCCACATCATCATTCTCGAAGCGTTGCTCAGGCTACGTCAGGCCTGTTGCGATCCCATGCTTTTGAAGCTCGACGATGGTATCGAACGTCCGTCCGCGAAGTTGGACCGGCTCATGGAGATGGTGCTTGAACTATTGAGCGAGGGACGCAAGATTCTCGTCTTTTCGCAGTTTACCTCGATGCTTCGCCTGATCGAGCGCCGATTCGATGCGAACCACATTCGCTACAGCGTGTTGACGGGAGAAACCAAAGATCGCAAGGCGGCGATCGACGGGTTTCAGGGAGGGATCAGCGATGCATTCCTTATCAGTCTGAAGGCGGGAGGCGTCGGCCTCAACCTGACGGCGGCTGATACAGTGATCATCTTTGATCCCTGGTGGAATCCTGCCGTCGAGGAACAGGCGATCGATCGCGCCTATCGCATCGGTCAGGGCAAGGCCGTCTTCGTTTACCGGCTGGTGGCGGCCGGCACGATCGAAGAGAAGATGGATGAACTCAAGGCTAGAAAACGTGCCCTTGCCGATAGCTTGTTCGATCGCAGGGGAAGCATCGGTTCGGCGGTCACGGAAGATGATGTGAGAGCCCTGTTCGAGGTTTGAGGGACCACGTTTCGGCTTGGGCTGCGGGTGAGCGACGGCCTTTGATGGGTGTCGAGCATCTAGGTAAGCATCAGAGCGGCTCACGCTCCTCGGCCGGTGGCTGCTCACGTGACGGCTCTTTGCTCTTGCTGCCACAGGTCATCCTCAAAATGAACCTGTCACCGGAATTATCGTGTCTCACCTAAGGGGTGCAGTCCAATGCACTAAACTGCTCACTGCCGCGGGTGGAGGCGGCGCACTGCGAATGCGCGGTCGATTAATTGATAGTTTAGTGCACTGTCACGGGTTGCTTTGTGCATAGTGCCCGTTTTGCGGTGATGAGGTCGCGTTGTCCGCTTCGGGGCAAACTCGGACTCAGGCTCTATGCAGTCGGCATGTCTCAAAAGTGCCAAACCCGGAAGTGAGCAATCGCATCAAAGGAGTCGTGATCGCTTACATATCGAGCTCTTCCGAACGGTGGGTGCCTCAACAGCATCCACAACCGTGGCACTCACGAGCCGGGTGGAGGAGCCGTCCACAGCATCAAAAGCACCCATTTCCGCATGTCCTGACTCAGCAGCCGGAGGCTTCAATCTTCTTGACTCAGCAGCCGGAGGCTTCAATCTTCGCGGCGAGCTAGCCGAGTGGAACTCAGCTGATCGATCTTCAGATCGAGCACGCGGTCGGAGGACATTGTCGTGAAGAGTAGCGACACCAGATTGCTGACCCGGCGTGAATTCAATGAACGTTGCGTCGCGCTTGGTTCGTTGGTGACTTTGTCAGGCGCGTTGGCTCCCGATGCAGCGACTGCCGTCGCCGCAACGGGCGCAGCGCGGACCGTCAAGTTTCGCGACGGCATCGTTGTCCCGGCGATCGGTCAGGGCTCTTGGCATATCGGGCAGGGAAGACATCCGGCAGCTGACGAGGAAGAAGCGTTACGCACGGGCCTTTCGCTCGGGATGAGTCTGATTGACACGTCGGGGAATTACGGTGAAGGCCGTTCCGAAGAACTGATTAAGCGCGCGATTGCCGGCCAGCGTGACCGCGCCTTCGTAGTGTCCAAGGTGGAAGCCGATGAGGTCACTGGAGATGCCATGGCACGTGCTTGTGAGGCGAGCCTTACACGGCTGGGTACTGATCATCTCGATCTCTATTTGCTGCACTCGCCAGCTCCGAACGCCGAACTTTCCGAGGTCGTGGCGGGGTTCGAAAGTCTACGCAAAGCCGGCAAGATTCGTGCCTGGGGCGTGTCCAACTTCACAGTCACCCAAATGGAAGATCTGTTCCATATTCCGGAAGGCGATCGCTGCGTGACCAATCAGGTCTTTTACAACCTCGACGGCCGCAGCATTGAACGCGACCTGCTGCCGTGGTGCGAACGGCACAGAATGCCGGTGATGGCCTATTCGCCGCTTGGCGGCCTCGGCGCCAGCCTGCTGGGTGACCCGAACGTTGGGCGCATTGCCGCAGCGCACGCTTGCTCCGCAGCCGCGGTTGCACTGGCCTGGACCATCCGCGGCGGTAACGTCATTGCTATTCCCGAATCCGGGTCCGTGGCACATGTAAAGGAAAACGCCGTCGCACTGTCACTGACACTGACACCTCAGGAGCTTCAAACACTGGATGCAGCGCATCCGCTATCAGGCCGCTAAAGTTGAATTGGCGCTGAATGACCAGTCCGGGTCAAAATCGGAAGAACTCAGCCTGAGCAAATTTCTTCCGAGTTACCCTCGAAAGCGGACGTCGCTCGATACGGTCGGCATTGGCTCAAAAGTGCCCGACGGCGGACAAGCACGCACTGACTACGCGTCGTCGAATTTGCGATGAGGTCAGAGGGCAGTGGAACGATCCTTCGACGGCTGTTCCGGCCCCCCCGCTGACTGTCACCGTCCGCGAAGCCGCGCGCGGCATGACCAGCCGACTGGGGCGCTGTTCCCATCCAGGTGTTTGTGGCATAACAAGCCGGAAGACTACGTCTTCACAAAATAAAAAGTTAACTTAAGGGTAGGGAAATGACGCTGTCTATAAAGAGGGCACGCCGGTGCTTTTCGGTAATTGCGCTGTATGGCTTCATCACGCTGTCGTTGATGGGATCTGCTGCTTTAGCGCAATCCAGTAGTGCCACCCAATCAGGCGAGCAGGTCGCTATTGGCTCGACCGACATTGGCGGCATAGTGACGAGCACGGCGGGTCCCGAAGCCGGCGTGTGGGTGATCGCGGAGACCACGGACCTTCCGACCAGGTACGCCAAGATCGTCGTCACTGATGATTCGGGCCGATACGTGATCCCTGATCTCCCCAAAGCCAAGTACAAGGTCTGGGTCCGTGGCTATGGGCTCGTTGATTCAACCCGCGTTGATGCTGAGCCGGGACAGCAGCTTGCGTTGAAGGCGGCGGTGGCCCCGACCGCAACCGACGCTGCGAAGTACTATCCTGGTATGTACTGGTACTCGATGCTGAAGATCCCCGCGGCCGACCAGTTTCCCGGAACGGGCGACAAGGGCAATCACATCCCGACGTTCATGAAAAACCAGGGCAATTGGATTGATCTCGTCAAGAACACATGTCAGTCGTGTCACGCACTCGGCAGCGAGAACATCCGCTCGCCCCATGTGAAGGAATTGGGAGAGTTCAAGGACTCGACCGAGATGTGGACGCGGCGCATCCAGTCCGGTCAGGCAATGACACGCATGGCTATCGGCATCGCCCGTATTGGGCCTGACCTCGGCCTGTCGCTGTTCGCCGATTGGACTGATCGAATCGCCAAGGGCCAATTGCCGTCGAGCAAGCCTCAGCGGCCCATCGGCGTGGAACGCAATATCGTAGTCACACTTTGGGACTGGGCCTCGCCAACCCACTACATGCACGACGCCATTTCGACCGATAAGCGCGATCCGCATGTCAATGCTAACGGGTTTATCTATGGCTCCCCGGAAGAATCGACCGATCTCGTGCCGGTCCTCGATCCCGTCAACAACAAGACATGGAACGTCGAGCACCCGTTCATGCCGGGCACACCGTCGGTTGCCGACGATCCGCTTGGCACTTCGGTCTTCTGGGGCGACACCCCCATCTGGGACGGCCACACGTCCAACCACAACTTGATCATCGACGGCGCCAATCGCGTCTGGTTTGCGGCGCGCGTCCGCGGCCCGGACAATCCCGACTGGTGCAAGGCCGGTGGCGACCATCCGTCGGCCAAGGTGGCGCCGCTTGATCAATCGGTGCGGCATCTGTCGCTTTACGATCCAGCGACGAAAAAATTCGAACTCATTCCAACCTGCTTCACGACTCAGCACCTTTATTTCGGGCACGACGCCAGCAACACCTTGTGGACGAGTGCTGGGGGTGCGGGTTTCCCCGCGGTCGGCTGGCTCAACACCAAGAAATACCTGGAGACGCACGATGCCAAGACGTCTCAGGGGTGGGCACCCCTCATCGTCGACGTTCCCGGTTGGGGCAAGCGCGGCGCGTACGTAGAGATCGGCCAGCCCGTCGATCTTGCCAAGCAGAAGCGCGTTGTCGCCGGCTGGTACGGCGTGCAGCCGAGCCCCATCGATGACACCATCTGGGGCCAGTCGATGGACAGTGGCTTCTCCAATCTCGATCAACCCGGCTACATCGTTCACTTCAAACCCGGTTCCGACCCTGCCAACACCGGTCTTGCCGAGCTTTTCCAGCCGCCGCCGGGAACATGGGGGCCGCGCGGCATCGATCTCGACAGCAAGGGTGTCGTCTGGACCGCGATGTCGAGCGGACATCTGGCGAGCTTCGATCGTTCGAAGTGCACGTCGCCACTGACCGGAGCAACGGCCGTAACCGGTGAACAATGCTACGAGGGTTGGACGCTGTACCGGTTCCCCGGCCCGCAATTTGAGGGGGTCGATAACAAGGGCAGTGCGAATCACGCCTACTACGTTTGGGTCGATCGCTTCAACACCTTCGGGCTCGGCGAGAATGTGCCTTTGGCTATGACCAATGGCGGCGAGGCGATTACCGCACTCGTCGACGGCAAGATGCTGCAGTTCCACGTACCATACCCGGCTGCCTTCTTCACCAAAAACGTCGACGGCCGCATTGATGATCCAAGCACCGGCTGGAAGGGCCGCGCGCTCTGGACGACATCGGGCACGCGCACCGTATTCCACGCCGAGAATGGCAAATCCGAACAGCCCCGCGTCTATAAGCTGCAGCTGCGCCCGGATCCGTTGGCACATTGAGAATACGCAGCGTGCTGTAAGCCACGATGATGCCGCGCCGATCGCGCGGCGTCAGTTTTGGAAGACGTCGGGTATCGCCGGTTCCAGGGCGAGCAATGTCCGAGTTGGGTCCAAAATCGGAAGAACTCAGCCTGAGCATCGGCATTGTCTCAAAGGTGCCCCTGAGCCGAACTGCGCTCCAGCTTTCACCATGTCCGCTGTCTCCCAACTCCGGACATGTCGCTGCGCCGCAATAGTTGACGCTATGGGCCAAAGAGCGACATTGGCACGCTTTCCCCGGATTGAAACGCAACGGATCTGAAACGCTTCAAGGTCACCACCACCGGATGGGCCAGGTATCGCCTTCATTGGCACCCCGCGTGACGAGATTGTGCCAAGCAAAAGCAAACGTTGCGAGCAGCACGGCGCCGATGCCAACTGGCACAATCAGAAAGCTCCAGGACATGTTATTGACGACAACAGCTAGCGGATCGATGCCGGCAGGCGGGTGAAACGTGCCGGTCAGATGCATTGCGACCATTGCCAAACCAACAGCCACAGCGGCGGCCCACGGCGCTGGGCCGCACAATTTCACAACCAGCAGTCCAACAAGCGTGGAGACAAGATGACCGCCGACAAGGGCGCGAGGTTGCGATGGCTCCGCCTTTGGTGAACCCAATACTGTTACGATCGACGTCGCGAAGTACCCCTCCGGTGAGGACCGCCTTCCGTGTGGCAACTTTGCCTGCGATGGTTTGCTGATTGATTTGCAAGCAAATGGGCAAACGTGAGCAAGGTTTCGGTTCTGTCGGGTCCGGAGCGACGGCGACGATGGTCGACGATCGAGAAGCTTCGGATCGTAGAAGAAAGCCAGGCACCTTCGGCGAACGTCGTCGATGAGGCACGCCGGCATGATGTGCATCCCAATTTGCTGACGGTCTGGCGGCGGCAGGCCCGAGC
>Ga0210406_10004852_pt1 | contig 14235 bp, 7 predicted proteins | sample IncBWC30MmetaG_FD_155454 | JGI IMG/M metagenome (GOLD analysis project Ga0210406, IMG submission 155454) | Forest soil microbial communities from Barre Woods Harvard Forest LTER site, Petersham, Massachusetts, United States - Inc-BW-C-30-M | ecosystem: Environmental > Terrestrial > Soil >... | reverse complement strand
TCCGTATGTCCCGCGCACCTTCTGGACGAAGTACCTGCAGGGATTGCAAGCCGCGTATCCGCACTTCTTTGCAGTAGGCGAGGTGTACAACTTCGACCCGACCGTGGTGTCGTACTTCGCCGGAGGGCACAAGGGATTTGACGGCGTCGATACGCATCTTACTACCCCCTTCGATTTCCCCATGAATTCCGCGATTCGCGAGGTGGTCAATCACGGCGCATCACCGAAGAAAATCGTCGATGTGCTGCGCCAGGACCGCTTGTATCCACATCCAGAACTATTGGTCACGTTCATCGGCAATCACGACATGAAACGATTTGTGACAGATGCCGGCGGATCCACGGCCAAAATAAAGCTGAGCTTCTCGTTGTTGGCGACGATTCGCGGAATCCCGCAAATCTACTCGGGTGACGAAATCGCCATGTCGGGCGGCAACGACGATCCCGACAATCGCCGCGATTTTCCCGGCGGTTTTCCCGGGGACCAGCACAACGCGTTTACTCAGTCTGGCCGCACTCCCGACGAACAGGACGTGTATTCGCACGTGCAGGGGCTCCTGAAGCTGCGTCGCGACCACCCTGCATTGCGTATCGGGGAGCAGAAGCACACTGTCGTGACCGATGACTATTACCTGTTTACAAGAGAGTCTGCTGGCGAACGCCTGATGGTTGTGTTCTATAATGGCACCGCCGCCAAGACCATCAACGTGGATCTCACTGATACTTCGATCGCCAACGCCAAGGCGTTTTTGTCGTTGAATACGGCTCCCGGGGTGAGACTTCATGGAACACAAATAGAACTGCAACTTGCTCCTCAAAGTGTGGCCATTTACAAGGTCAAGTGACCTCCGGCCTTGTCCGCGATGTTGCTGTTGGGAAAATCAAGCGCGCTAGCACGGGCGGACCGCCCGTCTGTGCAGATTTCCAGACCATGGTGACGCCGGTCACAGTCTGCGTGGCTGCCTGACCGATACAGCGAAAACTGGCGCTGATGGTGGCCCGCAATCAATAAGTTGCGAAATAAGAACAAGGAGACTTAGATCCATGAAGCGTTTCATTACGGCTATCGCGGCATTTGCAATGAGGTCAGGAGGGCGCGGCGATTTTCAAAGCGAAATGTGCCACGTGCCATGGGGCGGCTGGAGAGGGTAAGTCAGGCCCTGCCTTGAAGGGGACCTCACTCACGGCAGCCAAGATTGCTGACGCTTTGACCAACGGCGCGCCCTGCAAGCGCCCGGCAAGAAGGCCCCGCACGGAAAAGCCATGGCCGGCATCACCGCCGACCGGGCAGCCGCCGTAGCAGCTTTCGTAAAGAGCCTCAAGTAAGTAGCTTATTTCGAAGCGGTGCCAAGCCGGTCGTCACGACCGCCTTCTTCTTGGCGGGAACCCAAGTGCCGAATGCTCAATTCCTTCAATCAGGTCTCAGAAATCGGAATTGCCCTACTTCGCCGACGCCAGTACGGCAACTCCGTAATAGGGAAGCGTTACGGATTGGATGGTTGCGCCCGCGAGCACGTCGCGCATGGCTGCAGGCAACTTGACGGTTTGCGGCGCCTTCGAGAAGTTAACCAAGATATAGACCACGCCCTGCGCGCCGTAACGCGGGTAGACCTCGACTCCGTCCGGCACCGGACCCAGGGCCGGTTTCACATTGCTCACCTCCGTCATCCAGTTTGCTGCCTTGGCCATGGTCTTTGGGTCGAGCCATGCTCCGACGTAGGTGATCCGCCCCCTGCCTACCTTGCGCGTGATAGCAGCAGGCTGACCATCGAGCCAGCCATTGCTCTTGCCGTAGCGCATGAGGACTTCGACGTCAGGTGCCTTGGCGCTGAGCAGTTCTGCCCAAAGTTGTCCCTCGCCGGTGCCCCACTTGCCTTCAACAGGAATGGCTTCAACGAGCGCATAGTACTGCTCTACCCGGCCCCCCAAAGGGTCGGTTAACGGCCCCGGTTGTCGTTGAGGCCATAGATCATTGTCAATGTCCTTCATCGCAGACCGCTGCCCTAAAACCAGGTGACCGCCACTATTAACGTATTGCCTTAAGTTCTTGGCAGCTTCCTCTGTGAGCACATTAAGCCCCGGGGCGACTACGAGTTTGTACTGGCTCAGCGAGGCCGTTGGTGAAACGATATCGACAGATTGCACGACCGCACGCAACGGGCCGTAGAAGCTCAGAATCTCGTTGACCGGATCGTAGTTCTTGTTGTGCTTCTGCCATTCAATCGCCCAGCGGCTATCGTACGAATGCAGGATCGCGACATCGGACTTCACTGCGGTTCCGGCCAGGGCGGGACTGGCCTTGTCGAATTCTCGTCCGATTTGCGCGACTTCCTCATACAGCGGATCGGGAGTGCCATCGGGGCCGACGATGGTTCCGTGATACTGCTCCTGACCGTTCAGTGCGCTGCGCCACTGCCAATAGCTCACGGTGTCGGCACCGTGTCCAACATCGTGCCACGCCATGGCGCGCACCTCGCCCTTGTCGAGCCAGTTGTTAATCGATGCCCAGTTCACGCCGCCCGGCTGAGTTTCCATCACCCAGAAGTTCTTGCCCTTGAAGCCACGTGTCAGGTCGTGGGCAGCGCCGTTCCTTACCGGATCGAGATGTCCCTGGCCGACATAGTCATCCCACGCGGCAAGGTCAAGGTCCTGGGCGACGGTGTAGTGATCGTAGCCGTTGAACCAACCCATCATGTTCGTCGTAACGAACTGCCGCGGGTCGCAGTTCGCGTGGATCACGTCGAGCTGATTCTTCTGATAGCTGCGCCATGTGTCGCTGACGAAACGCATCCAGCTAAGCAGCAACCCGGGATTGCCGTAGCCCACCTGAATCGGCACCTGGTTCCAATCGAAGTAGGTTTCGCTCCAGTACGAGGTCGTCCATCGCGTGTTGAGGTTGTCCAGCGTGCCGTAGTGTTGCTTGAGCCACTCCTGAAATTGCTGTTTAGTCTCGGAATCGAACGAGACTTCCGCGTACTCGTTATCGATTTGCCATCCCACCACGTTCGGATTGTGGCCGAATCGCTTGGCCAGTTGTTCCGCCATCGCCCGCGCCAGCACGCGATACCTGGGATTGGCGAAGTTAAACTGCTGCCGGTTCCCATGCTGGTCCTTGCGGCCATCCTGCATGGTGCGCAACGTCTCGGGATACTTCTGCGTCAACCATGCCGGGGGCGCCGCAGAAGGCGTGCCAATCACAGTGACGATGCCGTGCTTTGCAGCCATTGTGATCGCGCGATCGAGCCAATCCAGGTCGTATTGGCCTTCGGTGGGCTCCATGCGGCTCCAGGCAAACTCGCCGAGGCGCACCATATGGATACCCGCCTGCTGCATCAGTGCCAAATCGCTATCCCACCGCGATTCGGGCCACTGCTCCGGATACCACGCCGTACCGAGCAGGATCGCAGGTGTCTGTGGCGCGCCCGTTTGCGCCATCGCCACAACTCCACCGCAAGTTACTACGGCGCAAAACGTCGCGATGACCAAACAACGAACAAGAATCCGCTGATTTGTATTCATTTGCTTCATCGGTGCAAGTCCGTGGTTGACACTGGTTTTCATTCAGAGCTCGTTTACGCCGGCCCCCAGATCTCGGCAATCACCCGCTCAAAGTTCGCGCCCAAAACCTTCTCTACCACCGAAGAAGGTTGGCCGCGCTTCTTCAGTTCGGCGGCGATTACTTCCATGTGGTCAGGGCCAGTAAGATCCGGCACGTAAGGATAGCGATCTTCGCCCGGCGCTCCAATGCCGAGCTTCTTGCGGCGTGCGATGTCCTCATCAAACGCTTTCTTCTGCTCGGCAGTTGGCTGCACAGCCTGAATAGAGCCATCAGAACCAATCCCGACATGATCGGCGCCGCAGACGTTGATGGCTCGCACAAGATGGTCCAGGACATGTTCGCGCGTCGGTACGGTCGGCGATGCCACAAGGTATGGCATGAGGTAAACGCCGAAGTAGCCACCACGGTTGGCAAGCGCCTTCATTATCTCGTCGGGCTTGTTGCGAGGGTGAGCATACACCGATGCGCAGCCCGAGTGGGTGATAAGCACCGGCTTCGTTGAGGCCGCGATGGCCTCCGACGTGGTCCGATATCCGCTATGGCTGAGATCGACAGCGACGGCGAGTTCATTCATTTTGCTGACCGCAGCGTGGCCCGCCTTGCTTAAGCCGGCGTTGCCAGGTTCCAGGCAACCGTCGCCGAAAATGTTGCGGTTGTTATAGGTGAGCTGCATGATGCGGACGCCCAGTCGTCGAAACGTCTCAATACGTGATGGATCAGCTTCGAGGAAGCCCGTGTACTGTAACCCGGGCATTATCCCGCTCTTGCCCTCGTGTTTGGCGCGAGCGATGTCGGAATAGAGACGGATGACGGTGAAAACGTCTGGCGACTGCTCCACTAGCGCATCGACATATCCGAGGCTCTCAATCGTGCCCTCAAATGTCGGCGCTGAAACCGTGAAGTTGATGGCAGTGATGCCCGAGCGCCGCACCATCTCGACTGCTGCCGTGTCGGGCAGCCCGTCCTCGCTGGTGAATGGACTGCACAGAGTGTCGATGACAATGCTCTTGCGGTAGAGTTCGGCGATCTCGGGAGAAAACTGACTCGCAGCCAGGGCGAACAAACGCGGCGTGGCATAAGACAACAACATGGCGCGACCCAAAGTGATGAGAAAAGATCTGCGGCTGCGCATCGGCATCATCGGTTGATCCATGTGCTGCGCCACGCCCTTCGGGACGGGGAACGAGCAATACTTCGATCGCCCGCCATCCTAACACTCCCGCTCTTAACTGGTGGGGCCGCCGGATGCCGTTCCATGAGGCGGCGCCGGGCGAAGTCGTCGCCCGGCGTCAACTTTTTTGTGCAAGAGTAAAGGGCTGCGCCGCATGACGGTGCGCAGATGTTGGACCGCCAGCGTTTGGATCTGTGAGACCCTGGACTCGCCGACCGACATGAGCGCTCCTACCTGATGCATGGTGAGTTCCTGCTGGTAATAGAGCATGAGCACCTGTTGTTCTCGTTCCGGCAAGCGTGCGATTGCTTGTTCCAGGCGTTGTTTGCGCTCTCCGGCGAAGCACAAAGTCAACGGATCTTGATCGGGTGGTCCCGCGATGTTTTGAGACAGGTCGGTCTCCTGTCCGTCCTCGCCTGATTCGCATTGCAGGCAGCCAATCTCCGGTCCGCGAATCTCGTTCAGCAGGTGGTGCCGCTCGCGCAGCGAACTCCAACTAAGCCGCATCGGCGTCCGCCGTCGTGGATACTGCAAGTGACGGCAGCTTAACCAAAGCATTCGAGCGCGGCTAAACACGACACCAGATGAGCAACTGTGCGTTGGAATTCTTACGCGACAGACTCCCGCTTTGATATAGTCAAGCCCATTGAGGCCGTTGATCGACGGGGAACTTGTGCATCCTCAAGGGATCGCGCGGCTCTCTGGATTTAACGAGCGGCTCGTCGCGAACCTTAAAGGGCTGATCTGGCAACCAAGTGCAAATGAAGGGACGAATCATCTCCCATTACGAGATCGAGCAAGAAATCGCCAGGGGCGGGATGGGAGTCGTGTACCGCGCCCGCGATCTGTCGCTCAATCGATTTGTAGCTCTTAAGGCGTTGCCCCTTTTGACCTCCTCGGACCCAGTGGCGCGGCTGCGCTTCGAGCGCGAGGCGCAGGCTGCATCTGCGTTGAACCATCCAAACATCGTTACCATTTACGACCTGGTTTCAGACGAACATGCCAGCTACATCGTCATGGAGTTCATCGAAGGCAAAACCCTAGGTGAGATGATCCCGCTGAGCGGGTTGCCGCCGGAACAGGCGATTCGCTACACCCTGCAGATGGCTGATGCACTTGGGGTTGCGCACGAGGCCGGAATCGTTCATCGCGACCTGAAGCCTCAGAATGTGTTGATCTCCAAGCGTGATCACCTAAAAATTCTCGACTTTGGAGTCGCCAAGCTGAAGTCGGAGTCGACCGGTCAACTGGCCACGTCCGAGAATCTGACGCGCCCGGGGGCGTTTCTCGGTACAACCTATTACGCCGCACCTGAACAGTTCTCCGCCGGCGAGATAGATCAGCGAACAGACGTTTACTCGCTGGGTGTTGTGTTTTACCAGATGCTGGTTGGTCGGGTACCGTTTTACGCCAATAATCCTCTGGAACTGCTGCAGGCCATTTACCACGAACAGCCCAAGCCGGTGCGCAATACCCACCCGCATTTCCCTCCGATCGCGGACCAGATTATCGCGCGTGCGCTTCACAAACAGCCCTCGGGGCGATATCCCAGTATGGCTGCGTTTGCTGAGGACCTGGAGGCCGCTGGAGAGGCATTTCGCCAGGCGAAACTGGAATCGTCTTCTGTGGGAACCATGGATGCCGACGGACCAATCGCGATTCCACCGACGGGAGCAAGTCGCTCCTCATATCCGCCAGTGTGGATCGAGCCTCCGCGGGCCGGTCACGAGAAATCCTCAATCGCGGTCTTGCCATTTCGCAGCCTGTCATCCGACAAGGATGACGAGTACATGGCGATGGGCATCGGCTCGGAAATCAGCAGCGCATTGTCTCGAGTTCCAGGGATCCGGGTAGCGTCCAATCTTTCGACTTTTCGCTACCAGGGCGACGTTCCAGACCTCCAGGAGATCGCGACCAAGCTGAAGATTCGTTATGTTCTGACTGGCAGCCTGCGGCGCTCGGGCACACGTATTCGCGTGATGGGCGAACTCGCCGATGCCCTGGCAGGATCGGTCCTCTGGTCGCGAACTTTTGAGCGTCATTTGGAAGACTTATTCAAAGTCCAGGAGGAGATTGCCGAGTCCATCGTGCGGGCTACCGGTGGAGAGTTGATCCGCGCGGGCTCGGAGCACGCTGACAAAGCATCCGCCCACGAACTCGATGCTTGGGGCTTGGTGCGCAAGGCATATCACTTTTGGAATTACGGTTTTCATCCCGCCGGCATCGGAGAGTCGCTCGACCTGCTCCGTCGCGCGATCGAGTTGGACCCCGCATATGCCAGCGCCTATGCTTTTCTCGCGCTGTACCTGATCGAACGTGTGGTCCTGGTATTGACCGATCGTCCCGAGGAAGACCGCGCCGAAGCGAACGCCGCGGCCACCAAGGCCGTGGAGCTTGCGCCGCAGGATGCGGAGGTGCTGGAGAACGCGGGTCTGGTCTGGCTTCATTGCGGCGAATACAACCAGTCGGTCGAATCTCTCCGACGCGCGGTGCAAATTGCGCCTTTTAACCTAGTGGCGTGGGGATACCTTGGACTGGCGTTGGGTTGGGGTGGCAAGGAACGCGACGCACTTGAGGCGGAAAAAGTTCTGAAGAAGTTGATCGCAGAGACCCCCGAGCATCCCTCATTGCCTTACTGGCATTATTTTCTTTCCGGCACGTACATTCGCCTCTCGCGATTTGACCCTGCTGCCGAACACGCGCAACGCTGCATTGAACTGCAGCCCCGTTTCTATATCGCGCGCATTACTCTGGCGAACGCCCTGGGGCATCTGGGCCGCGTCGATCAGGCGCGGGCGGAAATGGCCCATGTTCTGGCCATGAATCCTTATATGACGGAAGCGGTCTTGCACACCGAGTATCTGAACATCGCGCGTGACCCTGAAATAGCTGACCTGCATCTCTCGGGACTAAGGGCTGCCCAGGCATTTCCGGCGGTAAACATGGGAGAACTGAAATGAGTTTCAAGACGTCGGATTTTCGCGTGCTCGCCACCGGCTTGCAGTATCCAGAAGGGCCGGTCTATCAGAAGGACGGCAGCATTCTGGTGGTAGAGATTCAGGGGAAGAAACTCACTCGGGTTCACGCTGACGGTACCAAGGAGACAGCGGCCGACTTGGGGGGCGGACCCAATGGAGCGGCCATTGGTCCCGATGGCGCGGTCTACGTCTGCAACGACGGTGGACTCGACTTCGTCGCCGTCGGCCCCGTCTCAGTCCCAACGTTTCAGCCAGCCGGCTACGTTGGGGGATCGATTCAGCGGGTGGTTGGCTCCAGCTATTCAGCTTTGTACAACAAGTGCAACGGTCAGTCCCTCCGCAGCCCTGACGACTTGGTCTTCGACTCCACCGGCAGGTTTTGGTTCACCGATTGGGGGAAGACCAGGCCGACCGATCGCGATATTACTGGCGTTTACTACGCCGCTGCGGACGGCAGCAAGATCACTTGCCCGATACCGGGTAGGCAAGCGCCAAACGGGGTTTCGCTATCGCCCGACGACGGTCGCCTGTATGTAGCGGAAACGTATGCGCGGTGGATTCTTTACTGGGAACTCTCCGCTCCCGGCGTCATCAAGCCCAACCCGAAAACGCTTGACGGTTCCTACCTGTTAACCGCGGAAATTCCAGGGCAGGGAACGCTCGACTCCATTGCAGTTGACGAAGAGGGCAACGTTTATGCTGCCACCATGCTGCCTCAGGGGCCGAGGCCAGACGTGCCAGGCGGCATTACGGTGGTTTCGCCCAAAGGCCAAATTCTCGACTTCATTGAGTTGCTGGTCGAAGGTCAGCCGGAACCGCTACCGTCCAACATCTGCTTCGGCGGTCCCGATAGGAAGACAGCGTTCATAACACTTGCCGGCACCGGAAGGCTTGTCGCCTGCGAGATGAAGATTCCTGGCAAGCCACTGCACTTCAACAGATAGACTTGGCTAAAGAAAAAAAAGCTGTTGCCGTTTGGAGATCGCATGATCGGACAAGGGCTGCACCGGCTGTGGGTTGACCTCAAGACGGACGCGCAACATTTCTGGCTTCACTTGAAATACCTGGTGATGCATCCGTGGGACTCGTTGCTAGCGTTGTTAGCGGCCCTGGGTGCCTTCGCCCTTGCGATTCCGAGATATATCGGAAAGTTCCTAGCGTGGCTATGGCGCCAGATCAAGTATGCGGGGACGTTCACCCTCCGCGGGATGGTGCGATTCCTGCTTGTCACGGTCGTCGCGGTGGTGTGCCTGGTATTTGCGGGGATTGCGATCCTGGTTCTTTACCCGGGTACCCAGCGGCCGAATTTTCAGTCCGTTGATAAGCAGATCTATTTGAGTGAGGGCCGCGGCTGGAGTGGCGGCTACGACGCGCCGCTGCGGCAGCTTTTCTATTACACGCCGCAAGGCACTACCGTGAAGGGCCTGCCCTACACCTGGTTCGTGAACCTGGAGGTTCCCCTCGGTAAGACCAAATTCGCTTCGCCAGAGCGCATGAATGCGTATGGTTTTTTGGTGGATGGCGTTCCGACGCCCGCCAATCCCGATCTTCTGCCCGTGGGCTTCACTAACCATTACGACACCGGGCTAGGTGCCCCTGTGCTCGATATCACCTGTGCCGCCTGTCACACGGGAGAGTTGGTCGTCAATAAGAGTGGTAAGCGATATGGCCTCCGAATCGACGGCGGCGCCGCGATGCACGCTTTTACCACGGCCAAACCGGGAAATTTCACCCTGGAGTTACTGGCTGCCCTTACTTCCACCTATCTAGAACCCTTCAAGTTCGATCGCTTCGCCAGGCGGGTGTTGGGCCCCACTTATCCCGAAGGCTTCTGGAGACTGCATGGAGACTTGCGTTCCGAGATCTGGGTGTTGATAAAGCAAGCGAGGATCGACAATCGACCCTTCCACCAGCTTTATCCGACGGTGGAAGGCGTGGGGCGAACTGACGCACTGGCTCGAATAGGCAACACCGTGTTCGGTGACGAGCTTAGCGCTTCCAACTATAGGATCGGTGATGCTCCTGTGCGGTATCCCCCAGTGTGGGATATCTGGAAATTCGACTACGTTCAATACAACGCATCGGTGCGACAGCCGATGTCGAGAAACCTCGGCGAGTCGCTCGGAGTTGGAGCTAAAGCAAGCCTCCTGAACCGCTACGGCGGGCCGATTCCGGAAAAGGATAGGTTCGACACCACTTCGAAGCTCGACAACCTGCACAAAATCGAGGTCGCACTCTGGAGCCTCGATCCGCCGAAATGGAGTGAAGACTGTCTTGGGGAGATTGACTGGCAGAAGGCAGCCGAAGGGCAAAAACTGTTTGCTATGACATGCGCCCAATGTCATGGCCCGTTCCCCGCATCCGACTCCATCAAGGAATGGAAGGCTCCGCTGAAGACGTCGGCCCACGCCAAAGAGATGGAGTCAGCCTGGGACGAATTCATGGAGAGCGTTTCTAAACGGTCGCCAATGCAGGGCAATGCGACGTATGTGGAGGCGAAATGGAGTTACCCCTACGACGACCCGTTTCCCCTGTGGGTAATGCATCCACTGACAGTGCAGGACATCGGCACCGACCCCACGGCTGCCGTCAACTTTGTCGACAAGCAGATCGACCTGCGACAACTTGGAGTCGAGTCGGTAGCTGTCCAACAACTCTTGGGCTCATTGTTTCAGAGTGACCTGAGGCTGGAGATCAAGGCGAGGGCTAACGACATCGCTGCGCAGACCAGAGGTATTTCGAATGCGCAAGACGTTCGTGCCCAGGCCACGGAGATCGGCCAACAGATCAGCTCCAAAGATCAACGACAGGCGAGTCAGCCGCTAACTCCTGCCGAACAAGACAAACTGAAGCCGTTGGCCGCGAAGATCGCGCAGCGCATCCAGAACGACGCATCTCTCTCTGGCAACCATGACCTGGTGACAGATGCCGCAGCTCTGATCCAGCGGGTCACGTCAGGTCAGGCACAAATTGATGCGGCGGTGGAGTCCATCGACCTGTCCAAAGCCAACACCGGCCTCGGTCTTAGCCTTGTGGGCTATTACATGCGAACCAAGTACTACCATGCCATGGATTTCAGCCCGGAGAAGATCGCGCAGGTGGACGGATTCGGCCAGATCGATCTGCCCGTGGCGGCGCCGCAATACAAGCCACGTCCGCTGGCGGGAATCTGGGCGGTTGGTCCTTTTCTGCACAATGGATCTGTGCCGACGATTTATCAATTGCTGGGTCCAGCTGACTCCCGCGACAAGACCTTCTGGGTTGGAACACGCGATTTCGATCCCGTGAACCTCGGGCTGAGCACCCGGCCCTTGTCCAAGGGAGGCTTCTTGCTCGACACCCGCGTGACGGGGAATTCCAATATCGGTCACGAGTTTCGTCGCGGATATATTCCGTGGAAGTCCGGTAGTCCGCCGCAGTACGGCGTGATCGGACCTGCATGGACCGAAGAGCAGCGCTGGCAGATCATCGAGTACCTGAAGGTTCATCGCGACACCCACATCGTAAGACTCTCGCCTGACCGCAAGAACATTATGGAGTACCTGCAGGAAGGGCTCGATAACCGACACGTGTGTCAATAGCCGCGTGTTTACTGGACGGGAGGAAGGCGTGAAGAGTCGCAGAACGCGCATCATGATTGGGCTGGTGGTATTGGCGGCGCTGGGCTACTACTGCTTTTTGCGCAGCAAGCCACAAGGCCCGATGGGTGAAGTGGTTTCGCCGGACGAAGACTATCTGACGGCGCAAATCGTGGCGTCGGCGCTCTCCATGGTCAACGCCAGTCATCAGACCATGGCCGCGAAGCCTCTCCCGGGAAATCCGCCAGGTACTTCTGCGACCACTTATCCCACGCCCACCTCGGCGAACGCTGTCCAACCCTACCGGCGCGATGTCCATGCCAAGACCTACGGATGCGTGAAGGCAACCTTCCGGGTGCTGGACGACCTCGATCCCAAGTATCGTCAGGGTATCTTCGCCGACTCGGGCAAGTATGACGCATGGATACGCTACTCGAGTGGTAGCACGCTTGTTCAAAGCGACGGTGTTCGCGATGCCCGTGGCATGGCGATCAAGTTGATGGGTGTGCCCGGCCGGAAGCTGATGGAAGATGACGGAGTACCTCATGCCGAAACGCAGGATTTCGTGATGATGAGCGCAACCCAGTTCTTCATCCTCAACCTTCCTGAGTACCTGGCGTTCACCCAATATCTCGGCGAAGGTAGCAACTATGGGTACTTTCTCGCGGGATTCACGCCCGATCTTCCACAGAAGAATTGGAGCAAGATGTTCAGCTTCAGCAACTATCACCCGCGCGAAATGATGTTGGCGCTGAAGACCCTGAAACCACCGCCTGACAGCCTGCTAAACACTCAGTTCTATAGCGTGAGCGCGTACAAACTGGGCCAGGAGAGCGTAGTCAAGTACAGCGCCCGGCCCTGTGGGGACTCAAAAGCTTCCGACGTCACCCGCGCCGGTCCCAACTTCCTGCGGGACGAAATGTCGGCACACCTCAAAGACCGAGATGCCTGCTTCGAGTTTATGGTGCAGGTTCAAGTTCCCGGCAAGAACATGCCTGTGGAGGATACGACGGTGGAGTGGTCAGAGAACGATTCGCCGTTTGTGCCGGTCGCCCGAATCGAGATCCCGAAGCAATCCTTCATCGAGAACCACGAGACCTGCGAGAACCTCTCCTACAACCCCTGGCACTCTCTTCCAGCGCACAAGCCCGTCGGCGTGATGAACCGGATTCGCAAGCCTTTGTACCTGGAGGTAGCCCGCTACCGGCGCAGCATGAACGGAACTCCGCTTTGCGAACCCAAGAATTTCCACGGACCCGACGAGAGTAGTTGTGAGACAGTCGAGAACTCGATCGCAACGCCTGGCGCCGCTTCCATTCCGACAGAGAAGTCGGCCACGAATCCCTGACACACTTAACGGCAAGTCGTCGGTGAGCTTGCGGCCGATTTAGATCTTTTCCAGCACAGACTTCAGGAACTCCCAGAAGCTATGCACAGTAGAAATCTTCACGCGTTCGTTGGGACTGTGCGGATCGACGATCGTGGGCCCGAAAGACGCCATTTGCATGCCTGGATATTTCTCGCCAATCACGCCACACTCCAGTCCTGCGTGCATCGCGATAAGCTTTGCCGGGTTGCCGAAGAGTTGCTCATGGACACTCTGCAGCTTCTGCACAATTTCGCTGGCGGGCTCAGGCTTCCATCCCGGATAGCTGCCCGCGTGCTCTACATCAAATCCCGCCATGCGAAGCACGGTGGCAACCATCTGCGCTACAGCGTGTTTGCTGGCTTCAATGGCGCTGCGCTGGCTGGTAATGATTTCCGCCACATCTCCGTTCACTGAGACGATAGCGAGGTTAGTCGAGTTTTGCACCAGACCAGGGACATCAGGGCTCATCGCCATGACACCATGAGGCGCTGTCACGAGCACTTCGATGATACGTTTTGCGTCGGCCTTATCCAGCACGCTTTCGGAAAGCGAGGCCGTTTCCGCCGTAATCTGAAGCTCAGGGTCAAATCCTCCCAAGTCGGCCTTCCATTCCGCCTCGCATGCCGACAACAACGACGCCAGCTCGTCCGCCCGCGCCGCATCGAGTACGACGACCGCCGCCGCTTCGCGCGGTATGGCGTTTTGGGCGCTGCCGCCGTTTATCGCGGCTATCTCAACTGGCAACGTGGCGACAATCCGCTGTAGTGTCGCGCCCAGGATTCGCAATGCATTACCACGACCCTGGTGTATGTCCACTCCAGAGTGTCCACCCTTCAGCCCGAATACTTTGATACGCCATGCGGAATCACCAGTGGCCGGAGTAAACGCCACCTTGCGTCGTCCTGTCGTCTTGACTCCGCCGGAACATCCGATGCAAAGAGTGCCGGTTTCCTCGTTATCGAGGTTAAGAAAATACTTCGACTTCAGCAGCCCGCCGGGAAACTCCGCTGCGCCCGTGAGGCCAGTTTCCTCGTCGACGGTAAACACGAACTCGAGCGGACCGTGCGCGATATCAGTGCTCTCCATGACCGCGAGGGCCGCAGCGACACCTACTCCGTTGTCAGAGCCCAGGGTCGTACCGTCCGCTCTGAGCCAGTCCCCGTCGCGTACTACTTTGATCGGATCGGTATCGAAGTTATGCGGGGTGCCTTCGTTCTTTTCGCAAACCATGTCGAGATGGCCCTGCAAGAGGGCCATGGGGGCGGATTCCCGTCCCAGCCGTGCAGGTTTGCGGACCACCAGGTTGCCGGCCGCGTCGAGTTTCGACTCGAGACTGAGCTTGGAAGCCAGTGCCATCACATAGTTCCGCGCCGCCGCCTCTCTGGTTGAAGCGCGCGGAGTCGCGGCCAGGGCGTCAAAATGTTTCCATAAAACTTGTGGTTCCAGATCTTTGAGGGCAGGGGTCATGGAATTCTCCAGTTCAATGATGGCAGTGCCATCGTACAGCGCGTCGTCGGGGTTGGCGAGCACCGTGACTCTGAAAGCCCTGCTCGGCGGCAGCGAACCCCCGCAGTGACGGTG
>Ga0210406_10004851_pt1 | contig 14235 bp, 17 predicted proteins | sample IncBWC30MmetaG_FD_155454 | JGI IMG/M metagenome (GOLD analysis project Ga0210406, IMG submission 155454) | Forest soil microbial communities from Barre Woods Harvard Forest LTER site, Petersham, Massachusetts, United States - Inc-BW-C-30-M | ecosystem: Environmental > Terrestrial > Soil >... | reverse complement strand
GCTCCTCGCTTCCCTTTGAAAGCGAATTTTTTGAGAAAGCCAGATTAATCCGATTTGGCGAAGTGTTCATCAGGTGTGGTTTACTTGTTTCGTTCGACGAGGGCTAAAGATGGGCGCGGTCAGCACGAAGGAGGTCCATTCATCCAGGAACGCTGCGAGTGATCCGCGACGAGCGTTAGTGCAAAGAGTCGTCGACTCTGCAGCGTTCGCGAAGAGTGAGCGGCTTTCGAGTTTTCTGACCTGCATCTGTGAACTCACTCTTGCTGGCCGGGCTAGCGAGATCAATGAACAGAAAATCGGAACCACGGTCTTCGGGCGACCGCAAGATTATGATTCGACCATCGACGGTATTGTGCGGCCGCAGGCCAGCCGCCTCAGACAACGGCTCGACATTTACTTCAACGGAGAAGGCGCAGAAGAATCAATGCGCATTACTCTTCCGAGAGGAAGTTACGTTCCGGTCTTCGAGCCTCATGCGAACCCAAATCTAGTCTCCGATGTTTCGATCCCCTCGCCTGAAATCTCTCCACCCGAATCCGCCACGATTTCGCCCAAGGTGAAAAGTACACCTTGGGCATGGATAACCACCTCAACCAGCGCTCAACGGCTATCGTTCTGATTCCGTAGATACTCGTTTTTCCCCAGTAGGGACATATCCACCTTTTCAGGTAAGCACGATAGACAATCTTCGTTGCAAGAGCATGCCAATCAGCCTCATCACATAGCTCTGTATGCCTATAATGATCCACCAAATCCTCGACGAGGATATCTCGCCCCAACTCACGGTTGCGATCTTCATTCACTCGTATTCGCAATCCATTTGCTGCTTCCTGAGCCAACTCTTTCGTCGGATACTCATCAACTGTCCCTATAAAAGCAGTACGCCGCACACGCTTTCCTGTCGCATCGGTCTCTCGCCACAGAAAACTCCCAGCAATCGGAACCTGACTTACGCTTTGCATATCTCAGACAACCACGTTGATAACATTGCCGCATCATGGTGCCCTCCCATTGGGAGTTTCACGCTATGGCTGAAGATATTTCCAGGCTCAGGAGCAGGCTAAAGAGGACGGCTTGCGACGAGTAGAGGCATCTCGTACAGATGCCGACCTTGGCACTCTCCTCGCCACTTGTCCAGAATGGCGCCTTATCGTCCAACTGACGAGAAGTCGCGTTTCTCGTTACCAAAGCTAGCCCAGACCTCGTTCCACCATGACCACCAGCCGCTCGCCTAGCTCCAGCACCATTTCTCGTGGCATCTTATGCAGCGGTCCTTCAAGCACCAGAAGTGCCAGCCCGTGAACTGTCGACCACGCAAGATACTCCGCATCTTGGCGAACCTTCTTGCTGAATAAGCTGCTCTCCTGCATGCGATCCAGAGCCAGCGAAAGCAGCTGAAACGGATTCAGCCCCATAGCCGCCGTATTCGCAGGGTCATGAGAATGAACTGGCGGTGAGATAGAAAAAGCGGTGCGAAACATGCCCGGCTCTCTCATCGCGAATCCCAAGTAGCCCATCCCCACCGCACGTAGACTCCTTCGCGCAAACGCTTGAGGATCGCGTCCCGGACGACACCTCTTCATCTCATCTTCAATCGCTGCAGCAAGCCGAGATAGGCATGCCGAACGTACCGCATCCAGCAGCTCAGCCTGGCCAGCAAAATGTCTGTAAGCCGCATTTGGAGAGACACCCGCCTGCCGGGTTGCCTCTCGCAGAATGACTGCATTGGGTCCTCCAGCACGGGCCATCTCGAGCCCGGCCCTGACGAGTGCGTTGCGCAAATCGCCATGACGAAAAGTCTTGCGTTTCTCAATGGAGACGGTCTTTTTCATTGTCTATTCAAAGAAGAGTGTACCGCGGAAAGAGCTGCTTGTGGACAGCATCCACTTTTCGGTGATAGTTTATGTGAACAGTGTTTACTTGATAGCGATGCTTCGCTAAAAGGGAAGGTGCAACATGGCAGACGGATTCATCTGGTACGAACTGGTCACCAATGACGTGGACAAGGCTGTCGACTTCTACAAGAAAGTAGTCGGCTGGGACATCAAAGACTCCGGCATGCCGGGCATGAAGTACATGCTCTTCGGTAAAGACGGCAAAGATGTCGGTGGCATGATGACCTGGGCTGGTGCTGGCGCGCCTGACCTTCCTACTCAGTGGATGGGTCACATTCACACTGCGAAGCTCGACGAAGAGCTGAAGGCTGTAACAGCCGACGGCGGGACTGTTGTGAAGCCCGCTCAGGATATCCCCGGCGTCGGACGTTTCGCGGTCGTGCTGGATCCACAAAAGGTGAAGTACCTGCTCTTCGAACCCAGCAAGCAAGATGCTCGGCCTCGTCTGGATCAGATGGCGGTGGGTAATGTGGGATGGCACGAACTACTTACCGATGATCAAGCGAAGGCTTTTGACTACTACTCCAAGCATTACGGCTGGCAGAAGGACTTTGCGCACGACATGGGAGCCATGGGCACCTACCAAACCTTCCGGGCCGACAAGCCACTCTACACCGGAGGAATGATGAACCGTAAAGGCCCCGGCATGCCCGAAGGTATTCCGCCACACTGGCAGTTCTACTTCACCGTCGACGACATCGAGGCGGCCCAGAAACGTGTGATCGAAGCGGGCGGCAAGATAGTGCTGCCTCCCATGGACGTGCCCGGAGGCTCGCGCATCCTGCAGGCCACAGATGACCAGAACGGCCACTTTGCTCTCATGCAGGGACCAAAATCGTAACCGCGATATACTTCATGCCCGATGCAGCGGCTCTTCGCTCGCAGGAGGCCGGTGCCGAACTTACGGTGAGTTTTGACAACCTGAGAGGAGAGAGCAACATGTCCGAGAAGATGATTACCTGCCTGTGGTTCGACCGCGGGAAAGCCCGCGAAGCAGCCGAATTCTATGCCGCCACCTTCCCCGACAGCCATGTCGGGAAGATCAGCGCCTCACCCATAGACACGCCGTCCGGTCCTGAAGGCCAGGAACTCATCGTTGAGTTCACCGTCTGCGGCCGCAAGTTCATGGGCCTCAACGGCGGTCCGAAGTTCGTCCCTAACGAAACGGTCAGCTTTGTGATCCTCACCGACGACCAGGCCGAGACCGACCGCCTGTGGAATGCCATCGTCAGCAATGGTGGCCAGGAAAGCGCGTGCGGCTGGTGCAAGGACCGGTGGGGTTTTTCATGGCAGATCACCCCGCGCGCTCTGCTGGTGGCGACGACGGACCCGGATCGCGCTGCAGCCAAGCGCGCGATGAATGCAATGATGACCATGCGGAAGATCGACATCGCCGCGATCGAGGCCGCGCGCGCGAAACAGTAGCGATCATCCCCAAAGACAGAGAGCAGCTACGATGAAAGATCTCTTTGATCGCACTCTGGCAGATGACATAAAGCAGCGAATCATGCGCCTCCATCCTGAGAGTGAGCGGCGGTGGGGCAACATGACCCTTGCCCAGACCCTGGCTCACTGTACGTCTGGCGTACAGATGGCGACGGGCGTCATCAACCCCAAGCGTGCCTCCTTTCCTGCCAACGTCATCGGCCTGGTTATCAAGCCGCTTGTTTTCGGCGACGACAAGCCAATGCGCCGCAACTCACCCTCCTCACCGGACCTCTTCTCGGTGGACCCCACACAGTGCGACTTCGAACGCGAACGGACCCAGCTCATCGCAACGATCGATAGTTTTGCCAACAAGGGCGCAGCTTGCTGCTCCCAGCACCCACATCCTTTCTTTGGTCCGCTCAAACCGCAGCAGTGGGCCATTCTCATGTACAAACACGTCGACCATCACCTACGACAGTTCGGCGTGTGAGGGTTCCAATTGACCGCAATCCAGCGTCGATAGGTCCTCGGAAGTCGCCTTCCGGTATACCAATTTGCTCCAGTTCAAGTTGCCGTAAAACCGGCTATCCGTTGAAATGCTTGCGACGTAGTTCATGGCTCCCAACTCCGTAGACCGAATTGACTATGCTGAGTTTCGATGGATACCCGTCTTTTGTCGGGGCAGACTGTTGATACACCGGGAGGAATCCAAGTCCTGTACCCACATCGCGCTTCTCGTGAGGGAAAGCTTGACGTTGTATGACCCGCCTTCGATCGACCGACGCAGCAAGGCCGCGATCATGCCTGCGGCGGCGAAGTATCCCGTCATCAAATCGGCCGAATAGAAGACGGGAGAGAACTTCGGTGCGCCGGAGCCGCCCTCTTTCACTGCGAATCCAGAGGCCACTTGGCCATTCTGGTCAAATCCGGGCCGTTCACTCCAAGGCCCTTCGTGCCCGTAGGCGTTGGCAGTCATACAGACGATTCCTCGCGGGCTTTGCGACGCTAGTTCGATCGCCGTGAGGCCAAATCGGCGGTTTACCGAAGAGCGATATGTGGAGGCGAAGACATCTGCCTCGGCCGCGAGACGGTGAATTGTTGCGTTCTCGTCGGAATTCCGGAGGTCAAGGTATGCCGGCCTATCCCGACACACTCGCGCAACACCTGGGAGTCGACATCGGCAAACGATGCGCATACCCTGCCAGCACATAGGTGAAGAGTCCAGGGGTGAAGCAGGAGTTTGCCGCCAAGGAGAAGGCGAAAAGAAGGCTAAACCAACGACTTCAGGCGCGGTCAAGAATCGCAAAGCAGCCTGAATCAATTGGTGAGCCCAGAGGCTCCCCAATATATCGCGCGTCATAGTCCGGCTCAGCACCGGGCGGCAGGACGACGTTCCCCCTTCCTGCACCTTTCCCTTATTGCCTGTGGCGCTTGCGGGACGAGAAGGGCGTCGACCAAGAATGGGAAGAAGCAAGCGCGCCGTTGTCGATCCCGCCGATTTCGACAACACCGCCGCATTTGGCGTCGGGATTTCGCGTCCACGCCACATTTGTGGGTGGCGACTTTTCGGATGCGCGAAATCGGCGAGTCATTCACCGATCGATGGCAATTCATATGTCTTTATAGTCGGCATCTCGTACACCTTTGTTCGCTTCTCGAATCTTAAAGCTTCCTGCCGCCACCTTCATTGAGCTCTACGGCGCGAGCACGGCCGAATGGAAGAATCGTGGACAACGGTTGTGACATCTGAACCGGATGCAGCACAAGTAAAGCACCTAAAAAATGAAGTGAGATTCTGCTGCCGCGAAATCGCCAGAATGCCGAGACTTCACATCTACCTGCGAAATCGATCGATTGGGAAGGCAGAAACAATCCGGGAACAACCTGGGGTGATTGGTTCTTGGGTTGAATCATTGAAACGGTGGCCGAGAGCGTCCAGGAATGATGATTTCGCGGCGCCCAAATAGACGAGCATCAAGAGAAAATGCGCCTGGGCCAAGCAAGGTGATTGCTATACATATCACGACGAGATAGATGGAAACGATGGCATTCGAGTTCCCACCGGATGTTAGTGACCAAGAAACACCATTCGCTAGGTTGCCGAGAGACGCGCACGCCCCCGCAATTGGAGTCAGGAAGCCGATCATAAGCGCTGTACCAACGAGGATTTCGAGCGATCCGATTGCACAGCCGAATATGTGAGCGTGCGATCCCATCAGTGTGTTGGCCCCCTGAACGATTGCGCTGAGTGCCACCATCAGACGCATGAGGACGAGGCCAACGCCAGGCCATCCTTCCGGAAAGGTAGAGAAGAGCTTTTGCAGCCAGAGCCTCCTCGGGCGCGGAAGCGTACCAGCCAGAAGACTAGCGTTTTTCGACTTGGGAATGAACCCCTAGATCGAGTTGTTTTTCTCCTCCACTTGCGGTCCTAACATTTAGGGAAGGATGTGAAATTTAGAGTTGAATGATTCCCCGGCGTATTCCGATAGCGACTGCTTCGGTGCGGTCGTTGGCTCCGAGCTTTTCCATGATGTGCTTGACATGTCCTTTGACCGTTTCTTCGGAGATGAAGAGGAGGGCCGCTATGTCGCTATTTCGATTTCCTCCGGCTATCTTCTGCAGAACATCCACCTCTCGTCTGCTTAACGATTCGTCAGCCATGTGCTCCGCAAGATGGGCCGCGATTTCAGGGGGAATGTGCTTCTTTCCTGCGTGCGCTTTGCGGATCATCTCTACAAGTTGCCGCCGGGGCATGGTTTTGAGCATGTACCCAGCAGCGCCTGCCTGGAGGGCACGACGAATCTCAACATCTCCTTCGAAGGTCGTAAGCATAATGATGCGGGCGTCTGCGAACTCTGTGCGAATGGCGACCATCGCATCGATGCCACTGATGTCTGGCAGTCTGAGATCCATGAGCGTAATGTCCGGACGATGTTCACGGAAGCTCTGTATGGCCTCGCGTCCACTGGATGCCTCGGCCACCAGAAGCATGTCCGGCTCATTCCTGATGATGGTTGCGATCCCTTCCCTCATCAGCGGGTGGTCGTCGATGCAGAGGATTCGAATTGGTGTGGAGTCCTTCATTGTGTCCTCGTTTTCTTATGGCGTCCGATTGTGGCTCGAACTTCTCCCGGTTCAGCCAGGTAAGCCAATGAGATACCGAACCACGAGATTGGGTTTCAAATGCGATCGCACTGGGAACAGTCAACTCGACCTCTGTGCCGGCGCCGATTCGACTTAAAAGCCTGAGGCTAGCGCCAATGCCCTCTGAGCGTTCTCGCATGCCTGGTAGTCCCCAGTGCCCTTGGCGACCTGCATCCAATACCTGAGAATCGATTCCGCAACCGTCGTCGCGCACTATGATTCGAAGATACCTGGTTGCATACTCCACTTCTACCTCTATGGTGCTCGCGCGAGAATGCAAAAATGCATTTGCGAGAGCTTCACGGCCGATGCGGTATACCTCGTCGCGGATCACGGGGCGTAAAGGGCGAGTAGTACTGTGAGCGACAACACGATAATCGATTTTCTCGTCGACGGCGAGCTCCTGTCGTACCCGCGAAAATGCCATCTCTAGGTCGCGGTGGTCGTCATCTTCAGTTCGCAAACCGCGGAGCGCGTTCCTGCCTTCTTCCGTAACCCTTCCCATCAGTTGCAATATACGGTTCAACACAGGTTTGGTAGGCGAATCATCCGGCAATTGATCTTCTGCAACATCGAGCTGCATTGAGGCGCTGACAAAACCCTGTAACAGAGTGTCATGCAGTTCCTGCGCGATGCGTGTCCGCTCCGCAAGCCGCTCCTGGAAACGGACGTTTAATTGTCGTGTCAACTGGTACATGCGAAGGCGATAGAGCGCCACGATTGCAAGGGCGCACACCGCCAGACACAAAGTTTGAAACCAGCGCGTCTGCCAGAAGGACGGCTCGATAACAAAGGGCACGGTTGTCTCCGGACCATTCCATAGACCTTCGCGACTGGACGCGACGATGCGAAAGCGATAGAAGCCTGGGCCCAGATGACTGTAGGTAGCCTCCCGCGATGCGACAATATCTCTCCATCCGTGATCGTAGCCGTCAAGCTTATAGCGAAACTTGACGAGTTCCGGCATGGAAAGACTGGTACCTGCGTAGTTGAAATCGATGTTCTGGGTACCGGCGGCGAACTTTAGTGAATCCTTCAAATTGGCTTGGGCTCCTCCTGCCGATACTGATTCAATTCGAACCATCACCGGTACAGACTCCCTGAGGATGAGCTCCGGATCGGCCAAGGCCAGTCCACGGTTCAGCGAGATCCAGACTCGGCCCAGCGAATCCGCCACCGCCGACCGATCGCGCCTTACTCCCTCTGCTCCTTGAAGACCGTCTGCGGTTCCGTAGCTCTGAACATCCGAGTTATCGAGCACTCCTGTCAGGAGTCGATCGCGATCCACCTGGAGCACGTGGTCCGAGGTGGCGAACCATAGAAATCCTCTTTTGTCTTCGGCAATTCCGAAGATCTCCTCGTGTAGTGACTCTGGCACACCGTGGGGCACTCCGATGCGGCCGGACCTAAGGAACGCAAGGCCACCCGAGGTTGTGATCCAAAGTGCATGCTTCGAATCTTCAAAGATTGATCGTACATCTGACGACGGTAGACCATCGGGCACAGAGCGATTCATCCAACGCTCATGTGCGAATGAGGCGAGGCCGTTCGGCGTGGCGAACCACATCGTTCCACCGTGATCCTCGACGATCGAACTAACTGAATTCGATGCCAGTCCAGTGGCCATCGAATAATTTGTGAATTTGCCGTCTTTTAGTCTACTGACACCTGCGCTGACCGTTCCCGCCCACACCGTTCCATCACGATTCCGATGAACCGAATAGACGCTGTTCTGGGCCAAACCGTCTGCCTGAGTGTAGGTCCGTGCGGCAAAGGAATCGCCGTTTTTGGTCACCACCGACAAGCCACCGCGCTGTCTGCCGATCCAGACTTCACCGTCACCACCGCTGATGGAATAAACGACATCACTATCCAGACCGGCAGTTGCGACGTGTCCTACTTTCCCCTCTTTCAGCCAATAAAGGCCTCCAGAGAGAGGTCCAAACCAGGTCCGCCCGTCGGAGTCAACGTAGACCGGGCCATTGTTTTCCGCGGGGAGACCCTGAGCGGTCGAAAACGTCGTAAACATTCCATCTCGCAGTCTCTCAATCCCTCCCAACCCTCCAAACCAGATATCTCCATCGCGATCCTCGTAAATAGTTGTCACCTGACCGTCCAAATCGCGATCGGACGAAACGGCGCCGTCATGACTGATCCTGAAGAGGCCATGATTGGTTCCAACCCAGACGTTCCCTTCAGGGTCCTTAGCCAGAGCCAAAATCTGAAGCTTGTTGACGAACGATGGCAGTCCCTTGTCGACAAGCCCGTCTCGGTCCCAGAACTTTACCCCGGCGTCAGTCCCGATCCACAAACCTCCATTGTTCGCTGCCAATAGTGCGTTAACGCCTGTGTAGGCCAACTCTCTCGATACACTGACCAAGCTCCCTTGATTGATGCGAACGAGCCCTATATCCCGCGTCCCTAACCAGACGGTGCGGTCAAGCGTCTCGGCAATCGAGATGGCAATGCCGCCCATAGCTCCCGAGGGGACAATACTCTGGAACTTTCCGTCCCGATAACGGAGTGTTTTTCTCCTGAGTCCCCAGAGAAGCAGATGACCATCACTGTCAACAGACATCGCGGTGAACGTGGCCTCGTCCAGATCGTAGCGAACAACTGCATCCTCGAATTTTCCTTCGCGATAACGGAGCAGATGCGGACCCTCAAGGCGGATCCAAAGGTTTCCTTCAGCATCTGACACAAGTCCGCGCACAGCCCCAATCGCAGGCAAGTCCGGTAGGGGCCTTTGAATCAGAGTGAAAGTAAACCCATCGAAGCGGACCAGGCCCCGTTCCGTTCCAATCCAAAGATAGCCATCCTCCGATTGGCAGATAGCATAGACCGCTCCCCCGAGGAACCCTCGGTTCGCCCCCCACTTATCGTGGACGTATTGCGAGACTGCCCTGGCGGAGTCCAAAGCCGAAGCCGAGTTCACAAGACAGACGCCTGCAATCCCGGCCAGAAGACACCCACGTAGCCAATTCCTTTGATTCATTCGATCACGGAAGGTATTCGAACTTCTCAATCACAACCTCAGCAGAGCGCTGTGAACTGTTCATGGGGCGATGGAATTCATAAAGCTCGATGTGGACGGTCTCCGCCGCGGGGAGGGGAACGCCTGATGAAAAGACATGTTCGCTAATACTTTTGGACGCGGTGTCCGCCACCTGACCGCGGACTGTCTTGAACGACGCAACACCCTGTTCCCAACGGAGCGTGTGGGTAAGTACACCCGCAGGCACGTTAAATTGGAGAACGTTTTCGGGAACATAGTACGGCTGAACAACATACTGGGCATTCTTGTTAGTGGGTCTTCCCCAGCGGCTCAGTTCGATGTTCAGTTCGCTTCTGGTTTCATCCGATCGCCCTTCATCCCAGGTGAATAATCCCAGGACGGCGGACGGCTCGAGATGAGCGCTGTCCTCCACAACGAACCGGTAAGTGCCATACCCGAGACTGCGTGTCAGTCCCACGTTCGCACATGACCACTGGCCGTCGCGCATCACCATTTGAAGGTGTAGATAGCCTTTTTGATCGACCCATGCATTGGCAGGATCGTACAGGTTCGTGTCGCCGCCTCGATCACTTGCTGCGGCCCGGACAATCCAGTCATAACCGCTGAAATGGATCATCTTCGAGACGATCGGCGCGGCGGCCTTAGCCGTTACCGTCACGACGGCGACCACGCCATCGCCTTCTTTGGGAAGCGTCGCGATCTTCGATTCTGGATGATATCCGGGCTCTACCAGCAACGCTGCGTACTCGGTGCCCAGATGCGTCGAGTTCTTCCATGTCGAATCAGCTTGGATCTTGGTAAATTGCCTGTTCGCAAAGGGTTGTATCCACCAAATGCCGCTATGGGCATACAGAACGATCTGTTGGTCGGGTTTAGCATCACTCACTCGTCCTTCAATGTAATCCAGCTTCGCTGGACCACCAGCGTCGGCCACGGGCACTCGCGTCACTTCGATCGACGGCTTACGCGGGGACAAGTTGTTTGAATGGCAACTGACCAGGAAAACGCTTACGAGAACCAGAACGATGTCCGGTCGTCTCCGCCCGATGTATGGACTTCCCGCGACAAAACTCATAAAACCTCATAGTCAAAGCATCCCACAACGTGTCTTTAAAAGGGGTCTTTAACTGTAGCAATTCTTATTGACTCCAGGATCCGTCAGACAGCATCCGGTAGGGTTATTCCTGCCAATTGCCTTGGCTCTTTGGAACTGTTGACGCAGAGTAATTTACACCCAGGTGGGCTACCCAATACCTCGAAAGTGTTTGGAATTTTGGGCACTATCCGGGGTTTCGTATTGTTCGGCAGAACCATAGTCTTGGGCATCATGGGTCGATACCAAGCAAATTGCAAAGGCAGTGTCTTCCTCAGCTTCTGAAGACAGGGCTGTAGGAACACCGGCATCAACGTTGATGGCAGTCGGGGCACACGTGTCAGTTGTCGTCCGTGTTTACTGCTGAGGTGTGAAGTGGAATCGGGTGATCTGTAACGAAAGGAAGGGAATTTGAGATGAATATTGTTGCGGAAGGGCTTTTCATTCAATCGTGCGGACTTCAAGGCGAAATCAACGCGACTTTCGGTGGTTCCTCTGCAACTGATGAAGTCCTGGTTGCTGCGGCCAAGTCAGGGAATAACCCTGCATTTGGGGAATTATGGAGGCGGTATTCGAATACCGTATTCAAGACGGTCTATCGGGTCACGGGAAGCCGACACGATGCAGAAGACGCGACTCAAGATGCGTGGATGAAAGCTTATATGCATTTGAACACTTTCGACGGTCGAGCAAAATTCTCGACTTGGCTTACCCGCATCGCGATCAATTCAGCGCTGATGATCCTGCGCAAGAAGCGCTCTCATCCAGAGACCTCAATGGATTGGAGCGTCGATGGCGAAACCTGGCAGCAATGGGAAGTGGGAGACAAGCGAGCCAATATTGAAGAACACTACTCGAAGAAGGAAGCAGAAAAGGACTTGCGGCGAGCAATACACCGTTTACGACCTGCCCTTCGTATAATCATTGAAATCCAGCAATCGCATGACGGTTCCGTCAAGGAAATAGCCAACGCCGCAGGGATTTCGGTTGCCGCCGCGAAATCACGTTTATTGCGAGCCAGAACTGTGCTGCGTAGGTCACTGCAGTCTTCGGTGCGGCCGCGCGCCGCAATCCAGTCAGAATCTGAACCTCGAAGCCAGCAAATAGGATGACTGTTATTTGAGAGTATTTCAAGAGTCGCTGAAAATGTTGAATCACTGGGACTCCCCCTTGTGCGCAATCTGTGTCCGGCCTCAGGAACAGAATATGCAATACTCGCGATACCCAGGTCAGGGGCTCGTTACCGGAACGGTGAATCGCGCACCATGGCGTAAGTCAAATCCCGCATACGGCCATGAGCGACGGGCCGATGGCTTTTTCCGGTCATGAGCACGTCGGCATCAAACTCCATAGCGACCTCAAGCGGCAGCGCCTCTTTGACTGAACCAAGTGCAACACAGCCCAGAACATCCGTACCGACTATCTGCTGGAGATCGGCGATGCGCCGTCTCGCCTCGGCGGAATGGTTTTTTCTCGCAAGTTGATGGACTGCCTACGGCTGCTCCCGCGTCTACTCAGAGCGCAGAGCGATCAACCTCGGGCGGGTCAGGCTCGGCTTTGCCACAGACACGGTAGAGGTCAGAAGTTCGAGTCTCCTCGTGCCTACCATTCCTTCCAATCCCATGCGACGATTCGGTAGTTTTTCTTCACACCCGTGATTGGTTTCTGCCGGCATGCTATGGTCGAAAATCGCGGTGAGCATCGCGGCCTGCGCCATCATTCCTTTGGCCGGCAATGCTCTGGAATAGATAATCAGGGGTCGTCTGACCTTGCCGTGCCTCAGTAGTTCCTGCAGAGTCTTCGCATCGGCGCCGCAGGCGATCGAGAATGACGCGAGAGTTAAATCCACCGACAAACTCACTCATCCCAGTTCTTCCACCAACCTCGCGATCTCGCGGTCACGGTCCTTCGAATCCGCACCGAATACGGGTTTCTCATTCAGTATCCGCGCCGCGGCATGGTAGGCGAAATCGGCGCGACGGTACTGTGCGGCCACTGTCGCGTCTGCGCTGCCGAAGAACGGTGCCGGGCGCCGATCTTCTAGCAGCGGCTTGAGGCACGGCAGAGCGGCCTCACCTGTCGCAACCAATGCCGTCATTGCCAGTCCTTCTTTCGGGGAAACCGCCAGGTGGCCCCAATCATTCAGATAGTTCAAATTCGAGAGCGCGGAACAGAGCACCCTCGCGCGCCCCGACGCCGGAATTGAGTCGAACGCCGGTTCGGAACGATCCTTCAGCGCGAACAACAGATGGTACGACGTGAAGTCCGGGTGGTTGAGGATGTAATCCACCGCAGCCTTCTGCTCGTCGTCTGGGAGTTTCTCGCGCCCGACCAGCTTGGACTCCATCAAACTGAGCCGCTTTGTCGACTCGGCGATCAGATCGAACATCATGGAGCGGCCGGTTCCGGTCGGGGGAGAATGAAGTTCGGGAGCGGCTGCTGATTAGGGGCCACACGCCCGGCTGCTGGGCCCCGCGCCTGCCGATTCCACGCATCGGCCGCACCCTGCCACGCTGGACCCGGCGTGTCATGGAATTGAATCGGCAGCGGATTCAGGTGGTTCACTCCATCGGCGATGAATCCCCATGTCACCGCACCATAGACGGTCCCGACGTCTGGTCCACGTTTGGCAACCGCCGCCGTGTCGAATGACCAACTGAGATTCGGCACGTTCCAGCCGGGCCAGTCGCGCGTAACCGCATTCCGCAGAGGCGTGGGCGCACTCCCCGGCTCCACAATCATCCGAGCGGGCAGCCCGCCCGGTCTGGGCACCGCATACGGGTTCCCGGCATCGTCGTACCCGACCCAGCCGCGCCTGGTCACGCTATCGATGCTCCACCCCGCGGCCGACTGGCGATTTGAAATATCCATCGTGTTGGGAAGCGCCCACGCACCAGTCGCGGTATTCGCAATATTCGCTGCCTGCACGAAAGCGATTTCGGGAGAGTTCACTGTGGTTGCGTCGGGTTGGAACATAATTCGGATGCGGTAGTTGTAGTCGCCTCCCGCCGCCGCGGCGTGCATCGGCACAGTATCCACGTCCCAGTTTCCGAAGGTATTTCCTCCCACAGGACGCCGCCAAACGGTGGGGCGCTCGGCCACCCTGCGTGTAACTCTACGCGGAATTCGCTGCGGGCTGGCGCTGTTTGTCCGGCTATCCGCCAATTCGTTCGCTTCCCGCTCCGAGGCGTCGTCCGGGCAGCTGACCGAAGGAATCTCGTTCCATGCGACGACTGGCTCGCCTCCCTGCTGGGCGACGTGTGCGAGTTCGTGCATGAGTGTCCGTCGTCCTTCTCCGGTTTCGGGCGCGAACTCACCCGCGCGAAAGACAACGTGCTCGCCCAGCGTGTACGCGCGCGCATCCAGTCCCCGCGCCATACGATCCGCGCACGCGCCGGAATGAATGCGAACCTTGCTGAAGTCGAAACCAAGCTGCTTCTCCACAGGCTCGCGGACGGTTTTCTCGAGCGGCGCACCGCCCGGCGGGATCAGGTCGCGCAGCGTGGGCAGCCGCTCAGTACGGGAAGCAGCCGCGAGGGGTCGCTGGGGCGCGAGTGCCGCAGGCCTGGAAACACTCGGCGTGCTGTCCGTCGTTCTACCGGTCTGACTGGCGAAGGTGACCATATCACCTCACTTACGACTGCTGCGTTAGCACTAGG
>Ga0210406_10004850_pt1 | contig 14236 bp, 13 predicted proteins | sample IncBWC30MmetaG_FD_155454 | JGI IMG/M metagenome (GOLD analysis project Ga0210406, IMG submission 155454) | Forest soil microbial communities from Barre Woods Harvard Forest LTER site, Petersham, Massachusetts, United States - Inc-BW-C-30-M | ecosystem: Environmental > Terrestrial > Soil >... | reverse complement strand
TCTGCCAGGCAACGTTGCGCCTCGAATGCGTTGCCTTGGTCATCTTGCTACCGGGGCAATCCGGCGATCGACTGCCAGACACGGCAGTTTGGAGCGAGCGAGAAGACTTGCAAAAGCTTCCTGCGCTCTTCCGGAGCAATCCTCCGCACAGCGTGCTAGGTTGGCTGGCAATGACCCATCGCATTCTCGTGTTTTACGGCTCGTATCGGTCGGATCGCATGGGCATCCGACTCGCGAATTATGTCGTCGAGGGCCTGCGGACCCGCGGCGAAGATGTAGAGCTTGTTGATGCAAAAGCGCTGGGCTTGCCGATGTTGGATCGGATGTACAAGGAATATCCGAGGGGGCAGGCACCCGATGCGCTCGAAGACCTTGCGGAGAAAATTCGCAAGGCCGACGGCTTTGTCTTCGTCACTGGGGAATATAATTGGGGCGTACAACCGGGCCTGAAGAATCTGACGGACCATTTCCTCGAGGAGTGGTTCTGGCGGCCTGCTGCCGTGGCCAGCTACTCGGCCGGCCGCTTTGCCGGCGTACGCGCCGCGCTTGCCTGGCATGGCACGCTTTCCGAGATGGGGATGGTGGTGATCTCGAGCACGATTGCTGTGGGATCGATTTCCCAAGCCCTCTCCGTTGAAGGCAAGCCGACCGGCGAGGGCGGCAGAGCGCTGGAGCGGGCGTTTCCACGCTTTGCAGACGATCTGTCATGGTGGATGGAAGCTACAAAGGCGCAGCGGGCAAAAAGGAAGCCGCCGTATTGAAGGCGCCGCGTTGCTGCGGGCGACTGCCACACGGCGCTTTTTTCGAGCGGGGGGGCGGAACCCCGCGTATGGTAGCTGAAGCGGAGATGCATTAGTCTGGTCTCACAGGTGAAAAAAGTCAGGAGTTGGCGCGCGAAAGAATTACCGGAGGCGGGGCGCATCATGATGACTTTGCCGGAGCTCGCGGCGGAAGCCCTGGAAGGGTTTCTCCGATCCTTCATGCGCCATCGCTTCGGGGCCGCGCAGACCAATCTCTCGGAGACAGTGCCCGCCGTCGCCCGTTTCGCGCTTGAGTGCATCGGCAACAGCGACGCCCTTTATCATAATGTCGAGCACACGCTTCTCGTCACCCTTGCCGGTCACGATATCCTTCGCGGCCGCTCATTGCACGACCCCATGACCGCGGACGATTACGCACATGTCATCATCGCGTGCCTGACTCATGACATCGGTTATGTTCGCGGCCTGTTCAGGGAGGACGACCAGGATGGTTTCGTAGTCGACGCGTTCGAGAACAAGGTACGACTGCCGCGAGGTTCGTCGGATGCAGGTCTGATGCAGCACCACGTCGACCGCTCGAAGCTTTATGTGATGAGGAGGATCGAGGAGGTTACCCGGCTCAACCGGCAGCGCATCGCGGATGCGATCGAGGGCACGCGGTTCCCGCCGCGGGACGGTCAGGAATTCGGTGAGGAGGCCTCGATCGTTCGTGCGGCGGATTTCATCGGGCAACTCGGCGATCCCAACTACATCCGGAAAGCCAATGCGCTGTACCACGAATTCGAGGAGGTGGGCATGAACAGGCAGCTTGGTTATGATTCACCCGCCGACATCGTCAATCGATATCCGCAATTCTATTTCAATTGCGTGGCGCCCCATATTCAGACCGAAATCCGTTATCTCAACATGACCTCGAGCGGCCGCCAGTGGATCGCGAGCCTTTACGGCAACGTCTTCCGTGCCGAGCGTGAAATTGCGCTTTCGGGCCCGCAGCAGTAAGGGCGAAAAATTCTTGATCGACATCTGGGTTTGCCGAAGGCCGAGCGCCGAGGACGCAGCATCAGCCAGGCTCGCTGGCGAGCGAAAGGGGTTTGCCCGTTCGGAAAATCTATGCCCGCGGTTGCGCGGCGCCGGCCTGGGACAGGCTTCTCTGTTGCGATCTTTGAATGGAGGAGGGCACGATCCCGAAATACTTTCTGAAGATACGGCTGAAATGAGAGGAACTCGAGAAGCCCCATGAAAACGCGACATCGGTGATCGTCTTGTTCCCAGGGATTTCCAGCTCCTGACGACAGTTCAGCAGTCGTGCTCGCCAAATATATTCGCTGACCGTAATTCCCCTGTCACTGAACACCATATGCAGGTACCGTTTTGTGCAACCGAGTGCCATGGAGATCTGGTCGATGGAAAGGTCGGGATCGCGCAAGTGATCATGGATGAACGCCTGCGCGCGCTCGTAAAGCGCGCCCGGTCCCGCACGATCGAACGTCGCACCGGCCTCTCGAAGCGGTAACAGCAGGAGATCGATTAGCGTGTCAGCAACGCCGTGAGCAGTCTGCGGCGACAGTTTCGGAGCCTCACCAAAAGTGACATGCATGAAGTCGTGGGCGATGCGCCCCGTGCCGGTGCGAGCCGAAACCTTGCAGGCCGGAATCTTCGCCTGATGAAAGCCGCGCTCCTGCAGCAATTCGGTGGGCACGATGACCACCTCGTGCCGTGTCAGCGACGGGCTGACGATGGTGTGCGGACAGGATACGTCATAGACGAGACAATCCCCAGGCATTAGGTCAAAGTGGCTGCCATTCTGTTCGAAATGGGAAACGCCGTAGGTCTGAAACAGAATCTTGACAAAGGGGTGCTCGCCTGGTCCGGCCTGGGAAATCGGATGAGCGATCCGATGCTGGCTGACCTCGATTTGACAAAGCTTCAGTCGGGAAACGGTCGTATAGTTGACCCGTCCCTCGAGCGACGAAGCGTCGAGCGGATCCACGTCGAACTGGCCGCACAGTTCCGTCAGCGCGTTGGTCCAGCATTCGATCTGCCCTTTGGGCGTCAGGCCGGAAGTGCTGAGGGAATGCACGGAATTTGGCATGACGCAACCACATGAGCGAATCGAGATCAAAATATGGCGTCCTGAGTGCGAGCGACCAACCAAGCCAATAGTCGCTCGTCCGAACGCTCCTTGCTGGCGAGAGTTCCAATCCTCGGACTAACCACTGGCGTCGTCAAGGGGAAGCTACCCCGGTTCGCGTTAGCAAAAAGGTAAGGGGCTGGGTGAGAGGCCGGCATTAACTCCACGGCAACAAAAAAGTTTGCCCGGTTTCGCTTTTGAGCAAACCTGTTTCCCTCTTGGGCAAGTTTCCGGAGGCCGGACCGGGTAGGGATACGGACGAAAAATACAATAATGCGCGTGGTTCGTCCTCGGACGAAGCCATGAGCTCGGATACGGGAGGAAGAAACCGCCGCGCGTGACGGCATTGCTCACTCATACGAACAGCTCTCATACCCGACAGCTCTCTGTGCTGACGGATCAGGGTGTTGACGGATCAGGCCGCGAGACCCGGGGTGGAGCAGCGCGGTTTTCGTCGACCTTTCGTCGCGCGGAGAGTCGGTGATGCGCTGCAAACTGCCGACGCGCTGCAAACTGAGTTCTTGGAGGTGCGAGTTGACGCAGGGCAAAGCCCCGCGGAAGGTTGAATTGGACACAACATGGGAGGAATGGATATGCGCAAGGAGCTTGTTGCGACGTGTGTTGCGGCGGTAGCGGTGATAGGAGCTGGCGGCGCCTATGGCAATGAAGAACTGGGCAAGATGTCGTCTGACCCGAAAGGGTGGGTGATGCCGGCGGGCGATTACGCCAATACGCGGTATTCGAAGCTGAATCAGATTAATGCGTCCAATGTTGGCAAGCTGCAGGTTGCGTGGACGTTTTCGACCGGGGTTTTGCGCGGTCACGAGGGCGGACCGCTGATTATCGGCAACATGATGTATGTGCATGCGCCGTTCCCGAACACGGTGTATGCGCTGGATCTGGCGAACGAGAACAAGATCGTCTGGAAGTATGAGCCCAAGCAGGATCCGAACGTGATCCCGGTGATGTGCTGCGACACGGTCAACCGCGGGGTTGCCTACGGCGATGGCAAGATCTTCCTGCACCAGGCGGACACGACGCTGGTGGCGCTTGATGCCAAGACCGGCAAGGTGGTGTGGTCGACCAAGGACGGCGATCCGAGCAAGGGCGCGACCGGAACCTCGGCACCGCTGGTGGTGAAGGACAAGGTGCTGATCGGGATCTCGGGCGGGGAGTTTGGGGTTCAGGCGCATGTGACGGCCTATGACATCAAGAGCGGCAAGCAGGCGTGGCGGGCGTATTCGGAAGGCCCGGACGACCAGATCCTGGTTGATCCGGAAAAGACGACGGCGCTGGGCAAGCCGGTGGGCAAGGATTCCAGCCTGAAGACCTGGGAAGGCGATCAGTGGAAGATCGGGGGCGGAGCGACGTGGGGGTGGATCTCCTACGATCCGGAACTGAACCTGGTCTATTACGGTTCGGGCAATCCCTCGACCTGGAACCCGAAGCAGCGTCCTGGCGACAACAAGTGGTCGATGACGGTGTGGGCGCGCAACCCGGACAACGGGATGGCGAAGTGGGTCTACCAGATGACGCCGCATGACGAGTGGGACTATGACGGGGTCAACGAGATGATCCTGACCGACCAGTCGATCAACGGGGCGCCGCGCAAGCTGTTGACGCATTTTGACCGCAACGGGCTGGGCTATACGCTGGACCGCGTGACGGGCGAATTGCTGGTTGCAGAAAAGTACGACCCGAAGGTGAACTGGACCTCCGGGGTGGACATGAACAAGAGCTCGCCGACCTATGGTCGTCCGAAGGTTTTGGATCAGTACTCGACCGACAAGCAGGGCGAGGACCACAACGTCAAGGGGATCTGCCCTGCGGCGCTGGGCAGCAAGGACGAGCAGCCGGCGGCGTACTCGCCGGAGACGCAGCTGTTCTATGTGCCGACCAACCATGTCTGCATGGACTACGAGCCGTTCAAGGTGAGCTACACGGCGGGGCAGCCCTATGTGGGAGCGACGCTGTCGATGTATCCGCCTCCGGGCGAGACCAACATGGGCAACTTCATCGCCTGGGACGGCAAGACCGGCAAGATCGTGTGGTCGAACAAGGAGCAGTTCTCGGTGTGGTCTGGCGCGCTTGCGACCGCGGGCGGGGTCGTGTTCTACGGCACGCTGGAAGGCTATCTGAAGGCGGTGGATGCCAAGACGGGCAAGGAACTGTACAAGTTCAAGACCCCGTCGGGGATCATCGGCAACGTCACGACCTATGAGCAGGGCGGCCGGCAATATGTGGCGATCCTGTCCGGGGTTGGCGGCTGGGCCGGCATTGGCCTTGCGGCCGGGCTGACCGATCCGACCGCGGGTCTTGGCGCGGTCGGCGGCTATGCGGCGCTGAGCAACTACACCGCCCTTGGCGGCACGCTCACCGTGTTCGCTCTGCCGCAGTGACACCACAAAATCGTCCCGGCGCATAACCCCGCGCCGGGACCTTCAACTCATCCAAGGCCGAAGGTTACCCCAAACTGCAGCAGGCTTGGGAGAGGATCGTCGGACGCCAGCCGGCTCATGCGTCCGTGGATGCCAAGTTGTATCAAGCGAAAGGAATAGAGATGCCGAATGCCGGGTTGTGCCGATGGCTGATAACTGCCACGATTTTTGTCACCGCAGTCGGGATAGCTGCGCAAGATGCTGCAAGGGCGCAACAGCAGGACGGCACCGATCTATCTTTCGAGTTGGTCGATCCAAAGGTTCTGAGGGTCTGCGCGGATCCCCGCAACCTTCCGTTCTCCGACGAGAAGGGCACCGGCTTTGAAAACAAGCTCGCCGAGTTGTTCGCCGAAAAACTTCAAAAGAAGCTGGACTACACGTTTTTTCCGCAAGCAACCGGCTTCGTGCGCATGACTTTGTCTGCCCATCGCTGCGACGTCATCATGGGATTCCCGCAAGGCGACGAGATCGTGCAGGGCACCAATCCTTACTATCGGACGGCGTATGCGCTCGTGGCGCGGCAGGGCGGGGGGCTGGAGGACGTTGCCTCGCTTGGCGATGAGCGCCTGAAGGGCAAGCATCTTGGCATTGTTGCGGGGACGCCGCCGGCGACCTACATGGCCGCGAACGGACTGATGGCCAACGCCAGGCCATATCCCCTGATGATCGACACCCGCGTCGATTCTTCGGCCGCGGCGATGATGAAAGATCTTGCCTCGGGCGAAATCGACGCCGCGGTGCTATGGGGACCGATGGCGGGCTACTACGCAAAGCAAGCCGAACCACAATTCCATGTCACCCCGCTGGTCAAGGAGAAATCGGGACCGCAGTTGATTTACCGAATCGGAATGGGGGTTCGACCGGCCGACCAGAACTGGAAACGCTTGCTCAACCGTCTGATTGCCGAAAACCAGCCCGCGATCAACAAGATCCTGCTCGATTACGGCGTTCCGCTGCTTGATGAGAACGATCATCCGATCACCGCGGAGATGTCAGCCAAAAAGCCATGAGGTGGGCAATTGCGAGCATCGTTGTTGCAACGATTGCTTTGACCGGTATCGCGCGCGCCCAGCAAAAGCCGTCCGAGCCGGAGGGATACCGCAACGAAAATTATCGTGCGCCCGTTCCGGCAACGCTCGCCGGCGCGCAGGTGCTTACGACCGAGCAGGCCGAAGCGATCTGGCGCTCCAAGGCTGCCGGCTTTGTCGATGTGCTGCCGCGGCCGCCGAAGCCGCCGAATCTTCCTGCCGGTACGGTCTGGCGCGACAAGCCGCGGTTGAATATTCCCGGCAGCGTCTGGCTGCCCGACACCGGTTACGGAACGCTTGCGACGGCGACTGAGGACTATCTGCGTAACGGCCTGGCCCGCGCCTCCGGCGGCGATCACACGAAGCTCCTGGTCATTTACTGCCAGGCCGATTGCTGGATGTCGTGGAACGCGGCGAAGCGGGCGTTGGCTTATGGATACTCCAATGTCGCATGGTACCCGGAGGGAACGGACGGCTGGCAGTTCGCGGATCTGCCGTTGGAGGACTCGCACCCGGAGCCCAGGCCAGGCGAAGCGGGGGCTCTCACGCGCTGATGAATTACTCCATTTCCTGCTGGATCACCCGGCCCAGCCCAAACAGGCGTTGGTCGATGGCGGTTGGAACGTCACAGACGAACTTGATCACCCGCCGTCGATCCTCGAAAATTCGCGTTTCCCAAACGAGCTGATTGCTGAGTTCGTCGATCTTGGCCTGATCCTTGGCGGTGGCGTCCTGCAGTGCCTGCAAGGCTACCGTGTCGCTGCGAACCTTGTCGACAGCTTCGCGTTGCTTCCGGGTTATGCGTTCCAGGCCATTCATCACCGCGGATCGCTCGGCGTTGAGTTTTTCAAACAATCCGGCAAAGAGCAGCTTGCCCCGCTCGGTTTTGTCGGCAGCCGATGCCGAGAGAAATTGCACGATCGTCTTTTCCGCCTGGTCAAGCGGGGTGCGCCGCGCCGCAAGGCGTGGGACCAGCGCGCTGACCTCGGCGTTGTCCTTCCATTTGCTGGTGGCGTCATCGAGGGGAGGACCGTTCCAGACCGCGGCCAGTGAAACTTCCGGCACTTTGGCCTGGGCACAAGGCCAATCCGGGTAGCGTGGATCGGCCGCGAAACTTCGATCGGTCGACAGGACCATCGCAGCCAAAACCCCAAATGCCATCCACCATTTCATGTCTCACCTCCAGCGGGCCCGCGGCGGCTAAATCCTCGTGAGGGATCGTAGGCAAACATTGCGCCAATCATGAAAACCGCCGTGCAACCGACCACGACGGCCAGCGCGACCCAGTTCATCTTCGCATACAACGCAAAACGGATCAGTTCGATCGCATGGGTGAACGGGTTGAACTGGCAAACATAATAAAGCATCGGGCTGCCCTCCTGCACCCGCCACAGCGGGTACAATGCAGAGGAGGCAAAGAACATCGGAAAAATGACGAAGTTCATCACGCCCGCGAAATTTTCAAGTTGCCTGAGGCCCGACGAGATCAGCATGCCGAGCGCTCCGAGCATCAAGCCCGAAAGCGCAAGGGCGGGCAACACGGTCAGATAGCCGATCGGGGGCGGTTCGATATCCCAGAACCATGCAATCGCCAGGAATGCATAGACCTGGAGAATGGAGACCGCGGTGCCTGCGATAAGTTTGCAAAACAGCAGATACCAGCGCGGCAGCGGGCTGATCAACAAAGTGCGCATGTTGCCCATCTCGCGGTCGTAGACCATCGAAAGCGACGATTGCATGCCGTTGAAGAGTTGAATCATCGCCATCAATCCCGGCGTGATGTAGACCTCGTAAAGGACGTAGGTTTCGTAGGGGGGAATGATGGAGATGCCGAGAACCTGGCGAAAGCCGGCCGCAAAAATGAACAGCCACACCAGCGGCCGCACCAACGCCGAAACGAAACGCTCGCGCTGGTGAACGAAGCGCAGGCCCTCGCGCCAGACGATGCCATTGAGGCAGGTCAGATATTGAGCGAAGGAAAATCCGGCCGGCCGGTTGCTTGCTGTAACGGCGCTCATGACCTGGCATCCTCGGACGCACGGCCGGATCCGGTCAATTGTACGAACGCAGAATGGAGATCACGAGCCTGAGCCTTGCTGACGACGGAGGCGACCGTGCCGTTTGCCAGAATCCGGCCCTGATGCAGGACGACGAGTTGATTGTCCGGTTCGATCTCGTCGAAGAGGTGCGTGGCCCACAGCACCCCTATGCGCTGCTCGCTGACAAGTTCCCTTACATAGGTGATGATCTCGGCGCGCGCCTTGACGTCCAGCCCAACGGTCGGCTCATCCAGCAACAAGACACGCGGACGATGCAGGAGCGCGCGCGCAATCTCCAGCCGCCTCATCTGCCCGCCCGAGAGATCGCGCACCTTGCTGCCGAAACGTTCTGAAAGGTCGATGCGCGAAAGCAGTTCGTCCGCGCGCTGTCGCGCGTCTCGTCGACTGATTCCGTGCAGCGCCGCATGATAGAACAGGTTTTGCGCAACGGAGAGATCGAGGTCGAGCGTGCGCGGCTGAAACACCACGCCCATGCGGCGCAAGGCCTCGCCGGGGTTGCGCTCGATGTCGTTGCCGAAGATTCGGATGTGCCCGGCCTGCATGCCGAACAGGCGGGTAACGATCGAAAACAGCGTGCTCTTGCCGGCTCCGTTAAGTCCGAGCAGTGCCGTAAAGCTTCCACCGCCAACGGTGAAACTGATATTGTCGAGCGCCTTGCGGGGACCGTAGTTGTGGCTGACGCCCTCTATGGCGAGCGCAGCGACATCCACCGGCTCCCAAAGACCGGCTGTATTCTTGCGGGCGATCGGGCTGACGGGCTGCATCATGGTTTCGCGATTGTGATGCCCCACGGCAGTTCGCCGACCTGAATGGTCTTGATAACCTTGAGCGCTGCGACATCGATGACGGATACGTCGTTGGATACGCCGTTCGTAACCAGGAGAAACTTGTTGTCCGGCGTAAATGCCATATGCCAGACCCGTTGTCCGACAAGAAGATATTTGACGACCTGGTGAGTTGCGGTATCGACCACCGCGACGCGATTGGCGGGTCCGAGCGCGATAAAAGCAGTCTTGTCGTCTGGCGTAATGCTGATGCCGACCGGTTGGATGGCCTCCCTTCGCAAACCCGGGATCTCGAACGTGATTTTGCTTGTAACCACATGTTTCACCGGATCGACGATGGAGACGGTGCCGCCGACCTCCGATGAAACCCACAATTCGGAGCCGTCGCTTTTAAAAGCAGCGAAGCGTGGACGTGAGCCGACCAGGACATTTGCCACGATCTGGCGCGTTTCGGTATCGATGAAATGGGCCATGTTGGTGGTTTCGGATGTGTTTATCAGGATCTTACCGTCCGGGCTCATTGCCATGCCTTCGGGTTCGACGCCGACCTGAACATCGCCCATCCTTGCGCGTCGAGTGAGGTCGATGAGCGTGACGGTGTTGTCGTTCTCGTTGGCGACGTAGAGCACCTTACCGGCCTTGTCCTGGATGAAGAGTTCGGGATCAGGACCCGATGGCAGGGTATCAACCACCTCCTGCGTGGCGGTGTCGATCATCTGGATCGTGTCGTCGTCGCCGACCGCAACCAGCACGAACTTGCCGTCCCTGGTGAATTCGATTCCACGCGGCCGTTGACCGACCTTGATGGTTTTGACGACGGCCCACTGGTCGGTATCGATCACAGACACGGTGTTGCTCTTCTCGTTCGACACATAGGCAAGAAAGGCATTCGCGGGCAGGGTCCCCGCAAGCCAGAAGGCAGTTCCCCAGAAGGCAGTTCCTGTGAGCAGGCAGAGGCGCCACATTCGCGAAAACTCCATCGCACTTCAGTGCAGCTTGCACTTCGTTTCGGGTTGGTCCACTCCCAGCGTATCGAGCTCCGATACCTGGTGCAGGAATCCTTCCTGCGGCGACACCGAGACCACCATTCGGCCGTCCGCCAGCAAAATTGGCTGTCTAAGCTGCTGGTTCCAGGGCCGCAACGTAAGCCGCTGACCTTTGAAAGCCGCAACGGAAAAATCCGGTCCTTTGAGAAAATCGACCACGGCCTTGCGATCGCCCGAGTTCACCCGCGATGTAGCCTCGCCAATCATGCGCGCTGCGGTCCACGCCTGCATGTCGAGTGCGGTCATGCGTCGCGAGTTGAGTTTGAGAAAACGATTCTGCATTTGCACCGCGCCCCACTGATCCTGGGCGGCGTCCCAGCTTTTCGGGATCAGCCCGGCAGATCCCGCGACTGGACGCGGGTCCCAGGTCCGGTAGGGCAGATAGGATGCGAAGACTTCACTCTCATCGGCAGCGACAAGGACGTCATAGGCCGGTGCCTGTTGGGTGAAGACGGGCATTTGACGCTGGATCAGCGTCACACCGCTGTCGGTGCGCCGCGCGCCGCCGGTGTCCTCGAAGACCCGCTCCTGGACGATCTTGGCGCCAAAGCGCGAGGCCGCTCGTCGCAGCGCGTCCGCAAACAGCCTGTCTTGCTCATGCGAACCAACCACCATCAGCCAGCGCTTCCACTGCTTCCAGACGAGGTACTGGGCGAGACCATCTGCCAGCATCGAGCGCGTGGGAGCAACGTGGAATATATTGACCCGGCAATCCTCTTCGCGCAGGCGATCGTCGATCGCACCGGCATTGAACAATACGGTTCCACGATCGCGTAACGCATCGGCAGCCTTGAGTAACTGGTCCGCGGGAAGATCGGCAATGATAAAGGCTATGTTTCGATCGGCCAGCGCGACCGCAACCTTGGCCGCATCCTCGCCCTCCTTGAGCCGGACTTCTTCGAGGGTGAAATGTTGGTTCAGGAACTTGCCCGTGGTGTTGTTGTCCTCGATCGCGAGCCGGGCGCCTGCAATACCGTCATCCGCCGCAGGTTGCTCGACCAGCGACAGCGTCTGCTCGACCTTGGCGCGGCGTAGATAGCCGATGCCTATTTCGGTTGGGTCGGCGGCAAGCGCAACCGTCATGTAGGCGTTTAGACCGATCAAAAGGCCGCCCAATAGCCGGATCGAATACCCGCAAAAATCCCTTGCGCCGATGTGGGATATGGTTCCGAATTGAAACATCGCTGAACTACCTTATACGATCCGGACAGCGAATTCACGGTTTGGGGATACGAAGTTGACGGTACGTAATTTTGGTTTCTTCATTGCACTGATCGTTCTCGGCTTCTCGCCCGCAGCGGCCGAGCCGCCGAGGGCCGCCGTGTTCGACTTCGAGCTGTTGGATACGAGCCTGCAAGGCGAAGTGAAGGGACCGCAAGCGAACGAGCAGCGCCGGCTGAAGGATATTACCGAACAGTTGCGCAAGGGATTGGCGGACGCGGGCAAATTCGTCGTCATGGATATCTCGCCGGTTAATGCTGCAGCGCACGCCAGTAATCTGCAGTCGTGCGGTGGCTGTGACGTGCAATTCGCCCAGGAACTTGGCGCCGACGTCGCGATCACCGGCGTGGTCCAAAAGGTGTCTGCGCTCATTCTCAATATGAATGTCTACTTGCGGGACGCCCATACGGGGCAGCTTATCACGGGCATGAGTGCCGACTTTCGCGGAAACACCGACGAGTCGTGGTCGCGCACCATGAGCTACTTGCTGCGCAACCGGCTGCTTGCTCCAGACTACGGCGTGCGGCATTGAGGAAATGGAAACTATGCCTTGAGCCGCTCGGCATGCCAACGCAGGTGATCGGCCATGAACGTGGATATGAAGTAGTAGCTGTGGTCGTAACCTTGTTGGATGCGCAAGGTGAGCGGGATATCTGCCTTGGAGCACGCACGTTTCAGAAGTTCCGGACGTAGCTGCTCCTTCAGAAACGGATCGGCATCGCCGACGTCGACCAGGAATTCAGAGTATCGGGCGCCGTCCTCGATCAGCGCTACCGTATCATGCTTGCGCCAGGCCTGCTTGCCATTGCCGAGGTAACCAGCGAGCGCCTTGATCCCCCACGGGACCTCTGAGGGCGCGACGATCGGCGAGAAAGCGGTGGCGGCGCGGTAGCGGGCAGGATGGGATAGTGCGATGGTAAGCGCGCCGTGACCGCCCATCGAGTGTCCCATGATGGATTGCCGGGCGGCATCCACCGGAAAATTGGCGACGATCGTTTCCGGGAGCTCTTTGGTCACATAGCTCCACATGCGATAGTGCCGCGCAAATGGCGGCTGCGTGGCATCGACGTAAAAGCCGGCACCAAGTCCGAAATCGTAGGCGCCGGCGGGATCGCCGGGCACGCCATCGCCACGGGGACTGGTGTCGGGCGCCACAAAGATCAGGCCCAGCTCGGCGCAAGCCCTGCGATACTCGCCCTTCTCAGTCACGTTGGCGTGGGTACAGGTAAGGCCCGACAGATACCAGACCACCGGAAGTCTGGCGCTGTCTTGATGGGGAGGAACGTAGACCGAAAACGTCATGGCCGTTCCGGTTTCGCGGCTGACGTGTTTGTAAACACCTTGCATGCCGCCGTGTGATTTATTGAGCGAGACGGTTTCAAGGGTCATGATTTAGAACTCCAGCGCGAGGATGAGTTTTTGTGAAGATATCAGGGTGTTGGTTCGAGGGCTATCGTACCACGAGGACAGCGATTGTTCGCGCTAGCCCCGGTTTGCAAATTTCGACACTAGCCGAGCTTTTCCTCGATGGCGAAACGAACCATCTCGGCCGCCGTCCTCAAGCCCAGCTTGCGCCTGATGATCGAGGATGTGTTGGCGATGGTCTTGTAGGATACCTTGATCGACCAGGCGATCTCCGAAAGGCTTTTTCCCGCCGCCAGCAGCCGCAGGATTTCGATTTCGCGCGCAGTCAATTGCGCCAAACGGTCGCTTCCCACTTGCACTCCACCGAATGCGATTTTTTGCGCCAGCAAAGAAGGGAGAAAGACCCCGCCGCCGGCCACTTCGCGAATGGCGCGCGCAAGCTCGGCTGGATCGCCGGATTTGGAAACGTATCCCCTGGCACCGGCCTCGATCGCCCGTTTGGCGAAAACGGGATCATCGTTCATGCTGAACATGATGATGCGTTCGTGCGGTGATTTTGACAGGATGCGGCGCGCCAGTTCAAAGCCGGTGACACCTGGAAGATTGATATCAAGCACGCAGACGTCAGGCCTTTCTGCCGAAAATGTGGCTTCGCCGCTCTCGGCATCGGATGCTTCGACGATCGTGACGTCGGGGTCGTCGGCAAACATCGCCCGGCACGCCGATGCTATGATGGGATGATCATCGACGATCAGTACACGCAGTGGTCGTCGCGGCCGCGCAACGCCACCGGTGCCTTGCGAGGACGCCGGCCCCATTTTCCTGCTCACCTGCACCGCTCGCTCACCGGCTGCCGATACATGTAAATGATTAGACTTCCAGTGTATTGCTGTGTCAATGTTGCGCGGTTCCTCGTGATCCCATGTGGCAAACGCTTTCCCTCCGTACGCGGCTCAATCTGCTTGTTGCGGCGGTCCTGCTGATCGGTCTGGCCGCCAACATCGCAAGGCTGGTACTGGAGGCGGGGCCGCGTGTGCAGGCGGAAGACCAGAATGTGATCCGGCTCGCCAGCGAGTTTGCGCAAGCGCTGCTGGCGGGGCTCAACGAGGATGGCGTCGATGAGGCCGATCTTCGAATTGCGCGGGCGTTGGAGGGTCTGCAGCGGCTTCGCCATGTCAGGGTCTCCCGGGAAGGCGGCAAGCCATCTTCGGAGCCGCCGGAAGAACCGTTCCCGCGAAGCGAGGGCGAGCGCCGGCCTCCCGCCTGGTTTGTGGCGCTGGTCAAGCCCGAGCCGAGCACGATGCGGATTCCACTGGCGTCTCACGGCAACGATTTGGGATCGCTGGTCATTGGCTCCGAACCTACCGACGAAATCAGCGAGATTTGGGACGGCATCGTAAC
>Ga0210406_10004849_pt1 | contig 14237 bp, 8 predicted proteins | sample IncBWC30MmetaG_FD_155454 | JGI IMG/M metagenome (GOLD analysis project Ga0210406, IMG submission 155454) | Forest soil microbial communities from Barre Woods Harvard Forest LTER site, Petersham, Massachusetts, United States - Inc-BW-C-30-M | ecosystem: Environmental > Terrestrial > Soil >... | reverse complement strand
GAGGACCCGTGATCTAAAGCCGCCAGAATAGGATTCTGGCCGGAATCGTCGGTAACTTGCTGATAGGCGGCCCTCGAAAGTCTGCCGGAATTGCATAGGCAGTCCGCAGGTTTTGCTCCAGCCTTTCGCGAAGGCCCCAGTTCTTCTTTGCCGGGATCAGGGCAGCTTTGATGGAGGGTTGATGAAGAGCCGGGTCTTCAAAGAAGCGGCGAACGTCAAACATGAATAGATACAATCGGCAATGATGCCTCTCGATCGTCAGTGCGACTCTGCGCCCAAAAAATCTTTCAGCAGCATGAGGGCAGGGTTTCTGCGACCGTCACCTGCAAAGAGAGACATCATGACGTCACTGCTGGCCGATATTCAGCGGAACGACCGAGCAGGGGCGCCCGTCTGATAAGCCCGTTTCGCGAGAGTGAAATCGAGGCGGACGTTCTGTCGGACTTGACGCTGCGGATATCGAAAGGTTCGGCCTGCCTCTCGGACCACGAAAGTGAATCCTCGACGGGCGCGCGGCGTCTCGCCTCCACTGGGAGTAAACTATCCATGTGTGTGGCCACGAAGGTAATGCGTTTGTGTTGCTTGGCGATTGTTGCGGGGTTGCTGACATTGTCTGCGGCAATTGCCGCGGACGTCTGGTATCCGGTAGCGGTCGACGTCTGGTCACCACCCTTCAACGCCGAGCATCGGCACACAGTACAGCAATATGTGCCGCCGGAGCGGGCGAGCCGGCCGTGGCGAATATGTGCTTCGATCCCGCATCTCAAGGACGATTATTGGTTGGCGGTCAATTTTGGCTTGGTCGACGAAGCCAAGCGATTAGGGCTCGTCCTTAATCTCTACGAGGCGGGGGGGTATGAGAACCTCGGGACACAACAAAGCCAAATCGCCGAATGCATGGCGAGGAACAATGCGCAAGCCCTTATTGTCGGAGCAATTTCGGCCGATGGACTGAATAGCGTTATTGCTGACTACAGCGACAAGGGCCTGCCTGTAATCGACCTCATCAATGGCATCAATTCGGACAAGATTACGGCCAGGGTAGCCGCCGATTTCCACGATATGGGACTGGCCGCGGGAAAATACCTTAGGGCGCTCCAGCCGGATACGTCCAAGGCGGCCAAGGTTGCGTGGTTTCCGGGTCCTGCTGGCGCCGGGTGGGTCGAGGCTGGCGACAAAGGGTTTCGGGCGGCACTCAATGGATCCTCGCTCTCCATCCTCGATGGGGGATTTGGCGACACCGGCCTTGCCGCGCAAACTCGCTTGATCGAAGCTGTGCTGGACAGTCATTCGGACATCGACTTTATTGCTGGAACCGCCGTTTCAGCTGAAGCTGCCGTGCAGGTCTTGCAGAAGCGGAATTTAGAACAACGGATCAAAGTCATCGCTTATTACTTCGGTCCGGGGATCTATCGCGGCATCAAGCGAGATGCGATCTTGGCAGCTCCGAGTGACAGCCAGGCGGTGTTGGCACGCATCTCGATCGATCAAGCGGTGCGCGCATTGGAAAAGCAAAAATTGATCCGACACCTCGGTGTCACCATCAAAATGGTCGATCTTAAATCGCTGCCGAAATTCGATCTGAATTCGAGTATTGCTCCGGTCGGCTTTCGTCCGATTTTCAGCGTCGCCCCGTAGACCGGATTTCTAAAATGACGAAGGCCCGTGCATGGAAATCGCCGTTTCTGATTTCAGCGCTTGTATTTGTTGCAGGCATGGCGGCAACGATCGGCTGTAGCTATCTGTTTTTAGAAAAGGCGGAGAAAGACTGGGACGTCCGGGTCGATCAAACGGCTGAGCGCCTTTCTAACACGCTGCTTGCTTGGCTGGAGGAAAGCTATTCCCCTGTGTCGGGACTGGTGGCACTGGTCGAAAACTCCAAGACGGTGGAACCGAACGAATTCCTCAATGCGTTCGAAAGTATGCAGTCTCGGTCGACCACCGTACTTCTCGACGAAGCGAGTCTTGTTCGACTTAATCGTCTCGGCGGGTGGCAGGTAGACATTACATCAGACACGCTCGGTTATCCGGGTCGTTACATCAGACAAGCCGATGTTGCCCAGAGCTTGTCGCTGGCGGCCAAGCGGCCGAACCAATTCACGCTCAGTCCTCCATTCAAATCCGAACGCGGCCAGATCATTTCAGCGATTGCCCTTGCCGCTTCCGCAGCCGCCGAAGCGACGATCGTAGTCGGAACGTTAAATTACGATACCCTGCTCGACGGAATGCGCGCCGGACCGGTGCCAAAGGGCATCTATCCAGGACTAAGGGCGCGCTTTCTTGGTCAGCCCGACCTGAAGTCCGTGGTCACACTGCCGAACGACCGCCAGTTCCGGCGCGTGTCAATCACGAGAGTGGATAGCGCAGGCGCCGATATTGAAATTTCATGGGCAGCGACACGGGAGTTTGACGGCGGCCCTTCCTACGGAGTGCCACTCGCAGGACTGGTCGGCGGCTCGGGGACGACCGCGCTATTCACTTTATTCATAGGCTCCTTGTTGCGGCGAAACCAACAGATCGCGCGGAAGGTCGATGAGGCGACACTTGCCCTGCGGCAATCTTCCGAAGCTCTGGGCCGAGAGCGGGAGAGGCTGCAGCGGATACTCGACGCCTCGCCAGTAGGGGTAACGATAACAACCAACAACATCGCTCGTTTTACCAATCCACGAAGTGAGGAAATGTTTGCACTCAGAGTGGGATCTTCCGTCCCAGATCTCTACGTTTATCCCGAACAGCGCAGCGCATTGCTGGAGGAACTTAGCCGCAAGGGTATCGTCCGAGATTTTGGCGTTCAATTTCGCGGCGCCAATGGCGAGATCCGCGACTGCCTCTCCACCGTCATGCACATGGAATATGAGGGACAGCAGGGATTGCTCGGTTGGATAGTGGATGTCACTGAATTAACGAAGATCCAAACGGCCTTGTCGGAAGCCAAGGTCGCCGCAGAAGATGCCACTAAGGCGAAGGCGGAGTTCCTCGCTAACATGAGCCACGAGATCCGTACGCCGATGAACGCCGTGATCGGTCTGGCGCATTTGTGTCTAAAGACGGATATGACTGCCAAACAGCGCGATTACGTCGGCAAGATTCACAATGCCGGTACGTCGCTGCTGTCCATTATCAACGACATTCTCGATTTCTCCAAAATCGAGGCGGGCAGGCTCGACATCGAGAACGTCACCTTTGAGCTCGACTCGGTGATGAACAACATTTCGACGATGGTTGCGCAGAAGATTCAGGACAAGGGGCTGGAGCTTCTGCTTCATATCTCATCAGATATCCCACACGCCCTTCTCGGCGATCCGTTGCGCCTGGGACAAGTGCTCATCAATCTCCTTGGAAATGCTGTGAAGTTCACGGAACGCGGCGAGATTCGCCTTTTCAGCGAATTGCTGGAGCGGACGGGGGACAAGGTCAAGCTGCGATTCTCCGTCAGGGATACCGGCATCGGCATGACCAAGGAGCAGGCGAACCGGCTGTTTCAGGCTTTCTCGCAAGCCGATACTTCGACGTCGCGCAAATATGGCGGGACTGGATTGGGCTTGGCGATCTCCAAGCGCCTGGTGGAGCTGATGGGAGGCTCGATTTGGGTTGTCAGTGAGCCGGATGGCGGGAGCACCTTCAGCTTTACAGGGTGGTTCGGAGTGTCGGAAGCGACCGCGCGCAAGGTCGTGCCCATGCGGCTCCGATCGCTCAAAGTGCTTGTCGTGGACGACAACGCCGCAGCCCGGGAGGTGTTGGAGGAACATCTGAGAGCGATTGGAGCGGAAATCGAACTGGTAGCATCGGGCACTGAAGCCATCGTCGCGGTCAGCCGCGCGGATGCGGGCCGCCCGTTCGACGTGCTCTTGCTGGATTGGCGCATGCCCGGAATAGACGGAGTAGAAACCGCCCGCCGGATTCGCGCGGACGGCTCGCTCAAGAGCGTGCCGGCCATCATCATTGTCACGGCCTTCGGGCGAGAGGAGGTACGCGGCGAAGCCGAACTCGCGGGCGTCAACGGATTCCTCATAAAGCCAGTCAACCAATCCACACTGATCAATGTCCTCGCCGAGATCTTCGCACCTGAGCATATGATGGCCGCCCGCGAAGCCGTAAAGGCAACGGCGTATGATCTGAATGGGCTCCATGTGCTGCTGGCCGAGGACAACGCGATCAACCAACAGATCGCCGTCGAGCTGCTTGAAGGTGTCGGCGTCTCTGTCGATGTCGCCAATAACGGAAGAGAGGCTGTAGAAAAGCTTTTGGCGTCGGCTGACGACCTCCCTTACGACGCGGTGCTAATGGACTTGCAGATGCCGGAGATGGATGGCTACCAGGCCACCGCGCGCATTCGCGCCGAGCGTCGTCTTGCGGATCTCCCGATCGTCGCCATGACGGCGCACGCAATGGCGGAAGAACGCGATCGCTGTCTGGCCGCCGGCATGCACGCTCATATCACCAAGCCCATCGATCCCGAGCTGTTGTACCGCACCCTCATGCAATTCTACCGGCCGGGCCGGGCGGTCGCGGTCTCAGCCATAACGGTCGATCATTCCTCGCCCCCGCATGCGCCGTTCGAAGTCGCGGGACTGGACGTCGTCGACGGACTGAGGCGGGTGGCCGGCAACGCGAAGCTTTACCGCTCGCTGCTAAGACAGTTCGTTGAGCAGCAGGCCGATGCCGTTTCCAAGATCAGTGCCAGCGTCGAACAGCAGGATTTTGCTTTGGCCGAACGCCTGATGCACACGCTCAAGGGGGTGTCCGGGAATCTGGGTGCAAAGACCACAAACGAAATGATCGCCAATTTGGAAATATCTCTCAGGAACCGGGATGTTCGGTCCTTGGATGCCGGTTTGCCTCGCTTGTCCATCGAGTTGACGCGGACGATCGAAGCCATCCGCAATTCTCTGGCGGCCGATACCGTAGACCCCCGTCCGCGTGCCATTGTGTTCGATTCGGCAGAAACCGTAGCGCTCTTGAAACATCTTAAGCGATTGCTGGCGGATGACGACGGGGCCGCACTCGACCAACTATTGGACGCGCGCGAGCGCGTCGAAGGCATCCTTTCGGACGCCGACCTGAATACCTTGGAAAGGGCGGTGCGCGATTTCGACTTCACCGCTGCGCTTGATTGCCTTGCCGATATCGCACAGCGCCACAAGTTTTCTCTGGAGTGAGCCAATGCCTCTGTCGGATCGCAAAACCATTCTGATTGTCGATGATACGCCCACTAATATCGGGATCATTTCCAGTGTCCTCAAAGACTCGTTCAGGACCAAGGTTGCCACCAACGGAGAGAAAGCACTGGTACTGGCCTCGGCCGACGACAGGCCCGATCTAATTCTTCTGGATATAACAATGCCTGGCATGGACGGCTACGAAGTGTGCCGGCGTCTAAAGGCAAATCCGGCGACAAGCAGTATTCCGGTCATCTTTCTCACGGCCAAGACGGAAGACGAGGATGAAAGGCGGGGCTTTGATGTCGGAGCGGTCGATTACGTCCACAAACCGTTCTCGGCCCCAATCATGCTCGCTCGCGTCAAGACTCACATAGCTCTACAAGCGGCGCTAGAGCGAGCGCGGGAATCTCAGAAACAGGCCGATGAACTGCTCCACTGCTTGCTTCCCGAGGCGGCCGCCGAGGAGATCCGCAATATCGGCACGGTAATTCCGCGCCGCTACAACGACGTTGCAGTGCTATTCTGCGACGTCGTAAATTTCACGTCGTATTGCGACAAACACGAGCCCGAGGAAGTGGTGTCTCGGCTTGACGCGCTTTTCGTTGCGTTCGAGCGGGTGGCGGCCGTCCATGGCCTAGAAAAGATAAAGACGATCGGCGATGCCTTTATGGCCGCGGCGGGATTACTCAAGACCGCGAATGACCCTCTTGAATCTGCGGTGCTTTGCGGTCTCCAGATGGCCGCCACGTCAATTGACGCTCAACTTGGCTGGGCGGTGCGGGTTGGTGTCCATATCGGTCCGGTCGTGGCAGGTATCGTCGGGCAGGAACGCTACCAGTTCGACATTTGGGGTGACACCGTAAATATTGCCGCCCGCATGGCCGGCAAGGCGATGCCAGGGGGCGTCGCGGTGACCGATGAAACTTGGCGTCAGATCAAGGATCGCTTCGAGGGCGAGTCGCTTGGCGACCTCGAGGTCAAAGGCAAGGGAACCATTCGAATCGTCGCCGTTCAGGCACGCACCACTCAACCATAGGACGAATTGGCCCATGCGCCGCGACGCCTGATAACCGCCACTATTGTCGCTTTTTTTGGTGCAACTGCAAAAGCACCGACATCGTGATCGTTCACATCAATCCGCTGTTCCGCAAAGACGTACCCCGTGCCGCGGCCGATATTTTGAACCGCATCAGCGAGATCAGCTTCAATTCGTGCATGTCAAATCCGACCTGCTGTGCCGACTGCTTGATCTGCTGATCCGCGCCCTCCTAGTCTAGAGGCGAGAACCAACAGCCTTCGCGCTCCGGACGCTTCACAATATTTCTCAAGTCGCTGCCGAATTTCTTAAGTTGCTGCCGATTTTGCATAGCTTCTGGTGAGTTGGCAGCTAGCCTACGGAAGGACCGCTTGACCAGCCACGGTTGCCGGAGGATAGAACAATTGCCGTTCGCACGCCGTTGGCGCTTCTCCTCATATCGCTGAGCATGATTTCTGCGATCTGGTGGTGGTTGGCCACACCGGTCACACTTGCGCATAAGCCGATCGATGCCGCGGCGAAACTAGATTGCGTGTCCTACGGGCCATTTCGTTACGGTCAGAGCCCGTGGGACACTGGATTGATCATCAGCCCGGAGCAGATCGCAGAGGATCTTGTCGAACTTGCCAAGATATCCCGATGCGTCCGCATCTATTCCGTCGACAACGGATTGGACAAGGTACCCGAGCTTGCATCCAGGGTCGGACTGAAAGTCATTCTCGGGATTTGGATCGGACAAGATCGCCTCAAGAACGTCCTTCTGATCGATACCGCCATAGCGCTGGCCAAGTATTATCCGGATGCGGTCACGGCGATCATCGTTGGCAACGAGGTGCTGTTGCGGGGAGATATGACCGCGGCTGAACTGCGGGATATTATCCGCTCGGTCAAGCAACGCGTGGATGTTCCGGTAAGTTACGCCGACGTTTGGGAATTCTGGCTGCGCTACCCAGAAGTCCATGACGTCGTCGATTTCATCACAATTCACTTCCTGCCATACTGGGAAGACTTTCCAGTCCCCGCCGAAGGCGCGGCAGCGCATGTAGATGCAATTCGGAAGCGGATGGCCCTAGCCTTTCCCGGCAAGGAAATCCTGATCGGCGAGACCGGGTGGCCGAGCAGGGGACGGATGCGCGACGGGGCGCTCCCTTCCCGCATCAATCAGGCGCGCTTCCTTTCAGAGATTCTCGATCTGGCGAGGCAGGAAAATTTTCGCGTCACTCTGTTCGAGGCCTACAACGAGCCCTGGAAGCGCCGTTGGGAAGGAACCGTCGGCGGCCATTGGGGCTTGATCGGTCAGACGCACCGCGATCTGAAATATCCGCCCGGAGCGGCCATCAGCAACTATCCGTTCTGGGAGGTGCAGCTGGGATGCGGGTTGGCTCTGAGCATTGCCGTCTTCGGAGCAGCATTGTCGACGCTAAGGCATCGGCCATCGCCTCCACGATTGATATCGTGGGTCGCCGTGGCAATATCAGCCACCGTCGGCGGCATTCTACTGGGGTTAGCTGCCGAAAAGATGCTTTACGAGAGCTATGGGTTCGGCGGTTGGCTAGTCCAGGGTTTGCTGTTGGTAGCGGGACTGGGTGCGCCCCTCGTGTCGTCCAACGCGCTGATGTCAGGCCATGCGATGCCCAGCTTTGTGGAGCTGATCAGTGCGCGCGAAGCCAGGACCCGCTCGTTGCCTGCGACGATACTGGGCCTCACGCTAATCGTAACCACGCTGATTGGGGCGGAAACCGCGTTGAGCCTGGTGTTCGATCCACGTTGGCGCGATTTTCCGTTCGCCGGGCTAATGATGGTAGCGGTGCCGTCTTGGTTGTTGGCGCTGCTCAACCGCCCAGAGTCTGGTACGCGGCCGATCGCCGAGGCTTTATCCTCGGGCCTGTTGGTCGCTAGTGCGCTATACATCCTGTTCAATGAGGGTTTTCAGAACTGGCAGTCCCTGTGGACCTGCGCAGCGTATGTCCTGCTCGGCAGCACGCTATGGCAGGCGCGCTCCATTGCGGTTGCAGGAAAGGTATCGACCATGCCAGTCAACCTTTCGGAGGTGAGCTTGTTTGAAACGGAAAGAGGCGATTCGCCGGCCTGATTGGTTAGCAGTGCGCGCTTGGGAGGCTTGACGCGATAGCTATAAGCAGGATGGAGGAGGAAGGCATGACATCAATCTCTCCTTCAGTGGCAGCTGTGGAAGTTCGGGCGACGCCAAAGGCCAGGGCCCGAAACGCTGCGCTGGATCGCGCCCGCACTTTTTTGACGCTGGTGGTGCTCTTCCATCACGCAGTCATTCCCTACACCTATTTTGGCCACACCTGAGCTGGGCTGCGACGGCGGCTTTGCGAAAAATTCCCGGTGCGACGCACGTGCTATGAGAGGGCTCAGGACCGGCCGCTCGGTGGCTCGTGCGTTGCGCTTAGCCCGCGGCAAAGCCGATGGTCGCCTTCAGGCCCGGTCGATCGCGAACCGACCTGGCAATAGTCCGTTAATGCTCACATTGTGGGGCGCGACCTGCCGCGACGGCGCGCCGGCACCGTGGTCAACATGCCCAAGGTTGCGCTTTACGCCTGCTATTCAACCGACAATCAGAACGTAGTGTCGATCGAGGACCAGTTCCGCATTTGTCGAGCATGCGGGCAGGGAGCGTTGGCAAGTCGTCGATACCTATCACGACGCCGCTATCTCCGGTGCTAGTGTCACTTTCCGGCCGGGCGTCCGATCGCTGCTGCAGGACGCCCAGCGTGGTAGGTTCGACATTGTGCTCGCCTGGCGCGGCTAGGCTCCGAATGCCTATTCTGGTCCGCGTGTCCCTAGAAACCCCTCGCACCCCTTGCGGGAGCGATCGACCTCGTCGAGATTCGCGTCAACACAACAGAATCACGCTTGGCGGCTGTCTCAACCGACTTTTGCAACAAAATCGGCACGAAACGGACCAGCAGCGATGTCCGCAGCTCGGTCGCTATCGGGGGAAAGCGGACATGGCGCAGGTAGCCTTATTCGGTCGGCGAATGAACTCGAAGCGGAAAATGGCGTCCGCACACGCTTGCTACTGGCAGGGCAACAACGTCCGCGCATAGCAAGGGCGTGATATATTCGCCATGAAGGCCGCTCTATAATCAGCTCCCAAGGGCCTTATCATCCAAGCTGGGCAAGATGAGCATGCTGCGAAGATGGTTGATAGCAATGCGGTGCCCTCTATCAAGCATAATCATGTCCCTCATCCTGCCGAATATGGTGGTGGCAGGACTGGCGTCCGATCTGCCCGTCGCGCCCGAGGTTCACGAGGAGATGTGGGCGATTCCCTCCTCGCCAGTGCCGATGCTCGCCTATTTGATCCGACCCATCGGGGGCGGTCCATTTCCACTCGTTGTGATGAACCATGGAGTTTCGCTTGACGCGAAGGAGCGAAGCTACTTTCCCGTGATCGAATTCCGTGACGCCGCGCTTTGGTTTGCGCGACGGGGCTACGTGGTGGTCGCACCTGTACGCCCTGGATACGGTGCTACTGCGATCGAAATCCCCGAGCGAGGTCTGTTCGGGCTTTTTTTCTCGGGCGTGGGAAAATGTTCGGATGCTGAGTTTCGTGACGCGGGGCTTGCCGTCGCGTCGATTGACAAGTGGATCATCGAGTACATGTCAACTCGATCATTTATCAAGCGCGATGAGGTCATCATTGTCGGCCAATCCGGGGGTGGATGGGGGTCGATTGCGCTTGCCAGTCAAAATCCGAAATCTGTGCGGGCGATCATCGGCTTTGCAGCCGGCCGCGGTGGTCATCTCAATGGCAAACCTAACAACAACTGTGCCCCTGATCAGCTAGTCGATGCCGTTACCGAATTTGGCCGCACGGCGCGCGTTCCAATGTTATGGATCTACACCCATAACGACAGTTATTTCGGACCCGATCTCTCAAAGCGGATGGCGGAAGCGTTTCGGGCCGCAGGCGGCAATGTCGAGTATCATCTGTTATCCGATTTTGGAACGGACGGCCATTTTTTGATAGACTCGGCCGATGCCGTTCAACTCTGGGCGCCTCTTGTTAGCGAATTCCTGGCCAAACATCCATGAAAGGTATTGTTTATGGACATTCGGCTTCTGTACTCATCGGCAAGGTCACCCTGGTTTCGTTTTCTGACAACTGGGTCGCTTGTGGTGTTCACGGTGAGCGCAGTGATGAGGGTCGAGGCGCAACAACTAGTGCCATTTGGCGACGTACCGGCGACTGAGAATTTTTCCGAGGCAGAGATCGCTACTCGGGGACGACAGCCAGATCGCCCGCTAACGTACACGCCGTGGCGCAAGGTGTGTTTCAAGGCCACCCAGGAGGCCGGGTCGAAAATGGTTTGTCGCACGACCATCAACGGTAAATGGGACACGGGTCAGATTGCACTCAGAGTCGATCTGATCGAACGAGAGGGCGATCCAGTCGCTCGTCTGCAGATTTTTGTGCCCCCCGGATCGTTCTTGCAGCCTGGCATAAAATTGACTGTCGACCAGGGTTCGCCCATGCAGATTCCCTATGTCATCTGTCTCACCAACGGTTGCGTAGCCGGAAGCGTCGCGAATGATCGCTTAATTCGTGATCTGGAGTCAGGTCAAATGCTGGCCTTAGAGACCGTTAATTCCAATGTTGTGGGTGTGACCAACTCGCTTCCCCTCAATGAGTTTGCCAAAGTCCACCAGGGAGCACCGGAGCAAATATTTGAGCAAAAGCTTGAAGGGGATTGGGAGCACTAGGTCGATTATACAGGCAAAGTGAGCGAGTACGTCGCGGGGAGGGCCCGAATGTCTCTCGCGAAGTCGTGCCTAGATCAATCCTTCGAGGTAAGAGGCCTCGGAGTTTTTCCGTCAAGATTACGCTATATGGAACTGGCAACGCAAAGACCGCTAACAGCGCGATTACTTGCGTTCAGCGTGAGAAACGACGGCAATTTCATCTGATCGGTTAATGCGCCCGCACCAAGTCAGAGAGGAAGCCGAGTAAGGCCCTGTAGTCAAGACTTCATGGACCTCCTGCAGACTCGGCTGGAGATTCAAGGGGCCCAGCCAGGGAAATACCAACGCCGCCGAGCGATCATATTCCGCGCAGGCGGCGTTATTGTGTTTTGGGGCCGCTTTAGCTGGGCCATTGGAAATCAGGTCTGCTTTCAGAGCACCACAGACTCGGCGTCAGGTTGGCTACAAGCGGCCGGCAGCGAATGGACCCGGAAAGGGCGGTCGTTCGCCTCTGTGACCCAAATCACTTGAGTCTTAATCGGCCTTACTCATTCTTTTCCAAGCGTGAGAAGATCGACGGCTAACGATTCGCTGCGGGGGTTCAAGTGAAATCGATACGCGACGATGTAGTTTCGCTTTTCGTTTCGGTAATCGTCCTTGGCCTCACGGCTCAAGCTCTCTCTGCATGAAGAGTTTGCCGATCAAGTCGCGCAGGTCATTGCGCCGTTTCTTGGGTGCGATTCATAATGCGGTTCGCGTCCTGTGTCGCTTCCTGGGACCTTTGAGACCTCCTGTAATGTCCGTCACAGCACCTCCCTTTCGGGGAAAAAGCTGAAGTCAAACCGACACCCTCAAACCCACAAATGATACTGTTGACGACACCGACAACTCCGTTCGGACTGTCATCCGCATCGCTCGTCGGGCGCACTGTTTGCAACGGTGCGCAACAGTCCGATAGCCGCTGACCCGACGCTTCGGCGAGCATCGGCGCGCAGAAAAATTGCAGGAACGCTGGACCAACGGAATGTACATTTTTTGAATGCGTAGTCCGATGGCGAGTGATCGACAGTTCGGCCCAGAGGTTGCCGTGGTTGGCGGTTGCGACAACTCGAATCGCTACCTGTTCCGGCTGTCGAGAATTGAGGATGCGCCAGCTCTCACCTGTTTGTAGGGATTGCCGACTGCAGGTTCCGCTCCGAGCGCGTTTGGCTAGAATGAGCAACAAAATCAGGTAGTTATGGCAGGTGTGGTTGCGGGACTGTCGTGATATTTGTGCAACATCCGCCCAAAAACGAGCCAAGAGAGCCCAAATGCAGCGATCCGTTATTGATTGATTGGAACTGTTCGTTTCTTATCGAGGAGCGACGGAGGGGGGCATCCCGAGGTCGTCCCGTTTTAGGTGGTTCGCTTAAGTCCCTCGCGTTCATGCGGGAGTGTCCGAAGGCGCGAAGCGGCTAAGCGGTGTTTGGGGACAAGGGAACCAACCTTAGGGTGTCTCACCCAGCGGATCCGGAACCTTCCCTTTAGAGCAACTTGGAGGTTTAACATGAAGATGGTTAAGAGCCTACTCCTCGGCTCAGCGGCGGGTTTACTCGCCATGGGCGGAGCACAGGCGGCCGATCTTCCCGTAAAGGCCAAAGCGGTCGAATACGTGAGGATCTGCTCTCTGTATGGTGCCGGATTCTTCTACATTCCGGGCACCGATACCTGCATCAAGCTGGGTGGTTATCTGCGCGCGGACTTGACCATCAACGGTCAGATCTACGACGGCCCGTTCTGGAACGGCCAAGGCGCGATCCGCGACCGTTATGCGAACTTCTACAACGACCGTTCGCGTTTGGCGCTGACCATCGATACCCGCACCGCGACGGAATACGGCGTGGTCCGCACCTTCGGTCAGGCCGACTTCCAGTTCTCGACCTTCGGTTCGACCAGCAGCCTTGCCGTCGCGGCGAGCGTCGACACCGCCGCAACGCAGGGTCAGCTCAACAACGACACCGCGGGCAACGGCTACACCGCGGTCGAACTGGTGTTCTTGCAGTTCGCAGGCTTCACCTTCGGCAAGTCCGCCTCGGCCTTCTCGACGCCGTGGCATGGCTATCCGGGCAACAACAGCTCGTTCCTGATCGGCGGCTTCGACTCGGTCACCGGTATCAACAACATCCAGTACACTTGGCAGTTCGGTAACGGCGTGTCGGCCACGATCGGTGTCGACGACTCAAGCGCGAACTCTTTCAACCGCACCCAGATCATCAACGCGGTCGGCGGCGCAGCCGGCGGCAACATCGGCTTCAACGGTTCGGCAAGTTCGTTCCAGACCGGTGTCGGTACGTCGTACGCAGGCACCTCCGTTCCCGACTTCGTCGGCAACATCCGCGTCGACCAGGCTTGGGGTATGTTCCAGATCTCGGGCGCGGTCCATGACAACCATGCCACCTACTTCTCCAACGCCAACGATGTCGGAACCACCTTCAACGGGGGCTTCGCGCAGAATGGCGCTGTGAACTTCGGTCATCCGAGCGATGCCTACGGTGGGGCTGTTTCGGCTGCCTTGCAGATCAAGAACATCCCCTTTGGTGCCGGCGACGACATCAAGCTGGAAGGGACCTGGTCGAAGGGTGCGTCGAAATACGTGCTGGCGACCAGCTCGGCGACCCCGTCTTCGTTCGCCATCTATAGCGGCACGAGGTTCGCCATGGGCGTCGTGACGGACACGATCTACTCGGGTTTCAGCGGGAGCAACGGTAGCACTGCGTTTAACGGCAATACGCAAACAGGCCAGCAGTTGACCAATGGTTGGGGCTTCCGTGGTGCGTACAACCACAACTGGGATCCCTACTGGTCATCGAGCTTGTTCGGCGGCATCGCCGGGCTGAGCTATAACGCCACGGCCAAGACGCTGTTCTGTAACACCTTCTCTAGCACGGCCGGCATCCAGATTCGCGGTGCTGGTGTGACCAACGGTGGTGGTACCGGCGCTCAGCTGCTGGCTGGTTCGGTTTGCGACCCCGGCTTCACGGTCTCGGAAATCGGCGTCGTGACCCGTTGGACCCCGGTCAAGAACCTGACGTTCAGCGCCGAAGTGCTGTACGCCTTCCTGAAGACCAATATGTCGGGTGCCGCAGGACCTGCCATTTCGCCGTCCACGGCTCTGCCGCTGGCGAACACGGTCTACACCTACGGCAACAATGGCACGACTTCGCTGAACCTGCGCGTTCAGCGGAACTTCTGATCCCGATCGTCTGACAACGTCTCTCACAAGCGAGCCCCCGGCGGGAAACCGCCGGGGGCTTTTTCCTTGAGTCGGTTACATCTCGGCCGCAGCA
>Ga0210406_10004848_pt1 | contig 14238 bp, 11 predicted proteins | sample IncBWC30MmetaG_FD_155454 | JGI IMG/M metagenome (GOLD analysis project Ga0210406, IMG submission 155454) | Forest soil microbial communities from Barre Woods Harvard Forest LTER site, Petersham, Massachusetts, United States - Inc-BW-C-30-M | ecosystem: Environmental > Terrestrial > Soil >... | reverse complement strand
TAACGAGGGCGCTGGCAGCATTCGCATTGCCGATGACAATATCGGGGATATAAGGATCGCCGTTGTTGAAAACGCCGTGATACGGGTAACCTACGGTGCTCTTTTGGCCGGCAGCCGGATTCGCTAGCGTGTTGTCGAATCCGATCCACGTGTAACCGAGGACTAATTCATTGGTCAGGCTGGGGCTGAAAACGTGCGTCAGGTTGACCGCCGCGGATTCGGAGTGGTTGTTGCCAAGCACCGGAGTGGGCCATGGCACAGCGGTGGGAGCTGTTCCGCCACCCCACATGGAAATCGGAAACTGCTGGACTTCCTTCTGGTGATAGTAGCGGACGAAGAGCTTGGTGTTGTCCGAGATCGAGTAATCGACGCGGTTCACCAGCTGCCATCCGTTTTGCGTATAAGGCGCCTGTTCGAAAAAGTTGTAGCCACCGCTGACGTTTGGATCCGCGTTCGGCATCGGCAGTAGGTTCAGCATCGCCGCGCCGCCCCGATCGAACTGCGATGCCGGGATGATACCGCCCGGATAAGAGTTATTGAGTGTCTTGACACCGCCGCCCACAAATTGCGCTGCACCGAGCGAGGCAATCGAGGCCGGCGAGTAATCGCCTTGACGCATCGCAGCGGTCGGAACGACAGCGGTAATGGAGTTGGTGACCAGGCTCTGATAGAAATATTCAAAACCGCTGAAGAAGAACAGCTTGTCGCGATTCCTATTGAACCCGGTGTGGGGGATAATCACCGGCCCGCCGATATTGCCGCCGGGGAAGTTGAAGATGTTCTGGGGGCGAGGCGCAACGGGCAGGCCCGCCGAGTTCACGCCCTTGGCGTTATTCGCGGAATCATTCGAATTGAGGTTAAAGTTCCGGATGGAATCGTACAGCTCGCCATGAAACTGATTTCCGCCTGCCTTGGTGGTGGTGTTGATGACAACTGGACCATAGGCGTTTTCCGCGCCGAAGGCGGCCTGCAGGACGTGGACTTCCTGAAGCATCTCGGGATTCGGGTTGACCGGTGTAGCGCAGTTGCAGCCCGGATCGGAAGTGTGGGCGCCATCCGCGGTGATCTCGGTAGAAGCGGTCGGCGTTCCGTTGGCGGAAAAGGCGCCCACGGCGCTTTGGCTTCCGGCGTTACCCGACCCGTTAATACCGATTACCTGGCCGGAGAACCTGGGTGCGTTCGTCACACCATTCGTCGACGCCATGCCGGGCATGATCTTCATGAATTCGGCCGCGCTCCTGCCCACAATCGCGATGCTCTGCAGGGTCTGCGTGTCGAGCACCTGGGACTTTTCGCCAGAATTGATGGTTTCGACTTGATTCGCGTCGGCAGCAACTTCAACCGTCTCGCTAACCGAACCGATCTGCAGGGTCACATTCACATTCCGCTGTTCCGCGCTATTCAGGACGATGCCCTTGAGGTCCGTTTTCTGAAAACCACTGGCTTCGACCATGAGCGTATAGGTAGCCGCCGGAATAGCGGGAAGGGAATAATAGCCCGTCCCGTTTGAGGTCGTCTTACGCACGTCCCCCGAGAGCTGGTTGGTAAGAATGACTGCCGCATCGGGAACGGCGGAACCGGAACTATCGGTTACCGTTCCTGTCAATGTGGCTGTAACGGTCTGGCCGAATCCGAACGGCGCAGCAGCGAGCCAGGCAATCGCCACGAAGGTCGCTATTATTCCGAATCGTGAAGCCATATTCCTAAATCCCCTTTCGAGAAAACCGAAAACCAGGCTCCGCTACCGCCACCTTTGGGTGGTGCTGGAGTCCCCGGCGGCAGCGCGCGGATGCGCGTGCCACCACGTCGTGGTGGTTCCAAAAAAATTGAGCCTGAACGCACTTCCCCTTGAAGCAACAGGGCTAGTTTAGACACAGAGTGAAGAAAAGCAAGCCTATTATGGAGACATGGTGGTAAATCACCGGTGGCATGCCGGTGACACGTCGGGTCATTCCACCCACCTTTGCTACAATTGGCGCCGGATCAATTACGAGGGCGATCTCGCCGGTCTTGTATGAACCTCTCGCGCCGTCATGTCTTATCTCTGCCCGCCGGTGTTCTCCTCTCGCGGTGGCTGAGCGGCGCCCCCCCGCCTCTGTTCGAAGAAGTAAGGCCGGCTGCCAGCGGCATCACCTGGGTGCACGAAAACGCGATGTCCCCACAACGCTACTTGCCGGAAACGATGGGTCCAGGGTGCGCGTTTTTGGACTTTGACAACGACGGCTGGATGGATATCTACCTGGTGAACAGCGGCCCATGCGATTTCTATCAGCCCACCAAGCCCTTGCGCAACGCGCTTTACCGCAACAATCGCGACGGCACTTTCACGGACGTCGCTGAGGCGGCGGGCGTAGCGGGTGGCACGTTTGGCATGGGAGTGACTGTAGGAGACTACGACAACGATGGCTGGCCCGATCTCTTCGTGACGTCCTACGGCAACTGCATCCTTTATCGGAACAACCGCAACGGCACATTTACAGATGTCACCAGGAATGCGGGATTGGAGACTCCCGGTTGGACTACGAGCGCGGTCTGGTTCGATTATGACAACGATGGCAGGCTGGACCTATTCGTCTGCAGCTACGTCGATTACAGGAAAGCGGAACGCCCCCTTTGCGACGACAATAGGTCGGATCTCCACTACTACTGCGTTCCTCGCATGTTCAAGGGTACGACCAGCTTCCTTTACCACAACAATGGAGATGGCACCTTCACCCCGGTTCAGCACGGAACGGATATCGGGAGGTTCCTGGGTAAAGGTCTTGGGCTCGTCGCCACGGATGTCAACAACGATGGCTGGATGGATCTGTTCGTTTCCAATGACACAGTCCCGAACTTTCTTTTTTTGAACCGCGGTCCGGGACCAAGCGACTCCCAAACAGGGAGCACCGCGGGAATTCAACCCTGGCGATTCGAAGAGATGGCGCTGCCAGCGGAAGTGGCGTTCGGCATGGACGGGCAGGCGCGCTCCGGCATGGGTGTTGACGCGGCTGACGTCTTCAACAGCGGCTACCAGGATCTATTTGTCGCCAACATCGACCAGGAGATGTTCTCGCTGTATCGCAACAGGAAGGACGAGACCTTTCGGGATGTCTCCCGGGAACATGGCATCGCGCAGTTAACCCGATCCCTTAGCGGCTGGGGACTCAAGTTCTTTGATTATGACAATGACGGCGCAGTTGATCTGATTCTGGCAAATGGCCACCCAGACGACCGGATCGAGACCCGTACCGCGCAGGTTAAATATAAGGAGCCCATTCTTCTCTTTCATCAGGAGGGCGGAAAGCTGCGCAATGTCAGCGCTGAAGCTGGAGCAGCTTTCAACAGATCGTACGCGGCGCGGGGACTGTCAGCAGGAGATTTCAATAATGACGGGTTGATCGATATCCTGATCGCCAACAACGGCGGGCCACCCCTCCTGTTGCGGAACTCCTCGAATGCCGGAAACCATTGGCTCGGTTTGAAGCTGGAGGGCGTGAAGTGCAATCGCGATGGAATCGGCGCTAAGATCCGATGGTCTGCCGGCGGCTCGGTCCGCTCGCGTCTGAAGAACAATGGCGGAAGTTATCTTTCTTCGCACGATCCGCGGGAAGTGTTGGGCGTGGGGAAGGCCACGAAGATGGATTGGGTGGAGATTACCTGGCCGAAACCGAGCGGCAAACTCCAAAGAATTGAGAATCCTCCGTTGAACCGATACCTGACCGTCAGGGAAGAATAGGTGTAAGATTTTAGAACGCGCGGCAGCGCCGCCGATAAAAGGAGTTCCTATGCCGGCAAACGGATTACATCGTAGAGATTTTCTTAAGACGCTGCCGGCGTTGGCGGCTGTTCCGAGACTGCGCGGGGCCCGGATCAAGATTACCGATGTCCGGATCGTTCCGCTTCGAACGACTAAAGATCTGGGGTCTTATCCGGATTGGCTGGGAAATCCGAGACCGATTCGCATTGGCGGCGGCGCCTTTGTGGAAGTACATAGCGATCAGGGCATCACCGGCATTGGACCGGACATGGCCCCGGCACTGCTCCCGGCGGTGAAAAGCCTGCTGACGGGCGCCGACCCATTCGATGTGGATTTGCATGCGGAGCGCCTCTATGGAATACAAGCCGGGACGGGTTATCGCGGAAGTGCGGGTGTCGAAATTGCGCTGTGGGACCTGATCGGCAAGGCCGCGAATCAGCCACTCTATAAGCTTTGGGGCGGCGGTAGAGACCGTGTAGCGCCATATTCCAGCATGCTGCGGTTGTCCACTCCCGAAGAACGCGCCGATATTGCGGTCAAGTTGAAAGCTCAGGGCTGGAAGGCTATCAAGTATCGCAGTTCCTTTCCTACGATGAAAGAGGATGTCCGGCTCGTGGAGCTGGCGCGCAAGGCCGTCGGCGAAGACTTTGGGATCATGTGCGACGGCAACAAAGCCACGCTGAACTATGCGTCCCAGAAAGGAGTGCCGTGGGACTTTACGCGCGCAGTCGAGACCGCGAAGGAATACCAGCGGATGAATGTGTACTGGCTCGAAGAACCGTTGCCTCGTTACGATTTCGACGGCCTTGCGGAACTGAACCGTCTGATCGAAATGAAACTCGCGGGCGGTGAAGGCAATCGTGGAATTCATGAATTTAGAACCCTGCTTGAAAAAGGCTGTTTCGACATCGTGCAGCCGGAAGTGATGCTGGAAGGACCGACGCATCTTCGCAAAATCGCGGTGATTGCTGAATCGATGAATAAGTTCTGTATTCCGCATGTCGGCGATAGCCGGCTGGGCACTATTTGTGATCTTCACCTGGTCGCGTCGTGGCCAAACGCGCCGTATCTCGAAATCTTCAACGACGTGCCTATCGGCAACTACGAGTATCCGTTCCAGATTTTCGAAAATCCACCTACGCTGGATAAGGATGGCTACTTCAACCTGCCGCAAGGGCCGGGCCTGGGCATGACGATCAAGAAGGAATTCCTCGGAGAGACGTAATTGAAAGTTTGAACCCGCAGCGCTCAGAGGCTCTCTACCTAATCCGGATACTTATTGCCAGCCTTGGCGATCCGAATCCGGTGATCCGTGAACTGGTAATGTAATTCCGGCACTTCAACCTTGGGCATGTGACACGTGATGCAATCCCGCTTCGACACCGGGCATATTCTTACCCGCGCATTCGCGACCAGATGACACTGCTGACACTTGGAATCATAAGAGGAGCTGTCCTTCACCAACCTCCCGTGCGGATCATGGCATGCTGTGCAGGCGATACGCCTGTCGGCGGAATCATAGCAACGGCTGTTGGTGAGACGGTAGAACTGGAAGCGGATATTGAGAACCCCGCGTGGCCCGTTGGCGGCAATATCGGCCCAGCTCGGATGACACTTGCCGCACAAGTTCGCGAGCTCTTCCGTTTCCATCGTGTCCAGCTTTGGCACTACCGCTCGGGCGGCATCTCCGCGTCTCATTGCGGCGGCGTGCTGGGCAGCACTTGTATGGCACTGGGCACATTGCACGCCGGACGTCAGAGACTCTAGATCTGACGCACGGCTCCAAACGGCGTTGGTAGAGTGACAGCCCAAGCAGCGCCGGGCCTCGGCCGAATCAATTTTTCTGCCAGCGGCCTCTTCGAGGTTACGGCGGAGTCTTCCGGCCTGGCCGGGAGTCCAGTCGAGACCTTTCAACTCCGGATAAAAACTCACTGCGGCCTCATACCAGGCGCCGTCTCGCCGGTAGAGGTAGGTCTGGCCGACTATGCCCGCGCCGAAAGCCCACTCGATGGACGCGCTGATTGAGCCTATGCCATCAGTTACGGAATAAGTGCTCGTATTATCTTCACGGCGGATCGAATATGAGAACTTTCCGCTTCGAAAACTAAGGTCGAGATTGTTTTTCAGGAAGTCGCTTTCGCCGGCGCGTTGGAGCGCGTGAGTCATCGGCGAGGATTTCGCCGCTTCAGCTTCCCGCCGATGGCATACCTCACAATCCTGCGCGACAGTCGTGCCTAACGCGGCTACCTGCCCCGCCAGCAAGAACCAGCGATTCATTTCCCGGCCGCCTTTTTCGTCTCCTCATCCGCGGTGAGTTGGCGAACGATAGCACGCTCCCGGTCGCCATCCTCCCTGTGCTTCAGGCGGTAATAAACAGTGGCTAGACTGACATGCGCTTGGAGGAACTGAGGCGATTCCTGAACCAGCTTCTCCAGCCTCCGCCGAGCCTGCTCCACCTTGTCAGTAGCAAGCTCTACGGTAGCGATCTGGTACTCCACCGCGGAATCTTTGGGATGCAACGCCAGACTTCGCTCAAATAGAGAGAGAGCCTCGTTGAAGCGCTGATCGCGCTTGGCCAGCATGCCCAACTGGAAAACGGCGGTGAAGTTATACGGATCGAGCTGCAGCTCCGCGTGAAAAGCCGCGGCGGCGGCATCGAAATCTCCCGCGTCGAGCATGGCCAATCCTAAGTAGGAATGGGCTTCCGGCAAACGTGGATTCAATTCGATCGCTTTCTCCAGGTCCTCCCGTGCGCCAGGAATATCGTGGGCGTTCAACTTCGCAGTGGCGAGCAGCAAGCGCGCCTCCGCTGAATCTCCATGGCGCAGAATGCGATCGATGACCTGGCTGCCGCGCTCGGTCTGCTGGTCGCGAATGAGCGCGGTGCCGAGAAGATAGCTGAGGCCCGGATCGTTCGGCATCTCCTTTTCCCACGGGTCGAGCAGCGCAATCGCTTTCTGGTAATCGCCGAGCCGCAGGTAGCAGTCCGCCAACAGGAACGCGACCTGCTGGTTGTTGGGCAGCAGAGGACGGACTGTTTCAAGCTTTTCCCGCGCGTCGGAAATGCGCCCAGTCTTGTAATAAGCCAAAGCAAGGTTGGCCAGAGCTTGCGGATTCTTAGGCTGAATCTTGAGGGCGCGATTGTACTCGGCGATCGCCTCCGTGAAACGCCCTTCATGCGCCAGAGCGGCGCCGAGATTGGACAACGCATCGAGCGAATCGGGACGCACCTTCAAATACTGCTCGTACAGCCGTATCGCGCCGGAATAGTCGCCGGACTGGTGAAGTGTAATGGCGTTCTTGAGAATGGATTCGGCCTGCGGCTGGGCGAGCAGCGCGGAAACGGCCAGCGCGAGCGCGAGAACAGAACGCATCGAGCTAAGTATGCCACCCAGATCGCAATCGCACCACCCCCGGGTAGTGCGCTAAGACTGCGTTGATGTCAATCCGTCTGGCAGTGGTAGTAATCGGAATGTTGGTTGATCACGTTCGCCCCTAAATTATCTGAACGCTTCGAGCCAGGATAAGGTAGGCCCGCTCGTTCCTGTTCACGAAAGATGGAGAGCGATTTTTCTAAGCTCTTGATACGATCACGCGAATTGGAAATTGCAAGCTCCGTCTCGATAATAGCCTGCCCCAACTCCCTATTTTTTCCGGCCTGTCTAAAATATTTCCAGGAACTATTGACTTGTTCTTAGGCATGTTGTAAACTCCTTCTATGGCAGTCGTATACAAGAGTCCTCATGAGCAATCCTTTGCAGCTGCGCAGGATGAGCTGACTGCTATCTTGCAGGAACGTGAGGATTTGACGCAAAGGCTTGAGTGGATCAACAATCGGGTCAAACAACTGGAAGCCTACCTTGAGGCCATTAGGCCTCTTATCGAAAATGATCCTGGCCGAGTAGCCGTCGAAGCTGGGCTTACAAATGTTTGTCGAGATTTGCTTTCCAAGAATGGGCGCTGGATGAGTGCTGGCGAGGTTCGTCTGCTGCTTGTCGGCATGGGTGTGGATATCAGTACATATACCAACCCCATGGCTGTTCTGCACTCTGTGCTGAAGCGCGTTGGACAGGCTTATAGAGATCCATCCAACGGGAATTTGCTTTACGGACCTAAAGATATTCCACTGCCGCTCACTTCTCCAGAAAGTTCCGTATTGAATTCGTATCGCTCTGGAAATCTCATGACGCTGGCTGGACTTAATCGTGACTCTGGAGAGATGATTCGTAGGTTGCGCAACAAGACGATGCCGCCGCCGGAATGCCCCCCTCCCCCGGAACTTACAAATCCTGAAAAAGAGCAGAAGAGAAAGAAGTGAGATTATGCGGCCCTGTAGCTTAACTGGAAAAAGCTCCTGGCTCGTACCCGGAAGATGCTGGTCCAAATCCAGCCAGGGCCGCCAACTAGAAACTAAACCCGGCGAGTAGTTGAAGCTACCCACCGGGGTTCAACCTCAGGTCGAAGCCTAAGGTAAGGGATTTCTGAGTTCCCCTTCCATTGTGCATCCGGCCTGAAGAAAGTTCAAGGCCGGATTGACCTGCCACAATTGCCGCACCGAATGCCAACGCTTTGGCAAGCACCGCAATGGGCTTCAGCGCTTTCGCTGTCGCCAATGCTCTAAGACTTTCACCGAACCGCATGACGCCACGCTGGACGGCATGCACACGTCCGTTAGCGACGCTGAAATGGTTCTCAAGCTTCTGCTTGAAGGAAACAGCGTTTCGACGACCGAACGCATTACTGGGATTCATCACACCACAATTCTTAAGCTTCTGGTCCTCGCCGGCGAAAAGTGCGAGCGCATCATGGCCGAAAAGGTTCGCGACGTCGAAGTACGCGACGTGGAAGCGGACGAAGTGTGGTCGTTCATCGGCAAGAAACAGAAGCGCGTGCGACCGGAGGACGATCAGAACCTCGGAGATTGCTATGTTTTCGTAGCAATCGAACGGCACTCGAAATTGGTGCTCAACATCGCAATGGGCAAACGTGACCAAACCACCACGACGTTTTCGTGGAAGGCATTCGCCACGCGACCACCACGAGTTCCAAGTTTCAGATTACAACTGACGGATTCGCGCCTTACCGATCCGCTGTCACAACCACGCTTCACGATCGGATTACTGGCTTCGCGCAACTTATCAAGGTCTATCGCGCAACGCAGGAAGGCGAAGCGCGGTACTCTCCTGCTGAAGTCGCATCCGTGGAGGTAGTCCCAGTTTTGGGGCAACCCGATCCCGAACGTATCTGCACGTCGATTGTCGAGCGCAGCAATCTGAGCACGCGCATGAGTCTTCGCCGCTTCACGCGGCTCACTAACGCGTTCTCCAAGCGATGGGAGAACCACTGGGCCGCCGTGATCCTTTGGTACTGCTGGTATAACTTCGGACGCGTCCACAAGTCGCTTCGTGTGACACCGGCTATGGCAGCGGGTATCAGCGATCACGTTTGGAGCGTGCGCGAACTGCTGGAGGCGGCATGATCGAACTTGGTTGCTTTCCCACTTGGCCGAGAGCGCCGCCATTTGAAAAGGCCCATTGCGGGCCTTTTTAAGCGTGTTTACAAAAAGGCTTAAGATCAATCACTTCCCCGTACTTGAAAGTGTGCTCGACTGGAATCGCAGAGCAAGGACACGAGAATTTCACCCACAACAATTTTTCTTTCATTTCTGGATATCCCCCATCGCCCAAAAACTCATCGTTTGCTGCCACGTCGTGGTTTTGCCTTTCGTGGCGATCTAAGAGAAAGTTCAAATTTGTTGTGATGTCTCGGCTATACATGTGCCGAAGCCCATCAGCCCCCCATGTCGCTGCATGAATGACTGTCCGTCTATGTTCACGCAGATCACGCGCAAACTGATCCCTAACTGTTGCCATCTCTTGAGCGTAGTTCGCATCCTTTGCCGAAAGTTGCTTACGTAGTCCATCTTCGGATGTCTTAGACGCGTCCTTGACTGTGGTTAGTGAAGCGTGCAGACGGTCGAATCGCCCACTCCACCAAGTGGTCACGAAGCACAGGTAGGCCCCAGCGACGATAACAAGCGCCCAAGCTACAACTGCCACTGTCGCTCCTCGCTTGTCGAGAATATCCCAAGCTTGAATTGCTCCAATGACCAGCAGCACGCCGCTAAGAGCGTAGTTGAGGACTTTTTCCTTTTGGGTCGTACCAACCCCTCCTTTGGCTGTATTCTACTGCCAATGTGGGGCTTCACCTACTCATCAACGCATATTAGCCGACTACCCACCCCCGCGACGGCGTTACGCTCTATCGCGGTGTTCGCACCACAAAATCAACTGTTGCGACCGTATTTTCCCACGCCAGCTTCAACTGGCCCTGCATGCCACTGGTTTTGGTGAGAGTCATTTTGTAGGTTTCGACCGGTTTAGGCGGACGGCTCATGTCCATCGGCACACGTCCCAAGTCGCGTTCCGGATGATACTCGAGGCCCTGCTGCCCGGTCTGTTTATTGATGATCAATTGCCATTGTTGCGGATCTGGCCAGACGAATAGAGAGTATTCCCCCTTGGGCACGACGAGTCCCTTGAATTCCAGATCCACGCTGGTATGAAGAATGGTAGCGTCGTTGGCGCCGGCGCGCCAGACCTGATCGTATGGCACGAGCCCGCCGAATATGACCCGCTTGCGCATGGAGGGGGCGCTATAGTTGATCGTGATCTTCTGGCTGTTGATGGTGATTGAAGTCTTCGCCGGTGGGCTGAGAGGGGGCGGTTGCGCTGGCCTGGAGCCTCCCGGCGGTTCATCGGTAATGGGTACTCCCCCGGGTGGCTGAGAAAAGCCTATCCCCGCTGTCAGTGCGCACACGGCGCCTGCTAAGAAATATCTCATACGGCTCACCTTTTGCATCCGCAAAATACATCGACCTTTGGCAGGATGCCGTCCTGCACCCCATCTCCGCAAGCGCCGATCAGTCGCAGACTTTTACCAGCAAATAGCCCAGCTTGTTGGAACCGGGGTCCATAAAGTGGGCGGTGTTGCGTGGAATCACCAGCATGTCGCCGGGGCCGATGGTGAAGCTACGCGATCCGGTGACGCCCGTGCCGCGGATCTCCCCGGGCGAATCGTCTTTGCCGTTGACAAGAGTGCCATCGAGTTGCGCCCGCGCTGTTCCCAAGCGCATGAAGTAGAGGTCGTCGCAGGTTTGATGGACTTCAAAAGGGCCGGGGGCGCCCTTATACACCACATGATTGATCAGTGTCGCGCCGGCGGAATGAAGCGTGACATTCTTATCCGCGCGGGCCAGAGTCGCCTCGATTTGTGCTTTGCGCGCTATGGTTGCCATGGGGTGCGGCGTTTTTGCTGCGCCGATGCCAATTCCCAAGGGACGCTCCGCTGGAAAAACGCGCACCGCCACGTATTCAAAACGCGCGGCGCCTGGAGTGATTTGATACGCGGTATTCCGCGGAACATTGACGACATCGCCCGCGGTCACGTCGTAGTGCTGTTGACCCTGCGCGCCGCCCGCTTCGCCGGTATTCAAAGACACGCCGGCCGTACCGTGGCGCACGAACCAGAATTCGTCGGCATTGGAGGATCTCTCCGAGGCGGCGGGCTTTCCGGAGTTGACACGAAACACGATCGCGATATTGGGCTTGGCGAGAACCTCAAGCGAGGAGACGGCGCGCGCGAACATCTTGTCAACCTCGTCGCTTTTCACCACGTCCCGGAGTTGCCCACACGCGGGCCAGGAAACGAGCAGCAGAATCGGGAGTGGGAAACGCATTCTACCGGGAAGTATATACCCTTCGTGCCACCAAAACATCGGGAACGTTCACTTCGGCAGAATATTGCCGTATTTGGGAAGAATCACATCTTGCGTGAACTTGTCGTGGTCCCGCATGGCCTGCACGATGCCTTTCACGTCCGCGACTTTTAGGGTTGCGTCGATCATCGCCACTCCTTCTTTGGCAAATTGTGCCCGCTGCTCCGCGGTGATTGGCTTGGCCAAGCCGCCATGTTCGCCCGGATCGCCGAAGTAGGCTCCAATGGCTCCGCTGCCCGGACCCAGCGCCTGTAGCTTGTTCAAGCCTGGATCGCTCGGATGTTCCGGCATCACTTGAGTAACGTTGAGAGGAATGTCATCGAGCCGGCCCACAACAGAGTAGGCACCGAACAGAACCTTATTGAAATCCGCGTGCGCTTTACGCATCAGGCTTCCCATTTCTATGTAGAGAATTGGGTCCTTGGTCTCGTCGAAGAATTCACGGACGAGAGGGCTAAGAGTTTGAGGGGACGGTCCGTGGTCAGTTAGATAAATCTGCCGCCGAAATCCCTGGCGAAGCAGCGAGCGAGCGATGGCCTTCAAATAGGGCAGGCCCTCGGAAGGCGTGATGTAAATGGTGCCCTTCCCCACCACTGTCCCACCGGGAAAAAAATACGCGAGATTCGGCAATACCAGCCCATCGGCTTCCTCGGCCATCTTTTGAGCGAAGGCCAGCGGCCCGACGTATTCACAATCTGTTGGGAATCCGCCGTGTACTTCCACATTGCCGACCGGAATGAAAATAACATCGTTCCGTTTTAGATACTCCTCAATCTCGGTGTTGGTCAAACTGGTCAAATAGCGTGTGCGCATCTGCGGAGCCTGACACCAGGAAATAAGTGCGAAGCCAATGGCACAAAACGTGAGGCGCGCAAACCGCGCGCTGAAAGTAGCGAAAACTTTGGACATTTTACGTCTCTCCAAGTCTGATCCTGAAATCGTTTACGTTTTGCCGTTCAGTCCCCGTTTTGCGGGCAGTACGAGCCGCTGGTTAGCCGCCCGGTCCTCGATGACGATAGTGCCGTTTTCGATCCGCACGTCATCAATTTTTCCCATCTTCTCCGGTGTCCGGGAATAGAAAAGGAGGAAATGCGATTCGATGGCTCCTTTGGCCGGCAGCCACCTGAATGCCGGCGTATCGAACATCGTTCCCGTCGCGATCGCGTCATGCCGCGGCACGTCATACGGCTGGGTGCCGAATTCCATGCCGCGCACCAGTTCAGCCACGGCTGGGTAATTGCCCCAATGCTGTATCCACGGATAATCCGCCCGCCGGAACAAGTATCCGTATATAAGGTGGCGCGTGCTATTGAACGCCACCGCGAACTCGGTGTCGCGAGACGGATCCATTAGCGTTGCAGCGTGATCGAGAAAATGCGGCTCCGCGGGAAACGTCCGCATATCGACTGTGCGGCCGTCGAGCGTGGGAGCGAACGGCCACGTAAAATCAACGCCCGAAACCAACCGGCGCTGCGTCCGTGGCGGACCATTTCCTCGCCCCGGCTCAGAAGCGCTGTAGGGTCGATTCTGCGATCGAGACCCAGATATCTCAATAAATGTTTTTCCAGGCTCGACGAATGGGGCTGAAACGGTAGCGTGCTCCGCCCAATTGACGGGCCTGTCGAAACCCAGCAGATTCTCGAGCCGGCTGTCCACGTAAAGTACGCTTTCGCCCGGAACCACATGAAACGTCCGGGTAAGGACTTCCTGAACGATTGGCAGCGTGGCCTTCATTTGAAGCGCATCGGCGGTATTGTCACGATTGACGCGGAACTGTAACAAGTGCGCTTCGCCATGCATGGGCATACCGGCCGCTCTCTCCGAAGACGATGGCTGTCCAAAACCGTCGACACAAACGAAGTGACCAAAAGCGCCGTTGAACTCGGCCGGCCGACCGTTTTCGCGAGCCAACCGGATAGGGTTCCAAAGCGGGTCCACTACGCCGGCGTCCCCTGGAATCGTCACGCTGGCAAGAGTGGCGCCCTGCTCAAGGACCGTAACACTGACGCGACCATTCGAAATCACGATCGCAGGCTGTCCTTCGAAAGAGACCGTCTGCGCGGATGCCAATCCGGCGACCACGAGCCCGAACGCTGCGCACCTGAAGCTGAGCATGGAAACCATTATCCGTTACAATCCGGCGTCGGTCCAGGTCGAACGGCAGGATCGGCGTGTTAGTTACCCGCATGTCACCGGAGACACCGGGCGCATATAGTCAGTGGCGACACGTGGTGGGGATAAGCCCGCGCGCGAGACTTACTTGGCGCCCGTTGCGGCCGTGCTCGCATGCAGGACACGGTGGAGCAGGTAAGTGGTTTCGGTTGGCACTCCGCCCTTGAACCGTACTCGAAGGGCCAACTGAAAATAACGTGGGATGCCGCCGGAACTATCGCGGAGTCTGTTGATCAAGCTGGCGGCCAGTCTCGGCTCGGTGAAACACTGAATGGCTGCGAGTGTGCCTGGATTCAGATTGCCTGAAAAGCTGGCCACCGTTCCCTCTCCATTTGGTCCTGGCATTCTCGTGATGATTGCGTAAACTTCCCCGTCGTCTGGCGCCGCCGGCGAAACGTAACCACTAACGGTCTGATCGTGGAGCACTGCTGGTTCGTCCTTAAGAGGATGGAGGATCCGGAGTCCGCTCGAATCGAGCTCCAGTTCCAGTTGCGCAGGCATGCCCTGCAGCAAATCTCGGAATGAGCGCGGCGTCCCACCAGCACCACGT
>Ga0210406_10004847_pt1 | contig 14240 bp, 14 predicted proteins | sample IncBWC30MmetaG_FD_155454 | JGI IMG/M metagenome (GOLD analysis project Ga0210406, IMG submission 155454) | Forest soil microbial communities from Barre Woods Harvard Forest LTER site, Petersham, Massachusetts, United States - Inc-BW-C-30-M | ecosystem: Environmental > Terrestrial > Soil >... | reverse complement strand
AGCTGTGAACCAACTGCCGAAGAGCGTGGTGCGGGAAATCCGCACGCCACGTTCTGTGGGAGCCGGGGGCGGGCGACCGCCTCCGGCGACCCGGTGGGCGCGAGGTAACTCGCGTCCCTACCGCGAACATCCATTTCAATGGCGTCAGGATCGTTTTTGACCCCCATTAGCGGACCTTCGCACAGATCATCGTCGTTTCAGAAGCAACGGCTGGAAAAAAGAGCGTTCATAACGGGACTGGGAGCCATCTGCTTTAGGGGTGCGGGCGTTGCTTATTTTCCCTCCGATGCAGAAAACATTGAGTTGCCATTAGCCGAGTCCGAAGCGGGGACTTCTTCCTGCATCACATCCCAATGTTCAGCCACCTTGCCGCCCTCAATCCTGAATATATCGACGACTATCATGGGCTTTGGTCCCCATCCAACATAACGCCCATGAACCATCACCAAATCACCTTCGGCCACCACCATGCCGGGTTGATAGGAAAAGTCCTTGGGCAATCTGGGGATTAGGTCCTTAATCGCAGCCGGACCATTTGGAATTGTGGGATTGTGCTGAATATAATTAGCCGTGAAATGTTCCACGACATTCGGATCTCTGTTGATGAACGCACCAGTCAATGCACGTAGGGCTATCTGCCTATTGGTTTCCATAGCAAAACTCCTTCCCTTTGATTGCGGTGAAACGGCCTAGTGGTGGAGATATCGGCACGTTTGGAGGAGGGGAATAATTCGCATTCGCCGATGTTCTACGATTGGGCCAACCCGGTCCGATAACGCGAGAAGCATCCGCGTACCACACGGAGGGCGACTTATGAAGAACATGGATCGATTAAGCGCACGGGGAAAAATATTCGCAGCCGCAGCAATCGCTTTTCTCACATGGTCGATTGCATCTCCCGCGAAGGCCGACAGCATTCGATGGCGAACTATCGTCGGCATTGTTCAGGCAGCTAATGTCGTCGGAAATATCAACGGCGGCGGGCAGCCATGGACGACGCTTGGTGGTCGCGCTCGTGTCGATTTGGCCAAGAGTCAGTTGGATTTCGACGTGCAGGGATTGGTATTGGCGGGCGGAGCCTCGATCGGAACGCCGGACGCCATCAATCAGGTAAAAGGCACGCTGGTCTGCGGTGCCGGCACCCCCGCACAGGTGATATTGGACACCGCGCTTGTAACGCTAAGTCCGCAAGGCGATGCTGATTTTTCTGGTCCGATCGGTCCGGTCCCCTCGACATGCAACGCAACCAATGTCGTATTTCTCGTTCGGATAGGCGCGGATCGTTGGATCGCAAATGGGGCCGTGAGAACTACGCAAAATACGCAGTAAGGCCGACCCAAAGATTGCGCGGCCCCGAACTTTGCTCGTGCAACCGCTGATGGGCGCGATGTCTGAGTTGAGTCCGTTATGCGCTCTAGAGCGGACATGGAAGCCGACGGGATCGGTCATCGCGGGCTCCGCGTAGCTCTATCAAAAGTGCCAGCGCCAGTTTCGTCCAATTAACAAGGGGACTTGCACCCGTGCAAAAACCGCGCTGACTGGCGGTGTTGTTTGGACCGCAGCACTTGCTGCCCTGCCGCGCCGGGGTGGGGACCTCACGACCGGCCCTTTGATTTGGTTGCGTACTCAGTGGCCCGCGGGCGCCGAGATCGCGCCGCCTTCGTAACGCGACCAATTGGGCTGCGCGTAGCTGTTGCTCCAGGCAGCGTTGGAGTCGCGCAATGTCTGGTCCACTACCGCGTGGTCCGTCTTGCGCGCATGATGGCGTTCGGTGGCCGCGGCAACCTGGACGAACGAGGCGGCAAGTGCGGCCGAGCCGAGGATGGTCAGGATTGTCTTGCGCATTGTAGAGTTCCCTGTCTGCTTGTTTCTGCGCTTCGTTGCGAGGCGGGGTCGTCTCGTGAGTTCGCGCTATTTCCTGGAGGTAACGATTGCGCGGCCGGATTATTACGGTGCAGGCCATCACGAAGGGGCGAGCAAATTTCTTGGTCAAAAAATTTTTCGGCTAAATATTCAGCAGCGTCGGCGGGTTGAATGTAATAGACTTGTCTTACTTGAGCCCGTCCCAATCGGTAGAAGGTATCTTTCGCGAGCGAAGCCGATGAAGAAACTATTGCTAGCCCTCCTGCTGATCGCATCTCCCGCCTGGGCTCAAACCAAATTGACGCCCAAAGATGCGATCAAGGGTGCGACCGCTCGCGCCGACAATTGCGCCCCGATCGGGCGGACCGCTACCGGCGAATTGGTCTATTCGATGAAATGCGAGAATTTGCCCGCGCCGCCGCCGCCGCCCCAGGCCGAAAACAAGGAAGCTCCGCCACTGCCGGCGGAATCACCCGTGCAACGAAGCGGGCTGTTCGGCTGGTCGTACGAAGTGAAGCGGCCCGACCAATAGGCCGCGCCGCAGGAATGGTCCTTGCTTCCGGCATCCCTGGCTGCAATTGATAATGCGGAAACCTCGATCACGAGCACGATGAATGAGCCAACTCACTATCCGCGCCGGTGACTTCGCCTTCCAGGCCCGCTTCGAACAGCAACTTGCGCCGAAGACCTGCGCGGCGTTCCGAAAAGCGATGCCGTTCGAGAGCGAGCTCATCCATGTACGCTGGAGCGGCGAGGGGGTCTGGATGCCGCTTGGCGATCTCGATTTCGGCGTCACTTACGAAAACCACACCAGCTATCCGGCACCCGGCCAGATCATCCTTTATCCCGGCGGCGTCAGCGAGACCGAAATCCTGCTCGCCTATGGCGGCGTGCATTTCGCGAGCAAGATGGGCCAGCTCGCCGGCAACCATTTCATCACCCTGACCTCGGGGCTTGAGAATTTGCCCGCGCTCGGCAAGACCGTGCTGTGGAAGGGCGCGCAGAAAATCCGTTTTGAGATGGCGTGAATGGCGGAGGCCGGATACCCGCGCGATCTCTGCGGCTACGGGCGCAACCCGCCCGATCCGCATTGGCCCGGCCATGCGCGGATCGCGGTTCAGTTCGTGGTGAATTTCGAGGAGGGCGGTGAGAACAACATTTTGCACGGCGATCGCGCGTCCGAAGCATTTCTATCGGATGTTTTGGGCGCGCGGCCCTGGTCGGGCCAGCGCCACGCCAATATCGAATCGATGTTCGAATATGGCTCGCGCGCCGGCTTCTGGCGGTTGTGGCGAATATTTACCGAGCGCAAGCTGCCAACGACCGTATTCGGCGTCGCCACCGCGCTGAAGCGTAATCCCGAAGTGGTCGCGGCCATGAAGGAAGCCGGCTGGGACATCGCCAGTCACAGCCTGAAATGGATCGAGCATAAGGACATGTCGGAAGCTGAGGAGCGATCTGAGATCGCGGAAGCGATCCGCGTTCACACCGAGGCGACTGGCGAGCGTCCGCTCGGTTGGTACACCGGACGATCATCGATCAACACCGTGAGACTGGTGATGGAAGCCGGCGGCTTCCTGTATTCCTGCGATTCCTATGCCGACGATCTGCCATACTGGATCAAGGGGCCTGGGGGGCCGCATCTGATCATTCCCTACACGCTCGATGCCAACGACATGCGCTTCGTCAACGCGCAAGGTTTCGGCGGTGGCGATCAGTTCTTCACCTACCTGAAGGACAGTTTTGACGTACTCTACGCTGAAGGGACAAAATCGCCGAAGATGATGTCGGTCGGGCTGCATTGCAGGATCGTCGGACGGCCCGGCCGCGCCGCGTCGCTGATGCGGTTTCTCGATTACATCAAGAACCATGAGCGGGTGTGGGTGCCGACGCGGCTGCAAATCGCGCAACATTGGCACGCCAACCTTGCGCATCTCGCCGCCAATGCGCCGGCGCTCGGATAGGCGAGGGGCAGATGTCGCAGCAGAAACTTTCCGATTTGAATGCGTGCTCGAAGAGCGACTTCGTTGCAGCGCTTGCCAATATTTTCGAATATTCGCCGTGGATCGCCGAACAGGCGGCCGTTGCGCGGCCATTTGCCGGCGTCACCGCGCTGTTTGCGGCCATGAAGGCAGCGGTCGATCGCGCGCCGTCCGAGCTTCGATTGGCGCTGATCGAGGCGCATCCCGATCTCGCCAGCAAGACCCAGCGCGCGGCAGGCCTTACGGTGGAATCCAATGCCGAGCAGAACAGCGTCGGCCTCGACCGCTTGTCGGACGCCGAATATGCGGCGTTCGAGCGGGCCAACGATGCCTATCGCTCAAAATTCGGCTTTCCCTACATCGTCTGCGTCCGGCGTCAGACCAAGGATTCCATCCTGCGCGACTTCGAGCGAAGGTTGCCGAATGATGCCAGCACGGAAATGCAGACCTCGATCGAGGAAATCTGCAGGATCGCAGCGCTTCGCCTCGATCAGCTTGTTGCCTCCGACGACAAGTTGAAAGTGCATGGGCGGCTGTCGACCCACGTGCTTGATACCCAGGGCGGCAAGCCGGCAGCGGGGATCCCGGTCGTACTGACTGAGCTATCCGAACTCGGCGCCGGCCGCGTGGTGGCGCGCACCGTCACCAATTCGGACGGCCGCACCGACCAGCCGTTGATCAGTGGCCGCCCGGTGCCGATCGGCAGTTACGAACTGGCGTTTGGCGTCGCAAGATATTTTGCCGAACGGCAGGTGCCGATGTCCGATCCGCCGTTCCTGGATCGGATTCCGCTGCGCTTCTCAGTCAGCGAGCCCGAAGGGCATCTTCACGTGCCGCTCCTGGTCACGCCCTGGAGTTACGCGACCTATCGGGGGAGCTGATCTGGCACGAAGGTTGCTCGTGATTGACGCTAGGCCGGGGCGAAACGAAGCCCCGCGAATTCATTGGTTGAACAGGAGGTTTCGCCTGTGCCGCTGATCAGGAACAGATACGGAAAGGGAAGGGTTCGCGTGCTGCGGATCCATCGCGACGGCGAGCGGCACGAGGTCAGCCAGCTCAACGTCAAGGCGATGGTCGAGGGCGACTTCGCCCGCACCTACACCCACGCCGACAATTCCAACACGATCTCGACCGATACCATCAAGAACGTTGTCAATGTCCTCGCGCGCGAAAACACCGGCCTCTCAAGCGAGGAATTCTGCCAGGCGCTGGTGAAGAAATTTCTCGACACCTATTCGCAGGTATCGTCAGTCTCGATCACCGCGCATGAGACGAAATGGGTACGGCTGAGTTTTGGCGGCAAGCCGCACCCGCACAGCTTCGTGCTCGACAGTAACGGCAGGCCGTTCGTGGAAATCAGCGCGACGCGCAAGGAATCCTCGATTGCCTCGGGCATCGACGGTTTTGCCTTCATGAAGTCGACCCAGTCGGGCTGGGAGAAATACGTCAAGGATCGCTACACGACGATCCCCGAGACCAACGACCGCATGTGCGCCACCTCCATGGCGGCGTCGTGGAAGTGGTCGGCGAAGCCTGCAAGCTATCCCGCAACCAACAAGAAGATCCTCGACACGTTGCTGGAAGTATTTGCGATGACCTATAGCGCGAGCGTGCAGGACAGCCTGTACCGGATGGGCGAGGCGGCACTCGCGGCGGTGCCGGAAATTTCCGAGATCAGCATGGCCTGCCCGAACATGCACTTCATCCTCTTGAACCTCTCGGCGTTCGGACTCGATAACAACAACGATGTGTTTCTGCCGACCGACGAGCCGCACGGCCAGATCGAGTGCACGGTGGGGCGAGGCTGATGGCTTAGTGTCCCGGACGCGGTGCGGCGTTCTCCACGCTGCTCCGCAGAGCCGGGACCCATTGTCGACAAATAGACTGGACCCCGGCTCTGCAGTGCACCGCTCCCGCGCTGCGCAGCGTCCGGGGCACGTCAGTCCCCCTTCCCAAACTTCTCGTGCAATAGAGGAAACAGCCGGTCCGGCTTGAACGGCACCGACGTGAAGCGGATGCCGGTGGCATCCGCGAGCGCGTTGCCGAGCGCGGCCGCCACCGGATTGTAAGGACTTTCGCTCATCGATTTGGCGCCCATCGGCCCCAGCGTGTCCGAGGTGTCGGCGAAATAAACCTCGGTGCGCGGAACATCCGCAAGCGTCGGCAAATGATAGTCGCGGAAGCTGGGATTGGCCACGCGGCCGCCTTCGTCGATCACCATCTCCTCATATAGCGTCGCGCCGAGCGACTGGGCGACACCACCTTCGACCTGACCGCGGCATTGCATAGGATTGGCGAGGCGGCCGGCATCGGCGGCCTGCACGCTTTTGAGGATTTTGATTTCGCCCGTTGCCTTGTTCACGGCGACGCGAAAGCCCTGCACGTTGAAGGCGACTGACCGCGGCGTTCCGGATGAATTCCCGCTGGCCTCGAGCGTTTTCCCGTGCTGGTGCGCGGACCTTGCGATCTCTGCGAACGACAAACGCTGTTTTCCGCAAGTTACGGACTCCTGCTCAAGGACACATGTGTCGCGACCGCTTCCGGCTGCCTCAGATGCAAATGCCTTGAGGTCGGCAGCGAGATTTTGCGAAGCCGCCTCTGTCGCCCGTCCAGCGACAAAAATGCCGGCGCTGCCATAGGCGCCGGTATCGTGGCCGCCATGCGCGGTGTCGGACTGCCTCAAGTGAATTCGATCGACTGATGATGCAAGCGCGGTGGCGGCGATCTGGCGATGTACCGTTGAAGTGCCGTTGCCGAACTCCGCCGTTCCGACTGTCAAGTCAAATCCACCGTCATCGCGCAGCGTAATCCTGGCGTCGGCAAAATGCCCGTCCGGCGGGACGGTATCGATCATGGTCAGTGCGATCCCTTCGCCGACCAGCCAATCGGCCGACAGATCGGTCTTCGGCGCGTCGGCATGCATCGCGCGCTCGACCAGGTCGAGACACTGGTCGAGCCCGTAGGAGCCATAGAGAACGTCATTATAGCCGGTGCCCGGGGGCGATAGCATGGGATCGCCGGGCTTGATGACGTTGCGTCGACGAATTTCGAAAGCACCGATGCCGAGTCCTTTGGCCAATTCGTCGATCGCGGCCTCTACCGCGAAAAGGGCCTGCGGCAGGCCGTAGCCGCGGAAGGCGCCGGCCGGCACCGTGTTGGTATAGGCGACGACGGCGTCGACCTTCTTGTTCGCGCAGTTGTAGACGCCGAGCGACTCGCCGCAGGCGTGGAACAGCACCGGGGCGGCATGGTTGCCATAGGCGCCGGTGTTCGAGAGCACGTCGAGCTGCAGCGCCGTCAGCTTGCCGTCCTTGTCCGCGCCCGCTTTCACCGTCACGCGCATCGGGTGCCGCGTCGAGGTCGAGATGAACTGCTCCTCGCGGGTGAGTTCGAGTTTTACGGGTCGACCGGTCTTGAGCGCAGCGAGCGCCAGAATATCCTCGACGAACATTTCCTGCTTGCCGCCAAAACCGCCGCCGACGCGCTCGCAAAACACCCGGACCCTTTCCGGCGCCAGCTTGAAAATGTCAACGAGTGCGCGCCGCGTCAGGAACGGCACTTGCGTGCTGGAGCGGACGTTCAAAACACCTGAAGCATCGACCCAGGCGAGGCCGCCGTGCGTTTCCAGTGCAGCGTGCTGGACCCGCTGCGTGGTGAACGTTCCCTCGTAGGTGACGGCGGAGTTCGCAAGCGCCGTTGCGACATCGCCGTACTCGCCATGGGTTTCCGCCACGATGTTGCGTGGTCCGTTGGTGACGCGATGCTCTGGCGTCTTGTCGCCATGCAGGATCGGCGCGCCCGGCGCAATCGCCCGCGCCGCATCAAACACGGCGGGCAAAATCTCATACTCGACGTTAAGGCGGCGGCAGCCTTCTTCGGCCGCGGCTTCAGTGTCCGCGACCACGGCGGCAATCCTCTGCCCGATGAAGCGAACGACCTTGTCGAGCACCAGCGTGTCGTCCGGGTCCATCCACGCTTTCTCGTGCCGCGCGGTGGAGAACAGGAGATCCGGTGCGTCTTCCGAAGTGAGCACCGTATGCACGCCGGAAACGCTCAGCGCCGCACCCTTGTCGATCGAGATAATCCTGGCGTGCGGATGCGGTGAGCGCTTAAGCTTGATGTGCAACAGGCCTTCGATCGCGGTATCGAATGTGTAGCGCGCCGCGCCGCGCACAACCAGGGGGCCGGCGGGCGCCGGCAGGCTGCGGCCGAACGCGGCGCCGGCGGCGGCGTCTTCGATGTTGCGCTTGCCATCGAGTGCGTCTTCGATCGAGCGATAGCCGGTGCAGCGGCACAGATTGCCCTTCAGCGAAGCGCCTAGATCCTGCCGCTGCGCCTGGTTGAGCGCGGCGCAGGTCAGGATCATGCCGGCGGTGCAGAAACCGCATTGAAAGGCCTGTGCGTCGAGGAACGCCTGCTGCATCGGGTGGGTGCCGCCGTCGCCCGCGAGGCCTTCGATGGTTGTCACCGCGTGGCCGTCGGCGCGAAAGGCCGGGATCAGGCAGCTATGCACCGGCTCGCCATCGATCAGCACGGTGCAGGCGCCGCAGTCGCCGGCGTCGCAACCCTTCTTGACGCCGAAATGGCCGAGGTCGCGCAGGAAGGTTCGCAGGCATTGTCCGGCCCGCGGAGTTTCCGAAAAAATCTTGCCGTTGATCTCGAAGCTCATGACCGGCCCGCGCTCGCGAGTTCGGTACGAATCTCTTCGGCAAGCCGCAGCGTCATGTGCTTGCGCCACAAAGGCTTGCCGTGGACGTCGTCGTGATAGAGGCTGTCGGGGACGTGGTGCAGGATCGCTTCGCGCAGCTCGCCGCCGCCTGGAATTCTTGGAAATGACAATTTAACGGGCCGCACCGTCGAGGCCGTCACCGTCAGCGACAGCGCGCCCTCGCCATCGACGCTGCCGATCAGAAGCGCCGCGGAGCGGCCAACCGGTGTCAGCGATATCTGGCGGAAAGCCGAGCGCCGTCGCAGCGCTGCGAGCGGAATATCGACCTGACGCAGCAGATCGCCGGGCGCGAGTACGTTGCGCTGATCGCCGACGACGAAGTCGGCGACGCTGATCTGCTGCTCGGTAGCATCTGCCTTCCAGATCGTGCAGACGCCGTCGAGCGCCGATGTCAGCGAGATCATCGGTCCCGCCGGCAACGACATGCAGAGATTGCCGCCGACGGTCGCGGTCTTCCAGATCTTGAAGGAAGCCAGGAACGCCCGGCAGCATTGATTGATCAGGGGTGCTGCGAGCCAATCGGGCGGGCAGGCGAGCGCCTCGAGTTGCGCGATCGTGCAGGTCGCGGCAATGGAGAGCTTGGTGTCGCCAATCGTCAGCGCCGGCCATTTCATATCAGTAAGGTCAATCAGCCGGGCCAGGTGAACTTGCGGCTCCGAGAACAGCCAGGTCCCGCCCGCGAGCCAGGCATCGCCTGCCGTCCAAACAGGCAGTTGCGCCCGGGATCGGGGATGGGCGACCGAATTGATAGTGTTCAGATCCATGGATACGCCAGTACTTACAACAAGATGCATCTATTGTAAGAAGACCTGCAAGACCGACGCCAATTCTTCGGCCGAATGGGCTGGTCATTGGATTGCAGGAAAGGCTGGCAAGGCGCCTTTCTTTCAAAGGAGATATCGCAGACCATGGATCAAGGGCAGGCGATCTGGATCAAGGATCCCCTCGGCATTTTTGCCGATGGCGCGGCACGCGGCGTCGTGGTCAGGAATGGCCGGATCGTCGAGCTGGTGCAGGCCGGCGGCAGGCCGGCGACAACCGGCGCCGTTGCCTTTGACGCCAGCCAGCACGTGGTGCTGCCCGGGCTGATCAATACCCATCATCATTTCTACCAGACGCTGACACGGGCGCTGCCGGCGGCGATGGACCGCGAATTGTTCCCCTGGCTGCAGGCGCTTTATCCGGTATGGGCGCAGCTGACGCCGGAGGCGCTCCAGCTCGGCGTCAGCGTAGCGATGGCGGAATTGCTGCTCTCCGGCTGCACCACCACAACCGATCATCACTATGTTTTCCCGGCAGGGCTTGAGGATGCCGTCGATATCGAGGTCGCGGTCGCCAAGCGGCTCGGCGTGCGGGTGCTGTTGACGCGCGGCTCGATGAACCGCTCGCAGCGGGACGGCGGTTTGCCGCCGGACAGCGTCGTGCAGGATGAGGACACGATTCTGGCCGACAGCGAGCGCGTGGTCGCCAAATATCACCAGCGCGGCGAGGACGCCATGGTGCAGATCGCGCTCGCGCCTTGTTCGCCGTTTTCGGTGACGACGTCGCTGATGCGTGCGACGGCGGCGCTTGCGGACAAGCTCGACGTCCGCCTGCATACCCATCTGGCGGAAACCGAGGACGAGAACAAATTCTGCGAACGGGCGCATGGCTGCCGGCCGCTCGATTATCTCGAGCAGTGCGGCTGGCTCAATGCGCGGACCTGGCTTGCCCACGGGATTTTCTTTGATGCCGCGGAGATGAAGCGATTGGGCAAGGCCGGGACGACCATCAGCCATTGTGCGTGCAGCAATCAGATATTGGCATCCGGCTGCTGTCCGGTCTGCGACATGGAAGAGGCGGGGGTGGGAGTAGGGCTCGGCGTCGACGGCTCGGCCTCGAATGATGCATCCAATCTGATGCAGGAAGCGCGCGCCGCATTCCTGCTGCAGCGCGCGCGCTACGGCGTCGCCAAGGTGAGCCACAAGGACGCGCTGCGATGGGCGACCAAGGGATCGGCGGCCTGCGTCGGCCGTCCCGAACTCGGCGAAATCGCGCTCGGCAAAGCGGCCGATCTTGCATTGTTCAAGCTCGACGAATTGCGCTTCTCCGGACACGGCGACCCGTTGGCGGCACTGGTGCTGTGCGGCGCGCACCGCGCCGACCGCGTCATGGTGGCCGGCAAATGGGTAGTGAGCGATGGCGCGATCGAAGGCCTCGACGTCGCCGACCTGATGCGGCGCCACAGCGCCGCCGCGCGCGCGATGCAGGCGGGGTGAAGCCGGTGCGCTCCCTCGCCCCGCTCTTGCGGGGAGAGGGTTGGGGTGAGGGGCTCTCGCTCCCCAAGCTCGTTGCCAATTTGATTGAGAACAACAGTCTTCTTGACAGCGCCGATGTACAAGCGGCGTGCCTCGCCCCTCACCCGGATCGCTAACGCGATCCGACCTCTCCCCGCAAAGAGCGGGGAGAGGTGAAGGACAAAAAGCGTTAGTTGCCGCCGGGGACCTTGTCGTCGACGCCTTTGACGTAGAACTTCATGCCGAGCACCTGGCCGTCGTCGAGATGGTCGCCGCCCTTGCACTCGACTGTCTTGCCATCCTGATCCACCACCGGGCATTTGAACGGGTACAACTTGCCGGCGATGATGGCGGCCTCGGTGTCCTCGGCGAGCTTCTTCACGTCGTCAGGCATGTTGGTGTAGGGCGCCATCACCACCATCTTCGATTTCAGCCCACCCCAGCTGTCTTCTTCCTTCCAGGTGCCGTCGAGTTCGGCCTTGACGCGCGCGATGTAGTACGGCGCCCAGTTGTCCATGATGGAAGTGAGCTGCGTCTTTGGACCGAACTTGATCATCTCCGAATCCTGCCCAAACGCGAGCTTGCCGCGTTCGGCCGCAACCTGCATCGCCGCGGGTGAGTCGGTGTGCTGCATGATGATGTCAGCGCCCTGATCGAGCAGCGCCTTGGCGGCATCCGCTTCCTTGCCGGGGTCGAACCACGTGTTCACCCAGATGATCTTGACCTTGATGTTGGGATTGACTGTCTGCGCGCCGAGCATCGTGGCGTTGATGCCCATGATGACTTCAGGAATCGGGAACGAGACGATGTAGCCGAGTACGCCTGCTTTCGACATCTTGCCGGCGATAACACCCTGGATGTAGCGTCCTTCGTAGAACCGGCCGTTGTAGATGGACATGTTCTTGTCCTTCTTGAAGCCGGTAGCGTGCTCGAAATGGACGTTGGGATATTTCTTGGCGACTTTCAGCGTCGGATCCATGTAGCCGAACGAGGTCGTGAAGATCAGCTTGTTGCCGGCGCGCGCCAGCTGCTCGATCGATCGCTCCGCGTCGGGGCCCTCGCTGACGTTTTCGAGATAGGTGGTCTCGATTTTGTCGCCGAATTCCTTGACCAGGGCCTGGCGCGCGAGTTCATGCTGGTAGGTCCAGCCGAGGTCGCCGACCGGGCCGAGATAAATAAATCCGACCTTGAGCTTGTCGGCGGCGGATGCACTGAGCAGACTTGCTCCGGCGGCAAGCATCACTGCGGTTGCCGCAATGAGAATCTTTCGCATGGGTTTCTCCTGATACTGACGGGTGGACTGTTGCTCCCGAAGTGCGGCGCCCCGCCGCGCGCGCTTACGGGTATTTCATCGATCCGGCACGAACACGGTTCCGAGCGCGGCGGGCGCGGTCGAGCCGCCGGCTCTCGTGCGCGAGATCAGGACCAGAACAATAACGGTTGCGAGATAGGGCAGCGCCGACATGAACTGCGATGGAATTCCGACGCCGGCGCCTTGCGCATGCAATTGCAGAATGGTTACGGCGCCGAACAGATACGCGCCAATCACCAGGCGCCCCGGTAGCCATGAGGCAAACACGACAAGCGCCAGCGCGATCCATCCACGGCCCGCCGTCATGCCCGGAATGAAAAACGGCGTGTAGGCAAGCGGCAGATAGGCGCCGGCCAGCCCGGCACATGCGCCGCCGAACATTACGGCAAGCGTTCGGATGCGCAGCACGGGATAGCCGAGCGCATGCGCCGAAACGTGATTGTCGCCGCAGGCGCGCAATATCAGTCCCGGTCGCGTCCGGTACAGGAACCACCAGACGGCGGCGACCAACGCCAGCGAGAGGTAGATGAAGGCGTCCTCGCCGAACAAAATGCGCCCAATCAGCGGAACCTCGGTAAGGCCCGGAATGTGAAGATGCGGGGTCGGCGCGATCCTCTCGCCGACGAAACCGGCACCGATCAAGCCGGACAGTCCGATGCCGAGGATCGTGAGCGCGAGACCGGTGGCAACCTGGTTGACCGCAAGGCCCAGCGTCATCATCGCGAAGATCAGGGACAACAGCGTGCCGGCGACGATGCCGCAGAGCGCACCGATGATGGTCGATCCGGAAAGCCAGGCGCCGCCGAACCCGCAAGCCGCGCCGACGATCATCATGCCCTCAACGCCGAGATTGAGAACGCCGGCGCGTTCGGTCACCAGCTCACCGGTGGCTGCGAGCAATAGCGGCGTCGACGCCGCCAGCACCGAAAGGATAATCGCCTCAACCAGTTCCACTGGACACCCGCCGTGAGGGGAAAATGAGCCGGAAGCGATAGAGAATCAGGCTGTCGCAGGCGAGCACGTAGAACAGCAGGATGCCCTGAAACACCTTGGTGACGTCCAACGGGATCTTCATTGCAATCTGGGCCTGCTCGCCGCCGATGAAGGTAAGTGCGAGGAAAAGGCCTGCAATTAATATTCCAATTGAATTCAGCCGCCCCAGAAACGCGACGATAATCGCGGTAAAGCCGTAGCCGGGCGAAATGCCAGGCTGCAGGTGCCCGACGGGTCCTGCGACTTCGATGATTCCGGCGAGGCCAGCGAGCGCACCTGAGACGGCGAATGTCAGGAGGATCAACTGGTTGGCGTTGAATCCGCCGAACCGTGCAGCGCGCGGCGCGGCGCCGACCACACGAATCTCGAAGCCCTTGATGGTGCGCCCCAACAGCACGGCCGCGGCAGCCACGACCAAGAGCGTGATGAGCACGCCGAGATGCAGACGGCCGCCCTCGATCAGGATGGGTACGGTGGCGACCGGATCGAACTCGGCGGTGGTCGGAAAGTTGAAACCGCCGGGGTCGCGCCAAGGTCCGCGGACGAGATAATCGAGCAGGAGGTCGGCGACATAGACCAGCATCAGGCTGATGAGAATTTCGCTGGCGCCAAACCGGACCTTGCATATCGCCGGTATCAGGGCGTAGAGCGCGCCTGCCGCCGCACCGGCGAACAGCATCGCGGGCAGCACCCAATGCCCGGCGTCAGTGCCTTGCGTCTTCACGGCGATCCAGCTACCCGCGACGGCACCGATCAAGAACTGTCCCTCGGCCCCGATATTCCAAGCGTTGGCGAGATAGCAGAGTGACAGGCCGATGGCGATCATCACCAGCGGGCTCGCCTTCACGGCGATTTCCTGCAGCGAATAAGCATCAGTCAGGGGATCGATGAAATAGACGATCAGCGCCGAAATCGGATTCTTGCCAAGGATGGCAAACAGGATGCTCATGGTCACGATTGTCAAGGCGATCGCGATCAGCGGCGAAACCAGCGCGATCGTGTTCGATCGCTCGGCGCGCTTTTCAAGCACCAGCTGCATGCGCCGCTTCCTTCTGCTCGAGACTGCTGCCGCCCATCAACAGGCC